>Ga0247611_10001914_pt1 | contig 35606 bp, 28 predicted proteins | sample 177DNAGHGhighgp2_FD_192422 | JGI IMG/M metagenome (GOLD analysis project Ga0247611, IMG submission 192422) | Sheep rumen microbial communities from Palmerston North, Manawatu-Wanganui, New Zealand - 1770 DNA GHGhigh gp2 | ecosystem: Host-associated > Mammals > Digestive system > Stomach > Rumen... | reverse complement strand
ATTCTGGTACCCATCGTCATAGCCTCTGTCTGGTCGTGTGTAACGTAGACGAAGGTTGTCTTGAGTCTGTGGTGGAGCTTTGTGATCTCGACACGCATCTGTACACGGAGCTTAGCGTCGAGGTTTGAGAGAGGCTCGTCCATGAGGAAGACCTTAGGGTCACGAACGATAGCACGGCCGAGAGCAACTCTCTGACGCTGACCACCGGAGAGAGCCTTAGGCTTTCTGTCGAGGAGGTGCTCGATCTCGAGGATCTTAGCTGCTTCCTGAACACGGCGGTTGATCTCGTCCTTAGGCATCTTTCTGAGCTTAAGAGCGAATGCCATGTTGTCACGAACTGACATGTGAGGATAGAGAGCGTAGTTCTGGAAAACCATTGCGATGTCTCTGTCCTTAGGGAGAACGTCGTTTACACAACGATCGTCGATATAGATCTCACCCTCTGAAATATCTTCGAGACCGGCGAGCATACGGAGTGTTGTAGACTTACCGCATCCGGAAGGGCCAACGAGGATAACGAATTCCTTATCTGCTACGTCAAGATTGAAATCTGAAACTGCGACAACGCCGCCTTCATACTTCTTGTAAACGTGCTGGAAAGATAAACTTGCCATAACTTATAACCTCCAAATAGTGTGCCCATCCGAAAGTGGGCGTGATAACTACGAGAATAGTATCAAAACGCAATTTTCTTTACTATATGGCACATTTCCCAAAAAAAGCAGGAGTAATTTGGCATAGTAAAATGCCCCGCTTGGTAAATATATCAATTGGCTTTGAATTATTTTGTGTGTGTTGTACAAGAAAAAGAGGCAAATACAATAAATTGGGGCATTTTTCGGGGTTTTGTGCATTGTGCAAATTATCTCCAAAACGTCAAAAAGGTCTTTATTTATTATTACTTTTAGATTACCAAACGCTCCGTGATGATCATGCGGGGCTCCTGTTGCGATATTATGCGGATTGGATCAGTGACATATAAATAAGTTTTTATTTATGCACAACTTTGTTGACTTTTGAATATTTATGCATTATATTGCATAAATCACACATAAGGGCAGGTATCTCATGCCCTGACCGGAGGCTAAAAATATGGCAATTGAAGAATCTGTTAAGTATGTATCTATTATAGGATCCACAGGATATGTCGGCGCTGAGCTCGTAAGAGGCTTTGCCGCTCATCCCGTCTTCAGATTCCGCCATCTCACGAGCCAGACTTTCGCGGGCAAGCCCTATTCGGACATCTACCCGGAATTCCGCGGCATCGTTGACAATATCTGCGAAGATCTCCCCTATTCTGAGGTCGCGAAAGATTCCGATCTTGTCATCACGGCTCTTCCCCACGGGGTATCCGCCAAGATCGTTCCCGAGCTTCTCAAGGAAGGATGCAAGGTCATAGACCACAGCGGAGATTTCAGATATAAGGATCTCGCGACTTACGAGAAGTCCTATAAGCTCACTCACCCCAATCCCGAGCTTTTGGAGACCGCGGTATACGGACTTCCCGAGTTCTACAGAGAGCAGCTCAAGACCGCAAAGCTCGTTGCAAATCCGGGATGCTATCCGACATGTTCGCTCATCGCTCTGGCCCCCTTCCTCAAGGCAGGCCTCATCGAAGAGGATTCCATCATCATCGATGCGACATCCGGAGTAAGCGGTGCAGGCAGAAAAGCCGATCTCGCTTATGCATTCTGCGAACTCGACGAATCATTCAAGCCTTACGGCGCAGTCGGACACCGCCATACGACGGAGATCTCTGAGCAGTGCTCTTTCCTCGCGGGAAAGAAACCGGGAGACATCAAGGTCACCTTCACTCCCCACCTGGCACCCTTCAAGCGAGGAATGCTCGCAAGCGTTTACGCCAAGCCCTCCGCAGAATTCAAGGATGTGTCATCCGAAAAGATAAATGAGATATATAAAGAGTTCTATAAGGACGAGACATTCGTAAGAGTCCTTTCAGGAAAAGAGCTTCCCGACGTTAAAGCCGTAGCATGCTCCAACTATATCGACGTAAACGGCGTTTTCGATCCCGAGACGGGCATCATCAAGCTCTTTACGGCACAGGACAATCTCGGCAAGGGCGCAGCTCTTCAGGCAATCCAGGCGGCAAATGTAATGTTCGGTCTCGATGAGACGGCCGGACTCAAGAATATAGTAAGAGGTATCTGACAATGGCAGGACAGAAAGAAAATCCCGTTATCACGGGCGACATGAAGAACAACGTCGACAGAGCGTCGATCCTCATCGAATCACTTCCCTACATCAGGAAGATGAGGGGGCAGACCTTCGTTATCAAGTACGGCGGAAATGCCATGATAAACGAAGATCTCAAACAGTCCGTCATGGATGATATCACGCTCCTCAAATACATCGGCATCAACCCCGTGATCGTTCACGGCGGCGGTCCCGACATCAACGACATGCTGAACAAAGTCAATAAGGAATCCCACTTCGTCAACGGACTGAGGTATACGGACGATGAGACCATGGGATATGCCCAGATGGTTCTTATCGGTAAGACAAACAAGGACATCGTATCCGTTCTCTGCGGCAAAGGCGCAAAGGCGATCGGCATTTCCGGTATCGACGGAAATCTCATCGAGGCAGAGAAGTTGACCGAAGATGCAGATGGCAATCCCATCGATATCGGTTACGTAGGAAAGATCAAAAAGATCAACACAAAGGTCATCTCAATGCTCGCCAATGACGAGTACATCCCCGTCATCGCTCCCATCGGAGTCGGAAAGAACGGCGAAAGCTACAACATTAACGCGGATACTGTAGCAGCCGAAGTCGCAGTTGCTTTGGGTGCTTCAAAGCTCATCACACTGACTGACGTCGGCGGCGTATTAAGAAAACTGGAAGACGGTTCGGACTATATCATTCCGGTTTTGGACGAGAAAGACATCAAGGATCTCGTCGAGGAGGGCATTATCAAGGGCGGCATGATCCCGAAGATCGAAGGCTGCCTTGATACGGTATTGCGAGGTGTCGACCGTGCGCACATAATAGACGGAAGGATCCCTCACTCTATTATTCTCGAGACATTTACCAAGAACGGCATCGGCACAATGATCGTAAAGGAGAAAAAAGAACATTATGAGTATAGAAAATGATTTCAGCCTGATCCAGGATTTTGACAAGAACTATTGTCTTCAGGTATTCAGCCTCCTCCCTGTAGCTTTCGTTAAAGGAAAAGGATGCTATCTCTACGATACGGAAGGGAAAAAATATCTGGACATGATCGGCGGCATCGCCGTAAACTGTTTGGGCTACGGGCATCCGAAGCTCACATCGGCAGTATGCTCACAGGCAAAGAAGATCATCCATGCCTGCAATTACTACTATAATCCCCAGAAATCAGAACTGGCTTACAGGCTCTGCCGCGCAAGCTTTGCAGACAAGGTATTCTTCTGCAATTCAGGCGCCGAGGCAAACGAGGCTGCCATCAAGCTCGCAAGAAGCTACTTCTACTATAAGGATATAAATAAGTACGAGATCATCACCGCGGACATGAGCTTCCACGGAAGGACAATGGGAACCGTTGCCGCAACAGGCCAGTCCAAGTTCTCAAGGCCGTTCGAGCCTAACCTTCCCGGCTTCGTTCACGTTCCCTTCAACGACATCGACGCGATGATCGAGGCAGTCACAAACAAGACGGCAGCCATCATGCTCGAACTTGTACAGGGCGAGAGCGGAGTACATCCCGCTGACGTCGAATACATCCAGGCAGTAAAGAAGCTCTGCCTCGAAAAGGGCATCCTGCTCATCTTCGACGAGGTTCAGACGGGTATCGGACGTACCGGCAAGATGTTCTGCTATCAGAACTACGGCGTCGCTCCCGATATCATGACCGTCGCAAAGGGTCTGGGCGGCGGCGTTCCGATCGGCGCAATGCTCTGCACGAATGAGGCCGCAACAGGCATGAGGCCCGGAGACCACGGCTCCACATTCGGAGGCAATCCCCTGGCATGCGCTGCAGGCAACGCAGTCATGGAGACCATCGAGGAAGACGGCATCATCGATAACGTAAGGGAAGTCAGCGAAGAACTTTTCGAGAAGCTGAACAAGCTGAGATCAAAGTATAACTGCATCCGTTCCGTAAGAGGAAAGGGCCTTCTCATCGGCATCGAGTTCGATGATACGATCACCGCACAGGGAATGCGTGAACAGCTCTTCTCCATGGGAATCTTAGTAAGTGCCATCGGCACCTCGACGATAAGGCTCGCGCCTCCGCTCATTATCACGAAAGCTCAGGCAGGACAGTTCGTAAAGGCTCTGGACAAGATCCTGAAGAACGTACAGGGACCCAAGAGCGTTTTCGGAATGATCAAGGACGCGCTTCCCTCAAAGAAACAGATACAGGAAAAGACCGCGAGCGTAGGCTCTGCAAAGATCGATAAACTCGACGAGGCGGGACTTACGGAAGACAAACCCAAGGATATCGATATTATCGACGATGATAAAATTTAAGGAGTAAACGAAATGAAGCATTATATAGATTTCCACAGAGACGTAAGCTTTGAAGATCTCGACTATCTTCTTGACACTGCGATAGATCTCAAGGCAAAGACAAAAGCAGGCATCGAGCATCATCTTCTCAAGGGCAAGACCCTCGCCATGATATTCACAAAGTCTTCGACAAGAACAAGAGTATCTTTCGAAGTCGGCATGTATCAGCTTGGCGGAATGGCTCTTTTCCTCAGCAACAACGACATCCAGATCGGCAGGGGCGAGACCATCTACGATACGGCCAACGTTCTTTCCGGAATGGTCGACGGCATCATGATAAGAACCTTCAAGCACCAGGATGTCCAGGACCTCGCCGACTACGGCAGGATCCCCGTAATCAACGGACTTACCGATGACCAGCATCCCACCCAGGTCTTGGCTGACCTCCTTACCATCAAGGAACACAAGGGAGCTTTAAAGGGCCTCAAGATGGCTTATCTCGGTGACGGAAACAACATGGCAAATTCCCTGCTCCACGCATGCGCAAAGGCAGGAATGGACATCTCCGTTGCAAGCCCCAAGGCTTACACATGCCCTGACAAGTATGTTCTCGAAGCTCAGGAAGACGCAAAGGTAACAGGTTCGAAGATCGTCATGACCGAAGATCCTTTCGAAGCCGCAGAAGGCGCTGACGTAATCTACACGGATACATGGACATCCATGGGTCAGGAAGCCGAGAAGGCCCAGAGAGTCGAGATCTTCAAGAACTATCAGGTCAACTCCAAGCTCATGGGCGTAGCGCAGAAGGATGCCATCTTCATGCACTGCCTCCCTGCTTACAGAGGATATGAAGTAACTGAAGACGTCATCGACGGACCTCAGAGCGTCGTTTTCGATGAAGCCGAGAACAGACTCCACGCACACAAGGCAATCCTCGTTAACTGCTTTCTTAACTAAATGAAGAACAGACCCGCAATAAGGATCGCAGGCGTCAATGACGCAGAAGAAGTATCGCGCCTCTTAAGAAGCGCGATGCTTACTTATTGCGCGGATTCCGGCATATCGGCATCCATGCTCGAGGCCATGACCGAAAGTATCGACAGCGTTGCGGACAGGATATCTGAACAGACCTGTCTCGTGGCCGAGCTGGACGGAAAGATAGTCGGAACGATATGCATAAAAGAAGTTCCCAACCCCATGATCTACATGTTTTCAGATAAAACGTGCGAATATCTGCTCAATGCCGGACACTCATTCTACATCTCGAGATTCGCGGTAAAGCAGAGCTACAGAAAAACGGGGCTGGGCATTGATCTCATAACCAAAGCCGTGCAGCTCGCCAGGAATTCCGGCGCCGAGTGCATACTTCTACACTCAGCCGCCACAAATAAGAACATGGTGGAATTTTACGGCAAACGCGGATTTGAGCTTATCGATTCGGAAAACTCGAGAGGCTACATGCGCGGTCTCTTCGCGAGCAAAACGGCTTAGATCGTTTTAGATACGAATATATCGCAGCCGGCAAACTTCGGATCGTCCTTGATCTTTTCATAAGCTGCGTCTCTAGCCGCCTCATCCTCATACATGGCGAAAACAGCACTTCCGGAACCCGTCATGCGGGCATATCTCGCGCCGGTACCGGTAAGGGCATCCCTTGCCTCGGCTATATCCTTAACCTTCTCCATCGACGGGATCTCAAGATCGTTCGTAAGGAGATCCTCTCCTGCGAGGAACCTGTCCAGAGCAGAGACGTCCTCTCTGTTGAGTCCTTCAATGAACGCCTTGTAGCGTTCCTCGTCAAACCCCGGCAGAAGCAGGCTGTCGATAGCGTGGAAGCACTCAGGAGTGGATACACCTGCGGACGGCTTTATTATCAGGAGCGGAATGCCTTCAAGTGAATTGAGCTGCGTAATGTCTTCCCCTACTCTCTCGCAAAGACATGTGCCGCCGTAAAGGAAGAACGGAACATCGGCTCCGACATTTACAGCGAGCTGGTTAAGCTCCTCCTCCGTAAACGGATTGCCGAAATGCTCCTGGAGCACCATGAGTACGGCTGCGGCATCTGAACTTCCGCCGCCCATACCGGATTCCGAAGGGATCTTCTTTGTGAGTATTATCTCTATGAACGGAAATTTATTTTTCTTCCAGAGTTTTGCGCCGGGAAACGAAGGATCTGAAGCAGCCTTCTTGCGGAGCGACGACAGGAACCTGTCCTTTGCCTTGCTGCAAAGGTTCTTGCCGGGATCGATATCATTTCTTCCGATGCACTTGAGATCAAAACCCGACGGACGCTCGGGATAGATATTGATGGTTATCTCATCAGCAAGGTCGATCTCCTGCATTACGGAATAAAGGCTGTGATAACCGTTAGGCAGGATCCCGCGGACACGCAGGAAGAGATTTAATTTTGCATTAGCTGTAATCCCGTAAGAATCCATAAGGATCTCCAAATCATTCGAATAGTAAGGAATATAAAGTTATTTTAATATATAAATACAATAAATAAAAGCCGAACATATACAGACAAAAAGACACTGTCAAAACTGAATACTCAGATCTGACAGTGTCCTCAAATGGTCTTTTAAGATGGATATCAGACGGCTACGACTTCGTCCTTCTCCGGCATGATGCCTACTCTGACTGTTCTGGTGAGAACATCGATATAGGAGAATGATACGATGGACTGCTTGCCGGCTTCGTTCGTGCAGAGCATCGTGAAGACATTGGGATAGCAGTGCTCGACAGTGCCGATGTAAGTGATGATCCTCTTGCGGCCGCCGTTGGTCTTGCAAACGATACGCTTGCCTACAAGTTCTTCGAACTTATTCTTGCACATTTCCAAATCGGAACTGATGATCATACAGATTACCCCCACCCGGAGAATAGCGTTGTTAAATATTTCAAACGTCTTAAAGGATCATTACAAAAATATTTCCAACATGCATCAATGCTAACATTTACTTGATATATTGTCAACGAAAAACACTACATTTAGTAAAAAAACACCATGGATTATACAAAATATAGTGGTGGTACATGTACCCCTTTACGGTTCACACAGTTCTCACCTCTTCCGTGATTGAAAAGCCTGTCTTTTTACAATACAATCGTATTCATATCACAAAAAAACAGGAGAGACCGGATATGCTTAGTGACATTGAGATAGCTCAGAGTGCAAAGATCAACCCCATTACAAAGGTAGCAGAACAGATCGGACTCGATACCGACAAGCTCGAACTTTACGGCAAATACAAGGCTAAACTTCCTCTCGATTATGTGGAGAGCCTTCCCGAAAATCCCGATGTCAAACTTATCCTCGTCACCGCCATGAATCCCACTCCGGCGGGCGAAGGCAAGACGACCGTCAGCATCGGTCTCGCCCAGGGCTTAAAGCTCATCGGCAAAAAGCCCGTCCTCGCATTGAGGGAGCCTTCCCTCGGTCCTGTCTTCGGCGTCAAGGGCGGTGCCTGCGGCGGCGGATATTCACAGGTCGTTCCGATGGAAGACATCAATCTCCACTTTACGGGCGACATTCATGCCATTACAACAGCCAACAACCTGCTCGCGGCCATGATAGACAATCACCTTTTCCAGGGCAACGAGCTCAAGATAGATAAGGACAGGATCCTCTGGAAGAGATGCCTCGACATGAATGACAGATGCCTTCGCGCGGTTACGGTCGGCGTAGGCGGCGGAACAAAGGGCGTAACACGTCCCGAGATCTTCCAGATCACCGCGGCTTCCGAGATCATGGCTATCCTCTGCCTCGCAAAGGACATGGATGACCTCAAGGTAAGGCTCGACAGGATCGCGATCGCATACGATACCGACGGCAACCTCGTTACAGCCGGACAGTTAGGCGCAACGGGCGCGCTCGCCACATGCCTCAAGGACGCGATGTGCCCCAACCTCGTTCAGTCTTTGGAAGGCGTTCCCGCGCTTGTTCACGGCGGACCTTTCGCGAACATATCACACGGCTGCAACACCTGCATAGCAACGAAGACAGCATTGAAGCTCGGCGACATCGTAGTCACCGAAGCCGGATTCGGTGCTGACCTGGGCGCCGAGAAGTTCCTCGACATCAAGTGCAGGAATCTGGGTCTTTGGCCTGATCTCGTAGTCATCGTAACAACAGTAAGATCACTCAAATACAACGCAGGCATACCGAAGGACAAGCTCTCCGAGCCCAACCCGGAAGCAGTAAAGGCAGGTCTTGCGAATGTCCTGAAGCACATCGAGAACATGCAGAATTTCGGCATTCCCGTTCTCGTCGCATCGAACAGATTCCTTTCGGATACCGAAGAGGAACTCGCCATCGTCGAAGAAGCATGCAAGGCAACAGGCGCTGATTTCGCTCCCGCAGAGATCTTCGCAAAGGGCGGCGAAGGCGGCATCGACCTCGCAAACAAAGCAGTTTCCATCCTCGGACAGAACAGGGACAAGGCTCCCGTTTACACATATGAACTCACAGACTCCGTCGAGGAGAAGATCACAAAGGTCGCTACCAAGGTATACGGTGCGGCTAAAGTCGATATCCTCCCCGAAGCCGCTGCAAAGATCAAGGAATTCGTTGACAAGGGTTACGGCAATCTCCCGATCTGCATCGCAAAGACGCAGTATTCATTGTCAGACGATCCGAAGAAGCTCGGCAACCCCGCAGGCTTCACCCTCACGGTCAGGGACTGCTATCTGTCCACGGGCGCAGGCTATCTTGTCATTCTGACAGGTACGATAGTCACGATGCCGGGACTTCCTCCCCACCCTGCTGCAATGGACATCGACATAGACAACAACGGCGTTATCACGGGTCTTTTCTGATATTAGATGAAGCGACCCAATCCGACATTTCTCAAAAAGGCCGAAGGGATAAGGACATCCCGCAAAAGACGCACGCTCATAATCATACTGGTGCTGCTTGTGCTGACTTTTGCGGTCGTGTTCGTAAGTTCCATAGCTTCCGCGCAGGACAACTACCGCCTTATGTATCCGGGACTTGTCGGAGCCGCAACCAGCACGACGACCGCCTATATGAGATATCAGAGGCCGGTCCATACGACAACGGAAACGACCACGGAAGTGACGACCACCGCCACTACCACGCTCCCCCACGCGGTACTCGCCGCCACGGCCACTCCCACGCCTTCACCCGAAGAGACGGCCGATAACGAGCAGAACAACTGGCCGGAGCCGTTTAAAGAAGACAGCAACTTCAGTTTCAAGCCCATGGGCGTCCAGACCGCTACATATCAGGAGCGCGCCGTGGCTTTGGAGGAACTTAAGGAAAGAGTAGTCGCTTATCAGAAAAAGCATCCGAACATGAGGATCTGCGTCGATTTCGTCTCGCTGTCATCAGGCGAGCACCTCGGTATCGACGAGCTCGAACCTGTCGTACCTTCCGGCGCGATGGCAATCCCCTTCTCGATCGTTTATTACGACCGGTTTTCGGGTGTCAACGGACCTCTTTCGGAGATCGTGACCTACGACGGCAGCGTCAAAGGAACCCGCAGTTCCTCATACATAGCCAGCAATTTCAGACAGGGCAAGCAGTTCTACATGAGGACCATCCTGAACTACGCCATAGCCAAGAACGACAACATCGCGCTGGGCTATGTCGTTGAGAAGCTGGGCGGACTTGATGAGGCCATCGAATCGGTCAATGAGATCAGCGGATACATCTCCTATAAGGACTCCATCATCTACCAGGATTACAGCGGTAAGGAATACCGTGCGCCCGGCACGATCTCGTGCTACGACATGGGCAACTATCTCTCATACATGTACAAGGTATTCATCAACAATCCGCAGGTCAACCAGCGTCTGATAAATGACATGGCATCAAGCGAGATCGAAACACCTCTGGCCGCGGCTTTTCCGCAGGATACGAGGATCCTCCACGTTCTCGGCAGAAACACCGACAGGAGCGCTTATCTCGAATGCGCCATCATCGATTACTATGAACCCGTCGCTCTGGTAGTATATGTAGAGGCGGCAACACCCGACGCTGCAGGCACCGCGATCGCCACGATCGGCGGTTATACGCAGAAGTTTTTGGAAACCTGCTATTCGTGAACGGTTGTCCCCATAATCGAAGTGCTATCTTTTTCTTTTATGATATAATTCTCTTGTTTGATAATTCATGAGTTCGTCCCGTGCGGTCTGCCGCCGGCCAAGGTCCCGTGCGATTTCGGGCTGTGAACCCTGTCAGGTCCGGAAGGAAGCAGCAGTAAGCGGTTTACGGAGTGCGCCGCGGGTCAAGCCTTACCGACGGCAGTTCGGGCGGGACGGACTTTTTTTATTATCGTTTTCAAATAGAGCTCAAGGGGCTAATTATGGAAGATCATATCGTTCTCTACAGACAATACAGACCGCTCACTTTTGACGATGTCGTAGGTCAGGAAGCTGCCGTCGGTGCTCTGAGGCAGTCGGTTATTTCCGGGAAGCTCGCACATGCTTATCTCTTCTGCGGCCAACACGGCACGGGAAAGACCACCATCGCCAAGATCTTCGCAAGGAGCGTCAACTGCGAACACCCCGTAAACGGCAATCCATGCAACGAGTGTCCGACATGCAAGGGCATCCTTGACGGATCGATCCTCGACGTCACAGAGATGGACGCCGCTTCCAATAACGGTGTCGACGACATCAGGCCCATCCTGCAGGAAGTTAATTTCGCCCCTACCAGAACAACATATAAGGTATATATAATCGACGAGGTCCATATGCTCTCAAAGGGTGCGTTCAACGCACTTCTCAAGACCATCGAGGAACCTCCGAAGCACGTCATCTTCCTTTTCGCGACCACGGAGTCGGACAAGATCCCTGCAACCATAATATCGAGATGCCAGAGATACGACTTCAAGAGGATCCCGTTAGATCTCATAACGGGAAGATTAAGGGAAGTATGCGGCAAGTCCGGCATCAGGGCTTCAGATGACGCGCTGCGTCTCATAGCATCCAGATCAGACGGCGCTCTCCGTGATGCCCTGTCCCTTTTGGACCAGATCTCCGCCGTATCAGGCAGCGACAATGAAATATCCTCTCAGGACGTCGAGAAGATCACGGGTACGGTCGACAGTTCGTTCCTCTTCCAGATGGCCAACTGCCTCATAGATTCAAGATTCGATGAACTCATCGATCTGTGTGAGAAGCTGAACTCCTCGGGAAAGAACCAGGCGCGCTTCACATTGGATCTCGCCGCATATTTCAGGGACCTTCTCATCATCAGGGTCAAGGCCGATCCTATCGTATATCTGCCTTATCCCAAAGAGACCATCAAGGATATGTATCAGACAGCCGCAAAGGTGAGCGCCGATACATTGACCGGATATATCAGTTATCTTTCAAAGGAATATGCGGAGCTCAGGAAATCTCCCGACATCCCCACGAGCTTCGAGCTCATGCTCATGAGGCTCTGCGGCAGGAAGTCCAATCTTCCCGTAACTCCGATCGTCATTCCCGATTTTGAAAAGAATCAGGCGGCAAAGGCAAAGGAACTCACCCTTGATGACAAAAAGCCCGCTGAAGATGCAAAACCGGCTGAGGATAAAAAAGAGGAAACTTCGAAAACAGAAGAGACTGCGGACAAGTCTTCCGGTGACTCTTCTGAAGAGACTTCTGAAAAGACTTCTGAAAAGAAGCCTTCCTTCGTCGCACCCGCTCCCTACAGGCCCAAGCCTTCCGCAACGGCGACTCCTTACAAGGCGCCGGCTGAAGAACCAGAGCCGGAGCCGGCTCCCGCAGCGCCCGCTCCTTACAGGCCGCAGCCTTCTTCTGCTCCTTCGAGCGTATTCTCCTTCACGTCTCTTGCAAGCGAGATGAGATCGAACGAGGAAACCAAGCCCGAAGAAAAAACGGGATCCATCTTTTCTTTCCTGAAAAAGACTTCTGAGGAACCCAAGGTTCCCGAAAACGATGACGGCGGCGACAACGAAGATGAAGACGGTGACGATTACATTCCCGCTGACGATTCTTACGACAGGGAATCCGAACCGACCATATTCTCTTATGTCCAGGAAGAACCCGAAGCACCTTTGAGTTTCGGCACTGACGAGCCGGACGAACCGGCAGTACCTTCATCCGGTGAGCCTTCACAGGGCGGCATCTTCTCCCACCTTTCCTCTTCTTTCCTTGCGGATCTGACCGGAAACCTGGGATCTGATGAGGAACCCGCAAAAGAACCGGAAAAGAAGGCTCCGGCAAAGCCGCGTTCACAGCTTGCGGAGCAGGCCGACAAGAGCGGACTCATTGTCGACGGCAGATCAAAAGAACCCGTCAGGGCGCCCGCCTTTACCGGTGAGGATGCGGATCTTGCGCTGAGATGGTCAAACATCACGTCCAGGCTCAAGGAAACAAACGACAACATCGCTGTCATACTGGAACACGCAAGTTTCAGGAAGGACGGCACATCAGCATACATAATCTTTGAGGACAGCGACACCAAGCGCATGGACAACCTGAAGAGGTCCTCGACTTTCAGGCAGATCTCTGCCGGAATCAAGGATGAATTCGGCGTCGACCACCTCTTCCTCTGCACTTCCACCCAGTATGCCAACCAGGAAAAGAAGAACCGGGAGAGCAGACAGGACAAGAGACTGGACGATCTGAACGAGCGGTCCACGAGCATGGGCATCCCCACCGATGTGCATTTCGGTGACGAAGATTAAGACAGAAATAAACTAAACTTACATATTTATTTCGGAGGTTATTTAATATGGCAAAAGGATTCCGCGGCGGAATGGGAATGGGCGGCAACATGGGTCAGGTAGTGGCTCAGGCCCAAAAGATGCAAAGACAGATCGAGCTGGCGCAGGCTGAGATCCAGGAAATGCGTTTCACTGGCACGGCAGGCGGCGAACTTGTTAAGGTTGTTGTTACAGGCAAGCATCAGCTTGAGAGCGTTGAGATCGCAAAGGATGTCGTCGATCCCGACGATATCGAAGGTCTCCAGGATCTCATCATCGCTGCCACAAACCAGGCTCTTGAGCAGATCGACAAGACCAACCAGGAGCGTATCGGAGCGATCACCGGCGGCATGAAGATGCCCTTCTGATCATGGCAAGATATTCACCTTCGATCCAGAATCTGATAGCGCAGCTGAGCAGCCTTCCGGGTATCGGAGGGAGGTCCGCCCAGCGCCTTGCATTCTACATCCTCGCTATGGACGAGAAGGATGCGCAGGCGCTGATATCATCCATAACAGCGGCAAGGAACTCCACCAAAAGATGCTCCTGCTGCCAGAATTTCACGGACTCTGACCCCTGCCCTATCTGCTCCGATCCCATGAGGGACAAGACGACAGTCCTTGTCGTTGAGTCGCCCAAGGACGTGTCGGCTTTCGAGCGCGCGCACGAGTATAAGGGGCTTTACCACGTTCTTCACGGTGTTTTTAATCCCATGAAGTCCATGAGCATCTCGGATACGACTATCCCTGATCTGATAAAGCGTCTTACGGAGCATTCCGAGATCACCGAAGTCATCGTGGCAACCAACCAGACGGCGGAAGGCAATGCCACCGCCCTCTATCTTTCAAGGATGCTCGAGCCTTCCGGCATCAAGGTATCCAGGCTGGCATCGGGCCTTCCGATGGGTTCTGACATAGAATATGCGGATGACCTGACGCTTCTTTCAGCCCTCAAGGGCAGGATCACCATGACGGGAGAAAAGAATGAGACTTGATAAATTCCTGAAGTTGTCGAGAGTAATAAAGCGCAGGACCGTTGCAAACGACGTCTGCCAGGCAGGCAGAGTCACCGTCAACGGCAAGCCCGCCAAGCCTTCAGTCAAGCTCAAGGTCGGTGACATCGTCTGCATCCTTTTCGGAAGCGGAGAGGTAAAGTTCAAGGTGACGGCACTCCCCGAGACAGTCAGAAAAGACGAGGCGGCCTCCATGTACGAGCTCCTCGAATGAGGCTTCAAAAGGTTCATTTACCACTCTTTGTTACAACTAATATTACAAGTATTTTAAGTTTGACCCCGGGCTGTTGTTTTGCACCCGGGGTTACGCAATAATAAACGTATATCTTTTTATTTTCGGGGACAGAGCTTTGCGTAAAGTAAGACGTAAATCAGGCGGAATATCCTTCCTCACGGCGCTCATATGCATCTTATGCGTTGTCGTCGGTATCTTATGCCTTACGAGATATATCAACATGCACAGGCAGAAGGAACGTCTCCTCGCAGAGAACGCATCCCTCATCGCCCAGTCCGAAGCACTGTCGGACAGACTCAAGCAGATCAGAGCCCAGGAAGAATTCGGCAAAGACGAGTCTTACGTCGAGAGCGTTGCAAGAGCACAGCTCGACATGGTCTATCCCGGTGAAGTCATCTTCAGAGTCACGGGCGAAAAGTATAACTGATCTGTTCACCCCATTACGGAAGCAAACCCATGTCTGATTGCGCAACCTGTCAGTATTCCTATACCGATGAATATACCGGAGAAGTCATCTGCGACCTCGATCTCGACGAGGATGAACTCATCAGGTTGTCGCAGCTCAAATGCAAGGATTGTCCCTTTTACAAAGACGGAGACGAATATAAGACCGTAAGGCACCAGATGTGACCTGACATTTTTCAGTTTATATTTCCAGGATACTCCTGGCTGCCAGATAAGCTTCGCTCATGCATGCCTGCAGATTATAACCGCCGCTGACGCCGTCGATATCCAGAGCTTCACCTATTATGTAAAGACCTTCAACTTTCTTCGACTGCATCGTCTTGCGGTCAACTTCTTTGAGCGATACTCCGCCCCTCGTGACGTAGGCCTTTTCGATCTGCGGAACATCCTTAAGTCCTAACCTCAAGTGCTTTGTCTCTCTTATGAGCTTTTTTCGGTTTTCTTTTGTAAATCCCTGGGCATAGAGTCCGGAGATCCCTGCCTTTGAGCATATCTCAGCCGCTACCGATGCGGGAACGAATCTGGAAAGGAGCGTTGCCATCTTTGTATCGGCATGTTCTCCTATGAGTTTTTGCAGTTCCCTGTCGAACTCCTCATCAGAAAGTGAAGGGATAAGATCCATCTCAATGCTGACATTCATTCCGCTTATGTCTGCAGGCACCTCTCTGGATATAGCCATCACGGCAGGACCTGTAAGCCCGAAATCCGCAAAGAGGACTTCTCCTGTACGGGAAGCAGTAACCTTTTTGCCGCACAAAAGCGAGACTTTTGCGGTAACTGACACTCCGCTCAACGAGGATGCAAAACCGAGAGAACCGTCCTCAAGCCTTACCGGAGCGAGCGCTCCTCTTAAAGGAACTATCGTATGCCCGAACATTCCGGCTATCTTATATGAATCACCGGTCGAACCCGTCTTCGGGAAGGAAGAACCGCCGCAGGACAGCACGATGGCATCGAAATCAAAATTTCCCTTTGACGTTTTGACTTTAAAGACTCCGTCCTTCTTTACTTCTATTACTTTGGCATCACAGATGATCTCCGTACTGCCCTTAAGATAGTCAAGGATTGTATCTCTGACAACAACCGCGCTGTCGCATACGGGAAACATCCTGTTGTTGTCCTCTTCCTTGAGCTTTAACCCCAGTTCATTTTCCATGAAACAGATGGTGTCTTCAGGTCCGAATTCTTTCAGCGCCGGATATATGAAATTCACCGCTTCGTGATAGCCCTCTTTAAGTAAGGAAACATCCTTGCGGTTGGTGATATTGCATCGTCCGTGACCGGTTACGGTGAGTTTCTTGCCGGGAATGCTGTTCTTCTCTATCAGGCTGACCCTGATATCTCTTCCTGCGGAAAGCCTTTTGATCTGGCACGCGGCAAAAAGCCCTGCCGCACCGCCTCCGATTATGCCTATCCTGATACTCCCTCTGCTCACAGAAAACTCCTTGATTTCAGCCTTCACTGCCCGACAGCAGGACGGATTCCGAATAGAGCACAACACCCTTTGAAGCATTCGGATGGATGTGATCGAGCAGATAAGTCCTGTCGGGCGATGTGTCGAGTATGCTCTTCAGGCGTCCGTTCACATTGATGTACATGAATGTGTTGTCCGCGCAGTATCTTTCGAGCGCTGCGGAGTATTCATCGTTGAGCGCCGTCTTTTCGGCATAGGTAAGAGGCGTGTACTTATCGCCGTCAGTCGAATACCAGGGTGCGATCAGAACAAATCCGGCGTCAGGCGACTTTTCCAGGAGCTTGTCCGTAAGTTCACCGTAACGGGTTATGAAATCCTCTGCGGTCATGGCGCAGAAACTTTCTTCGCGGTAACGGACATCGTTCGTGCCGATCGCAATGACATAAAGATCTGCCGCAGGTATGGAATCAATATTGTCGATGATATATGAGATCGTGCATCCGCCTTTGGAAAAGTTCGAGATATTCTTGCCGGGGAAATACTCTTCCACAGGCTCGTACCACGGACATCCGCCATTCTTGGTGCCTTCTGTCACGCTGTCGCCGACAAAGCAGATGCTGTCCGCCCCGCTCATGGCCTTATACAGAGTGCCTTCCTTCATGGCATCCGTAATGACCAGACCCGTTGCCTTCGAGCGGATGAACCCGTCCTTATCGAAATAATAACGGTACGTGACTGATGAGATCGGCATGCTGTTTCCGAAGACCACTTCAGTGATAATGCTGTTGGCTTCTTCAGCGCGTTCAATGTCGTCTGTCGTAAGACCGGCACGGACAGAAGGATCCGTCGCAATATCATATACAGGTACGGCGCGGTAGTTTCCGTCAGCGGGAGCATAGGTATAGAGCGGGACTATGCCGCCTCCGATGATCTCCTTTGAGCCGCGGTCGATATAGACGTCGACGAGCATGCTGGTATCGCCCTGGTCACCGCGGTAGATATTAGCGAAATTGCCCGGACAGTATGCCGTGAACACCTTCCTGCCGTTATAGTCTTCAACGAGAGCAGGCTGAACGGCGTGCGAGTGGTCGCCAAGGATAATGTCAGCGCCGTTCTCCTTAAATATCTCAAACCAGACTTTCTGCTCCTCATCAGGTTCGTTGGTAAACTGCGTTCCGTTATGCGGAAGGACCATTATGAGGTCGGGAGACAAAGCCTTTGCAGCCTTGAAATCCTCTTCCACCTCTGCCTTGAGTTTTTCGAACGTCTCGCCTTCCGTGCCGCTGATTATGGATGTCATGTAGGAATACTGACCGTCGATGAACTCTGAAGGATCGGTGTAATTGCTTCCGTATGTATACGAGAGCACAGCTATCTTTATACCGTCATACTCAACGAGCTTTACGCGTTCTTTTGTCTTCTCGTCAAGGCTCCTGTACGAACCTGTGTGATCGAGACCTGTCCTGTCCAGCACGTCAAGAGTCCTCAGTGCGCCCTCCGGTCCCTTGTCGAGCAGGTGGTTGTTCGCTGTCGTCACCAGGTCAAATCCCGCATCCTTCACCGCTGAAGCGAATTCATCAGGGAGATTCAGGAAGAGCCTTTTGTTGTCGTAGAAGTTGCTCGAGGAATAGCCCTTGTCAGCGCCTGCCATAGGGCCTTCGAAGACGCCTACCGCCAGATCCGCAGAAGATATGTAGGGCTTTGCGTATTCGAAAACATCGCTGTAGTCGTAACCGTCGCCTGTATACCCGAGATTCACCTGATCTTCCAGAAGGATAAGGTCGCCCGCGAAAGTGATCCTGAATGCGTTATCGAAAGCAGCCTGCTGTTCATCCGTCATAACGCGGTAAATGATGTCTTCACCGGCACGCTCGCCGTTTACGTCACCGCCGTCTGAGGGGTCAGTGTTTTCAAAGGCTCCGAGGCCCGTGAAAGCATTTATCAGTGCGACAGCGACAAATCCGAGCGCCACCAGGAGCGCCAGGACCTTTGCCGCAGTTATCTTTCTGTTCTCCGAAGTGAATATATCCGTTCCCGACTTTAGGAACTTGTTCATTGTGCCTGAGACAAAATCGTTGCCGAATGCAAGCGACAGGCCAACCGCGGAAAGCACCGCCGTAACAAAGACGAACGTCACGGGTAAGAACGCCATGAGCCTGCTGAGCCATACGGCGGGCAGCCTGTGAAGTATGAATATCCACAGTGAATTGCGTCCGAACATCGTAATGAGAGGGATATTCTTATCGGGTGTGATGTGCCTTAACGCATATATGACGATTATCGCTATTATGAACATCACTATTCTTCTGAACACGTCGAGCGGATCCTGATAAGCACCGAGTATCAGTGAATTGTCGGGATATCCGATAAATGTTTGCATCGCGAAAGCGATGCAGGCCGCACCGAGGAGCAATGCCAGACCGATAAGGCCCCTTTCCGAATACTTCCTGCCGGCAAGCTTCGAGCTGTCCTTACTGCTCAGCTGATACCCGAGCATATAGAACGGATAGAAGCCGATCACCCTTGCGGCGGCGAAATGATTGTCGATCGCCGCAAAGAAACCTATAAGGATCGCCGCTGTAAACAATAGGATATTTATTATTCTGAACTTTGCTATCCTGTGCGCCGTAAGCCTCCAGAAGATGAGCGCTATCAGATACCAATATGAATATATAGGTTCAAGAAGGGACGTATACCCTTCCGCAAATACCGTGATGCTGTTGAATATGAAGAACAGGAATACGAGTCTTGCGATCCTCTCAAAACTGTAAGCCTTTTCCCCTTTGCCGAAATAGCCCGACACAAATACAAATGCCGGCATGTGGAACAGATATATGTAAGTTATCGTGGCATCGATGCTGCCGGACATTCCCTGAAGACTGCTGAGCAGATGTCCGAAGACAACGAACAGGATCAGAAAGCCCTTGATATTATCCCAATAGGCACTTCGGTTATCTTGTGTCAGAGCCCGGGTACTCATGATGGATCGTCAACAACCTTTATCTGAAAACGGTCAAACCTTACATTCTCCGTATATTGCTCGCGGAAGAATATCGTCTGCCCGAAAGCCGCAAATTCCTTGGTATTCTTCTTCATCCACATGGGTACCGGAATATCCAGCTGTCTGCAGAGCTCGACCAGCGCCTTTTCGAGCCTTTTTGAATAAGAGGCGTCCGTATCCGCGGTAGTAACCTCTTTGATCTCGATCAGTCTGTTAGCGACAAAAAGCCTGCCTTCAAGAGTCAAAACCGGCGCCCTCCCCATATCCTGATTTCTTTGCCACTATTTTGCCTTTTTTGAATCTTAAAGTAAATATTTGACATGGTAATATAAGGTTGTTCAAAGTAATTGTTCCTTACTTCATAACACCCTCCTTAAGACACTGACACCCCCTCGTCAGTGTCTTTTTTTGCAGAGAATATTAACAAAAAGCAAAAACCACCATTTATATATGGTTTTATTGAAAATAACTATAAAACTTTTAATTAAAGGAACTTTTCTTATTGATTGTGTAAAAATCAAGTTGTAAAATGAAATAGAAATTATATTTGCGGATTCTGTAGAGCATCCGTGATACAGGAGGTCACCAATATGAAGAAATGTCCCGATTGCGGTATGGTCATTGCCAATCAGGCCATCAGATGCCCTAAGTGTAAGTATACATTCACATCAGCAGACGAGAGTGCCGGCGGTGGTGATGCATCGGTAGTTACTCCTCAGGCAGCAGCAGTATCTGCTGCAGCTACGGGCAAGTCCGATAAGGTTGCCGGTATCATGCCGATGATCGAAGTTAATAAAGATAACGTTGATACTCTCTATGGCCAGCTCAAGGCAGCCATCGTAAAGAGAAAGACAGAGTTCGATCACTTCATCGATTTCCTCGAGAACAGAACTTCCTGGCTTACAGCTCCCGCTGAGATCAAGGGCCCCCTTGCTTGTGAGAAGGGTCTCCTCATCAGAAGCGTTGCTGTTGCTAAGCAGCTCCTGAGGATCAAAGATACGATCATGCCTCAGCTTGATGAAGAATCAGCTATCATCATCGCCCTCTTCCACGAAGTTGGTAAGGTCGGTATCGAAGGCAAGCCTCTTTTCATCCAGGAAGAGACAAGCACTCTGGGCACGACATCCACTCTTGGTCTTTCCTTCAGCAGCAGACTGTCCAGCTCTTCAACATCTTCGAACCCCACTTATACGATCAACAACAAGCTCGTTCACATGAACGTCGGCGTAAGATCCCTCTTCCTCGTTTCGCAGTACATGCTGCTCTCCGATGATGAGGCTCAGGCTATCAGCTACGGTTCAGACGTTGAACTTCTTAACGGCAAGCTCTCACCTTATACACTTCTCCTCTCCACTGCTCTTCAGATGCAGAAGACGATCTATGAGGATTCCGATGTCGTATCAGGCTACAGCTTCACGGTAATCAATCCGAGCTGATCTGACGGTTTATTAATCTGATCATAAAGGGCGTCTCAAGATGAGGCGTCCTTTTCGTTTCCACTTATAAAGACCTCACATTTACTATCCCGGAAAAGCTTCGGGGCTGTCTCATGCTCTTCGCTTTGAGACAGCCCCTTTGTGCTTCCAGGATATGGAGGGTGACTGATTAATTTATGCAGGTTCTACCATTGTCATGACTGCCTTGTACATCCAGTGATAATCGTTCATGTCGTAGTATTCATTGAGAAGAGGAACGAAGTCCACTCTTACGATGTTGCCTTCCGAATCCTTGAAATCGATGTGATCTACCTCATCGAGTTCAACGGGTTCCACAATATCGCCTGCCTTGATCGTCTTTGTCTCGGATGTTGCAATGCCGTCCCTGACGATAACGCCTGTCATGTCATTTGTTGCCTTTAATGTTGCAAATGCGTCAAACTCTGTGTGGTTGTCAGCCGGGATGGGCATTCCGTTTTCGGAAACCTTGAAGAATCTTGTTCCTGAGAGCTTGCTGTCTGAGGCGTTCTCCTCACAGCAGGGGAAGCAAGTTGTGCTGTTCATACTGAGAACCGAAAGGCCTTTGCACGTACCGCAGTCCAGGCAGTTATTCTCGTAGATATTGAAAACGTACAGAGTGGAATAGCCGTTGGCATCGCATGTATCGACATATATGAAGGCTTTGTAGCCGATATCCAGGAGGTAGGCATCGGTCAGGATAAGACCGTCTTTGGCATTACCTACCGGCATATCGTATGTATCTTCATTGTATGTGATCCTGATGACATCCTGACCTGCATTCACGCTGTATAAGGTCTCGACCATGAAAGAACCGTAATAGCTTGTAGTCCACCAGTCTCCGCCGCCGTAATTGAACTCGAACACATCACCGTCCTTGAGATACATTATGGCTTCCCTGCCGTATACGGGTGTGACCATGCTGTGTATAGCCCTGTAGATCCAGCGGTAATCGTTCATGTCGTAGTATTCACAGCACTGTTCGGTAAAATCAACGCGCACCGTATTTCCGCTTGCATCCTTAAGGTCGATGTACTCGACTTCGTTAAGTGCTACGAGCTCAACGGATTCTCCGTTCTTGATCGTCGTCTGTCTGCTTGTAACCTTGCCGTCTTTAACGATGTAACCTGACAGATCCTTTGCGGCTTTTATGGCTGCAGATGAGAGACTGCTGTAGTTATCTGCAGGAACCGGCATGCCGTTTGCGGATACCTTGAACTTTCTTTCGGAAACCATGTGGCCGTATCTTCCGCCGTCGTCATAACCCTTGAAGGAAGATGTTGTCGTAAATGTGGGACCTGAGATGGCAAAACCGGAAAGCACACCGACACGGCAGATGGAAGTATCTGTTACTTCATAGACGTTAAGATCGTTATTGTCGCATCCTCTTACCGTCTCCACATAGATAAAAGTCTTTCCGTTATGTCTGAACAGATATGCATCGCAATAGCATTTTGTCGAACTTACGTCTACCCTGCATTCATTTCCGCCGTTTAACTTGTAAACTAGCAGATCATTGCTGTAGTAAAGATCTACGGTACCAAAGTCCCCCTTGAGACTGAAACCGCCTGCGTTGTTCTCGAAATGATAGACCGTGCCCTCCGCGATCTTCGCAAAACCGGTCTTGGCCTGTGTATCTTCAGACTTGCTGTCAACTGATACTGCCTCTGTGACAACGGGTGCGGGAGTTACGGTATCCTTATCGGTATCCTTGACGGAAACTGTGGTGTCCGTATCCTGTCCGGGAGCAGGTGTTACCGTATCAACTGCAACTGTCGGCTTATTAATGTCTTCAGGAATATCATTTACTGCTGCCGTCTGATCAGGAGCTGCCTCACCGACCTGGTACAATACCTTGCCGTCGAGAGATGCGTTTACTGCACTCTCAATTGATTCCCCGGCAGATCCCGATACGACCAGGCTCTCGATCGTGATACCGTCTGCCTTGACTTCTGTCGAGCATCCTGTTGCCGCGATTGCGATAGCGCCTGTGAGCATTACCGATGCCAATACCGGAAGCTTTGTGCTCTTTGTAAGTTCTGCAACTGTTCCCCTCTTGATAGGTTTAACTATAGATTTCATTTTGTTATCCTCCTATTTATTTTCGAGTGTTCTACGCTTGTAGAATTCTCTTTACGCGGCCATTCTACATTTGTAGAAAACGGATGTCAATACTTTTTTCTACATTTGTAGAATTATTTTTCGGAGTGCGAAAAATGAGGTGTTTCCGGCAGGAAATGCCAACGTATCAGAAGCTTGGTAAAACCGGAATCCGGCCGTTAAAAGCCGGAATTGGTGCCTGAACTCAATTCAAGTGTACCTGTGGAAGACTCCGCCACTTGTCGGTATCGGAATCAGGATGAAATCTTCATTTCTGATACCTTGTGGCAAGCATGATATCGTTTTCGGGGAAAAATCTTTAAAAACGATATCTGCTGAAGAACCATGATATCGTTTTCGGAAAAAAATCTTCAAAAACGATATCTGCTGAAGAACCATGATATCGTTTTCAGGGAAAAGTCTTAAAAAACGATATTTGCCGAAGAACTGAGGTATCGTTTTTGGAAGAAAATCTCCATTTACGATACCCACCATAATCCAGGGTATCGAAATATCGGGAATACTTTTCTTTTCGATACCTCTATGAAACGTGGCCGACTTGTACCTCAGCCGTTAAAAGCCTGGAAAACTCCGCATCACAGCGGAACAAACATATCCGATATCGCGACATAGAGCCATCTGCTGTTGCCTTCAACATAGAACCTGTCATGCCAGGAGGTGAAGTCAAGTCTTACGACCGTTCCGTCTGTTCCGTACTCAACATCGATATAACTCTTATCATCGGTCTCGACCAGGACGACAATGTCGCGCTCCTTTATCGTCACGGGCTCATCCCAGTAAACATGGCCGTCCCTTACAACATATCCGGTGTATTCCGCTGCTGACAGGAGCGTCCTTCTGTAAGCGAACGTAGTGATCCTGCCGCTGGCGGCCACAGGAAGGAAGTTGTCGGGCGATACTTCGTAATACCTGATGATGTCGACGAGGGGGTCTGTCCCGTAGCACTCGACACAGACGATACCGTAGATAACGAACGGATCGTAGTAGATATAGATGTCATTGACTGACCCTGCAAAGGTGACACGCTGATCGCCGATATCATAGACATAGATAGCAGGATCGGTGTTTGCCGGGAAGAACTGGATATATATGAGAGTCCTTCCGTATGCCCTGATAAGATACATAAATGCATTATCAGGCTCCGGGATGTCTTCGGTAAACTCATAACCGTTGACATTGAATACCGCTTTTTTGCTCGAAAGCAGGTTTACGTTGACAGAGCCGTAATCGCCCTCAAGGTAGAATTCGGAACTGCCTTTCTTGTTGAACTTAATGATGCTTCCTTCTGTAAGATTATCGAAAGTCGGACCCTGTGACGTCTCCGGGACACTGGTGGTCTCTGATGTCTCCGATGTTTCTGAAGTCTCAGACGTGGTCTCATCCGTTAAAGTCTCTTCCGTCTGAACAGGAACATAATCCGGGTTATGCTCGTTATTAAGTATGTTGATCATATCTGCAGCAAAGTATCTGCCTTCGACGGGAAACAGCTGATCTATATGGAAAGTCAGGTTGAATTTATCAAGATCTGCCTCACTGCCGTCGACGGAATATACGGGATAATCAGCAACACCGGTATGTTCGGGGTCTTCTCCGTTTATAAGTGCGTCAATCGTATAGCCTTTGTATTCAACCGATTCACCGCTTGGCTGAGTGGTCCTTCTGACGATGAGATCTCCATATGGATAATAAACGTATTCATCGCCTCCTTCAGGACTTTGGATCATATTCTCGAAAACCGGTACGGTCTTTCCGTCCCTGAAAGCATAGAGACTTACTTCCGGATGAAGTTCACTTCCGGCATTAAGCTTTTCTACGACCAGTTCCGGGATAAGATCGCTGTCCGCATAGATAAGCAGATATTTATACTTTGAATCGCTTCCGTTTGCTTCAACGATATCCAGATATGCCTTGGCATAAGTCAGTTCTTCTGATGTTTCTTCCGTGGACTCTTCTGTAACCCCGCCGGCAGCAATGCTTTCTGTCATTGAAGGTTCAGGGATAACCGGTGCTTTCCTTGCCCAAGGCTGATGCTCAGCCGATGCGGCTGATACCAATAGAGCGAACACCATCGTGACGACTATGGATACGATCTGCAAAGCTTTGGAATCTATCTTGCTGTCAAGAAGATTCGTTACCCTGAGTTTGGTCTCCATCCCACCGAAACCGATGCCGCTGAATGCGGTGCTCTGCATGAAAGCTCCCCTGTTGTCGTCAGCCGCGTGCCTTACCAGTGACTTGCAGTATTCTTTTACCATCGAAAGGCTGAAGTTGCTCGTCGTCTCTTCATCGACTCTCATTTCGATGTCGGCGCAGAGCATGAAGAAAGCGATCCATACGAGAGGATTGAACCAGTGAATGCTGAGGATTATGTAGCTGACGAGCTTGGTCACGCCGTCCTTGTTCTTGATATGTGTCCACTCGTGATTCAGGACATATTCGCGCTCGTCATCGTCCATGTTTATCGGGAAGAATATCTTCGGGCTGAAGATGCCGACAACAAAGGGCGAATCGATGTTGTTTGCCATGTAGTATCTTCCGTCAAAAGAGCGCGAACTCCATCTGGCCTTGGAATAGAACAAGGCATACCTTATTGCCGAGAACACGAGCATGGATACAGCGACAGCAAACCAGATCACTGCTATGACGTCCTTTGCCGAGATCTTAGATGTTTGTGCAGCAGGCTTGGTTACATTCTGAACTTCCTGACTCCCGCTGCCGTCATCTGCAAGTGTTACGGCCGGTGTCTGAACAGTCTCCTGAACGGAATGGTCAACAGTCGTGATCTCCCTGATCCTGGTCTCGGGATCGTAAACATAATTCTCATCTTCCTGTATTACCGGCGTGAAGAATCTTCCCACATTGAGAGCGCTCGTCGGGGAATTGAAATTGAACGGGATCACAAGCCTCAGTCCGACGATGATCCAGAAAAGGATAAGCACGCGCTTGGGGCATTTCTTGAATATGAGCCTGAAAAGGAGAACCGCAAGGATGGCTATACTGCCGTACAGGCTCATCTCCAGGACTTTATAGAATATCTCGCTCATAGAAAAACTGTTCCTCTATTCCCTCTATGTAACCCTCATTTAAGGAAACGTTATTCCTCGGTATGCTCCTCGATCATGTCGATCAGCTTGGCCGCATCTTCCTTGCTCATCTTCTTGCCTCCGCCCAGGAAAGCATTGACGAACATTGGAAGTGAACCCTTGAAGCTCTTTTCGACGAGTTCCTCACTCTGCTGCTGCTGAAGTTCGTCACGGCCGACGAGGAAAGTGATAACGGACTTCTCGTTCTTAATAAAGCCTTTGTCTGCCAGTCTCTTTAGCATGGTGTAGACTGTGGTCTTCTTCCAGCCGTGGACCATCTCGCAGATGTTGGAAAGATCTCCGGAAGCTACGGGCGCATATTCCCAGATAAGCTCCATCAGCTTGTATTCGCTGTCACCGATAGAATTTTCTTTCATAGTCATAATCTCCCTTATATAATTTGTCATAATTCTACACGTGTAGAATTTGGATGTCAACTTTTTTATATACTCCTTTTGTGTTACCTTACAATTAAAAGGACGGACAAAGGGATGAAGTACGACAACGACAGGCTCGGAGCGGCTTTGAAGCTCTACTTGGGAACTGATCCTCTGCCGATGCATATGCCGGGCGGAAAACGCAATCCGGACTTTGTGTCCCAGGCATTCATGCGCGATATCACCGAGATCGGCGGCTTCGACAATCTCCACTCCCCCAAGGGGCTTCTCAAAGACATGGAAGATTGCGCAGCTTCGATCTGGAATGCGAAAAACGCATTCATCTCGGTAAACGGCTCGACCGCACTCATTTTGGCGGCCATATGGAGCGCTTCGATCCTTAATCCCGGCACAAAGATCCTTACCGCCATGAACTGCCATCTGGCGGTCTGGAACGCTATAGAACTCACCGGATCCACGATCGTTCCGCTGATGCCGGCATTTGACATCGGACTTCCCTTTGCAGGACCCGTTGCCCCGTCAGACATCGAACGTAATCTCGCAAGGGACCCTTCGATAAAGACTGTCATCATCACTTCACCGACATACGAAGGCGTCCAGTCCGACACGGAGGAGATCTTCCGCATTACGAGAAAATACGACGCCCTCCTCATCACTGACTGCGCACACGGCGCGCACCTGGGTCTGGACGATGCCTTTTTCGGGCCGGACAGCAGGGGCGATATCGTGATAAAGAGCCTTCACAAGACCCTCTCATCCCCTACCCAGACAGCGGTGATGCTCCTTCATGAGGGATGTCCCGTCGATGTGTCTCTCATTAGAAGAGGGCTTGATATTTTCGAGACTTCGAGTCCTTCCTACGTGCTCCTTCAGGGCGTATCGAAATGCCTGGCAGGCCTCAGCTCAAAGGGCGCATCGATCCTCAAGCCATGGGAGAACGCCATCTCATACGCCGAGAGCAACCTCAAGGAACTCAGGAATTTCAAGCTCTGGGAAGCTCCGGTCAGGGAGAGATCTAAGTTCGTGCTTATGGGCCTCGGCGACGTTCTTTTTGAATACCTCAGAGGGACCTTCAACATAGAATGCGAAGTAAGCTTTCCGTCCCATCTCATTGCCATGACCGGCATCGGGGATACGGAAGAATCGCTGAAGCGCTTCTGCGATGCTGTCAGGACGACCGACGAAGCTATGGAAGGGCAATACACGGAAGCCCAGTTCATTTCGAGACCATATCCAAGATTCAGGACCACTCTTCAGGAAGCAGCGAAATACCGTCTTCTCTGCGAAGAACTTGAACCGGAAAGGGCCGCCGGACGCGTATCGGGCGAGTTTATATACGGATTCCCGCCCGGGATCCCGCTGCTCATGCCGGGGGAGGTCATTACCGAAGACACGCTGAAGATCCTTTCGAGAGGCGATATACATCTGATGATGGGCGGAGGCAGGAACTACAACGGGCTGATACCCGTTCTGCCTTGACTGTAATGGTCCTTCAAAGTATAATTCACGTATTAAATTCTAAGGGAGATTAGTAATATGACAAGAATCGTTACTGTTGAGACAAGAGATCTCGAGAAGTCAGCTAAGGAAGGCGGCTGCGGCGAGTGCCAGACATCCTGCCAGTCTGCATGCAAGACATCCTGCGGTGTTGCAAATCAGGCATGCGAGCAGCTCAATAAATAAGCTGAAACAATCTTAAGTATTTAAGGTCCCATTTTACGTGGGACCTTTTTTATGAAAACGGGAGTTTACATGATCCACTGCTATCAATTTGACGGTCTTAACATCGTACTCGACTGCTATTCGGGTTCCATTCACATGGTCGACAAGGTCGCCTATGACATGATCCGCTGGTATGAGAACCTGCCTGCTGAAGAGGTCATCTCGAAAGCTGTCGAAAAGCACGGCATCTCAAGAGAAGACGCTGAGGAATGCATCGCCGACATCGATGATCTGAAGACCGCCGGAAAGCTCTATGCTCCCGACAAATACGAACACCTGGCAAAGGATTTCAGGAAAAAGAACATCAAGATAAAGGCTCTCTGCCTTCATGTCGCCCACACCTGCAATCTCAACTGCTCCTACTGCTTTGCTAGCCAGGGCAAATACCACGGCGAACGCGCCATAATGAGCTATGAGGTCGGCAAGCGCGCGATCGATTTTCTCATAGAGAATTCCGGTTTCCACAAGAACCTCGACATAGACTTTTTCGGCGGCGAACCCCTCATGAACTGGGACGTCTGCAAGCAGCTCGTCGCCTACGGACGTGAACAGGAAAAGCTGCACAACAAGAATATCCGCTTCACTCTTACGACCAACGGAATTCTTTTGGACGACGAAGTCACCGAATTCTGCAACAAAGAAATGCACAATGTCGTTCTCTCTTTAGACGGCCGCAAAGAGGTAAACGACCGCTTCAGAGTAGATTACGCAGGCCACGGTTCCTACGACAGGATCGTTCCGAACTTCCAGAAGTTCGTCGCAAAGAGGGGCGACAAGAGCTATTACATGCGCGGCACGTTCACGCATTACAACACTGACTTTCTGAACGACATCAAACAGATGCTCGACCTAGGCTTCAACGAGCTCTCTATGGAGCCCGTAGTCACCGATCCGTCGAGTCCTTCAGCCATTACAAAGGAAGATCTGCCCGTCATCTTCGGACAGTACGAGGATCTCGCCCGCCTCATGGTCGAGCGTTATAACGAAGGAAGACCATTCACCTTCTACCACTACATGCTGGATCTCACATGCGGTCCCTGCATCTACAAGAGGATCGCCGGCTGCGGGTCAGGCACTGAATATCTTGCCGTCACGCCCTGGGGCGATCTCTACCCCTGCCACCAGTTCGTCGGTGATGAGGCATACAGGATGGGCTCCATCTACGAGGGCATCCTGAACACGGAACTCCGCGACAAATTCGCTTCATGCAACGCTTACAGCCGTCCGGAATGCAAGGACTGCTGGGCCAAGCTCTACTGCTCCGGCGGATGCGCCGCAAACTCCTATCACGCGTCAGGCGACATCAACGGTGTCTATGAGATGGGATGCGACATCTTCCGCAAGAGGATCGAGTGCGCGATAGCCGTCAAGCTCCTGACTTCAGGGCTTGAGCAGCCGGGCAACGGTTAATATTTCCTTTTTTCGCGAATCAGTCAAAGACCGGTCCGATCGGCACCGGGTCCGATCGGCGCCGTCTTATTTAGGTGTGTTTATGCCGAAGAAGACGTGATCGTCGGGGTTTTCGTCAATACCGAAAAGCGTCGGTCCGACAAAATACGGTGTGTTGTCTTCGAGGACCTTCTCCAGAGGCGTATCGGTATCGTCAGCTACGTAGACATACATAAGGATCCCGTCGTAGCCTTCGGGAACGATGAAGTACGAAGTCTGGGTCAGTTTGATGTACTCTTCCCTTATGACCATGCCGTCGCCTGCGTCTGTCGCGTAACTGTCGAGCACTTCCGTCTCACGGAACTCATAGCAGCTGACATGGAACTTCTTGCCGTTCTGGATGTAGTTGCCGGTTACGCCGTAACTGTCGATCTGCGTCGACAGGTTTACCACAGGGAACTTAGTCCCGGAATAGAAATCGACGAAACCGACGCCGTGATATGAGAAGAAAGAATTATATGCGCTCGTAGGTTCCTTGGTACAGATCGGGAAAGTCTGTGTATATGTAACCTCATATATTACATAACCGTCCTCATCTGCAGGATACTCGATTATCATGGGTCTGCTGATGGTGGATACATAGTTCAGGTTCTCATTGACCTGATTACCGTTGTAGTCGAGCGTATAGTAGCAGAAGAAATTATCGACGTCCCCGTTCGCCATATTCAGGTGCTGTGTGGCACCCCAGGGCTCATCGTAATCGGGAACATAGTAATCGTCGAATGTCTCCATGACATCGACCTTGGAAAGATCGTGAGAAGGGGTCCTGACCGAGACAGTCTCATAGGTGGTCGACGACGGTAACGTGGGCTTGGGTTTGTTACCGCTGCCACCGTGTGAACCGCACGAAGACAGGAGCAATGAAAAAACAGTTGCTGTAAGTATGATGGTCAATTGTTTCTTCATATTATCTTTTCCTTTATTCCTACTGACGCATTTTTCTTCATCAGATGATTATATCATTCACGTCACTCGAGTTCGAATGCACCCGTGTACAGCTGATAGTACGTGCCCTTTTCGGCAATGAGCTGCTCGTGCGAGCCGCGCTCGATTATCCTGCCGTGGTCAAGGACCATAATGACATCCGAGTTCATAACGGTGGAAAGACGGTGCGCGATGACGAAGACCGTGCGTCCTTCCATGAGCTTGTCCATACCGCGCTGAACGATGGCTTCAGTACGGGTATCGATCGAGGATGTTGCCTCGTCGAGGATCATGACGGGCGGATTAGCAACTGCCGCTCTCGCGATGGCGAGAAGCTGTCTCTGACCCTGTGAAAAGTTGGCACCGTTATTGGTGAGCATCGTATTATAGCCGTCAGGGAGACGCTCGATGAAGTCAGCTGCGCCGGCGAGTTTTGCCGCGTCCTTACATTCCTCATCGGTTGCATCGAGTCTGCCGTAACGGATATTTTCCATAACGGTACCGGTGAAGAGGTTCGTCTCCTGGAGAACGAGACCCAGTGATCTTCTGAGGTCCTTCTTCTTGATCTTGTTGACGTTGATGCCGTCGTAGCGGATCTTACCGTCTGCTATGTCATAGAAACGGTTGATGAGGTTCGTGATCGTGGTCTTGCCCGCACCCGTGGCGCCTACGAAGGCAACTTTCTGGCCCGGCTTGGCGAAAACGGATACATCGTAGAGGACCTGCTTTTCGGGAACGTAGGCAAAGTCGACTTCGTTGAGCGTTACATCGCCCTTGAGTTCAGTATAAGTGATAGTACCCTCAGCCTTATGGGGATGCTTCCATGCCCAGTGCCCTGTCGGGTGGTCAGCCTCCGTGATCGTTCCGTCAGCTGCGACATTTGCATTGACGAGAGTTACATAACCGTCATCAGTCTCGGACTCCTCATCGAGAAGCTCAAAGATCCTCTGCGCACCTGCACCCGCCATTACTATGGCATTCATCTGCATGGTGAGCTGGTTGATATTGCCCATGAACTGCTTGCTTCCGTTAAGGAACGGAACGATGATATCGATCCCCATCGGAAGGCCTGAGAACGAGATATTGGTAACCCCCAATACTGTCATAAGGCCGCCGCCTACGGCGAGAAGAACATAGATTATGTTGCCGATATTGCCGATGATCGGAGCCAGGATGTTCGCATAAGTATTCGCCTTGCCGCTGTCTTCGGCAAGTCCGTCATTAAGCTTGTTGAACTCTTCGGTTACCTTACCCTCATGGTTAAAGACCTTAACGACCTTCTGGCCGTTCATGATCTCCTGGATGTAGCCTTCAGTAGATGCAACAGCCTTCTGCTGTCTGATGAAGTACTTGGCAGAGCCTGCGCCGACCTTGCCTGTAGCAAACATCATGGCAATGATGCCCACGATCATTATCAGGGTAAGCCAGATGCTGTAACGGAGCATCGTGATGAATACGGTGATGACGACTACGCCCGCCCTGATGATGGTAGGGATCGCCATTGATACAAGCTGTCTTAATGTGTCGATATCATTGGTATAGTGGCTCATGATATCGCCGTGCTTATGTGTATCGAAATATCTGAGAGGCAGTGTCTGCATCTTGTTGAACAGGTCTGTTCTGAGCTTATGCAGGAACTTCTGCGTCATGTATGCCATGAGCTGGGAATTTAGGATGCTTACGACCGCTGCACCGGCATAAATGCAGATAAGCGGGATAAGATATGAAATGATCCTGATCTTCGCTGATTCCCAGTCGCCGGATTCAAGGGTCTCTTCGAGGACCACGGTAACCTTCTGGAGGAATACCATCGGGAGTGCGGCTGCAACGGCATTATAGATATTGAATATGACTATTACCCATGTAAGAACAGGGAACAGCTTTATATACATCTTCATGACGCGCTTAAGGCTGCCCATCGATCCGACCACCTGTGACATGGAAGCCGGTCCTCTGCGTCTTCCGCCCGGTGCGGGTGCTGCTTCAGGCTTATTCCCGGGAGTTTTATTACTCATTGTCTGATCCTCCCTTCGTCTGTTCTTCATAGATCTCACGGTAGATCTCATTGCTCTTTAAGAGTTCTTCGTGAGTACCTGTGCCCATGATCTTACCGCCGTCCATGATGATGATCATGTCACAGTCCTGAACGGAAGCAACTCTCTGGGCAATGATTATCTTTGTCGTCTCAGGGATATATTCCCTGAATCCCTTTCGGATAAGCGCATCGGTCCTGGTATCGACTGCTGATGTGGAGTCATCCAGGATCAGGATCTTCGGGCGCTTCAAAAGCGCTCTGGCGATACAGAGTCTCTGCTTCTGACCGCCGGAGACATTGGTGCCGCCCTGCTCGATATGCGTCTCAAATCCATCAGGGAAGGAAGATATGAATTCATAAGCCTGTGCTATCTTGCAGGCCTCAACGAGTTCTTCATCAGTAGCATGCTCATTACCCCATCTGAGGTTTTCGGCGATAGTGCCTGAGAAGAGCTCGTTCTTCTGAAGAACGACGGAAACGGCGTCTCTTAATGTCGTAACATCATAATCCTTTACGGGTACGCCGCCGACTTTGACCTCGCCTTCAGTGACGTCATAAAGCCTCGGAATGAGCTGAATCAAAGTGGTCTTTGATGAACCGGTACCGCCTAAGATACCTACTGACATTCCGCTGTCGATGTGAAGGTCGATGTCGAAAAGCGCATTTCTTGCAGCTTTTTCGGAATACTTGAAAGCAACGTCAGTAAAATCGATGGAGCCGTCCTTAACTTTCATGACGGGCTCGTCGGGATTTGCGATAGAAGGCTTCTCATCAAGGACCTCGACGATACGCTTTGCAGCTTCTACTGACATCGTCAGCATGACGTAGATCATGGAAACCATCATGAGAGACATGAGGACCATGAAGCCGTATGTCATAAGCGCCGAGATCTGGCCGATGTTGACCACAGTTCCGTTGCTCTGGATAGCCATCTTGGAACCTATGTAAAGAACGAATACTACGTTGAAATGCAGGCAGAGTTCCATGAGAGGAGAGTTAAGGCCGACGATCTTCTCTGCCTTGGTGAAGTCGAGCCTGATGTTGTCTGATGCCTTGCCGAACTTATCCTGCTCGTAATCCTCTCTCGAAAATCCCTTGACAACACGAATGCCGCGGACGTTCTCTTCGATGGATTCATTCATCTTGTCGTACTTCTTGAACACCGCACGGAAAGCAGGCATCGCGAGCTTACCGATGATAAGAAGGCCTGCGGCGAGGATTGGAACGACGATGACGAATGTCGTTGCAAGTGAGCCTCCGAGCACATATGCCATGACGATCGCGAAAGCGAACATCAAAGGTGCTCTTACGGCAATCCTGATCATCATCATGTAAGCGTTCTGTACTGTCGTAACGTCAGTCGTCATTCTCGTAACGAGTGACGATGTTGAGAACTTGTCGATATTACCGAAAGAGAATCTCTGTACCTTTGAGAACATGTCAGCTCTTAAGTTTCCGGCAAAACCGGCCGAAGCCTTGGCTGAAAAACTGCCCGCCAAAGCACCGCAGACGAGTGACATGATCGCTGAGACCGTAATGATACCGCCCATCCTAAGGATGGTATCCATCTGTGCACCTGCCTGGATCTTGTTTACCATATCAGCAGTGATGAACGGAATGACAACCTCGAGGATTACTTCCCCGATTATAAATAGGAGCGACAGTATAGAAGCTTTTTTATACTGGCGAATAGACTGCATCAGTTTTTTGATCATAAATATTTCCCCGAATAAAAATAAGACACCATATTATAAATCACTCTAAAAACAAAGTGTACTTTATTATTTTGTTTTTTGACGAACATCGGCTGCGATGATATTATTGTCTTTGGCTTTATTTAAATAAAGGTAAAGCGCCAGGGAGGAATAATAATGCCTGTAACAGATTTATTGAGACGCAATGCCAGAGAGCATGGCGATGAAGTGGCTCTTATCGAGCTCAATCCCGCAATGGAAGAAACGAGAAAGATTTCTTTCAAGGAATTCGACCTTGTCCAGCAGACAAAGTCCATGCCCTACCGTCATGAGATCACATGGCAGATCTTCGACGAAAAGTCGAACAGAGTAGCAAACATGCTCCTCGGACGCGGGATCAAAAAAGGCGACAAAGTAGCTATCCTTATGTTTAACTGCCTTGAGTGGCTTCCTATCTATTTCGGTATCTTAAAGACCGGTGCCATAGCAGTTCCTTTTAATTTCAGATATACGGCAAACGAGATTTCATACTGCGCTGATCTTGCAGAGATCTCAGTCATGTTCTTCGGACCGGAGTTCGTGGACAGACTTAATATCAATGCAGAAGAGCTCGCAAAGGACAGACTTCTCCTCTATGTAGGTGACGGTCAGGCTCCCGAATTCGCAGAGAATTACTGGCAGCAGGTTGCTGACTATTCCTCAAGAGATCCCATGATCGAACTTAAGGAAGAAGATTATGCAGCTATCTACTTCTCATCCGGTACGACAGGATTCCCCAAGGCGATCCTTCACCCTCACAGAAGCCTTACACAGGCAGCCGAGATGGAAGCCGTACACCATGAGACTACAAAGGATGACTGCTTCCTCTGCATCCCGCCGCTCTATCACACAGGCGCAAAGTTCCACTGGATGGGTTCTCTGTGGACATGCAGCAGGGCAGTTCTTCTGAAGGGCACAAAGCCTGAGGTTATCTTAAAGGCAGCTTCCGACGAGCAGTGCACTATCGTATGGCTCCTCGTACCGTGGGCTCAGGACATTCTCGATGCACTTGACCGTGGCGATTTGAAGCTCTCTGATTACAAGCTCGATCAGTGGCGTCTTATGCACATCGGCGCACAGCCCGTACCTCCGTCACTCATCCGTCACTGGAAGGATTACTTCCCGAATCACCAGTACGATACAAACTACGGTCTTTCCGAATCCACCGGCCCCGGCTGCGTTCACCTTGGACTCGAAAATACTCACAAGGTTGGCGCCATCGGCGTTCCTGGTTACCGCTGGGAGTGCAAGATCGTTGACGAGAACGGCAACACAGTACCTCAAGGCGAGGTCGGTGAGCTCTGCGTCAAGGGTCCCGGCGTAATGCTCGAATACTACAGAAACCCTGAAGCAACAAAGGAAACTTTGAGAGACGGATGGCTCTTCACCGGCGACATGGCACGCCAGGATGAAGACGGTTTCTATTT
>Ga0247611_10001913_pt1 | contig 35606 bp, 37 predicted proteins | sample 177DNAGHGhighgp2_FD_192422 | JGI IMG/M metagenome (GOLD analysis project Ga0247611, IMG submission 192422) | Sheep rumen microbial communities from Palmerston North, Manawatu-Wanganui, New Zealand - 1770 DNA GHGhigh gp2 | ecosystem: Host-associated > Mammals > Digestive system > Stomach > Rumen... | reverse complement strand
AATAATGTGATTGGCATAAGTTAGTCAGCGGTTAGTTATTTTTTTAGGAGATGAAAAATGAAAAAATTGTTTGCTCTTACCGCTTTGTTGGCTACGGTTGCTTTTTCTGCCAATGCTCAGGTTAATGTTGCCGGTGCGCTTAATAGCGCTGCCGCTAAGGTTGATGCAGCTACCGCTCAAGTAAACGAGGCAAAAGCCGAAACTCAAGCCAAAGTTGATGCGGCTCAGGCTAAAGTTGATGAAGCTAAAGCCAATTTGGCAGCTCAAAAGAAAGCTCAAGAAGACGCAGCTGCCGCTCAAAAGAAAGAGAATGAAAAAGCTGCTGAGAATTTGAAGAATAGTTTGAATAATCTCAAAAACGCCTTCTAAAATACGCATAACAGCACATCTAAAGTGATTTAATGCAGCTCGAAAAATTCATGTAGGTCTATCTACACTAAAATTTTTCGAGCTTTTTAAATCGCTTTATCTGCACAGTTCTTCGTATTTTAATATTTCTACACCGCGCAAAACCACTTTCGGCGTACTAATCTAATTCTTCAAACTTTTTTATTGTTTTTTGAGCTTTTTAAATCGCTTTATCTGCACAGTTCTTCGTATTTTAATATTTCTACACTGCGCAAAACTACTTTCTGCGTACTAATCTAATTCTTCAAACTTTTTTACTATCTTTTAGAAAAAAAACTTGACAAAAATTGATTGATTGCTACTATGGGGCATATTTTATAATTAATCTGATTATTAACAAAAATTCTTTTATTATGGATTCTACTTCTTGGTTTCTTGTGATTGTTTTTTCAATCATGACTGTCATTATGATTATTGCATCTATTGTCCGCAATCGCATAGAAAGAAAAAAGATTGCTGTCCCTGAAGGGTTTTGTCACTTGGTAATGGATAAAAATAAAATCATTTCCGTGTATGGCTCGGGTGAAAAATATCTTCAGAGGGCGGATGACACGATCATTGTATTAGAAGGAAACTCTTCTAAATTTGTGGTTAGTTTTGATGACATACTGAAAATTTGCCCATCATCACCCGAGATTGAATGTGCTGTCACGGTCTATTGTCGTGTGGTGAATATCAGAAAGGCATTGCTGATGGAACGAGTTTCTGCAAATAATTTTAATATTATGTTGGTTCGCGCGATTCAGAATAAAGTAAAAGCCATTTTGACGGGTAATTTTCCTGAAACGTTACCTTGTGCCGACACTGTTTCTAAAAGCAAAGGCTTTGATCTAGGTGAAGTCGGAGTGAAAGTAACGTCGATAGACATAAATCCTGTAAATAGTGTCGAAATTATTATATGACACAAAAGCAAACCCCGATACTTGATTTCTTCAAGTTTCGGGGTTTGGCAGTTTTAGGGAAAAGAACTTAATAATATTAAATCAGCGAGGTTAATTCCTTTAACATTTCATCGGCTGTGGTAATGATTTTACCGGCGGCTGAATAAGCACGCTGAACAATAATCATATTTGAGAACTCGTTAGCCAAGTCAACGGTTGAACTTTCAAGGGCACTGGCTACAATTTCGCCGGCACCGCCGGTGGTTGCTTGAGTTAATAACGGAGTTCCCGAAGTGGTGGTAGCAATCCAAACGTTGTTGTTGAGAGCTTCCATACCATCGGCATTGGTGAACATTGCCAAAGGAATAACCGCAATCGGTTGAGTTTCACCATTAGAGAATACCGCGGTAACAATACCGTTATCGCTTACGGTAACTCCGGTATAACTACCGAAAGTGGCACCGTCTTGGTTGATGTAAGATGTATTGAAGTTGCCCGATAAGCTGGTCAAACCGGAGGAGGTGTTTTCATTACCCATATTGAGAGTGATGCGAACACCGTCGCCATCGGTAATGTTACCGGTCATGTCTTGAGCACCGTTGGCCCAAAATACTTCCATATCTTTTACATTGATGGTCTTAGGAGTACCGTCGGAGTTGAACATAACTGCCGGAATGGTGCTGCCTAATTGAGCAATGCCGTTGTAGGTGAAAGTATTGGTAATCGGGTCGGTAATGGCTTTGGTTGAGCCGCCTTGCATATAGCCGGAGTCATAACCGCTTAAGCTGATGTTGCTGATGGCAATATCACTACCGGTTGAAGAAGGAATTATCTCCATAGTGATACCACTGGCAACAAAACGTTCCGGTTCGGCAACTGATGAATTTTGGATGGCTTTAACCAAGTTTTTGACATTAGTTACGACGCTGTTGCCAGTCGGATCGCCGACATAAATGTCATCTCCGGTGTAGCCGACAGGTTCATTGGCAAAAATAAATTTGATGCCGTCGATGGTAATCTCGTCATTGAGCGACGGATTGGATGTGAAATCAATGTAAGCAGCATTGCGAATGTCATCATTGATTCCCGAAAGAGTAAATTTTCCGGAGGGTAAACCCGAAGATGGATTGATATCGGCAGAAGATTGAACACAAGCCAAACATCCGCTGCAATCAAACTCCAATTCGTCGCCGGTCAGGCTTTGAGTTACTTCAATGGAGTTTTTGTTGATGGAAAAACGTCCGCCGTCACGAATATTAGCCTGAACAGCCGTTAAGAAATTTTTCAAAATGGTCGGCAATTCACCTGATGAAATATCAACTTCAGTACTGTCTGTTCCCGAAGGAGATGCAGTGAAGGTAAAGGTTGTGTTGCCGATTTTAATGGTTGAACCTTCCGAGGGAACTTCAGAGAATTCCATTTGAGCGGTTGAGGCATAAATCAAACCTTCATTGTTGAAAAGATTGATAGCAGCAGCACCGGAAGGAATTGAGGTGTTTAAGTTCCAAGCATTGGCAGCCGCTTTTTGATAGTTGAGGCTGATGTTGGAAGGATTACCCAAGCTGTCATATACAAGAGTTGATACCGAGTGAGCATCACCGATACGAGTTGACGACGGCAGGTTGGCACCAAAGGCAATTTGAGTTGTCGGAGTGGCTGTGCCACCAATCTTTGACAAGTCAATACCGCGTAAGTTAGTTTGGTCAACAATGTTATCGTTGATGTATACGGTTTGTCCGGCATCATTTTTGTAGGCTTTCATGTAGATAATACCGTTGATTTCAACTGTTGAAGCGGTTGAAGTTCCGTCCCAAGGTAATAATGACCAAGCTTGAGCATAATAACCGCCGGAATTTACCAAATAGCCGGTTTCGTCCGGTTTGAAATCACCGGCGCGGGTATAAGCCCAAGTTTCATCGCCGAGGTTTGATGAGTTTACAACAAAGAAACCCGATCCGGATATAGCCAACGAAGTGTTGGAAGATACCGAAGACAATAAACCTTGAGCACTGATGCTCTGGCTGGAGTGAGGTTGCACACCGCCCGAGGAATATTTGTTTGACGAAATTTGTTTGGTTACCAAGGTCGAAAACGACACATTGTTGTTTTTATAACCTACGGTATTCATGTTAGCGATGTTGTCAGCAACCGCTCCCATGGCGCTGGATTGGGAAGATAATCCCGAAACACCAGCTTGTAATGCACCTAAAATACTCATTTTCTTTCTCCTAAAACTTAATTGTTATACATTCTCGTTGGTTAATGCGTCTTCATTTCCTTGAACGCTTGCGATTATTTCATCCCAATAGCCGGAGCCGCGAGATGTTAAAATATTATCGATAGTAGTGGTGGTAGCATCGCCCAAACCGATATAAATACCGTTGTCATCACTGGCTACACCGGTAACACGTCCGTAAACAGTGGTGGTGATGGCAGGAGCAGGTTGACCGGAAATAGCTTGGGCATTAACAACAACCTGATAAGCTCCGTCAGGGAGTTGTTCACCGAAATTGTTTTTTCCATCCCAGATGAAATCGTGTAAACCGGCGGTGGTGGCACCGGCTTCACTGTATACTACATTACCATCCAAATCTTTGACTAAGATGTTATTCTCGGCAACATTTTGTCCTAAAGTATAAGTGGCTTTAGCAACGCCTTGTTCCAACGGCATAACATCTCCTAAAACTTGGACTGTCTGTCCTACATAACCGGTGGCCTGAACTCCGAGATTGTAGATTGACAAACTCAATAACTGATCAAGTTTGGTATTGGTTTGGATGGCTTGCTCAACGTTGGAATATTGCACCAATTGATTGGTGTATTCCGTGGCATCCATCGGATCAAGAGGATCTTGATATTGTAGTTGGGTGGTCAACATAGTCAAAAAAGTGTTCATGTCGGCAGACAAAGTCTGGCTGGCTGCACCGGTTTTTCCGGCTGAAGTGTTGACTGAACCTATAATGGAAGTTAAATCTGTCATATCACAATCTCCTTATAACTATACTCTGATGTTTAATCCGACTTTGGGATCATAAATCAGATTATCATTAGCCTGAGCAGGCTCGGTTTCTTGCTCTAAAGTTTCGCCGATAAATTGATGAAATTGATGTTCATCATTTTGGCGTTGGGCTTGGTTTTCATTCTGAGAACTGAAATTAAAACTTTGTTCGTCGGTGTTGTAACCGGCATCCTGAAAAGATTTACTCAAACTGCTTACTTCGCGCTGTAATAAGTCAGCGGTTTCGGCACGAGAGGCAATAATATCAGCATGAAGACGACCATCTTTGCTGATATACATACGAACTTGGACTTTACCTAAATCTTCGGGTTTAAGTTGGATATCAATGGTATCGACACCCTTTACCGCAGATTTAGTGATGTTTACTTTGATTTGCTCAATAACCTCTTTAGACATTCCGCGTAACGAATTATCGTTATTTACTTCTTGCAAGCGTTGATTGATTACTTTCGGGGTGTTATCTGCAATATTGTCGATGCTGCGAGTAACGTTGATAAGCGAAGCATTGTTTTCGCTTAAATCAGCAGCTGCATTTGGAGTATCGGCAACAAAAGCAACAGTATTGTTGGTTATCGGCAAAGGTTGGAGTTGAAGATTATCCGAAGAAGGTTGAGAAGTTGTTGGATTTTGTTCTAAAATCGGAGTATCAATAATAGTTTCATTGTTGTCAGCACTTTGCAACATAGCTGTTAGGGTAAACGAATTTTGCAAAACATTTTTCTCAATCGGCTCGGCAATTTTTGCCTCATTAACATTTACGTCAATTTTAAATTGGTGTTCATTGCCCAATTTGCTATCAAAATCTTGGGTTTGGCGGATTAATAAATCGTCAGATGATAAAATTTCCGTTTGTTGAGGTAAAATCGGTTGTTCATTGGCGGTCTTATTAATATGAAGATTTTGCACAGGTTCTAAAATCGTAGTATCAGCAACGATTTCATTATTATTAGCAGTATCTTGATGATTTTCCTTAATAACAGTCGGTTGAGGCAGAATCTGCGGAGTTTCAATTTCAATATTGTTTTCAACAGTTGGTGTTGCTGAAAGTAACATTTCCGGCAAATCATTTAAGGGATTAAAGGATACTTTAACAGCTGCCGTTTCGGCATTAATATTTTCATCCATAACGGTTGGAGTGTCATCAGCAGTATAAGATGGAGTTTCTTCATCGGCTGAAGCTGTATTGATATAGGCGGCAGGAACATTTTCCGAGTTGTTTTCTTCAATGTCTGATGGTTTATCGGCAACTTCGGTTTGATTATCAATCGATTTAGCTTTTTTATCTTGTTGAGATTTATTTTTAGATTTGTCTGCCGAAGAAGTTTTTTCTTTATTAACTAAGGTCAAATCTTTTTCTTTTAAATCAACCGATTTTATTTTTGAGGTCGCAGCCTTAAGAGAATCTGATACAGCAGAGTTGGTGTTATCGAGGGAAGAAACAGCATCTTTGCTTTTTATCATATCCATAAAATTGAGTTCTGAAAGAGTTGATTGGTTTTTAGCGTCAAAACTCAAATTTAATGCCAGTTGCATAATATTGTTTCTGTCTTGTATTTCCATCATTTTAACCCTTTGATAAGTTGTGTTGCAGAAGTATATGCAATATGTGTGCCAATTTTTAAATTTGAAAACAATAAGACAGGTATGCAATAAAATGTGAAATTGCATTTTTGGGGCAAAAATGCAAAAAAATGCTAAAAAAAATGCGATTTTTCTTGTATTTTTTATAAAAAATGATATCTTTTAAAAAATTAAAAAAAATGTGAGAAAAAAACTATGAATAATCAAATTGATACTAAAGTGATAAATAAATTGGCTGAAGTTTTGAATAAAAATAACTTAAGCGAATTGGAATATGAAGATGAAAAATGCCGTATAAGTATTAAGAGTGCTGCCATGCCAGTTGTAACAACATCTGCTCAAGCAGGGGTTACAGCCAGTTCGGGCGAAGAAAATGTTACGGTAAAAAACGATGAGTTTTCGATTGATGACTATTCCAATAATGCAGGAAGTGTTAAAGCTCCGATTGTAGGTGTAGTTTATTTGTCACCGGATCCGACCAAGCCGGATTATGTTAATGTCGGTGATAAAGTTAAAGAGGGCGATATTGTTTGTTTGATTGAGGCGATGAAGACCTTTAATCCCGTAAAAGCACATCGTTCGGGTATTGTTACTAAAATATTGGTAGAATCCGGAGATCCGGTTGAATATGGCGAGTCTTTGCTGATAATTGAATAAGAGGACAAAATGTTTGAAAAAGTGCTGATTGCTAATCGCGGCGAAGTTGCTTTGAGGATTCATCGCGCTTGTCGGGAGATGGGAATTAAGACCGTTGCGGTACATTCTGAAGCAGATGCTAACGCAATGCATGTCAGATTGGCAGATGAAGCTGTATGTATCGGTCCGGCACGAGCTACTGATTCATATTTAAATAAGTCGGCAATTATTTCGGCAGCGACAATTACCGGAGTTGATGCAATTCATCCCGGTTATGGGTTTTTATCAGAAGATGCCGATTTTGCCGAGATGGTAGAAGAGCACGGAATTGCTTTTATTGGTCCTAAGCCCGAACAAATAAGGATGATGGGAGATAAGTTAAAGGCGAGGGCTTTTGCAAAAGAGTGTGGTTTGCCAGTAATTGAAGGTTCGGAAGTTTTAAATAGTGTTGATGAAGCTAAAGCTGAAGCCGAAAAAATAGGTTATCCGGTGATTATAAAAGCCAAAGCCGGCGGCGGCGGAAAAGGTATGAAAATAGCTTATAATGAACAGGATATCGGAACAGCCTATATGATGGCTAGGGCAGAAGCTAAAGCTTCTTTTGCAACAGATGATGTTTATATGGAAAAATATTTACGACATCCTCGTCATATAGAGATACAAATTTTAGCTGACAGTTATGGTAATGTGGTTCATCTAGGGGAAAGAGATTGCTCAATTCAGCGGCAAAACCAAAAAATTATTGAGGAGACACCATCTCCGGCTTTGAACGAATTGCAACGCAAAGAAATCTGTAATCTAGCACGTGATGCAGCGGCTAAGATAGGATATGTGAGTGCCGGAACAATGGAATTTTTATTTGAAGACGGAAAATTTTATTTTTTAGAGATGAATACGCGTTTGCAAGTAGAACATCCGATTACCGAGGCTGTTTCTGGAGTGGATATTGTCAGAGAACAATTAAGAATTGCCGACGGAGCAAAGTTGGGATATTCGCAAGATGATATCAGATTGCAAGGATGTGCTATTGAATGCCGTATTAATGCCGAGGATCCGGAAACTTTTGTACCTAATGCCGGAAAAGTAACTGAGTGGCATGCCCCGGGTGGTTTGGGGGTAAGAGTTGATTCGGAAATTTATTCCGGATATAAAATTCCGCCTTTTTATGATAGTATGATTGCAAAACTTATTGTCAGCGGACGAACTCGCAATGGAGTTTTAATGCGTCTGCATCGAGCTTTGGAAGAATTTGTGATTGATGGAGTGAAAACCACTATTCCGTTGCATCAAAAAATTATGATGCAGCCTGAATATATTGATGGTATTTACGATATTCATTGGTTGGAAGATAATATTCGTAATTTTAAATAATTTATTTCAATAACGAGTGGACATTATTACCAAAAGTTTGGTGAATATAGTTGGTTAATTGAGAAGGCTTTTCTTGATATTGGGAAGCTTCTTGTTGAGCTTGCATGATTTGTTCTATACTCATATGAGCCTGTAATTCTTCTATTCTTGTTTGTGCTTCTTTGATACCGCGAACGTATGCTAAGTTGTAGAGAACGTGGGCTGAAATAATATTAGTCGGATATTTGATTGCTCCGGAATATATGTCGGCGAGTTGCAACATCGCCTGAATATTTCCCTGAGATACTGCATAACTGAGATACTTAACGGCATTAGCATAATTTTGAGGATAACCTTGTCCTTTAATATATATGTTTGCCAATAATATCTGGGCTTCGTCAAAACCTGCATCGGCAGCCGATTTAATCATGGGGGCTGCTTTGATATAATCGAGAGGCAGATGAACTCCTTGATAGTGAGCATAACCTATCATATATTTAGCTAAGATATTATCGGTTGCTGCTTGTTGAAAATATTTAATTCCCAAAGGAATATTTTTTTCAGTATCATTACCGCTTATATATATAAATGCTAGGTTGGTGGCAGCTTCGTTGTTGCCGAGTTTAGCTGATTTGGTGAATAATTCGATAGCTTTGGAGATGTTTCGAGAAATGCCTAATCCGTTGTAATAAAGAGTACCGAGATTATTTAATCCGGTTATGTCGTTTTGATTGGCTGCCAATTGGTAAAAATGAAAGGCTTTTTCATAATCACTGGGAAGTTTATCAGAACCATAAAGATAGGCATATCCCAGTTTCAGTTGGGCTTGAAGATCCCCGTTTTCAGCTTTTTGCGTCAGAACTTGCAATGAATTTTCATTACCTTCTATTTTAGGAGGAGATTTCTTAATTGATTTAGGTATAAAATCAGGAATTTTTATACCTAAAAAGTTGAATAATGCGCTTTCTTCTTTTTTCTCTTCAACAGGGGAGATAGTTTCTTTTGCATTATCTGCAGTATCTTTAGAAACTTCTTCCGTTTTTACGGATGCGGAAGTTGGTTGTTCATCATCAATCAAAGAAGGAACGGTATCTTGAGCGCAAGCTTGTCCGATAGTAAAAAGACCTAGAAAAGTAAGCACATAAAATCGCTGCATTAAAAATCTCCTTAAAGAGAATTATAATTGAGCAAGAGTTAATTTTATATAAACAAGCTATATTTTGCCATGACAATGTTTATATTTCTTTCCCGATCCGCAAGGGCAGGGATCATTACGAGATATTTTGCCCCAAGTGTTAGGATCGTTAGGATCAACAGCTTGATTACCATAGCTGAAAGTGGTCGGTTTATCGGGAGCAGGCATAGTACTTTCCTCACGTTGTCCGGATAATAAATTAACCGGAGATTCGTGAATTTCTTTCATTGCTTGATTTTGGTTAGTTTGATTTTCCATCTTTTCGGCGGAATTTTGTTTTATAACCGTTCTCAATAATATGAAAGATACTTTTTCGCCTAATTGTTCCAACATAGCGGAAAACATATTAAATGCTTCTTTTTTGTATTCATTAAGCGGATCTTTTTGACCATAGGCACGCAATACAATAGTGTAACGCATATAATCAAGAGTTGCGATATGATCTTTCCATAAAGTATCAAGTTCTTGTAAGAGGATGGATTTTTCGACAATCCGTAAAATATCGGCAGGAACATCAGCATTCTTGGCTTGTTGAGATTTATCAACCGCATCGCATATCAATTCTACCAGTTTTTCGGAATCGATGTCTGTTTCGTTGAGCCAATCCTGTAAAGGAAAGATATAGCCGGTGAGGCGGGATAAATCTTGGTTAATCAGATCTAAATTCCAATCTTTGGGGGATGAGCCGTAAGTAATATCCTGATAAACAATATTGCGAATTTGGTCGTGATACATATCAGTCAAAACTTCAGAAACATCATCACTTTCCATTAACTCACGACGTTGTGCATAAATTACTTTGCGTTGCTCGTTCATTACATCGTCATATTTGAGCAAGTTTTTGCGGATATCAAAGTTGCGTTCTTCAACCTTTTGTTGAGCTTTTTCCAAAGCCTTGCTGATCCAAGGGTGAACTAATGGCTCGCCTTCAGGCAGGCCTAAATGTTGAAGCATAACTCCCATACGTTCAGAACCGAAAATACGCATCAAATCATCTTCCAAGGATAAGAAGAATTTGGAAGTGCCTGGATCGCCCTGACGACCGGAACGACCGCGTAATTGGTTATCAATACGGCGGCTTTCGTGGCGTTCGGTGCCCAAGATATAAAGTCCGCCGGCGGCTTTAACTTTTTCCTTATCGGCGTCAACTTCTTTTTTGATTTTTTCGCGCAAAGCTTCTATTTGTTCAGGGGTTTCATCGCCTTTCAAAGATTCTTTTAAGCGCATATCAACGTTACCGCCGAGCTGAATATCGGTTCCGCGACCAGCCATATTGGTAGCAACGGTGATGGCACCGGAACGTCCGGCTTGAGCAATAATATAGGCTTCACGTTCATGGTGGCGAGCATTTAAGACTTCAAACTTAAGGTCGGTACGTTTAGACAGCAAATCAGCAACTAATTCCGATTTTTCGATTGAAGCGGTACCTACCAAAACCGGCTGTCCTTTTTTGTGACATTCGATAATTGTTTTGATAATGGCATCGTATTTTTCATTGGCGGTGCGATAAATTTCGTCATGCATATCTTGGCGAATGACCGGGCGATTGGTGGGAATTTCGACACAATCAAGATGATAAATGTCGTTAAACTCAGCTTCTTCGGTCATTGCGGTGCCGGTCATACCGGAAAGTTTGGGATAAATTCTGAAATAATTTTGGAAAGTTATCGAGGCAAGGGTTTGATTTTCCGATTGAATTTTTACGCCTTCTTTAGCTTCAATAGCTTGGTGCAGACCGTCGGAATAACGTCTTCCTTCCATCATACGACCGGTAAATTCGTCGATAATCATAACCTGACCGTCTTTGACGATATAGTCAACATCTTTGATATGCATTTTGTGGGCACGCAAGGCTTGGTTTACGTGATGAACCAAGCTGACATTTGCCAAATCATAAAGTCCGCCTTCTTTAATCAAACCAATGTTTTTAAGAAGTTCCTCAACGTGAACCATACCTTTTTCGGTGAGAGTAACCTGACGGGCTTTTTCGTCTTTTTCATAGTCATCATCGGATAGTTGCGGAATGATGCGATTTACCAAAATATATTTTTCGGAGCTGTCCTCGGCGGCTCCGGAGATAATTAACGGAGTGCGAGCTTCATCAATCAAAATAGAGTCAACCTCATCGACAATGGCATAATTAAACGGACGTTGTACCATATCGGAAAGGCGGAATTTCATATTATCACGCAGATAATCAAAGCCTAATTCATTGTTGGTGGCATAAAGAATATCGGCATTATAAGCAGCGCGACGTTGTTCATCATTTTTTTCATGAACAATATAGTCAACAGTGAGACCTAAAAAACGATAAACTTGTCCCATCCACTCAGCATCGCGTTTGGCCAAATAGTCGTTGACGGTAACAATATGAACGCCTTTACCTTCCAAAGCATTGAGATAGGCGGCGAGAGTGGCCACAAGGGTTTTACCTTCACCGGTTTTCATTTCGGCGATTTGACCGTTGTGCAAAACAATACCGCCGATAAGCTGAACATCATAGTGCCGTTGTCCCAAAGTGCGTTTGGCGGATTCCCTGACGACGGCAAAAGCTTCGGGCAAAAGCTCGTCTAAAGTTTCACCTTGAGATAAACGTTTTTTAAATTCATCGGTTTTGGCGCGAAGTTGTTCATCGGAAAGCGCAGAAATCTCCGGCTCCAAAGAATTGATTTTTTCAACGATTTTGTATTGTCTTTTAACATATCTGTCATTGGCTGAGCCGAAAATCTTGCGTGCAATGCTGCCTATCATATTCATATCCTTAAGTTTTATATTCGAAAGTTTCAGATGATATATATCTAGTGTTTTAAAACAAGAGAGTCAAGAGCCGAGCCAAGTTATAAACCAGCAAAAGACAATACGCTATTTTATAATTAGTAATTGGATAGATATACTTGGTGTATTACAATTGATTACCTGAAATATCATACTTTATAATCTTAGCTTTGTTGTATAAGTCATTCATGATGTCGCTCATAACCTTTTTAGTTAACACTGCCCTGAGCTGTGGTTCAATTTTCTCAAAATCTTCCGGTTTGGCTTCACGAATATCTTCAACTAAAATAACATGATAACCGAATTGCGTCTTTACCGGTGTTTTGCTGAATTGACCTTTTTTCATTGAGAATGCGGCATTAGCAAATTCCGGCACCATCATTTCTTTGGTGAAATAGCCTAAATCGGCCGGCTCTTTGGAATATTCCTTGGCTAATTTATCAAATTGTCCGGCATCATTGAGTTTGGCAATAACTTCTTTGGCTTTTGTCTCGCTGTCAACTAAAATGTGTTTGGCTTTGACTTCTTTTTCGCCATGGAAAGTTTCCTTGTAATCTTCATAAAGCTTTTTAACTGCCTTATCATTAATCGCAACCTGAGCTTTTTTCTTTAAATATATTTGACGGGCTAATTCCTTTTTAGCTTCAGATAACTTAATTGTATATTCTGGAGTATCGGATATTTTTTCATCTTGAGCTGCTTGGTAAATTACTTCACTTTCAATTAAAAAATCCAGTACATTATTGTAAAATTCTTCAAAGGAAACTTTTTCTTTTGTTTTAGGGTGCAAATTGTATACAGTTTTAATATCTTCAACCTTGATTTGTTTGCCGTTCACAATAGCGGCAATACCGTCTTTATCATCAGCATAGGCGTTAAATGTTAATAATGTGGATGTGAGTATATAAAATATTTGTTTTTTCATTTTTGTTTCCTAGTCTAGTTTTATAATTTTATTTATTAGTTTATTATTTCTAAAGATTTCTAATTTAATACTGTTGCCATTAAATTTATGCAGATATTCATGAAAGTCTTTTGTGTTAGATATTTCTTTGTTGTTTATTTTTGTTATTATATCATAAGGTAAGATATCGTTTTTGTAAGCAGGAGAATCATTAATTACAACGATAACACAGACTCCTTTATAGCTTTGTATTTTTGCTTGTTCTTGTTGAGTTAAGTTTGCTATTTTGAGCCCTAATCTTGGTTTTATTGGATATTTACGCCAAAAAGCAATATGATAATCGTACATACGAGTGCTATAGGGAATATATTGTGTTGAATAACTTGTAGTATTTGAATCTATATATCCTAGTATATTTCCATAACTATTGCTTACAGTTGTATTTGTAGTCGAAAAGTTTGGTGTGGTTACAGTGTATGTTGAGTCGACAGTATGAGTGTATTGATAAAAGTAAGTTATAATTTCGGCATTAATTTTTTTTCCGAATGATAACATTTTATCTTCGCTTACACCACTTGTATTAAAATTAGATTCTCCGATAACTTCATAATTATTGGCCGCTATTTTATAAATTTCTTCACCATTTGTAATCTTGACGAGCATGGGAGTTTCGTTTTTATTATTACCAAATTTAGCATTACTTTCTTGGATAGACATACCGCTATAATACTTTTCGACTATATTAGTACAGCCGGAGATAAAAAGTAGTATGAAAAATAAATACTTTTTATTCATCTTTATTTTCCTGAAACGATAATTTTTTCTAGTATAAAATTGAAAAAATTGTTTAATTCTTCTATGTTTAATTCGCAGGAAAAATTACATATTTTTTTATTTTCTTTAAAGTATTTGTCTTTGAATACAATTTTTATTATATTTCCTTGATTATCAGAAATAATTTGTTGCCTGTCTACTTTGAAGTGACATAATGAATTACGAAAATGACGCATAATAGCTACAGTTTTAATTTTTTCGTCTTGTAATATGCTATTTTTTGTCGGATTAATATATTTTGGCAATTCAATTTTGGAGAATATTTCTTTTCTGACTTCTTTATCTATTACGGAAATAAGCCCGCAAAATAAGCTGAATGTTAGGGTAAAATTGTTATCAGAGTTGATATTGTTGTCGTAAATTTTTTTTATCCGAGTTGCATAATCCATTAAAAATTTATCATCATACATCATGAAAATAAGTCCTTGTTAAAGTTAATTTCATACTTAACTATAGTTTAGTATTATAAATTGTCAAGTTAAATTATAACATTCAATATGAAAATACGAGATGCTCAAATATTCAGTGATATGGTGGTTGATGCTTTGTTTGAACAAAAAGATAAACAAGGGCTGACTAATTATAGAATTTCGCAGTTATCTGGTATTTCTGAAACGGCATTAAATTATATTCAACATCATAATCGTCGGCCGACTTTATATACACTAAAGTTGATAGCAGACGCGATGGATGCTGATTTATGTGACTATATCAAAATTGCACAAACAAAATTATCGGATTGTAATTGATAAAAGGAGATAGAAAAATGAAAAAAATGATGACAGCTTTGGCTTTGGTTGGTGCTTTGGCGGCTTTTAACGCTCAGGCTGCCGGCAAAGACGGTGTTGCCGCAATTGTGAACGGCAAACAAATCAAGGTCGCCGATATTAAGGAGGCTTACAATATGAATCCGGCGGTTAAAGCAAAGGCTTCATTTGATGAGTTCTATACCAATACTTTGGATATTTTTGTTGACGGAGAGATGGTTTATCAAGCAGCAGTAGCAGATAAAATTACCGAATCGCCGGAATATGCTACTCAATTGGCCGAAGCTAAGAAAGAATTGGCTCGCAAAATGTATTTGGATAAAAAAGTTCGGGCTGCAGTTAATGACAAAGCGGTCAAAAAACTTTATGAAGATTACAAGGGAACTTTCCACGGCGAAAAGGAAGTCAAAGCCAAACACATTTTGGTTGACAGCGAGGCAAAGGCCAAAGAAGTTATTGCCAAACTCAATGATGCCGGTCAATTTGATAAATTAGCCAAGGAATATTCCAAAGAGCCTGCCGATTTAGGCTATTTCACCAAAGAAATGATGGTGCCGGAATTTGCCAATGCCGCGTTCTCAATGAAAAAAGGTCAATTCAGCAAAACACCGGTAAAGACGCAATTCGGTTATCATGTCATTTTGGTTGAAGATATTCGAGATGCCAAACCTGAAGACTTTAAGAAAATCGAGCCGCAGCTCAAAGCTATGTTAGCTAAAAAGTCGATGAGCGATATTATCAAAGGGTTGCAGAATAAGGCGAATATTGTAAAGTATGATGTTTCCGGCAATGAACTCTAAGTAAAAGCTCGTCTAGTGGTCATCTAATACAGAACAACCTTAAAAAGTGTCCTCACGTACGCATAAAGTACGCTCCGGTACTTTTTAAGGTTGTTCTTATTATATGCCTCACTATTCGAGCTTTTTATAAAAAACTGAGATAACGACACGTTTAAAGCGATTTAATGCAGCTCAAAAAATTCATGTACTTCCATGTACACTAAAATTTCGGGTTTTCCTATAAATCTGCACTATTCTCCGAACTTTTGGAATTTATATTCTTGACAAAACAAACTAATAATTTATAGTCAGCTTAATTTGATATTATTAACTTAAATATTATTTATATGAAAAAATTTCTTAAGAAAAATGCAAGGGAAATCGGGTTGTTGCTTACTACAATTATTTTAAGCGGTTTATGTGTATGGCTGGCAACTATTCTTACCAAATTGGTCATCTGTTTCTTCGTCTTTGTGGCACAATTGGCGATTCAATTGGTATTGGGCGTTATCTTCCTTCCCTTCAAATGCAACGGAAATAAGTATGTGATTTGTTGGATCTTGAGTGTATTAATAGCAGGTGTGGCTTGCGCCTGTTATATGAGCCAACTTGTTGCAATGAATTTCAGTCGATGGGTTGTTCTTACAGGTTTCTATGTGATACTAATGCTTTTCGGTTGGTTGATCATAGGTGCAGTACAAATTAGGTGTAAAACAAAAGTCTGAAGTTTGATGCTTCAGGCTTTTGTTTTACTTGATTAATTGACGGATAATTTCGCAGGATTTTTCGGGAGCTTTGTTCCAAAAATCAAGATATTGTTGATAATGATTGTCAATTCCCGGTGTATCGCTGATAATACGCAAAGATATAAAAGGAACATTATATAAATAACAGGTTTGGGCAATAGCGCCGGATTCCATATCAACCGCCAGACCATCGGGGAAATGTTGTTTGATTTTTTGCAACTCATTGACATTGCTGATAAATTGATCGCCGCTGGTGATTAAACCGGAAATTATTTTAACATCGGAAGACAGCGCGGATATTTGCTTGAGAAGATTTTTATCTCCATGATATACCGCTGGTAGGTCTTGAACCTGGCCGTATTCATTGCCTTCACCACACCATACGTCGTGATAAACCACATCTTTCCCAACAACTATATCCATAACGCTGAGTTTGGTGTCCAATCCGCCGGCGAGACCGGTATTGATAATATATTGGGGATGAAATTGTTCAATCATTTCCCGAGCGGCAATAGCAGCGCAAACTTTTCCCATACCGCTTTGCATCAAAACAATTGATTGTCCTTGGATTTTGCCGATAGCGAAATTAAGATGATTAAATTGTTTAGTCTGATGGTCGGACATGAGTTTGAGCAGTAAATCAAACTCATTGCTCATAGCTACAATAATTCCAATCATTTTTTTATTTTCCTAATCTTAAACTAATACTTTAAAAAGGACACAATATCGCCGTAAGGTGCAAGTTTTTTTGCACCACCCAAAGAAGATAATTCAATTAAAAAGGTCATGGCGGCTATCTGTCCGTTGAGCCTTTTGATGAGTTTGCAGGCGGCTTCGGTAGTGCCTCCGGTGGCTAACAGGTCGTCAATCAGCAAAATTCTTTCGCCGTTTCGGACGCTGTCGGTGTGAATTTCCAAAGCGGCAGAACCATATTCCAAATCGTAATATTCTTTGATTTTTTCGGACGGCAATTTACCGGGTTTACGCAATAAGATTATACCGCAACCGAGTTTATATGCAAGCGGTGCTCCAAGCAAAAAGCCACGAGATTCGATAGCGGCTATTTTATCAATTTTAGTGCCCTTGAAGCGATTATAAAACATGTCAACGATATGTTGCAGACATTGACCGTTATTCAATGCCGGCGTGATATCTTTGAAAATAATTCCTTTTTGGGGAAAATCGGCGACATCACGGATATATTTTTGAATTTCTTCATACATGACAATACCTCTTTTTAAAATTTTGAATGTCATTATTGTGATAGATTTTGCAAATAAAAGCAAGAATTATTTGATAATAAAAAATTAGGCTTGACTTTGGATGATCTTTACGATTATACCTTAAGCGAAATGTGGATTTAACCTGACTTGTCCCGCAATAGAGGACTAAATAAGGAGATTAGATTTATGAAAAAAACAGCAGAATTTGTGTCGTTGGGGCATCCCGATAAAACGGCAGATTATATTTCCAGTTATATTTTGGATCGTATGATTGAGCAAGATGCATCCGTGCGTTATGCCGTTGAAGTGATGGTAAAAGACAATACGGTGGTATTGGGTGGTGAAGTTGCCGGCAAGATTGATTTGAGCAATTTGCATGAGTATGTTTTACAGGCTTTGGCAGAAATCGGTTATACAAGAGAGTATGCCAAAGTTTGGAAGGATTGTGCGCTTGAGCCGGATAAGATAAAAACAGTTAATCTGATAGGTCAACAGTCAATGGAAATCGGGCAAGGCGTGGAGCAGAACGGTTGGGGTGATCAGGGAGTGTTTGTCGGCTATGCTTGTCAAGGCGAAGGTTTAATAAATCGCGAATTGTTTTTGGCACGCAAGCTGAATGATGATTTATATGCTTTAGCCAAAGACGATAAGCGTTTGGGATTGGATATAAAAACGCAAATTACTTTAGATGATGACGGCAAAATTGAAACGGCAATTGCCGCGGTGCCGATGTTGAAAGAAGTTGATTTGACTGATTTTATAATTAAAACTTTGGGTGATAAACCGAAGAATATAATTATCAACGGAACGGGGCGATATACTTGTCATTCGGCGATTGCCGATTGCGGAATTACCGGAAGAAAATTGGCAGTAGATTTTTACTCGACGGCTTGTCCGGTTGGTGGCGGCAGTCCGTGGACCAAAGACGGCTCGAAAGCAGACGTAACTTTAAATTTGTATGCACGCAAATTAGCAGTGGAAAATTTGCAAAATAATGATGAGTGTTTGATATATTTGTCATCATGCATCGGGCAGTCTTGTCTGCCAAGTGCGGTGGTTAAATATATTAAGGGAGGCAAAGTAACAACTGCAAATTTGGTGATAAACAAAACACCTGCTGAGCTGATTAGAGAATTGGATTTGAATAAGCCGATATTTGCACAATTGTGTCGTAACAGTTTTGTAAAAAGCATTTATTGATTAAGAAAACGTCCGGCTTCGATAGCGGCTTGAGCTCCTGATCCGGCGGCAATTACGGCTTGGCGAAATAACGGATCTTTGACATCACCGGCAGCGAAAATGCCTTTGATCGAGGTGGCGCAACTGCCGGGATGAGTTTTGATATAACCTTTATTATCAAGCTCCAGTTGATGACGAAAAACAGCGGTGTTGGGGATATGTCCGATAGCTATAAAAGCGCCGTCGATGTTCAAGATTTCGTTTTTATCGGTTTTGATGTTTCTTAATTTAAGTCCGGTGAGTGATATAGGCTCATCTTGTCCCAATATTTCTTCAACCACGCAGTTGTATTTGAAATTAATTTTGGGATTGGCAGAAAGTTTATCCTGCAAAATTTTATCGGCACGCAATTTATCACGGCGGTGGATAAGGGTGATTGAACGAGCGAATTGAGTGAGATAAATCGCTTCTTCAACCGCAGCATTGCCACCACCGATAACCGCAACATCTTTGTTGCGATAAAAAAAGCCGTCACAAGTGGCACAAACCGAAAGTCCGTGACCGCGAAATTTTTTTTCATCTGTGGTGTTAAGCCATTGAGCGGAAGATCCGGTAGCAATGATAATGCTTTGAGCATAAAATACATTGTGGTTGGCCGATACACATTCAAAAGGGTGGTGATGAAAATCGGCTTCGACAATGGTGTCATTGATAATGAGAGTGCCGAATTTTTCAGCCTGTTGCCGCATTATTTCAACCAATTCAGTAGAGGAAGTTGAGGGGGCAAAGCCGGGATAATTTTCGATTTCGGCGCTTAGGGTGAGCTGACCGCCGACTTCTTCTCCGGATACCAATAAGGGGTTAAGACCGGCACGGGCAGTATAGATGGCTGCAGTGTAGCCGGCCGGACCGGAGCCGATAATTAAAACTTTGTGGTGATATTCGGCCATTTATTTGTTTTTATTGCTCGTTTTCACAATCACAATCGCCTTGGTCATCGCAAGAACAAACATCATATTGCGGTTCGTCCTTACGGCATGAATCGGCATAGCGGTTGGCATATTGGCAAGAGGATTTGCCGGTGTTGTTGGGATAAGAACAGCCGCAGTTGTTGTCTTCGTCACAATCGCAAAAGTTAGCATCAGGGGTTTGGGTGCGAGTTGCTTTCATGATATTTCTCCTTATAATGAAAAAAGTGCCGTTGCAATAGGCGGCACTTTTTTATATAAGAAGCAGATTGAAAAATTAAATATATTTAACTTCCAAAATGTCAAAAGATTTCAAACCCGAAGGGGCTTTAAATTCGGCAGTATCACCTTCTTCTTTACCGATTAAGGCTTTGGCTAAAGGAGAAGATAATGAAATTTTGTTTTTCTCAATATCGGCTTCATAATCACCGACAATTTGATAAGTGCGCTCGGAATCGTCATCTTCATCGGCAACCAAAACCGTGGCACCGAAACGAATAACTTTACTGTTGACTTTCGAGGTATCAATAACCTGGGCACGACTTAAGACGGCTTCCAAATCCTGAATGCGTCCTTCGATAAAACTTTGCTTTTCTTTAGCGGCGGAATATTCGGCATTTTCGGATAAGTCGCCTTGAGCGCGAGCTTCCGAAATAGCAGCAATAATATTTGGGCGTTCAACGCCTTTTAAGTTTTTTAATTCGGCTTCCAAAGCAGTATAGCCGACTTTGGTCAAAGGTATCTTTTCCATTTTATTCACCTCAAATTGTTAAAAAGTGTAAAAAAATAACTGCGCGGATAAGACCTGCACAGAACGATTTTTCGATTGTTAGCGACTATATAGCACCTAATTTTAAATAAATCAAGCAGAAAATTACGATATGCAGGTAAATTATCAATTTGTTAAATATTAACATTGTATGCTTTTTATAAAAGTTTTAAGGAAGAATTTATGCACCATTTATGGAATAAAAGAATTAAAGAAAACAGACGAGCCGAGGGAAAACGACAAACTAAAGCAAAACGGTTGCGTTGGTTTGGGGGATTAATAGTAATATTATTGATGTTGTATCCGCAAAGCTGGAAAAGATTGGTATATCCGATATTAATAGGCAAAAAAGTTGCGCAGCCGCAAGAAATTTCGCAAAAAGATTATTATGAAGTTTTAGAAAAACAGAAAATAACAATAGAAAGAGGCGGTAAAAAGCATCAGTTGTTGCTTAATGTTGCTTATAGCGTTACGGGCAGAATAGGAATTGTCGAGCATTATGACGGTTGGTGGAATAGATTGTATCGAGGGCATTCGCAAAAGGATTATATTAATTTGGTGCCGCGTGATATAGTTTTGGTGATTGGTAAGATGGCAGAACCAGATATATTTAAGATGTTTGATTTTGTTCATGAAGAGCGTAATGGGGGAGTTAAATGTAAAGGGGTAAAGTATAAGGATTCATTTATGTCATTTTATAAAGACAGAAATGAAGCTATACAATCTGAAACAAACTATAAAAAATGTTCTCAATATTTCAAGGAAGAGGAGTATACCAATTATCATCCTATTCCGGCGACAGAAAATATAAATCGAGTTTTAAGTATGCTGATAAAAGGGGATGTAGTTTCTTTGGAAGGTTTTTTGCTTGGGGTTCCGGATAATAAACTCAGCGATATTGAAAGGCGAAAATTATGGACTTATGATGATATGGTTGTAAACGGAATACATCCGCGCAAATGTTTTACGATTTATGTTACTAAAATAATTGTTAATGGGGTGGAATATGAATAGCGGGCAATATTGAAGTAAGTAAAAATTTCTTGACAAAAATTAAAAAGAAAGATTAGATGGGGTAAAATTTATTATTGTAAAATTAAAAATATTATCATTATGAAAGAAGAAATAAATATAACGCGTGACCAAGTCAAAGCAATGGTTGATGCCGCAATTAAACATCAATGGGGCGAAGAGGTAGAATTTTCTGAAAATACCAATTTTTATGATTGTTTTGATGCAGACAGAGAGTTTTACTTGGATCACTCAGAAATGTTGATTTTTATTCACCATGAATACGGATATCACATTCCCGATGATCAAGTTAAAAGTTGGAATACAGTCGAACAAATGATTGATGGAATATTACAACTTTATAATGATGGTAAAGTTGTCTTGGTCGATAAAGATTCTCCGGCAACAGCTGTTGAGGAATTAATGAATAGTAAGGGTTAATGCCATTCGGGCCGTCCTAAGTGCCAAGCTTAGGGCGGATTTTTTATACTTGACAAAAATTAAAAAGAAAGATTAGATGGGGTAAAATTTATTATTGTAAAATTAAATTATAAAATTATGAAAAAAGAAGAATTATGTTACCAAGCAGTTGAGCGACTTGTATTGGTAGAATTGGGGAATTTTACCCCAAAAGTCAATGATTTTTTGGCAATGTCACGTAATGGTGTGGCAGCTGAAGATGTTCCGAAAATTATTAGGAATATTGCCGGTTCGTTTGAGCTTTATCGTGAGCTTACCGATAAGGAGATTGCTGAGGCTTTTTCCGGTGCCAATCAGTGGAAAGTGACAAAATTTATCGATGAAGTCTATAGCTTTATGCTTAAGGTTGCGGCTGAAAATCCTGAAGGATGGAAAAAGGTGGTTGCTTTGGCAATAAAGCTTACCTTAGCTAATGCAGGTGGTCATGGTGACTACAAGGGAGGTTGGAATGATGATCTCCAGCTTGTTCCGCAAGTTATGGTGAAGCTGTATGACGAAGACGTTCCGGGCATAATCAAAGATGCGTTGACATGGTTGAATGTGCTGTTGCATAGTGATTACCAAATCAATGACATTGAGAAATGTGTTCCTAAGAACTGTGGACAGATGAGTATAAAGCAATTTGTGGAGTATTTTATAAATCTTATCCGTTCCACAGAGCGGGCCAAGGTTTTTGAGCTTGTCAAATGTGCCATATCGGAAGAAGGATATAGAGCCAAAGATGAGATTGAAGGAGATGAGTTTATCGTCCATTATGATATAGATTGGCCAGATCAGCTTCAGGCGGTAATATACCGAGTATTAATGAAGTTGGGAAAAGATACCATGTCATACAATGTGGCGCAGTTGATCACTCCAGAATGGAGAAACATGAAGGTTGATGAGGTGGTGGATATGGTTGTCAATCTGACTAAAGTGGATTAATTTCTCCGTCCCAAGCAGTTGCTTGGGATATTTTTTTGCGTAAAATCAATACATTATAAAAATATCGAAATTTTTGTATTTTTTTGTCTTGACAAATAAAAAAATTGCTGTTATATGATTCGCCATAAACGTATTATGAAGAAATTAAAAAAAAATAAGGCTTAAGCTCCAGTCCATTGAGCAAGAGCCGTTAAAGAAATAAAATTATTAACACTTTAAAATGAGAAAAATGAAAAAGATTCTCAAGAGGGCGAGGTCGCCTGATTTTTGAGCATAACACGATTTACAGTTATTAATATAATGCCTATCCTATATGCCAAAAATTCGTGATCAGACCTAGCAGGTTGCCCCCGGGAAGTGATGTCTCCCGATTAGAAGAAAATCATCTCCCGCTGTCCAAGCTTCCGGCATGAGTACGGAGAGCAAAGCATTCGGGAATAAAAAAACGAAAAAAAAGAAAAAAATGAAAACAAAAAACAAAAGCTCCGGTGTCCGGTCAACACCGCAGCAATTTTTTTCCAACTAGACCCGCGCCCGCCGCGCTCCGTATTCTACGATAGAACTTGCCGATGCCCGGCGAGATGGAAGCGGAGCGCAATTAAAAAAGGCTAGTCCCTAATCCCTCAGGCCCAGTGCTTGAGTAAGGGAAAAGCCAATCGGCAAACCCGGTCGTTTGGACCGGTTAGGCCACACAAAGTCCCCCGCCCCAGGTTACTCACCAGGCGGGGGCTTTTTTTTCTGTCATCTTCGGGATTTTTATTTTCTGTCATCTTCGGGCTTGACCCGAAGATCCAAGAAATCAGATGCTAATTTGTTTTAGATTCTCGGGTCAAGCCCGAGAATGACAGAAAAGGAGAGAGAATGATATAAAAGAGAGCTTGAGCAAAAGAAGCCGGGAAAAACTACGTCGAATTTACATCCTCCTCGCAATGATAATAGTTGGGGTGTTGTTTTCGTGACTAAACAAGAAAAAACAAACTTGAGAAAATTTTTGTTTGACAAAGCTGCAAAATAATCATTAGATGAGATAAAAGCGATTTCAGATAAGGAGAAAAGTAATGTCCGAAGGCAATTTGGAATTTTTGCAAGAAAGACTTGACGGTTTTGTGCCGGATACGGCAATTGTTCTCGGCTCAGGGTTGAGTGATTTGACTAACGGTCTTAAAGACCCGATAATTATTCCTTATGCTGATATTCCGGGGTGTCCGACGACACATGTTCCCGGGCATAAAGGCGGGCTTTATGCCGGGGTTGTCGGTAAGCACAAGGTAATTTGTTTAGCCGGACGCACCCATCTTTATGAAGGGTTGGATCCCAGGTATATTACCATGTCAACTCAAGATTTGGCAGAACTGGGCGTAAAACGTTTTATTGCAACTAATGCCGCCGGATCGTTGCGAGAGGATATGCCGGCAGGCAGTTTGATGATGATTGCCGATCATATTAATTTCAGCGGCAAAAATCCTTTGGTAGGTTTTGGCAGAAAACCGCATTTTCCGGATATGAGTGCAGTTTATACGCCGAGTTTGCGGCAAAAAATGCATGAAATTGCCAAACGGGAAAATATCAATTTGTTTGAAGGCATTTATATTATGGCTTTGGGACCGAATTATGAAACTCCGGCCGAGGTTAGGATGTTTCGCAATTTAGGGGCGGATGCTGTGGGAATGTCCACAGTGCCGGAAGTGATTACGGCGGTTAATTTCGGTATGGAGGTTATGGGATTTTCGGTTATTTCCAATTTAGGTGCCGGTTTAGGGTGCGAAAATCTGAATCATCAGGAAGTGTTGGATATTGTAGGTCAGGCAGGCAGTAAGTTGAGTTTATTACTAACCAAATTTTTGGAAGAGGTTTAGGCCGCGGATTTTTATACTTGACAAAAAGGTAAAAAACAATTTAGATAAAATAAAATTTATTATTGTTTAACTATTAAAAAAAAATCTTATGGAAATCACAAGAAAAACCGTTAAGACTGCTGTGCTTGAAGACATTTCATGGGATTATGAAAATGTGACGGAAGATACGATAGTTAGCGTTACTGATCGCGCTAATGTTTCTGCTGGATATAAGAACGGAGTATTGCTGACTTTGGATGGATGTGTTTGCGTAAGAGAAATCGTAAACTATTTCTATTCTGTAGCGGTGATACAAGATGTTGTGTCCAAAAAGCACAAACGAGATGAGATAATATATACTCATAATCATCTCTATACGTTTGATCTTAAGCTTGAAGATATCGAATGTATCTTTGCTAAAGTTTGCCAAGATTGTTTGGCGGATTTGGAGGTGAAGCCACAGCCAATGAGCCACTATTTCCATGATAATTGGTTAAATCTTGATGTATCGGGATTTTGCAAACTTGTTGTGGAAACAATCGAGCAAATACGCAAAGAAAAAACAGCCGAAACCTAGTTTCGGCTGTTTTTTTGACAGATATAAGCTATTTGGCAACTTTTACTTTGGTTTTGCTCTTAGCGGTTATCTCATGCAAAGCTTTTTCGGCCTTAGTCATCAAGGTCGGCATATCATCAGCTTTTTGAGTGGTGCATAAACCGATAGAGATATCCAAATTTTGTTCGTTGTTACGATCAAGACGCATTTTAATCTCGCCGGCATCTTTGTTAAGACGTTTGGCAACGCTTTCAGCCGATTTGCTGTTAGCATCAGATAAATAAGCCACAAACATATTTTTATCCAAACGGGCGACAATATCGCTTTCACGCAAATTCTTTTCAAAGAATTTACCGGCGGTTTTAAGCAATTTGTTGGCAGTTTTTTCACCAAAGCTCTTTTTGATGGTATTATAACCGTTAACTTCAATCATTAAAACAGCCGAGTCTTGTTTGTTGGTTTTGTCTTTGGCAATTCTAACCGGAACGGTTTGGGCAAAATATTGACGATTAAATACATTGGTTAAAGCATCGCGGCGAGCACGCTCAATCTTGTCTTCGGCATCATAATATAATATGAGCAACAAAATAGTAAAAGTGAACGGGAAGGCAATAACATTGGCCGCAACGATAATCCAATCTTCAATGAAGATGCCATAGGTTGCCCAACAAACCAAGCTCAAAGTATAGATGATATACATATAACTTGACAGATTGGTTACTTTTTTGCTTTCAATTATTTTAACAATCTGAATGGTAAAAGTTAAGATTGTAGCTAAAGCTGCAGCATATCCGATATAATTGAAGAGCGTATTATCGCTAAACAAAACTTCATCAAACGTCATTATCTGTCTCCTAATAAATTTGCTTATCTATTAATTATGCGTATTTTAGGTTAAAAATATCTTAATGACAAACGAAATAATGAGGTTTTGAGCAGGTATTTTACAGCCGCGAATTTATAGGGGAAAAATGTTGTTTTGATATATACAAGGGATAAAAAATTTTTATTCTGTCTTGACATTATATATCATGATGATATATTATAAGTGATAGAGGTTAGTTATGATAGATGTTAAGAATTTGAGTAAGGTTACCGTTTTTATCAATAATATTGCAAGAGATATTAATTTTTGTTTATGTTATACTGCTCATTGTAAAGATCAAATGACAAAACGGGGTATTACAACTCTTGACATTATGTATATCCTAAAAACTGGACGAGTTGATCAATATCAAGGTAAGGGAGAACATCCAACAGATAAAAATATTCATCGTTATAAAATGGTTGGTACATGTGTTTCCCGGGATACAGGACGTGAAATAGGGGTAGTATTGCTGGTTAGTGTTGATTCTCATTCTATACCGGCAATAAAAATAAAAGAAATTGTTACAGCAATGTGGCAAGATTGAATGGAGGTGTATAAAATGAGGAAACCTTATCACTATGTAGAGAGTGGTTTGGATAATGTTTATCTCTATAATGTTAATATCATATCTGATATAAAAGGAGAACAAACAATATCTATTCCACGTATTAATGAACTTCACGATGTAATTGCTTCAGCTTTACTTAATAAAAGAGGTGAGCTAACAGGTAAGGAGGTGCGTTTTTTACGTATTCATGCGCTTTTTTCTCAGGTGGAGTTAGCACAACTTATAGGTAAAGATGGGCAAACAGTAGGACGATGGGAACGTGGTGAATGTCCGATTGACAAGAGTATGGATATGCTGTTACGAATAGCTGTGGCACAAAAGCTTGGTTTCTCTGCCGATATAACAGTTTTTTCTCAAACAGTGTCGTTAGAACCAAATAATGATAATATTAAAATTGATGGTGCAAACAATCAGTATAGTCTTATTGCTGCCTAATTTTATTTGTTTATGAATATAAAAAAATCCCCATATCTGTTATGATATGGGGATTTTGAAAATAAAAACTAGATATTTGTTAAATTATTAGCTAACTCAGCTTCTGTTGAAGAATTAGCAATTATAGTTGTCAATTCTTGTTTAGATTTTCCGGTTAATTCTTTCAAAGCCGTAATATATTCCGGATTGCCAATTTTTAATTCGCCATAGCTGTATAAAGCAAAATGTCTGATGGCACTATCCTGTTTAAATTGTTTAGCTTCAGCCACAGTTTTGTTTTTCTTTTCCATATTTATGTAAATACCATCTTGAGAGTATTTCCACATAGCATTGGTTGCAAAATCTGTTGTTGATCCCATTCCATATAATAAAATATTTCCCCAAAATGCAGGTGCAATTTTTGTTTTATTTTGCATAATAACGTCATCATATCCTTTAGCTTTTGCGATGATAGTCATTGGTCCTGAGTGCCTGTCAATATCGACGACACAAGGAGTTTTATTGCATACGATTGCACCATCAGCATAAATTTGAATTCCTTCTTTGACATTTGAATCAAAAGTGATAGTTTGAGAAGATCCGTTGAAAATAGTGCTACAAGCACTTAAAACTAGAGGTATGGTAAAAAATATTTTTCTATTCATGAGGTGTAGTCCTTATAAAAATTGGTAGTAATGTAAAAACACAGGGTAGTATATTGTTTAATAAAATTAGTGTCAATTAAAATTAATTTGGTGATTAAAAAAAATGATTGTAGACATACTAAAAAACGTGTGGTATCTCTGTGCTGTAAGTTATTTTTTGGAGATTGAACTAATGAAAAAAATTTATCTTCTTTCGGCAGTTGCTGCCGGTGTTTTGGCTTTAAGCACCAATGCCAATGCTTATGATTCAACCGGTTGCGGTTTGGGTTCAATGGCTTGGCGCGGACAATCGGGGATTATTCCGCAAGTTTTGGCAGTTACCACTAACCAATGGTTGCCAACTCAAACTTTCGGTATCACTACCGGTACTTCTGGTTGTGATCCCAACGGACGTATCACCGGCGGAACAGGAAGAATGTTGCTCGCTTTCTTAGAGAACAACATGGAACAATTTGCTTATGATGCCGCTCAAGGAAACGGCGAGACCATCAAAACCGTTGCCGGTATTTTGAATGTTGATGAAAATACTTTAGCAGTTAAAATCCAAGACAACTTTGGTGTTTTGTTTGCCAGCAATGATGTTGATGCAGTAGATCTTACTTTGGCAGTTATGCAAATTGCCAAAGCTTAATAATTCGTATAACAGCTCATCTAGAGCGATTTAATGCAGCTCGGAAAATTCATGTAGGCATATCTACACTAAAATTTTCCGAGCTTTTTAAATCACTCTATCTGAACTGTTCTCCGAATTATTTACTATTATCCTAGTTTGGGGTAGAATAAATAGTAGGACTGTAAATTGCGTTATTTTCTTTTTCTGTTTTGTTTGTTTTTTTCTTTTTCAGCTGAGGCAATGGAAGTTGATGAGGCATGGCTGGCTTTGGGGCATTATCAAAAAGGGGAAAGTTCAATTGACTCGGATAATTTCTTTTTGAGCGAAGACGGCAAGACTAATCCGGAAGCAGAATTGCAGGCAACGATTGAGCTTTTTAAGGGAAATGATACGGCAAAACAATGTGTGTTTCCGGGGCGTTATTTATATCTGAAAAAGCGCGGGTTGGTGCAAAAATCTTTTCCTAAATGTGAAGAATATGATCAATTCAAAGCCGACTTGCAACCTAAAGACATAACTTTGCTGTTTACCGATGCTTATATGAACAATCCCTCATCAATGTTCGGACATACGCTTTTGAGAATTGATACCAAGCGTAAAGGCACGCAGATGCTGGCGCATGGGGCAAATTACGGAGCATTTACCGGCGAAGAGGCCGGGGCAGCTTATGCTTTGAAAGGGTTATTCGGGCTTTATTTCGGCGGATTTACGGTTAAACCTTATTATGATATTATCAATACTTATAACAATATTGAAAATCGGGATATTTGGGAGTTGACACTCAATTTTAGTCAAGAAGAGTTGGATTTTATGGTGGCTCATCTGTGGGAAATCGGGCAAACGCAATCACGCTATTATTTTTTCAGCCGCAATTGTTCGTATATGCTGTTAGAGATGATTGATGCGGTGAAACCGGAGTTGCATTTGGCTTCGCAGTTCAAGAATTGGGTTATTCCTTTGGATAGTTTTAAGGTTGTTGCCAGGCAAAATAATTTAGTTAAGGCTGTAAATTATCGTCCTTCACGACAAAACAAAATCAAGCATCGTTATAAGATGATGAGCGATAATCAGCGTGAGATTTATAAAAAAGCAATTAAAGCAAAAGATTATAAATTGGGTGATGAGTTGGAAGATGCTCAAAAAGCCGATGTTTGGGAGACTGCTTATCAATTTGTGCAATATCAATGGGTGGCAAAAAAACTGGAATTAGGTGATTATCGTAAGCAGAGTTTTGAGGTGTTGCGAAGCAGAAGCGGATTTAAGGATAAGGGAAGTATTGCCGAATTAAGCAAGGGAAGGTCGCCGTTGAAAGCTCATGATTCTAAGAGATTGGTGGTCGGAGCAGGGGAGCGCAACGGTGAGATGTTTGAAAAATTAGAGTTTCGTCCGGCTTATCAATCGCTGACCGATAATGATTTCGGGCTGATTAAAGGGGCACAGATAAATTTCTTAAATCAAGAGTGGCGTTATTATGATGAGCGGGACAAATTGGTGTTGCAAGAGTTTGATATTTTGAATATTCGCTCAATTTCACCGATTGATGCAATGTTTCATCCTACCTCGTTTCAGATTGATTTGAACGTTAAGCGCTGGCTAAATCCGGAAAATGAAAATGAACATTATGTCGGCAGTTTGACAATCGGAGGCGGTGGAGCTGTTGATTTGAGCGATAGTCTGCGGTTGTTTGCTTTGATAAATAATCGGGCAGGTTATGGCGGAGGATTGCCGCATAATTCTTACGGGGCTTTGAGCTTGAATGTCGGAGCTTTGGTCGGTTTAGGAAATTGGCGGGCATTAGTTGAGGCAGAACCGCAGATTGCTACGCAAAAACCGTTTAATCAAATTGCTTATAAAGGCGAGCTGAATTATATCATTTCTACCGATTGGGCGGTAGCTTTGAGCGGTGAGGTTATTGATAGTAAAGGCAAAAATGCCCAAGAATACTCACTCGGAGTCAGGTATTATTTTTGATAATAAAAAGCCGGCTTCGCAGTTTGCGAGACAGATAAGAAAAAGTTTGAAAAAATTATCTACCCTTATCTTTTGTTGTTATTTTATATTTAGATGATCTACTGCGTTCTTCATCAGACAATGGAAGATTTCCAAATTCTCTCCATAATTTATAGTATGATATTTTAGGTCCTCCTAGTTCTTCGAGCTGGGTTTTGAGGTCGTCAACTTTCTTTTGGTATTGAGGAATACGGAGTTGATAAAATTTATCCTTTGCTCTATAATATTCGACCAGAGACCTATAATCCTTGTCAATTATTTGTTTTCTAACAGCTAATCCACGAAAACCGGGATAAATTTTCGGCTTATAAGGCGAAATGTCGCGTAGACTGTGTGATTTATCCTCATTAAATATTGGATAGATTTTTAATAAATGAAGTATTTCTTTTTTATGATCGTTAATTTCTTCAAAAGCCTCAGGATAGTTAGCTGCAAATTTTTTGAAACGAATAATTTCATTATTAACCCAACTGTAAGATTTATCAGATAATGGTAAAGTTTCAGGTTTTTTACCGGATTTTATAGCTTCCATATCTTTTTGAGAAAGACCTTTTTCTGCAATCTCAGTAAGTGCTTTATCAACATCATTGTATATTGTCGGTTTGTATTCGCAGAGTGTATTAGATGTATATTCTCGGATATCATTAATCATTTGAGGATTGTTAGCAACAGCAATTTTGAATTGAGTAATAGCCTTTATTAAAAAACCAAAAGATTGGTCTGAAGATGTATCTGTTAAACCAACATCAGGATTTTGATTTCTTGTTATAGCATATTTATCTTTTTCGGAAAGACCCTTTTCTACAATACCATCAAGAATATCATTGGCTGTTTGGATAATATTTTGAGTGTTTTCGTCAGCTATTGATTCTGCTTTTAACAGAGCTTCATGCATGGTTTCAACAGGAGCGGTTTTAGATTTCCATTCCTCTTCATAAGCCAAGGTAAGTTTCAATCTGGATAGGTTGGGTTTAAGCTTTCTTAAATAACTCTTTAAGGGCTCTTCGTATCTTTTTATTTCATGTTTAATTCTATATATTTCAAGTCTTTTAAGCAGAGCTGTTTTTTTATCGGTCATTTTTTTCATCCTTTTACAGTCAAAACACTTTAGTGTAACCATATATCGTTATACTATCATGTTTTTGCTTATCAAGCAATATAATTTTTTGAGAAAAATAACAGATTAAAACGGACTGGAGACGTTAGGTGAGGCTGCAGGTTGTTGGGCAACCGGCTCGGCAGTTGCCGGAGCAGTGAAAGCGGCGGGAACACTTACTTCAACCGAGGCCGGAACCTGAATCGGAGCCGGAGCCGTTACCGTGGCAGGAATTTGCACTTGGTTGGGAACGGTAATGGCGGCAGGAACTTGGACTTGCTCGGGAACCGATACTTTAACCGCTAAAGGAGCCGTTTCGGGAGAGGTCGCCGTTCCACCGGTTGAAGTAACAACCTGAATCGCAGGCACGGAAACAGTAGTTGGAGCAACGGCTGAATTTTGTTCCTCGTTTTTAATGCCTAAATATTTCTCAATTGCCGCTTTTTCTTTGGCGCGTTCGGACTCGGTAATCAGCCCCATGTTATAAAGAGCTTCCAAACGGCGTAAATCTTTGGCGGCATCAAGAATATTTTTGGACGGAGTTTTGTTTTTAAGACGCGAACGCGGATTGGGGGACATCAAAGCTTCAATAATAACATCACGTTCAGCAGAAAATTCACGCGGAGTGATGGCACGATTCTCTACCCCGTCTTTGAGAATTTCCAGTCTTTCAATAATTAAATCGGGTGAGGGAACCGGTTGATCAATTCCGACTCCGGGAGCTTTGTTGGTGAGTGGTAGCAAACCGCCCAAGTTAGCCTGACGACGCGATAAAAATTCTTCTTTGGTGATAAAGTCTTTTTCGGCCAATTCTTTGAGAATCAAGAAACGAGTAACAATATTTTGTTGGTCGCCGGGAAATAAATTGTCAATATTAGTTCTTTTAGCAACTACGGGAGATTTTTTAGCTAAAGCTTTATTGATGGCCTTTTTGCTTTGTTGAGTTCCGGTTTGTTGAGGAACGGCGAAGGTTTTGGTGCCGTCGTGATTTTCTATCGTTAAATTAGTTTGAGCAATAGTCAAAGCACGCAGGCGAGTTTTAGCAGTTGCGGAAATTTTTTGCGGCTGATTATCCGGAGTGCCTAAAATGGAGGTTTCTTCGCCGTTAATGAGAATTAAATCTTCATAATATTGACGAGCTTTGTTAACACGTCCGAGTTTTTCGGCAGATAAGGCTCCGACTAATAAAGCCAGCTGATTGCGCGGGTTGGCTTTGAGCGAATCTGAGGTGAGTTCTAAAGCTTGTTTAAAGTTGCCATTCATATAAGCCAGAGATGCTTTTTCGGCATCTTCCTGTCCGTCTCTTTCAAACATGCTGACAAACCAATTAGATGGTTCAGCTGTATCTTTTTTATCAACTACGGCACAAGCAGAAAGTAGGCTTAAAGCAGTGGCAGAAAGCAAAATTTTAGTAAAATGTTGTGACAACATCATCATATTAAAACACCTCAAAATCAAATTTTTTCTTTTAAGTTATACTACAAAAATTAAAATTATATTACAATAATTTTGTTTGCATTGTTAATTTATGCTTGATTATTAAAAAAAAACGGCTACTATTCAGGCAATTATTAGGTTTCGTATCGGACATTCGGCACTAATAAAGTGAGCGGGTGTGGCGGAATTGGTAGACGCGCCAGACTTAGGATCTGGTGCCGCAAGGCGTGGGGGTTCAAGTCCCTTCACCCGCACCAGTATTTATTGCAATGTCAGGTATGAAAATTGTTTAACTTTAACGGAAGAGAGTATAGATGAAAGTTACCGAATTAAAAGCTAACGGCTTAAATAAATCGTATAAAGTAGTTGCAGATAACAACGATGTTGCCAAAGAATATGACTTGCGTTTGGCAAATGTGGCAAAGAGGGCAAAAATCCAAGGTTTTCGTGCCGGCAAGGCTCCTTTAGCAATGATTAAGAAAAAATATCATAACGAAGTTATGGGCGAAGTTATGGATGAGATGATTCGCAAAGGAACCAACGAGGCAATCGCCAATAACAAGTTGCGTCCGGTTAATCAGCCGGCAGTTAAAGTTTTGAGCTTTGACGAGGGGAAAGACTTGGAATTTGAAGTAAATGTTGAAGTTTTACCTGAAATCAAATTAGGTGACTTTTCTAAAATTTCTTTGGAAAAGTTGACTGCCGATGTTCCGGCTGAGGAAGTTGACAAGGCGGTATCATATTTAGCCAAAAGTCGTAAACAAACCGTAAAAGTTGACGGCAAAAAGGCTGAAAAAGGTGATACGGTAATGATTGATTTCACCGGTTCGATTGACGGAGTTGAATTTAAGGGCGGTAAAGGAACGGATTATCCGCTTGAATTGGGCTCTAATTCATTTATTCCCGGTTTTGAAGATCAGTTGATCGGTTCATCAGAGGGAAGCAAAGTTGATGTTAAAGTTAAATTCCCCGACAATTATCATGCCAAAGATTTGGCCGGTAAAGATGCGGTTTTTGCCGTCAGTGTAAGAGAAGTTCGCGAGCCGAAAGAAACAGAAATCAATGATGAATTGGCTAAAGCTTTGGGGGCAGAGAGTTTGGATAAACTCAAAGAGACTTTATCCTCACGGATTAAGGCTGATTATGACAATGCTTCGAGAATGAAATTGAAACGTCAGCTGTTAGATGTGTTGGATAAGGAATACAGTTTTGATGTTCCGGGTTCGTTGGTAGATGCCGAGTATAATTCAATTGTTCAACAATACGAACAAGCCAAGAAAATGGGACGTTTGGATGAGGAAGAAAAGTCCAAGAAAGAGGCTGATTTGTTGAAAGAATACAAAGATATTGCAGTGCGCAGAGTTAAATTAGGCTTGTTGCTATCCGAGGTCGGGCAAAATGCCAAAGTTACCATTAAACCGGAAGATATCAATGCGGCAATTATGAACGAAGCTCGTCGTTATCCCGGACAAGAGCAGATGGTGTTGGATTATTATCTCAAGAACAAAAATGCGGTTGAAGCTTTGAAAGCACCGATTTTTGAAGAAAAGATTATCGATCATATCTTGTCTTTAGCCAAACTGAACGAGAAAAAAGTTTCGGTTGAGGAACTTTATAAAATGGAAGATGAGCCTAAAGAAAAAAAGGCTAAAAAGACAGCTTAGTCGGTTATAAAACAAAAAAGAGAGAAAGTTTTGAAAGCTTTCTCTCTTTTTTTAGTTATAAAAAAAGCACCGGCAGATGAGTCGGTGCTTTTTGATAAGAAAGGATAGGACTAGAAGCCTTCTGTATCTAAGCGTTTACGCAATTGCTTGCGAGCACGGCGAACAGCTTCGGCCTGACGGCGAGCCTTTTTCTCAGAATTTTTTTCATGACAACGGCGTAATTTCATTTCACGGAAGCTACCCTCACGTTGCATTTTTTTCTTCAAAACCTTGAGTGCCTGACCAACATCATTGCCGATAACAGTAACCTGAACCACTTAAATCACCTCATTTCATCAATAAACTAAAATTCATTTTTTGCTTTTCTAGCATGCAAAAATTTAAAATGCAAGAGTTTTTTTGCGACTTAATAAATTATCTATTCAAAGCATAAAATAACCGTTTCGAGGCTTGTGGCCATGAAACGGTTTAGGTTACCGTCAATCTAATTTGTGATCAACGGCAACGTTAAGGCAAGCAGCGCCCAATTGTTCTGCGGTCATCTTTTTCCAATTATATTGACCAAGATGGTAGTCAAAATAATCAGGCTCGATTGTTTCGCCATAGTATACCCTGGCAATCTCTATAGCAACTTTTATTACATCCGGAGGGGTTAAGCCCATGTCCGGCAGAACGACATAGGCATAGACGTTGTCAGTGATACCTTTGACCAAGAAGATACCGGTGCGGACCGCTTCCATGCAATCAGCGATTTCGTTCTCAAAAAATCGAGCCATCTTGGCACGTTCACAGGGGGGCTTACAGCTATACTCTAGGAACGCGAACAAAGTTTTCTTGAGAACATCAAAATTGCGGAACAACAAATGTTTGTTCTCAATAAATCGACGCAACTCGTCTTGCGAATAAACGTCTTTTCCGACGTGCAGATGAGCAACAGTATCAAACTTTTGCATAATGTCTTCGATACTGAGGTTGCGACTTAACGGTGTGCGCAACCAGTCATTTGAATCGATGCCGAATTGTTGGCAAAATATCGGCTCAAACTCGCTTAAGGTTATTTTTTCCATATCTTAATAGTTTTAATTAATAATTAATTTGGGTTTATCTAAACTGTTTTTTGCATTTTTGTCAAGATATTATTTAATAAGTTGATTCAATGATAAAATTTATTGCAATTTTTTTGTTGCGAAGTGTTCCAAAATATGTTATTATGTCTAAAATTGACAAAACAGGGAGGGCGAGATGGCTGTTGACGATACCAGATATCATCAATTATATAATCGTTTAGAATGCGCACGAAATGCGGTCATTAAATGGTATGAAAGAGGAAAAAAAGATTGGAATGGTAGGAAAATGGATCGACCATACAGTTATCAGGACGGAGATGCTTTTCGATTTGAGTTGCGTAATTATTTTGATTCGTTGGATAAAGATGAGGCTGCCAGATTATC
>Ga0247611_10001912_pt1 | contig 35611 bp, 48 predicted proteins | sample 177DNAGHGhighgp2_FD_192422 | JGI IMG/M metagenome (GOLD analysis project Ga0247611, IMG submission 192422) | Sheep rumen microbial communities from Palmerston North, Manawatu-Wanganui, New Zealand - 1770 DNA GHGhigh gp2 | ecosystem: Host-associated > Mammals > Digestive system > Stomach > Rumen... | reverse complement strand
GAACAACATTTACGATGGGATCAGAAAATGCGACACTAACGGCAACATGGAGTGCAAAAACATACACAGTTTCATTTAATGCAAATGGAGGAAGTGTAACAACATCATCAAAGACAGTAACATATGATTCAACTTATGGAACACTACCTACACCAACAAGAACTGGATATACATTTGCAGGATGGTATACAGCATCAAGTGGAGGAAGTCAAATAACATCATCATCAACAGTAAGTATAACAAGTGCTCAAACATTATATGCACATTGGACATTAAAAAGCTATGCAGTATCAATAAGTGTTGGAACAGGACTATCAAGAAGTGCATCAAGTATAAATGTAAATTATGGATCAAGTAATACAGTAACAATTACACCAAGTGCAGGATATTATTTATCATCTGTATCATGTACAAATGGGTATACAACAAATGCAAATACAGGATCATCATATACATCAGCTCAAACAATAACAATATATAATAATAGTAAAGATTCAACATCGACATGTACTTTTAGTGCAACATTAAAAACGGTAACAATAACATTTAGTGCCAATGGAGGAAGTGTATCACCAACCAGTAAAACAGTTAATTACAATGCTTCAACAACATTACCAGAACCAACACGACCTGGGTTTAAATTTAGTGGATGGTATAGTGCAACAAGCGGAGGAACAAAATATACTAACTCGACAGCTTGGACAGCAAATAAGACAATTTATGCTCAATGGCAAGATCCTAGGCCTTTTACAGCAACAAAAAGTAGTTCAACTAAACTTTGTTTATCAGATAATCTTGGGGGTAATATTTGTGTTACAACAAGCTATTTTTCATCAAATGGTAATACTATTTCCAAAGTTATGACTAAATTAGAAAGTGATTTAAAATCTGCATTTGGTTATTCTTTCGAATGTTGGAGTTGGGATAACTTCTATTCAGAGGGTATAGGTGGTCTTGCTTGTAGACCTCCTAATGATGAATTAGATTTTGGTATTACAAAGATTGTACTCGATTCAAAAGGCGGAATACTTGTTATTGCTAAAAGAGGTAATTGTCCTTATATAAGTACGGGTTATTTATTGCCATATGATTGTTCATAATAAAAGAATAGCATAAATAATGCTATTCTTTTTTAAATAATTATAAAAATGAAGTCTAAAGGAAAAAAAGTATGGTATTAAAAAATGTAATTTATGCTTGATTTTAGGCATATATTTATGTTAAACTTATGTTTGTATGACTGCATTGATGTGTGAGGTTGCTGATACACTAGGGTAGGTTGTTAAATAATAATTTGTTGTTTAATATATATTTCTAGATTTTATCAGGTAATTCATTACGGAGCAAGTCTATACTAGATATAGGCGAAAGGAGGACATGTATTATGTCAAACAGTAAAGTTCGTATTAATTTAAAAAGTTATGATCACAGACTTGTTGATCTAGCGGCTGCAAAAATTTGCGAAACTGTTAAAAGAACTGGGGGAGAGATTTCTGGACCAATTCCTCTACCTACTGAAATTGAAAAGATTACAGTACTTAGAGCTGTACACAAGTACAAAGATGCCAGAGAACAATTCGAAAGTCGTACTCATAAGAGATTAATCGACATTAAGAACCCTAGTAAGGAAACTATTGAGGCTTTATCTCATGTAGATATTCCTAGTGGTGTAAGCATCACAATTAAATAATTATTATAAAGAAAAGGAAGGAAAAATATTATGAAAGGAATCTTAGGAAGAAAAGTTGGAATGACTGAAGTCTTTACTAAAGATGGTAGAGCTATTCCTGTCACAGTAATTGAAGTTGAACCTAATATAGTAACTCAAGTTAAGACTCAAGAAAATGATGGTTACGATGCAATTCAATTAGGCGTTTGTGACAAAAAAGAAAAAAATGCCACTAAAGCAAGTATTGGCCACACTAAGAAAGCTAATACTAACCCTAAGCGCTTCTTAAAAGAAATTAGAAACTTTGAAGGAACTTATAACTTAGGAGACACTATTAAAGCAGATATCTTTGAAGTAGGAGAAATAGTTGATGTAACTGGTACTTCTAAAGGAAAAGGTACTCAAGGTGTTATAAAAAGATATGGTCAACATTCAGGACCAGATACTCACGGATCTAGATACCATAGAAGAGTAGGATCTCTTGGTACAATGAGACCAATGAGAGTTATACCAGGTAAGAAATTACCAGGTCATTTAGGAGATGTAACAGTAACTATTCAAAACTTAGAAATAGTTGATGTTAATCTAGAAGATAATTACATTTTAGTAAGTGGAAATGTTCCAGGTGCAAAAAAATCTTTAGTTTTAATTAAATCTGCAGTTAAAAATTCTAGAAAGAAAGAAAATATTGAATTAATAGATTACAACAAGAAAGAAGAAGCACCAGTTGAAGAAGTTCAAGAAACTGTTGTTGATGAAGTAGTTGAAGCACCAGTAGAAGAAACTGCTGTTGAAGAAGTTGCAACTGAAGAAGTTGCTAAAGAAACTCCAGTAGATGAAGCTGTTGCTGAAGAAACTACAGAAGCACCAGTTGAAGAGACAACTGAGGAAGCTCCTGCTGAAGAAACTGCAGAAGAAAATAAAGAAGCTGAAGTAAAGGAAGGAACTACTGAAGAATAATTCTTCAAGAGTTGAGGTGAATTTACATGGCAAAATTAGATGTTAAAAATTTAAAAAACGAAAAAACTAAAGATATTACATTAAATGCTGATGTATTTGGTGTAGAAGTAAATGATATTGTTCTTAAAAAAGCAATAGATTTACAACTTGCTGCATCTAGACAAGGAACAGCAAAGACTAAAACAAGATCAGAAGTTTCTGGTGGTGGAAGAAAACCATGGAGACAAAAAGGAACAGGTCGTGCACGTCAAGGATCAACTAGAGCTACTCAATGGAGAGGTGGCGGAATTGCCTGTGGTGTACTACCAAGAGATTACACATTTAAAATGAATAAAAAGGAAAGAGTTTTAGCTATTAAATCAGCTTTAACTTATAAAGTAAAAGATAAAGAATTAATAGTAGTTGATAAATTTGATATTAAATCAATGAAGACTAAAGATATTAAATCAATGGTTGAAACAATGAAATTAGAAGGTAAAGTATTATTTATTGCTTCTTCTGAAACTGATGCTGAAGGATTATACATGGCTTCAAGAAATTTAGGTTATGTAGATGTATTATTATCTGATGAAATTAATTGTTATGACCTAATCAATGCTGATACAGTAGTTGTTGAAGAAGCTGCTATTAAAGAAATAGAGGAGGCACTTAAATAATGAAAGATTATACAGATATTATTGAAGAAGTAGTAGTTACTGAGAAGTCTGCTGCTAATGCCGAAAAAGGTGTTTATACATTCAAGGTAGCTAAAAGTGCTAACAAAATTCAAATCAAAGATGCTATTGAAAAAGCATTTGGAGTAAAAGTTAAAAATATTAATACATTAAATACTAAGCCAAAGAAAAAAAGAGTTGGTAGATATGTTGGAGAAAAGAAAACATATAAAAAAGCTATTGTTACTCTTAAAGATGGCGATAGTATTAACTTATAGGAAAGGAGCAAATAATTATGCCAATTAGAAAGTTTAAAGCTACGACTAATGGACGTAGAGGTATGAGTGCTTTAACTAATGAAGGTTTATCTAAAGTTGCTCCAGAAAAATCATTACTAGTTAAGAAAACAAAAACTGGTGGTAGAAATAATTCTGGAAAGATGACAGTTAGACACATTGGTGGTGGTGCTAAACAAAAATATAGAATTATTGACTTTAAAAGAAATAAAACTGGTGTAACTGGTAGAGTTGTTTCTATTGAATATGATCCAAATAGAAATGCTAACATCGCTCTTATTTCTTATAAAGATGGAGAAAAGAAATATATTATTGCTCCTAAAGGTTTAGAAGTTGGAACAATAATTGAAAATGGACCTCAAGCAGATATTAAAGTAGGTAATGCATTACCTTTACAAAATATTCCAGTTGGTACTGTTGTTCACTGTGTTGAAATGGTTCCTGGAAAAGGTGCTGCACTTGCTAGATCTGCTGGAACAAGTATTCAAATACTTGGACGTGAAGATAAATACGTAATGGTAAGATTACAATCAGGTGAAACAAGAAAAATACTTGGTGTTTGTATTGCAACAATTGGAGAAGTTGGAAATGAGGATTATGAACTTGTAAATATCGGTAAAGCTGGTAGAACAAGACATATGGGTATTAGACCAACAAACAGAGGTTCTGTTATGAACCCTAATGATCACCCACATGGTGGTGGTGAAGGACGTGCACCTGTTGGACGTAAAGCACCAATGACACCTTGGGGTAAACCAGCTCTAGGATTAAAGACTAGAAAATCAAAGAAAGCATCTAACAAATTAATTGTTAGTAAGAGAAAGTAGGAGGAATAAATAATGGCTAGAAGTTTGAAAAAAGGACCTTATGTTTTTGATAGATTACTAAAAAGAGTTCAAGAACTAAATAAGGCAAATAAAAAAGAAGTAATTAAAACTTGGTCTAGAAGATCTACAATATTTCCAGATTTTGTAGGATTTACTATTGCAGTTCACAATGGTAAAGAATTTATTCCTGTTTATATTACTGAAGATATGGTTGGACATAAACTTGGAGAATTCGCTATGACTCGTAAATTTAACGGACATGGTGGACAAGATAAAAAAGGTAAGTAGGAGGTAAGAACGTGGAAACTTATGCTATACATAAAAATGCTGATTTAAAACCTCGTCAAGCAAGACTTACACTAGACCTTGTAAGAGGTAAAAGTGTTATCGAAGCAAGAGGAATATTAGCTAATACAAATACAAAAGCTAGTAGAATGATTGTTAAAGTTTTAAATTCTGCAGCTGCTAATGCTGTTAATAATAATGGTGCAAAAGAAAACGATTTAGTTATCTCTGAATGCTTTATTAATCCTGGACCTGTAAGAAAGAAAATTAAATTTGCAAGTCACTCAAGAATTGGAAGAGCAGATCATAGAACAAGTCACATTGTTATTAAAGTATCTGATAATAAAAATAATAAAAAAACTACAAAGAAGGAGGCAAAATAGATGGGACAAAAGATTAATCCAATAGGTTTAAGAATTGGAGTTAACAAAGATTGGGATTCTAGATGGATGGCTGGAAATAAAGATTTTGCAAAATATCTAGATCATGATATTAAAATCAGAAAATTTCTTAATAAAAAATTAAGAGAAGCATCTGTAGCCTCAATTATTATCGAAAGAAATAAAGATAATAAATGTAATGTTACAATTAATACTTCAAAACCAGGTATCGTTATCGGTAAAGGTGGAGAAGACATTGAAAAATTAAGAAATGCATTAAAGAAATTAGTAGATGAAGATGTTTATGTATCTATCGTTGAAGTTAAAAACCCAGATCTTAATGCTCAAATAGTTGCTCAAAGTATAGCACTACAAATAGAAGCAAGAGGAAATTTCAGAAGTGTACAAAAAAGAGCTATTAGAAATGCTATGAAAGCAGGAGCTAAAGGAATTAAAACTTTAGTTTCAGGTCGTGTAGGTGGAGCTGAAATGGCTAGAGGTGAACATTATACTGAAGGAACTGTTCCTTTGCATACTATTAGAGCTGATATCGATTATGGTACTGCTGAAGCATTAACAACTTATGGTATTATCGGTGTAAAGGTTTGGATCTATAAAGGTGAAATTCTTCCTGCTAATAAAGTAAAGAAGGGAGATGACCAAAATGTTAATGCCAAAAAGAACTAAATATAGAAAACCACATAGATTAACATATGATGGTCATGCAAAAGGTAATACTGAATTACATTTTGGTGTATTTGGCCTTCAAGCTAAAGATGGTGCTTGGATTACTGCACGTCAAATTGAAGCAGCTCGTGTAGCTATTTCAAGAAAATTAAAACGTGGTGGTAAATTATGGATAAACATATTCCCTCACTTAGCATTAACTAAAAAACCACTTGAAACTCGTCAAGGAAAAGGTAAAGGTAATGTTGAAGAATGGGTAGCTGTTGTTAAGAAAGGTAAAATTATGTTTGAACTTGCTGATGTAACTGAAGAACAAGCCAGAGAAGCATTTAGATTAGCAATGCATAAATTACCTATTAAATGTAAATTTGTAAAAAAGGAGGTTGAATCTAATGAAAATTAAGGATTTGAGAGCATTAAAAGATGACGAATTAAGAGCAAAAATAACTGATGCTAAAAAAGAATTACTTGAATTAAGAGTAAAGAAATCTACAGGTACATTAGAAAAACCTTCAAGAATAAATGAACTTAGAAAAGGAATTGCTAGAGCTATGACTATTCTAAGAGAAAGAGAACTAGAAAGTGAGGAGACTAAATAATGGCTAAAACTGAAAGCGTTGCAAAATTAGAATTAGTTGGTAAAGTAGTATCTGCTAAAAATGATAAAACTATTACAGTTTTAGTAGAAACTTATAAAAATCACCCACTTTATGGTAAGAGAGTTAAATACTCTAAAAAGTATGTAGCACATGATGAAAAGAATGTTGCTAAAGAAGGGGATACAGTTAGATTAACTGCTTGTAAGCCACTATCTAAAACTAAAAGATATGAACTTAAAGAAGTAGTTGAAAAAGCTGTTATCTTATAGGAGGTAATCTTATGGTAATGCAAGAATCAAGACTTAAGGTTGCTGATAACTCTGGAGCTAGAGAAGTTCTAGTAATTAGAGTTTGTGGTGGATCTAAAGTTAAGTATGGAAACATTGGTGATGTTGTTACTTGTACTGTTAAAAAAGCTATTCCTAACGGTAATGTTCCAGAAGGAAAAGTTTGTAAAGCAGTTATTGTAAGAACTAAACAAGGTGTTAGAAGAAAAGATGGCTCTTATATAAAATTTGACGATAACGCATGTGTATTAATTAAGGATGATAAAACTCCAGTTGGTACAAGAGTTTTAGGACCAGTTGCTAGAGAACTTCGTGATAAAGACTTCACAAAGATTATTTCATTAGCACCTGAGGTATTATAAGGAGGCTTAAAATATGAAATTAAAAGTTGGAGATTTAGTTAAAGTTATAGCTGGTCAACATAAAGATAAAACTGGAAAGATATTAAAGACTTTAAGAAAAGAAAACAAAGTTATCGTTGAAGGAGTAAATATCCACAAAAGACATGTTAAACCAAATCAAATGAATCAAAATGGTGGAATATTTGAAAGTGAAGCACCAATTCATGCTTCAAATGTTAAAAAAATTGATAAAAAAGAAAATAAAAAGGAAGTAAAAGAAGCTAAGACAGAAAAGGCACCTAAGAAAACAACAAAAAAGAAAGCTAGTTAGGAGGAAAGATTATGACTACATTAAAAGAAAAATATAATAAAGAAATAGTTAAATCTTTAATGGACGAATTTAAATATAAAAGCATCATGGAAGTTCCAAAACTAGAAAAAATTGTTGTTAATATGGGCGTTGGAGAAGCTGCTCATGATGATAAATTTATGGAAGCTGCTGTTAAAGATTTAGAATTAATCACTGGACAAAAAGTAGTTGTTACTAAAGCTAAAAAATCAATTGCTGGATTTAAAATTAGAGAAGGACAATCAATTGGTTGCAAAGTAACATTACGTGGTGAAAATATGTATAATTTCTTGGAAAAATTAGTTAGAATTGCTTTACCTCGTGTTAGAGACTTTAGAGGTATATCTAAATCAGCATTCGATGGTAAAGGAAATTACACTTTAGGTGTTAAAGAACAATTAATTTTCCCAGAAATAGATTATGATAATGTTGTTAAGGTAATGGGTATGGATATTGTACTTGTTACAACAGCAAAAACAAATGAAGAAGGTCTAGCATTATTAAGTGCTTTTGGACTTCCATTTAGAAAGTAGAAAAGGAGAGTATATATTATGGCTAAGAAAAGTATGATTGCAAAAAATAAAAGAACTCCTAAGTTTTCTACTCGTGCATATACAAGATGTAATAGATGTGGAAGACCACATGGAGTACTTAGAAAATATGGACTTTGTCGTATTTGCTTTAGAGAATTAGCAAATCAAGGACAAATTCCTGGTGTTAGAAAATCAAGTTGGTAGGAAAGGAGGAACAAAATTATGGTAAATGATAATATTGCAGATATGTTAACTAGAATGAGAAATGCTCTTATTATGAAATATAGTAATGTTGAAGTTAATGGAACTAAAATGACTTTAGGAATTGCTGAAATTCTTAAAAAAGAAGGTTACATTGAAGAATTTGAATATCAAAAGAATGCTAATGGTGATAAATTAAATATTACTTTAAAGTATGGAGATAAAAAAGAAAGAGTTATTACTGGACTTAAGAGAATTTCAAAATCTGGTTTAAGAGTTTATGTTAAAGCTGATGAAGTTCCTCGTGTTCTTAATGGACTTGGAATTGCTATTATTTCAACTTCAAAAGGATTAATGACTGATAAAGAAGCTAGAGCTAATAATTTAGGAGGTGAAGTACTTGCTTACATTTGGTAATGCAAGGAAACATAACTTATGAGTAGAATAGGAAACAGAGTTTTAACAATTCCTGAAGGTGTAACAGTATCTCAAGAAAATAACATTCTTACTGTTAAAGGACCTAAAGGAGAATTAACATTAGAAATAAAAAGTCCAATTGTAGTTGAAATTAAAGAAAATGAAGTTTTAACAAAGAGACCTGATGATGTTAAACATAATAAACAACTTCATGGAACAATGAATTCTCTAATTAATAATATGCTAATAGGAGTTAAAGATGGTTATACAAAAGAACTTGAAACTATTGGTGTAGGTTATAGATTTAATGTTTCAGGAAATAAAGTTGGAATTACTGCAGGATTTTCACATCCAGTAGAAATTGCTATTCCTGAAGGATTAACAGTAAAACAAGATGGAAATACAGAAATTGCTATTTCTGGTATTAGTAAAAAGAAAGTTGCAGATTTTGCGGCTAAGATTCGTGATGTAAGACCTCCAGAACCATATAAAGGTAAAGGAATTAGATACAAAGGCGAATATGTAAGACGTAAAGTTGGAAAGAAAGCAGCTAAGTAAGGGTAAGGAGGATAAAAGATGATAAAGAAAGAATCAAATAACGTTGCACGTCTTAGAAGACATGCAAGAGTTAGAGCTAAAGTATCTGGTACTAAAGAAGTTCCAAGATTAAATGTATTTAGATCTAACAATAATATATTTGCTCAAATTATCGATGATACAACTGGAAATACCTTAGTTAGCTCATCATCTGTTGAATTAAAACTTAAGAATGGTGGAAATGTTGAAGGTGCTAAATTAGTAGGAAAAGATATAGCTGAAAAAGCAAAGAAAGCTAAAATTAAAACAGTAGTTTTTGATAGAGGTGGATACTTATATCATGGACGTGTTGAAGCTTTAGCTGTATCAGCTAGAGAAAATGGATTGGAATTTTAGGAGGGTATTATGGCAAGAGATAAATTTGAAAATAAAAAGAATCTACTTGAAGATCAAGTAATATCTATTGGTAGAGTTACTAAAGTTACTAAAGGTGGACGTCATTTTAGATTTTCTGCAACAGTAGTTGTTGGAAATAGAAAAGGACTTGTTGGACTTGGTAATGGTAAAGCTAACGAAGTTCCAGAAGCAATTAAAAAAGCACTTCAAGCCGCTAATAAAAATGTTTTTAAAGTTGATATTGTTGATAATAGAACAATTCCACATGATGCAACTGCAAAAGTAGGTAGAGCTGTAGTTATGCTTAAACCTGCTAAAAAAGGTACAGGAGTTGTTGCCGGAGGTTCTGCTCGTGCAGTTTTAGAACTTGCTGGAGTTAAAGATATTGTTGCTAAATCTTTAGGTTCAAATACTAAGATTAATGTTGCAAAAGCTACTCTAGAAGCATTAAAAGCACAAAGAACAGCTGAACATATCGCAGCACTTCGTGGTAAGAAAGTAGAGGAATTATAATATGAAGTTACATGAATTAAATGCTCTACCTGAAGCAAAAAATAAAAAAAGATTAGGTCGTGGACCAGCTTCTGGACAAGGAAAGACAGCTGGACATGGTGAAAAAGGACAAAAAGCAAGAAGTGGTGCATCTATTTCTGCTTGGTTCCAAGGTGGTCAATCACCACTTTATAGAAGAATTCCTAAAAGGGGATTTAATAACAGAAGATTTGAAACAAAGTATGCTTGCATAAATTTAAGTAGCTTAAATAAGTTTTTCAAAGACGGAGATGTTGTTAGTCCTGAAATATTAAAAGAAAAGGGGATTATTAAAAAACAACTTGCTGGTATTAAAATTCTTGCTAACGGTGAATTAGATAAGAAATTAACTGTTAAAGCTAATAGATTCTCTAGTGCTGCTGTTACAAAAATTGAAAAAGCTGGCGGTAAAACAGAGGTGATTTAATATGTTTGCTAAGATTAAGCAACTATTTAGTTCATCTAATAAAGATTTAAGACATAGAATCTATTTCACATTACTTTGTTTAGGAGTATTTGCTTATGGAACTACAATAACTATTCCATGGGCAGATACAATCTATCAAGAATTAGGATTCTTAGAAATATTTAACTTGATGTCTGGTGGGGGTTTAAAAACATTCTCAATATTTGCACTTGGTGTATCTCCATACATAACAGCATCAATTATTACTCAACTTCTTCAAATGGATATAATTCCATATTTTAAGGAATTAAAAGAAGAAGGATATACTGGTAGACAAAAAATAAATAAAATAACAAGATGGCTAGGTATTATATTTGCTTTTATTCAAGCATATGTTCTAACATTTGCTTATATGAAAGGAATGTCATCTGCAGAAATACTTAAGACTACTTTAGTTATGACTGCAGGAACTTGTTTCTTAATCTGGATGGGTGATCAAATTACTCAAAAAGGAATTGGAAATGGTACTTCACTTTTAATTATGGCAGGTATAATTCAATCTATGCCAAATATATTCTCTACTGCATTTAATGAATTAATCACATCAGGAACATATACAAATGTAGTTGGTATTATATTATTTAGTGTATTTGTATTAGTTAATATAGCAATTGTTGTAGGAATTGTATATACTCAGTTAGCTGAAAGAAGAATTCCTATTCAATATTCAAATAGAACTAATGTAGCTTATGGTAAAGATCAATCATTCCTACCAATTAAGCTAAATGCTGCAAATGTTATTCCTGTAATATTTGCTTCAACATTAATTACTATTCCAGTAACTGTTGTTAATTTAATGAACAATCAAGGAGCTATAGAATTTGTTAATAATTACATTAATTATACTTCTTGGACTGGTATGATACTATATGTTGCATTAATTATGTTCTTCGGATATTTCTATACATTAATGCAAATGAATCCAGATGATATGAGTAAAAATTTAAATAAGAGTGGTGGATATATTCCTGGTGTAAGACCTGGAACTGAAACGTCAACATTCTTAGCAAAGGTAATTAATAGATTATCTTTTGTAGGATCTATATTACTAGTAGTTATAGCTATACTACCAATTTTATTCTCTAAGTTATCAGGACTATCTAGTACAGTAACTATTGGAGGAACAGGATTATTAATCGTTGTTGGTGTTGCAATTGAAACAAATAAACAACTTGATAGTTCATTAATTAGTAGAAGCTATAAGAAAGGTTATAGAAGAAGATGAAAAATATAATTTTTGTTGCTCCACCTGCTGCAGGCAAAGGAACATGTAGTGAAAAACTTACTAAGGACTTTGGCTATAATCATATTTCAACAGGTGATCTATTAAGAGAAGCAAGAATTAAAGGTGATGATTTAGGACAAAAAGTTGCACAACTTATGGACTCAGGTGCATTAGTTAGCGATGATATAGTTCTTGAATTATTACAAAGAGAATTAAAAGGGATGGATAGTAATCAAGCATTTATACTTGATGGATATCCTAGAAATATATCACAAGCAAAAACTCTTGATGAATTATTTAAAGAATTATCGATTAATGAATATGTAGTGATATATTTAAATATTGATTTTGATAAGGCGCTTTCACGTACTTTAGGAAGACTTATTTGTCCTAAATGTAAGATAGGATATAGTAAGGATTCAGCTTCGTTAAAGCCTAAGGTTGATGGTATTTGTGATAACTGTGGTGGTGATTTAATTACCAGATCTGATGATAATGAAGAAACTTTTAAAATTAGATTTGATGGGTTTATGAAAGAAACTGAACCAGTTATTAATTACTATCAAGAAAAGAATAAATTAACAATTATTGATGCAACACAAGATGTTGATACAATAGTAAAAGAAATTGAAAGGGTTATATAGTTATTATGGTAAGTATTAAAAGTGATAGAGAAATTGAACTTATGAAACACTCTGGACATATTAACTATTTATGCCATAAATATTTAGAATCTAAACTAAGAGCAGGTATTACAACTAAAGAAATTGATGATTTAGCAGGTAAGTTTATAACTGAAAATGGATGTGTGTCATCTTCACTTGGTTATGAAGGATATCCTGGTAATATCTGTATCTCAGTTAATGATGAAGTTGTTCATGGAATAGGTAGCAATAGAAAATTAAAAAACGGTGATATAGTAACACTTGATATATCAATGAGTTATAAAGGTTACCATTCAGATAGTGCTGCTACTTATCCAATTGGGACAATTACAAAAGATAAGCAAGATTTGCTTGATCACACTAAAGAAGCATTATATGTAGGACTTTCAAAAGTTAAAGCAGGTGCTAAATTAGGTGATATATCTCATGCTATTGAAACATGTGCTCATAAACATCATTTAGGTGTAGTTGAGGAATTATGCGGACATGGTATTGGAACTAAATTACATGAAGATCCTGATATACCAAATTTTGGTGAAGAAGGGACAGGTTTAACTCTGAAGACTGGTATGACATTTGCTATAGAACCTATGTTAAATATGGGTACAAAGCATGTTTGTATTCTAGATGATGATTGGACAATAGTTACAGAGGATGGTAAACCATCAGCTCACTTCGAACATACAGTTGTGGTATTAGATGATGGATATGAAATATTGACGGGAGAATAGATTATGGCGAAAAAAGATAATGAGAAAATTGAAGTTGAAGGAAAAGTACTAGAAGTTTTAAAAGGTGGTACATATATTGTAGAACTACCTAACAATCATACTGTAGAGGCCTATGTTTCTGGTAAAATGCGTATGAATATGATTCGTATTTTACCAGGTGATACAGTAACAATTGAACTGTCGCCTTACGACATTAAACATGGGCGTATAATATGGAATAATAGATAATTGAGGAGGAATTATTTATGAAAACGAGACCATCAGTAAAAAAGATGTGTGACAAATGTAAAATTATTAGAAGACATGGAAAAGTAATGGTTATTTGTGAAAACCCTAAACACAAACAAGTACAAGGTTAATAAGGAGGTTATTTAATGGCACGTATTAAGAATATAGAATTACCAAATCAAAAACATATTGTTATTGGTTTAACAGCAATATATGGTATTGGAAGAAGATTAGCAGAAACTATTTGTGATGATGCTAAAGTAGAAAGATCTAAAAAGTGTGCAGACCTTAATGAAAAAGAAATCGCAGCTTTAAGAACTGAAATTGATAAATATGTAGTTGAAGGAGATCTAAGACGTGATGTTCAAATGAGCATTAAAAATAAGATGGAAATCAACTCATATCAAGGTATCAGACACAAAAAAGGTTTACCTGTTCGTGGACAAAGAACATCTAGAAATGCAAAAACAAGAAAAGGTAAAGGAAAAGTAGTTGCTAATAAGAAAAAAGCAGGTAAATAGGAGGAATAAATTATGGCTTATAATAGAAGAAAAAGAAAAGTTAAGAAAAATATTCCAGAAGCTCAAGCACATATTAAAACATCTTATAATAACACAGTAGTATCTATTACTGATAAAGAAGGTAATGTAATAAGTTGGGCATCATCTGGAACAATTGGATATAAAGGTTCAAAGAAGAAAACTGCTTATGCTGCACAAATGGCTGCTGAAGCTGCTGCTAAGGCTGCCATGGACACTGCAAATGTTAAATCAGTTGAAGTATTCGTAACAGGTTTAGGTCAAGGTAGAGAAAGTGGAATTAGAGCACTTCAAACTGCAGGACTAGAACTTACTTCAATTAATGATATAACACCAATACCACACAATGGTTGTCGTCCACCAAAGAGACCAAGGATTTAAGGAGAGAGGGGAGAAATAGATATGATAAAATTTGATAAACCAGATTATAAAATTACTGAATATAACGAAAGTAACCATTATGCAAAATTTGAGTTTAGTCCACTTGAAAGAGGATTTGCTCAAACAATAGGAACAGCTCTTAGAAGAGTTATGTTATCATCTATGCCTGGATCAGCTATTAACTCAGTTAAAATAACTGGAGTAATGCATGAATTCCAAAAAATTGAAGGTATTGTTGAAGACGTTACTCAAATAGTTTTAAATTTAAAGAGTGTTGTAATTATAAATCATTCTGAAAACAAGGATGAGTTTAAAAAAATGGAGTTAACTGCTAATAAAGAAGGAGTTATTACAGCTGGTGATATTAAACATGATGCTGACATTGAAATTGTAAATCCTGATCAAGTTATTTGTACACTTGTTAAGGGTGGAAAAATTGAAATGGAATTAACTGTTTCAAATGGTAGAGGTTATGTTGATTCAAAAGAAAATCAAAAGAAATTAGAATCTCAAGTTGGAGTTATAGCTTTAGATACAAATTATTCTCCAATTGAAAGAGTAGCTTTTGAAGCCCTTCCTGCAAGAGTTGGTCAAAATGAAAATTTTGATAAATTAGTTATGGAAGTATATACTAATGGTTCATTAACACCAGAAGAAGCTATGGCTTTATCTGCTAGAATATTAATTGAACATTTAAATATAGTTACTGATTTAAATAATATTGCAAATATCGATGGTATGATGGCAGAAAAACAAGTTGATACAATTACTAAGACCCTAGAAACTCCAATTGAAGAAATAGAGTTCTCAGTAAGAGCATACAATTGTTTAAAGAGAGCTGGTATTAATACAGTTCAAGATTTAATTAATAAGAAAGAAGTAGAAGTAACTAAGATTAGAAATTTAGGTAAAAAATCTCTTAAAGAAGTATTAGATAAAGTAAGAGAAATGGGACTTAAATTTGAAGATCAATAGGAGGTAAGATTATGGCAATTTATAGAAAATTAAACAGAGAATCAAGAATTAGAAGAAGTATCTTAGCAGGTCTTACTAAAAGTGTAATTGAAAACGGATATGTTGTAACAACTGATGCTAGAGCAAAAGAAGCAAGAAAATATATTGAAAAGATGATTACATATGGTAAAAAAGGTACTTTAGTTTCAAGAAGAAAAGCTCTTGCTTTCCTACATAACGATAAAAAGTTAGTTACTAAAGTATTTGATGAACTTGCTAAAAAGTATGAAACTAGAAATGGTGGATATACTAGAATAATTAAATTAAAAGAAAGAATCGGAGACGATGCTTTAGAAGTAAGATTAGAATTAGTTTAATTCTAATCTTTTTTGTTATTAATTAAGTAAAATATAATGTAAAACAATGAAAGTATATTGTAAATGCTATTCTTTTATTGTTCATTGTATTATAATTGTGATAGCAGGTGATTTATGTGTTTAATAAGAAATATTCCTATGAAGAAGCAAAAACACTATATAAAAAATTGATTAAAGAAGTAGATGAAGATACAAAAAAGCATATTAGAGATGATTTGATAACTGGCACCCTTTATGTTGCTAAAGAATATGTAGATAATAATCCTATAATTACTAAGAATTCTACAGATTTAGAAGATATATATAATACTTCATATAATGCATGGATTCTATTCATAGATAATGGTAATTTATTAAAAATAAAGAATTTTAATGATTACACTTATTTTGAAAAGACATTCCATAGATTATTAAAAAGAGATTTTTCACCTAATGATGTAATTAATAATAATTCTACTGAAACCTTTAGTAATATATCTAATGATACTGTTGATCCCAATAAAATTTTTTCTGACGAAATAATTGATAAAGAAACATTGAAACACATTGTAACTGAAGCATTAGAAAGAGATGGTTTGGATGAACAAGAAAAACATGTCTTAATTGAAATGTTTGGTCTTGATGGAAATAAGGAAAAAACACTTAGAGAAATAGCTAATGAATATAATCTAACATATGAAAGAATACGTCAAATAGGAATTGATGCAATAAATAAAATTAAAAAAAGATACAACGCTATACAAAATAGAGAGTTAGGATTAAATAGGAATAATAAAAAAATAAATACCGAATCAGTAACTATAAGAGCTCAAAAGGATAATCATCTTATAATTAAATATGAATCACCAAAGATATTAGAAACTGATAATATCGTTGTTAATAAACGCAAAGAATTAAATCACGAGAATATATTATTTCCAAAAGAAGCGATTAAGAAGTTAGAAACTATTGATGACATAAAAAAATTCATATCTGATAGATTGGTATATTTGCAAAATACTACTATGCATCGAAATAGCGATAATATCTGGAGTGATTTTGTATATGAAGCTTATAATACACCTTTTTATATAGGATATACTGGGATGCAAACTCTTCTTAATATAGATAATACTTATATAAGATTATTAAAACAAATTGTTGATAGAAAAAAGGGTATTGTTGAATTATATTTATTTGAAGATTTATTCTATATATTAAATGGTTACAAAGAAGAACTAAATTCAAATGATATTCTTGTCTTTAATCCAGATGGAAAAGCGATATTAGCTCATAATTTCTTTAAGATAATAGGTTTAGATTCAAGTGTTGTATTAGGAAATAAAAACGGATTAAAACATGCTTTTGTACTATTATATTTAAATGGATACGACAATAAAGACGTAGTACTATATGATCCAACCACTTCTTTAGTATTTGAAAATAAAAATAATGATAAGCTATATATGGGTGCATTTAAGGTATTATTAAAATCAGATTATGAAAGATTGATTAATAATGACGATGTAATAATTGATTTTGGACAATCAGGAAAAATATATAAACAAAATTATGATGCTTTAGATGGATATGAGTTAAATTTATTTAGTATTAACTATGGAATTAGACCACCTGAAGTATCAGAAACAAAAAGAGAAATTATTTAAAAGAAATCTATTAAGATATGGATTTCTTTTTATTATAAAAATACTTAAAACTATCTTGCAATAGAATATTTCTTATGATAAAATTAATATGTATGGTATATATAATAGAATAGGTGGTTAAATATGAATCATAATATTATGGTGGAATTGAAGGAAAGTATTAAACCTGAGTTAGAGGCAGAAGTTGTTTATTTAAACGGTAGACAAGAAGCTTTCGATAAGATTAATAAGGCATATCAATTATTATCTGATAAGAATGTTCAAGTTTTAATTGATAAATGTGATTATCGTATGGGAAGTTTAGTTAATGCACACAGGTTTTCTAGTGTAGCTAATCAAGATGAAGTTGATAAAGATATTAGTGAATTAAATCATTTAGTATCTGAATTAAATAATGAAATTCTTGATATAGAAAATATTGGAATTGAAATGGGAAAAACTTTTGAAGAACCAAAATATCAAGAGTTTGCTAATAGGATTTCTTCAATAATTGATAAAACATTAGATTCATGTAATGCTACTGTTAGAAGAGCTACTGATGTCTTAAGTCATAAGTTTGATAGTATAGAATTAAACGAAAATGTTGTTGATAAAGTTGAAGAAAAACCTGTTATTGAGGAAAAACCAGTAATCGAAGAAAAACCTGTTGCCGAGGAATTAGAAGAAATAACACCTACTGAAATCAAAACAGATTCAATTGAAGAATTGGAAAAAGAATTAGATGCTGATTTACAACCTATTCAGGATGATAAAAAAGAATTAGAATTAACTAAAATTGATTTAGATGATGCTCAAAAGGTAACAAGTATAGAACCTGCACCACAAGCAATTGTTACACCAATACTTCAACCTGATACAAATCCTGATTTAAATTCATTCTTAAATCAAGGATTACAAGAGGAAAATAAACCTGCTGGAGTTATTCAACCAAGAGAAGAAATAAAGAGTTCTGCAAGTGTTGATGAAGGACCTGTGTTAGTAACAAATGTAGAAACATTTGATTTAACAGAAGATAAAAAACAAGAAGGGCCAGTATTATCTAGAACTGCCTAATAGAATAGAGGGAATAAAATGGGATTGAAAATTAATACAATAATTAGTTTAGCTAGTAATGAAAAATTTGTTCTACTAAATGAAACAATGTATGGTGGAATTAAATATTTCCTTGCTATGGGTGTTGATGATAATAAAGACATCATACCTAATAAAGTTAAAATATTAGAAGAAATGATTAATGGTTCAGACGTTTATGTCAAAGCTGTTACTGATCCAGAAATGATAGTTATATTAACTAGAATATTAAAATCACAAATGTAATTTGTGATTTTTTATTTTACTTATATTTAATTATTTGTTAGAATAAAATTAATGAAAGGAAGTTATATTATGGAATTAAAAGGAAGTCAAACTGAAAAAAATTTAATAGCGGCTTTTGCTGGTGAATCACAAGCAAGAAATAAGTATACATACTATGCATCTAAAGCTAAAAAAGAAGGATATGAACAAATAGCTGCTATATTTGAAGAAACTGCAGGTAACGAAAAAGAACATGCGAAGCTTTGGTTTAAACAATTAAATGGTGGAGATGTTCCTTCTACTGTTGAAAACCTAAAAGCTGCAATTGAAGGTGAAACATATGAGTATGAGAATATGTATGCTGATTTTGCTAAAATAGCAAAGGAGGAAGGTTTTGATCAAATAGCTAAACTATTTGAGATGGTTGGAGAAATAGAAAAACATCATGCAGAAAGATATAAAATACTACTTGAAAATATAAATGAAGATAAAGTATTCCATAGAGATGAAGAAAGAATTTGGATTTGCAGAAATTGTGGACACGTTTATTATGGAAAGGATGCATTAAAGGTTTGCCCAGTATGTAATCATCCAGAAAGCTTTATGGAATTAAAAGCAGAAAACTTTTAGATAAAAAAAAGAATAGGTAATGACACCAATTCTTTTTTATTGTTTTTTATTATTAATATGGTATAATACTTGTAATAAATGTTGATGTTTATAAAGTAATTATTACAATATTTATTAAAGAGAGATATTAATATGGTGAGATAATATCATAAATAGTAATAATGAATTTTCAATAAGCGGAGTTTAATCGTGAAGAAGCGTTAATCTATTAAAGTGCTAGTAAGTCTAGAATTTGGGTGGTACCGCGGATATTATTCGCCCCAATGAATTCTGGATTTTTTATTTTTTGGAAAGGATGATATTCATGAAAGAAAAAATTAATGTGATTAAAACTCAGTTAGAAAGTGATATTAAAGAAGTTAAATCATTACAAGATATTGTAGATTTAAAAGCTAAATATGTTGGAAAATCAGGTGCTATTACTGAGTTAACAAAGAATATGAGAGATTATTCTGTAGAAGAAAGAAAAGAAATTGGTTCATTAGTAAATGTATTTAAAAATGAAGCAAATACCTTAATTTCTAATAAAGAAGAAGAACTAAATAATGCTGTGCTAAATGAGAAATTAAATAAAGAAGCTATTGATATTACTCTTCCTAGTAAAAAGTTAAAAAGAGGATCTTTGCATCCAATGACAAGAATTACTGAGGAATTAGAAGATTTATTTGTATCAATGGGATTTACTGTATATGATGGACCAGAACTTGAAAGTGATGAGAATTGCTTTCAAAAGTTGAATATACCAAAAGGACATCCAGCAAGAGATGCTCAAGATACTTTCTATTTAAAAGATGAAGTTGAAAATTATTTATTAAGAAGTCAAACTTCAACTGCTCAAGTAAGAGCAATGGAGGAAAACACTGAAAAAGGACCTATTAGAATAGTATGCCCAGGAAAAGTATATCGAAGAGATGAAGATGCTTCTCATTCTCATCAGTTTATGCAAATTGAAGGATTAGTTATAGATAAAAATGTATCAATGGCAGATTTAAAAGGTACTTTAGAAGTAATGATGAAAAAAATACTTGGTGAAAAAACTCAAGTAAGATTTAGACCTAGTTTCTTCCCATTTACTGAACCATCAGTAGAAGTAGATGTTACATGTTTTAAATGCGGTGGTAATGGTTGTGCTTTATGTAAGCAAACTGGTTGGATTGAGGTCTTAGGTGCAGGTATGGTTCATCCTGATGTTTTAACTATGAGTGGATATGATCCAAAAGTATACCAAGGATTTGCTTTTGGTACAGGAATAGATCGTATGGCAATGTTTAAATATAATATTCCTGATATTAGAACTATTTATGGCAATGACATAAGATTTATAGAACAATTTGATAGAAAGGATGAGGACTAATGTTACTAAGTAGGAAATTTGTATCTGATTATATAGATTTAGATGAAAAACTAACAATTGATGATATCGCTGAAGCAATGACAGTTGTAGGTAACGAATATGATAGTGCTCAATCCTTAATTAATTGTACTAATTTAATTACTGGTGAAGTATTAGAATGTATTGATCATCCTGATAGCGATCACTTACACTGTTGTAAAGTTAATATCGGAAAAGAAGTATTAAATATTGTTTGTGGTGCACCAAACGTTAGAAAAGGTATTAAGGTAATTGTAGCGTTAGATGGTGCTGTTTTGCCTGGTGGAACTATTAAAAAAGGTGTAATAAGAGGTCAAGAATCTAATGGTATGATTTGTTCTATTGCCGAACTAGGATTAGATAATAAATTTTTAAAACCAGAGGATAAAGAAGGAATACACGAACTACCACTAGATACTGAAATAGGAATAGACGCTATTAAAGCTTTAGGCTATGACGATGAAGTAATAGATTTTGAATTAACTTCTAATCGTGGTGATTTACTAAGTGTAATAGGAATGGCTTATGAATTAGGAGCAATATATGATAAGAAAGTTAAGGATATTGATTTATCTTATAAAGCAAATGATGATGATGTCAATAATAGCTTTAAGATAGATATTCAAACAAAAGATTGCTCATTATTCTTAGCTAAGAAGGTAATTAATGTAACTATTAAAGAAAGCCCTGACTTTATTAAAGAAAGATTAATTGCATCAGGAATTAGACCAATTAATAATGTAGTTGATATTTCTAATTATGTTATGTTAGAAACAGGTCAACCACTACATTATTACGATGCAAATAGACTAGGAGATACTCTAATAGTAAGAAATGCCAAGGATAATGAACATTTACAAACATTAGATTCTCAAGATAGAGTATTATCTAATGAAGATATCGTAATTGCTGATCCTAAAAAAGCAATTGGATTAGCTGGTGTTATGGGTGGTTTATCTACTGAAGTAGAAAATGATACAAAAGATATTATTATTGAATCTGCTATATTTGATTCAATAAAGGTTAGAAAGACAAGCAAGAAAATATTAAGATCTGAAGCATCTAATAGATTTGAAAAAGGATTAGATCCTAAAAGAACATATATGGCTATTGAAAGAAGTTGTAATCTTCTTGAAAAGTATGCTGATGCTACAATTGTTGGTGGATTGGTTGAATATAACAACTCTGATGTTAAAGATGTACAAATCGATGTTACCTTAGATAAGATTAATAAAGTATTAGGTACTGAAATATCTAAAGAAGAGGTAATATCTATATTTAATAGATTAGGTTTTACTGTAAAAGATAATAATGAATCAATTAATGTTATTGTTCCATCTAGAAGAAGAGATATCAAAATTCAAGAAGATTTAATTGAGGAAGTTGGAAGAATATATGGAATGGATAAAATAGAAGGAAAACTTCCAAAATTAGATACAGTTAAAGGATATTATGATAAGACTAAAAGAGCAATTAAACATAAATTAGCTGATTTAGGATTAAATGAAACAATGAGTTATACTTTAATTCCTAATAGTGAAGTTCACAAATTTACTGCGGATGATTTTATAGATGTGTCTTTAAATGATCCAATGAGTGAAGATAGAAACACATTAAGATATAGTTTATTATATTCATTAAATGAAATTTATAAATACAATAAGGCAAGAAACAATTCAAATATTTGTATATTTGAAATGGGAAAAGGATTCTTTAAAGATTCTAATAATGAATACAAAGAAGAGTTGAAATTAGCCGTTTTAATGACTGGTGAATATGAATATGATGTTCATAGAGAATTAGTTGATTTTTACCATATTAAAGGTGTAGTTGAGGAATTATTATACTTTTTAGGATATGATGGTAGATATTCATTATTAGTTAATGATTATATACCTAGTGAACTTCATCCTGGAGTTAGTGCTGCTATTAATGTTAATGGACAAAATGTTGGTATAGTTGGTAAATTGCATCCAAATATATCTAAAGATGATGTTTATGTAATGGAAGTAAATCTAACAAAATTATTATCCATTAAAACAGGATCTATGAAGTTTAAAGAATTAACTAAATATCCAGGTGTTTATAAGGATGTGGCATTTATTGTAGATAATAAAATAACATCTTCTGATGTAGAATCATCAATTAAAAAGAATGGTGGTAAATTACTAACTAATATTCAAATGTTTGATCTTTATCCAAACATCGAAGAAGGAAAAAAATCTATGGCTTATAAGCTATATTTCCAAGATCCAACAAGAACACTAAATGATGAAGAAGTAATGGAAGTATTTAATAAAATAATTGACGGAGTTACTAAAGAATTAAAAGTAACTTTAAGAGATAAATAAAAGTGGTATTAAAATACTACTTTTATTTATATATTGACTAATACTAATGTTATGTATATAATATAAAACGCTTAAGGGGGGCTACTTATATGCTAAATCATTATAACAAAGTTATTGATATGAATAACTGTGATGTATCCAATATGAAAGCATATATACCTAATAATTTAGAAAATTCTGTTTTTATTCATAAAATATGTAATATAGATGGATCACTTTATTATGCTAAAAGGGTATGGGCAAAGGAGGAAGAAGACTGCTTAGTAAATGAATTAATTGGAAGTTATTTATCTAGATTAATAGATTTAGATGCTGTAGATTATAAAATAGGGAAGCAAGGTCAATATATATATGCTTTATCAAAGTTATTTTATGAAGAAGATTTTGATTATGAATACTCTAAGAAGTACAATAGTAACTTTGATTTAGACTCTATGAATAAAAAATTCATAATAGATAATCTACCAAATGAATACCCACATATAAGAGAAAAATTATTAAAACTAGCATTATTAGATATAAAAATGGGGCAATATGATAGGTATAATGAAACTAATATAATGTTAAAAAAATCAAAGATAACAAATTTTATAGATTTAGCACCAATATATGATTTTGGCTTTTCATATCCATTACCAACAATTTGGAATAAAGATGCTTTTGTATTATATACTAATTATTTTTTAACGATAAGAAAAAATGAAGAATCTTTAAAAATGTTATTAAATAAATATCCCCAAATATATGATATTATATATAAACTTGCTGATATTGATATGAATCATATAATAAAAGATATTGAAGATAGTCATGAAATATTGATTGAAAAAGGAATAAAAAATAACTTAATAGAACAAGATCAAGAATATTCTTGCCTTTTAAAGAAGGTGTTATAACAATTGATAAAAATCAATTGTTTTTAATTTACATTTTATATTTCTTTTGCTATAATTACATATAGAATAATGAAGGAGTGTGCTAGTATGAACGATACTAAATCAATTTTAAAAAGAATCAGTAATTTAATTAGCGATGATAGTAAGGTTTTAGAAGAATTTAATAAGAAAATAGAGGAAGCTAATAAGAATAAAACAAAAGCTGAAGAAGAACAAAAATCTTTTGAAAAAGAAATTACTATTATTCAAGAAGATATTGATGAAATAAGTAAAGCTAGTGAATTATCAGAAAGATTTAGTAATTTAGATTCATATCTTCCTGGACTTAAAAAATTAGGAAATAGTGTATCTCTTTTAAAGAGTATAAATGATGAACTTAATAAAATTCCTGAACAAATTGAAAAATTAGAAAATAATATTAAAAAATTAACAAATCAAAGAGATGAAAGAGCAAAGATTATTAACGAATCAGAAGATGAATTATCTAAATTAGACGTTGAAATATCTGATGCTAAGAGATATCAAGAAAACTTAATTGACTTAGTTGATTTAGCAAGATCAGGAAATATAAATAAAACTAGAGAAGAAGTTGTAGAAACACTAGTTCACGTTGGATTTAGTGATAAAGAAGCAGTATCTGCTGCTAAAGTAATTTTATTCCCAGAGGATGATTTAATTCCTTATTTTGATAGTGGTATTAAAGAAGAAACAGAAGTAAAAGTTGAAAAAGTACCAGTTGAGGAATTTAAAGAAGAAGTTGAAGAAAAAGAAGAGGTTCCTGTTGTAGAAACTCCAACTATTGAGCAAACACCTGCAGTAGAAACTCAAACAGATGAAACACCATCTGAAGAAAAAGATGTTATTGAAGAAAACTTAATTGTTGAAGAAGAAAAAGAAGAAACTAAAGAAGAACCAATTGAAGAAAAAGAAGAATCTAATGACATTCCTTTAGATGATGAAAGTACAGAAATAACTTTAGAATCAATGGATGATGATGAAAAACTTAGTCCAGTTGGTGTTCAATCAAATAAGGATTATGAAGCAATCAGAAAAATGGTTGGTGATTATGGATTTGATCCATCAAGATTTACTGATGAAGATTTAGATGATGAAGAATATATTAGAGATAACATAAATTTCTTATTAGATAAAAATATAGATAAAGAATTTGTTTATAAATATCCTTCAATTTTATCTGATAGATACTTAAAAAATAAATATTCATTTATTATAAGTAAATTTGGAAAGAAAGAAGAAGATATTAGATTAACTCCTGAAGTACTTGCTAGTTATTCAAAAGATGATTTAGAAAAACTATATGAAATTGTAGTTCAAAACAATATGAATCCTAAATTAATTCCATTAACTGTTTATTTAAAAGGGTTACAATCATTTTTAAGAAATTACATAGTATTAAAAGAAAACAATATTGAATTAGATGATAATCAATTATCAAAATTTGCTATTGTACTTTCTATAAATCCAGTAGATTTTAAAAAATCATTACAAATTTTATTAGATTACAAATTATCGTTAATAAAAAATGATGGTAAAGTTGCTATTATGGATCTAGCTATAAAAGATAGTGAGTTAGCAAATAAAATGGATATGATAATTAATGCCGGAGAAGAAGAGCTTATTAAATTTTATCCTGAGGTATTAGCTGGAGATGTTAAGGAATTAGTCAATAGATTATTATTCTTAAGAAATAGCGATATTCCTTATAAAACTCAAAGCCATAACAAAGTTATTTATCAATCATTTGTTCTACATCAAGATGTTTTAGATAAAGTATTAGAAAAACATGTTGACTTAGATGAAGTATTAGATAAGGATGAAACAAATAACAATCTAATTGAATTAATAGGTAATGAAGAAATTATCAAAGAGTTAAATAGTATAGATGATAATTTTGAATTAATTAGTAATTCATACATTGAAGATTATAAGGAAGTAATCAAAGATATTAAAGGTAAATATACAGAAACAGAAAATGCTTATGTAATTGGTGATTATTATTTTTCAAAGAATAAAGTAAATAGAGATATTAATTACCTAACAAGCTTGTACGCTGATAGAAATAATGAATTAATAATTCTAGCAAGTTTATTGCATGATTCAAGATTATCTAAAGAAGACATGGAAAATATTATAAATATAATAAAGGTTAAATAGGTGATAGATATGAATTTTATAGAAGAAGATATTTCAAGTATTATACCTGATGAATTAAAAAACGATCTAGAAAATAATTCAGATTTAGTAAAAGCTAATATTAGTTATTTAAAAGAATTAGGTATTGAAAACTATCAAGAAATATTTAAAACATATTATCCAATGTTTTTAATGGATGCTTCTAATTTCCAAGAAATATTTGGAAAATATGATATATCTGATTTAATAGATAAAATCAATAAGAATATGGCAATTATAGAACATTTATAATTGCTTTTTTTCATAATATATGTTAAAGTAATCTAAGTGAAAAGGAAGTGGAAATTTTGGAAACAGCACTTTTAGTAATATCAATATTATTAATCGTCTTAGTATTATTGCAAAGTAACAAAGCATCTGATGGTGGATTTATTGTTTCTGGTGGAAATGATGAATTATTCCAAAATAGAAAAGAAAGAGGACTTGAGCTTCTTATTACTAGAGTTACTGCACTATTAGGATTAGCATTTTTTGTAATATCGTTTATATTATTTATAACTAAATAAAGTCAAATGACTTTTTTTTTATTTGTTTTTATTATATAATTAATGTAGGTGAATAACATGATAAAGAATAAAAAGAATGGTTTTACACTTGTTGAATTAATTGCCACAATTGCTTTGTTGGCTATTTTATCTGTTGTTATTTTACTTAATATGGTAGGTCTTAAAACTACTGAAGATAATAAAAATATTAAAAGATATGAAAAACAAGTAGAGGAAGCTGCCTGTGCATATATAGATATGATAGATAATAATTCTAGGCGTACTAATTGTAAGAACAATGGATGTACTATTACTGTTTATTTAAGGGAATTAATTAGAAGTGATATAGCGCTTATAGATCCTGAAGAAGTAGACCCATATACAAATATGAAGTCTGAATCTGAAGGAAACTGTGTCTATGTTGATATATCATGGGTACAAAAGTCAGCATATAAAGAAAAAGTTTGTCAAATGAAAAGGGGGGCAAGTTGTCGATGAAAGAACAGTTAATAAAAACACTAGATAATATTTATGAAGCAAAAGATATTATGCAAATTAATGACCTAATGGGTTTAAAGACACCAGAAGAATTAAAAGATCTACAAGATGTAGTTAAAGAATTAGTAGATGAATATGTATTATATAATACAAAAAAAGATAGATATATTTTAATAAAAAATTGCACTAATTTAAGAATTGGAAGACTTTCCGTTAATAAAAAAGGTTTTGGTTTTGTCAACTTAGAAAAAGAAGAAGATATATATATTGATAAAGAAAATTTAAATGGAGCAATAGATGAAGATACTGTTCTTTGTGAATTAGTAGATAAAGGCATTAAACGAGAAGGAAGAATAGTAAGAATAATAAAAAGAGATTTAAATAATCTAGTAGGTACAGTTATTGTTAAAAACGATAAATTCTATTTAGAGTTAGATGATAATAATAAGAATGTTGAAGTAAGATTAGAGAATACAAATAATGTTGTTGAAGGACATAAAGTATACGTTAAAATTACTAAAGAACTTACAAAGAATAAATACGTTGGTGATGTAGTAGCAATTATTGGTCACAAAGATGATCCAGGAGTAGATATATTATCAATAGCTTATAAATATGGTATTATTCCTGAATTTGGCTTAGAAGTTGAAGAGGAATTAAAAGATATACCAAGTGAGGTATCACAAAGTGAACTAAGTGGTAGAAAAGATTTAACTAATAAAGTTATATTTACTATTGATGGAGCAGATACTAAAGATATAGATGATGCAATATCACTAGAGATGAATGGTGATAATTATGTATTAGGTGTTCATATAGCTGATGTATCTCATTATGTTAAAGAAAATACTGCGCTAGGAGACGCTGCATATGCAAGAGGTACATCATCATATTTAGCTGATACAGTTATTCCAATGATACCTCATCAATTATCAAATGGTATTTGTTCTTTAAATGAAGGTGTAATAAGACTTTCTATGTCTTGTGTAATGGAATTTGATAAAAATGGTAAAAGAATATCATATGATATATTTGAATCGTATATTAAAAGTAATAAAAAGATGACATATGAACATGTTAATAATTTATTAATGAGAGATACTGTAGATGAAGGTTATGAACCTTTTAAAGATGTTTTATTAAAAATGAATGAATTAGCCCATATTCTTCGAAAAGAAAAGGAAAGTCGTGGATATATAGACTTTGAAATAGATGAAGCAAAAATTATTCAAGATGAAGAAGGAAGAGCAATAGATGTTAAAAGAAGAGTTAGAGAAGATGGAGAAAAATTAATTGAGGACTTTATGATTGCAGCAAATGAATGTATAGCTGAGCATATATATAATATGGATTTACCATTCATTTATCGTGTTCACGAAGATCCAAGACCGGAAAAAATAGAAGAGTTTTTAAATTTAATAAAAATACTAGGTTATCGTATTAAAGGTAATTATAAAGAATTTAGTCCACTTGCAATGCAAGGTATATTAAATGAATTAAAAGATAAAAAAGAATTTACTATATTATCTACGTTATTGCTTCGTAGTATGAGAAAAGCGGAATATAAAGCAGAAAATTTAGGGCATTTTGGTTTAGCATCTAAAGCATATACTCACTTTACTTCACCAATAAGAAGATTTCCAGATCTTACTGTTCATAGGCTTTTGAAGAAGTATTTAATTGAGCATGATATGTCAATGACAACAATAAATACACTAGAAGTTTCTTTAGTAGAAATAGCTGCTCATTCTTCAGAAAGAGAAGTTGCCGCAGTGGATGCTGAAAGAGATGTCGATGACATGAAAATGGCTGAATATATGCAAAACCACATTGGTGAGGAATTTTGTGGTATAATAACAACTATAACTAATTTTGGTTTTTTTGTAGAACTTCCAAATTTAATCGAAGGATTAGTACATATATCGACTTTAAAAGGTGATTACTTTAACTATATTGAAGAACAACTAGCAATGATTGGAAAATCAACCAAAAAAACTTATCGTATTGGCGATGAAGTTAAAGTAAAATGTGTAGCTGCTTCAAAGGAAAGCTCAACAATTGATTTTGAATTAGTTGTAGAAAGAGATGATAAGCATGAAGATACTAAACAAGAAAGCTAATTATTCCTATTTTATTATTGATAAGATAGAATGTGGAATAGAACTTAAAGGTACTGAAGTTAAATCAATTAGAAGTGGATCATGTGATATAAGAGATTCCTTTGCTATTATTAAAAATGATGAAGCATTCATTCTTAATATGTATATAGCTAAATATAAAGAAGGTAACACTTTTAATCATGATGAAAGAAGAACTAGAAAACTACTATTACATAAAAAGGAAATAAAGAAACTAAAAGAAAAGAAAGAAAGAGAAGGAATTACATTAATTCCAATCGAAATTTATTTCAAAGGGAGTAATGCAAAAGTTTTACTTGGTATATGTAAGGGTAAGAAAAATTATGACAAGAGACAAACTATTAAACAAAGGGATTTAGATAGGGAAATGAGAAGAAATTAATCTTCTTTTTCTTTTTCTTTTATGTTATAATTATTGATAGTAGGTGAACAGTAATATGGTTAAGAATAAGAATGGGTTTATTGCATCATCACTAATGTTTTCTTTCTTCTTAGTTTTTATATTGCTTTCTGTTTTAGTGTTAACTTCATATACTCACTATAACTTATTAATAAAGAATTTAAATGGCACTATATTAACTGGTCTTAATAATGCCATTGCTGAGAAATATGCTGGTATTAAAAACTTAGTAAAAAATGGAAAAGTAGAAAATACTTCTAGTCCATGGATTCTTAATTCTGGAGCTAGATATGTTAAACAAGAAACTGTCAATAATGAATTTTTACAAATACTACCAAATACTACAGGATCGTTTAGTCAAAGCTTTGAAAGTATTCCAGGAAATAGAGTAATATATGTAGCATTTAGTTTTAATACATGGTATCCAGATAATTGTACTGCATGTACATTTTCAGTGAAATTAAATGGAAATCGTATTAGTAATTTCTATTTTTACGATAAGAATATGAATAATTCATTTTCTATTTTAGGAACAGATTCACTTGTTAATAATAATGATAGTGCCCATCTACAAAACTGGAATTTATTTGGTGGTATATATAGAACAACAAACACTGTCAATCAAATCACTTTTGAAGCAACAGGCCTTAAATATTATATTGACAACGCTGGTGGTGTTTTTGGTATAAATAATATAGTAGTTGCTGATATAACTAATCTATATTTAGATAATAAACCAGAAAATGATGTTGAAATGATTAAATACTTATTGAATGAGTTACCATATGTCGATTATGAACAAAAGTATTCTTTACCAAAAAAATAGATAAAAAGGATTGTGATATTTTGAAAAAGAAAGGGTTTGTATTTGTTGAAACAATAGTAGTAATTGTAATATTAACCTTTGGAATGATAATGATTTATTCCTCTTTTTCGTCAGTTTTAAATAGTAGTAAAAGAAGAGCTACTTATGATGATGTAGCTTATATATATAGATCTTATTATATACAAGATTATATATCTTCGTTAGATATTGAAGAGTATATAAGTAGAAATTTAAATAATAAAAATAAAATAGTGAAGTTTAATTGTGAAAACAATGATTACTTATTTAAAATAGATACTTCTATTAATGAATTCCCTGTTTCTCAAGATGTTAAGAAATCTTTCTGTGCAAATATATATAGTCATTTTAATGTATCTGCCATATATTTAACCGAGTATAATGTTAGTGATTTAAAAAGATGTACGACATCTGGTGGTAAAGCTTCAAGTAAGTGTGATGCTAGCATTAGAAATACACTTAATGATTTAAAAGCAGGTACAATTCACTATTTAAGAACTTTATCAAGTACTAGTGAAGATGCAGGTTCATATAGATTGATAATAATGTATAATGATAAACATGTGGAATTTGATAATAACATTACAAAAATTAAAGTAAATAATGAGTATAAATGTCCAGATGGTTATGATGAAGATGACGAAGGAACATGCTATAGAGTATTAAATAGAGCATTCTTTAGTAACATTAAGGTTATTTCGAAGAGTCAATTATAATAAATGAAAGGTGATTATTATGAATAATAAAAGTAAAGGTACTACTTTAATTGAAATAATGATAAGTATTCTACTTATATCTTTTATTATGATTTTCTTATTTAATATTTTAATAAATATGAGAGAAGAGTATAATTTATCATCTCAAAGAAGCCAAGATTCATTAAATAGAGCAACTTTTACTAGAATAATTCAAAATGATTTAATTGAAGTTGGGTTAAAACAAATAAATATATCAAATGATGGAAATAAAAATAAATTCTGTATAGAATTTCAATTAAATGATTTATCAACAAAGAAATTAACTGTTGAAAATGTTGTTGAAAATGATAAAGAAGTTGGACGTGTAATATATGATGGTGAAGGATGGACTTTATCAAATGGTACTTATGATATTTCAAATATAACATTTACTTATGTTGAACCTAAATATGATAGATTTCATGATACAGGGGATAATAGATTCATTAATGAACGTGATACAGATTATCATTTACTTAAAATAATAGTACCAGTATCTACTGATATATTATCAAATAAAAAGTATGATGTTGAAGTATCTCATATTGGGTTTAATAGTGTAGTATCATATAATTTTTGCACTAAATTAAGAAACTATTTCCAAAACAAACTTGAATATCGTAATATAGCTAATTCTAGTAATACAACTTGTATAAATAGTTGATAAAACCTAGATAATAAAAAATTAGTATAAGAAATATTAGTGTCCTTTAAGACACTTTTTATTTGTATATGAATAGCTAATCCACCAAAAGATATATATATAATTGTTAAAAGCATTTTAGTAAGATTATTAGTAACATTTATTAAAAAATTAAGCCCACTTGTTATTTCAAATATACCAGTAAAGTATAACAAAAACTTAGGTAATAAAGCTATGAATATATTAAATATAACTATCGTTATATATATATAAAGTAATATGTTAATAGAATCATTAATAGTATTAACCAATAAATCTGCAATATTTATACTTAATGATTTATTAACTATATTGTTTTTAATTGGTTTTATCATATACAAAATTATATTCGATAATAATTGAACTAATAATATAATAATCGCAATTTTACTATTAAATAATTTACTTATCATTGCATATAAAAATAATGGATTTTGAAAAAAAGTACATTTGATATATTTATTTGCTTCAGATATATTTATTATATTTTTATTTAATAGATCTTTAATTAAAATAACATTATTTGGACAACCTGAAATGAATGATATTATTAAAATATAAACATAAATATTATTTTTAAAAATTTTAGATATATAATATGGTAAATTATAATTTATTAATATTTTAGATATAATAAACATAGGAAGAAAATAAGGAAGGACTCTTGAAATAAATAGTATTGATGAATTTAATACTGCTGTTATTATAAGTTTTTGATTAGTAAAGATTAAATAAATAAAAAATATACTAATAACATATATTATAATATTTTTTTTCATAAGTTACTCCTTTTTTGATATAATGATAGAGGTGATACTAATGCATAATAAAGTATATGAAAAAGTATTAAAGTTCATTAAAGAGAATTTATGGTTTTTCATCTCTTTAATTGTTATGATTTTATTATTTACAATTGAATTACCTTACATTGTTGAAATGCCAGGTGGATATATATCATTAGATGAAAGAATCAAAATTGAAGGAAAAGAAGAAATTAAAAGTGATATGGGGATGGCTTATGTAACAACTTTAAAGGGAAATATTCCATTTCTATTATTTAGTTATATTAATCCAGATTTTGATATAGTATCAAAAAATAAAATTACTTATGATGGTGAAACACTTCAAGAAATGGAAATAAGAGATAAGTTATTATTAAACGAATCTATTGCAAATGCAACAATTGCTGCATACTCTGAAGCAGGTGAAAGTTTTAAAATAAATGAAACTAAAATATATGTATCTCATGTTATCAATAAAAATACTCAGTTAAAACCTGGAGATAATATAGTTAAGGTTGATGGCAGGAAAGTTAATGAGTTAAAAGATATCCATAACTATATTAATACTTTATCTAAAGATGATGTGGTTACAGTAACAGTTTTAAGAGATAATAAAGAAGTAGATATTAAATCGACTTTAATGGAATATGAAGGTAGATTAATAATAGGAGTTAATATAGTTAATAATTATGATATAACTACTAACCCAAAAGTTGAAGTAAAGAGTAAAAGAAATGAATCAGGACCAAGCGGAGGATTAATGACAGCTTTAACAATTTATGATAAGTTAACATCATCTAATCTTTCTAAAGGAGATAAAATAATAGGTACTGGTACAATATCAAAAGATGGTTTAGTAGGTGATATTGGGGGAGTAAAATATAAATTAATAGGTGCTGTTAATAATAAAGCAAAAGTATTTATTTGTTCTAAAGGTAATTTTGATGAAGTAAAAAGAATAAAAGAGGAAAGAAAATTTGATATAATTATCAAAGATGTAGCAACATTAAGTGAAGCTATAGAATATTTGAAATCGAGGTAACATAATGGAATATTACAATGAAAACATAAAAGAAGATTTAGAACATATTATTAAAGGAAAATATTTTGGTGATTGGTTAGATATAGTTGAAAAAATACTTCTTCATAAAGAATTTCAAAAAAGGAAGTTATTTCGTCATCATAAAGGAAATTTATGGCAACATCTTACAGAGGTTTCTTATTATTCTTTTCTTATGGCAAAAACTAGAAATGCTGATGAAAGAGTATGTGCTATTGCAGGACTATTGCATGACTTTTATCCTAAAGCATATAAGTTTTCACAAGAATTATATGATGAAAACCCAGAGTATTTAACTGATGTTAAAAAAAAGCAACCAATCCATCAAATGCACGGTTTTACTCACGCAGAAGCAGCAGCTAAAAATGCATGGAAGTATTTTCCGGAGTTTATGGATGATAAAATAGATTCATGCATTAAAACACATATGTTTCCACTTAATATAACTCCACCTAAATATAAAGAAGGCTGGATTATAACATACGTTGATAAAAAACTAAGCATAGGATTAATTAATAAGATTAATAATTTATTAAATATGAAAAATAATAAGGACTAATACTTTATTCTAATTATTAGTCACTTTTTATTATTTATGGTATAATAAATCATTAAGGAGTACGAGTATGAAACGCAAAGATATAGAGTATAAAGATTTGAGTCCAATGATGCAACAATATTGTGATATAAAGTCCGAACATGAAGATGAACTTTTGTTTTATCGTGTTGGAGATTTTTATGAATTATTCTTTGAAGACGGTGAAGAAGCATCTCGTGCTTTAGAGTTAACATTAACTGGAAAAAACGCTGGTTTAAAAGAAAGAGTTCCAATGTGTGGTGTTCCTCATCACTCTGTTAAACCATACATTGAAAAGTTAATAGATCAAGGATATAAGGTAGCTATATGTGAACAACTTGAAGATCCTAAAACTACTAAGAATATGGTTAAAAGAGGAGTAATTCAAGTAGTATCTAAAGGAACATTAACTGATCTTGAAATGATTAATCCTAAAGATACAAACTATATAGCTAGTATTATAGATTTTGGTGCATATTATATATTAACATATGCAGATATTTCTACAGGTGAATTAAATTCTTTAGAATTAAATCATAATAAAGATTTACTAATTAATGAGTTATTAAATCTAAATATAAAAGAAGTGGTACTTATTAATGGTGACGATACTTATTTAGTAAATAATATTAAAAATAATTATAACATTGAAATATCTTATTCATCTGAATTATTAGAAAATAAAGATTACGAATATTTGTATAAAAACTTAGATGATAAAAGAGTTAATGGACTTAAACATTTACTATACTATTTAACTGTTACTAATATGAAAGAACTTAATCATATAGAATCAGTAAACGTAATAAATAAAGATAAATACTTAGAAATGAATGTTCATACAATTAGAAATCTTGAATTATTTGAAACTCTAAGATTAAAAGAAAGAACATATTCTTTAATATGGCTTTTAGATAAATGTAAGACTGCTATGGGATCAAGAAAACTAAAAAGTTATATGCTTAATCCACTAAAAGATATCAAAGAATTAAATAAAAGGTATGACATGATAGAAAAATTATCTACTGAATTTATTATTAGAGATGAGTTAAGAGAATTATTATATCAAGTATATGATATTGAAAGATTATGTGGTAAATTATCAACTGGTTCATTAAATGCTAGAGATATGCTACAAATAAAGGCGTCATTAAAGGTATTACCTGATATTATAAAAAGAGTAAAAGAATTAAAGTTTGATTATGAAATAAAAGACTTAAAAGAAATATATAATTTACTTGAAAAATCTATTTATGAAGATGCTCCAATTACATTAAAAGATGGATATCTAATTAAAGAAGGTTATAACAAAGAACTTGATGAATTGAAAAATATTAGATCTGGTGGAAAAGATTTTATTGCAAGTTTAGAAAATAAACTAAAAGATAAAACAGGTCTTAAAAATATTAAGGTAGGATATAACAAAGTATTTGGATATTATATTGAAGTATCTAAAGGACAAACAAAGCTCGTAAAAGACGAATTTGGA
>Ga0247611_10001911_pt1 | contig 35651 bp, 55 predicted proteins | sample 177DNAGHGhighgp2_FD_192422 | JGI IMG/M metagenome (GOLD analysis project Ga0247611, IMG submission 192422) | Sheep rumen microbial communities from Palmerston North, Manawatu-Wanganui, New Zealand - 1770 DNA GHGhigh gp2 | ecosystem: Host-associated > Mammals > Digestive system > Stomach > Rumen... | reverse complement strand
ATTTGAGGGGGGGGGGGGGGGGTAATATTCGATGCATTTTTAGGAAGTGGAACAACTTGTGTTGCAGCTAAAGAACTTGGTAGGCAATATTTAGGTTTTGAAATAGATCAAAATTATTTCCAAATTTCAAAAGACAGATTAAATGGAATAAATCAAAAAGGTGAAATGGACTTATTTAATACTGATTTTGACAAAGAACAAGAACGATACGAACAAATGAATTTATTTGAAGGAGAAAACGAATGAAAGGTGCATTAATAATTATCATTGAAAAGCAAGTCAATGTTAGAGAACTTGTAGTTTTATATAAAAGACAAGTAAGACAAGTATTTAAAAAATATAATTCAACTAAATGCAAGGAAAGAAAATTAACATTAGAAGAATTTGATTTAGTTTTCGATTCAATCGTGGAGGTGTTACAGTTACATGAGCAAAGCATATAAAGACATGGATGTTAGCGAATTATCTATGGAAAGAATGAGATTAAAGTATATTTTACGAAATCATCCAAAACCGATAGAATATAAGCAAACAAAGAAATCACTTGAAAGAATAGAAAAACTTATTGTTGATAAATTAACGGAGAATAAATATGAAAAGATTAGTTAAAACAACTTACTTACTTACAAAAGAAGATAAAAAATACTTTGAACTTAAAGCAAAAGAGTTATGTATAACGAAATATGCAGTTGCTAAAAAACTTAAAATTACTTCAACATATATGACTTATATATTAGATGGCAAAAGAGCATTTAGCGAAACGATATTGAATCAGTTAAGAGATTTAGGTTTTAGTTTCATTGAGGAATAGATTATGGCACTTAATAACTTTAGAGAAAAAACTGATGAATTCGCATCAAATATAAAAAAGAACATTACTTCAATTTTACTTGATGTTGGAATTATCGGTATTTCAGTTATTTATGTTTTCTATAATATTTTAGATTTTCATAAAACTGAAACTGATCCATGGCGATTACTAATGAAAGGTTTAGTAGGTATCTTTGTTGGTGTTGGACTTAAATGGATGCTTGGAGAAAAAGGCATTATCAAAGGGCATAATAACGAACAATTTATTAAACCAAAAGAAAAATTTGATGATAGAACCGAAAAAGCTGTGCCTTATATTGACCGATTTGATGACTTTGCCGAAAAAGAAAGAATTGAGAAAGTTTTAAGAAACCGTAAAATTCACTTAAACAATTATCGCATGAAATACGAAACATATTTTGATAATAATGGTGATTATATTGAACACTTAATTTGGAATCCATGTCAAGCAAGAAAATACCTTAAAAATCACGAAGAATTGCCTGAAGATGTTATTGTATTAGACTTAAAGCAAAGATTAGTTTTAAGAAAGTGCATTAGATTACAAATATATGTTCCTAATTTATTCAGTGATTATGGCGATACAGTTGCAGAAGATGAAAGAAAAGAGAAAACTGAACAAGATGTTAGAAGAAAAAATACAAGAAGCAATTTTATATCAGCAGTATTATTTGCTTTGATTGGTGTTTATTTCGTTCCTGATATTCTTAACTTTTCTTGGGCGGCGATAATTTGGTCTATCTTTCAAGTATTTATGTGGTTAGTATTTGGAATCGTTAATTTCTATCAAAACTTTACATTTGTTATTATTGACGAAGTTAAAGTTATTGGCAAAAAAGATAAATTATTAACTAAATTCTTAATCTTTGCTCTTGGTGGTAGAGAAGAATATAATCGTATATTTACAGAAGAATCTAAAGAAACCGTTATTGAACTTACAAAAGAACAAGCTGATGCTTTACTTAAATCACAAACAAAGGGAGAAATAACTGAATGATGTTATTGTGGTTTTTACTTGGTATAGGTTTAGGCATTGGATTATCTTGTTTAGGTGTATGTTTATTTATGAATATTCAACACAATAAGAAAAAATAGTATATAATAAAAATAGGTTCAGTGGACGACGGACGAAAGTTCTACTCTCGAACCTTTTTTATTTTACTTGTTTTTATTTTTATGTATAATAATAAAGATTTGTAATGTCCTGCTCATTCATTATGAATCCTCCTCTCTGCATGGCGCAAAAAAAGAAAGACATCTTGCGAGATGCCTTTTTTTTATTTTTTACTTAATGTTATTGATATTATTATTAACACTATTGCAAACGCATATAGAACAGCTAAACAAACAATTTTACCTATAATCATTTTTTAATACGAATTTTAACTGTTTCTCTTTCTTGCCTGTGATTCTCTGCAACAACATCAACTTCATCTTTTTTGATGCCTTCTTCAAGTATCGCTATTCTTTCGGTATCTTTTTTATTGTTTTTTGCTAATTCAAGAACAAATGCACCCATAAAACCTGCAATAATGTAAAGTGTGATCCAAGCAAGTTTTGTAATTATATCGCCCATTATAAATAACCACGCATCAAATACACCTAATACAAGTAATGGTGTGAATAAATTAACTTTGAATTTTCCTTTAGCAATAACAGCAACTGAAATTAAAGTCATAAATGCAGTTAATACAAATGTTAAACTAACTCGCCATGCTTCAGTTTTAGCAATAACATCATTAAAGTTAAAAATAGCTGTAAAAGCAAATGGTAAAACTGAACTACCGATTTCACCAGCAAATAATATTCTTTGTTTTGCTTTTAATTGTTTAAGTTCTTGTGTTGGACTTAACTCTTTCTTACTCTTTGCCATATTTCACCATTTTTAGCCATTTTGAGAGTGATTTTCACTTTCTTTGACTAATTCCTTTAAGTTAATATTTTCATGTTCTTGAACAAACTTTTTGACTTTAGCATTTGGAACGAACTTTAATACTTCAAACATTTCTTTTCTAAATTCATTAAAAGTTTCTTCATATAATTTAAGTTTTATTTCGCTATCTTCTTTTGCTTTTTTAAGTTCTTCAACCACTACATCTTTTGTGGTTTCGGCATAAGATTTTGTTGTTTGTGCTTTTGCTCTTAATTCAAAAAGTGCTTTTCTACCAATACTGGTTTTACTGAAAAAATAAGCAAGAATTAAAATAACTGAAATTGTGATTGCAATAATAATTCCAACTTTAGAATTAAAAATAATTTCGATTATTTCTTTAGCATGTTCCATTATTCTTGTTCTCCTTTTGGTTCTTCTTCACCACGATCAATAGCAATTTGATGGTATAAATCTTCAACTTGTGCTTTAAGCTGCTTAACATTTTCTTCCAAATCAATAATGTGGTTTTGAAGTGATGTAACTTTCATATCTTTTTCTAACAAAGTTTGAGCAGCATCTTTTTGTAAATCTAAAAATTGTTTAGTTGTAATATCATCAATTTTAGCAACAAATAGCACTTTTTCGTTTTGTTTAATAATAATTGACTTCATAACATATCTCCTTATTTATTTGGTATATATCTTTTGCTTTTAATCGGTTTTCATTTACTTTTTTATTATAGATAATTTCACAGTAATATTTGGTTTCAGTAAGACGATTAGCTGGAACACTATATAAAACATAAGTTGTAATTATATAATACTTTGCTGTTGCATCTTTATACCAATTTATATTTATCTCATAATTAGATTCAAGTTCTTCATAAGTATATTGAAACTTTGTTTGTGAAATATCTTTTATGCACCAACCTAATGGGGTGTTAGTATTTTCTGCATTACAACTAACTAACAACAATGGTAATATGACTAATAATTTTTTCATAATATTTTAATAGTGGAAGACGTATCTTACTATTACAGTTTCAGTGCATATCGTAGTTGAATTACCGTAATAAATAGCATTTTGCAGTAAACCTCGTTCGTCTAAAACAACAAAGAATCTATTATTAGATAAATCTGGTCCAGTGATATAGAGTTGATCTCTAATATCATCAAGAACTATCTCTCCAATAGTCAAGACTTGAGTGCCTTGATCCATGCCTTGAGGAGTTTGTGTTTCTAAAGAAATAGAAACTGATCTCGCATCTTGTGGAGTTGGAATACTAAAGTAACCGTTTGAAGTTGTAACTGATCCAGAGGTAAGTGTATCTTTGAAACTTAATGCTCCACCGTTTTTAGCAATAGATAAGACTTGTGGAGTTGAGTTTGTAGTAGGGTAGGCTGGGAATTGTTTACTATTTAGTTCTTGCAAATCATTCAGTTTAGAACTTTTAATCTCAATATAACCACCATTAAATAATATATTGGCACTTGTTGTTGCTATGTTTAATTGTTTTGTTGATTTAGAGATAGACCATTGATATACTTGACCGTATGTGCCACCTTCACAATAACAAATACCAGTATAAAAACTTGTATTTAAGTCTATAGCATTTACAAAGAATAAATCTGTTTTATTACTAATCGTTCCATTGATTTTTGTTGGTCTTCCATTAGTAATAATAGCATAAGAGCTATCTGTCAAAGTTGTTCCAGAAGAAAACATTGTTGAAGCATTGATTACATTAAAGATTTGGTCGCTATCACTTAAAACCATATCTTTATTTGCAGTATAAGAAGATGTATCTGGTATATTTATGCCATAACTTGAACCTGCTCTATTTATACGAGGAGCCTCAACAGCAATTCCAGCATTTAAATAATTAGCAAAAACAGCATTATATCTATTTGCAGAACCACCTATATTTTTTCCACTTCCTCGTGGAGTTAGTTTATCTGTAAATGTTTCGGCAGCAAATGTCTTTGTTCCTGTAATCGTTTGTGCTGAATCTAAATCAACCATTACATCAGCAAGTTTGCATTGAACCCATTTAGAACTATCAAAATCTTCTGGCGAATTTATTGCTGTTATGCAACGATATAAAGCATTATTATAAATTACATATTTCCCTATTGAATATGTTGCTTGATTACTATAAACATCTCCAATAAATCCGTTTGTTTGGGATTTAGTATAATAACTGTCTAAATCAATTTTAGATGTTTCTAATTTATGTAAGTAATCAGTAGGAATTCCTACCCATCTATCTGGGACATCAGTTTCAATAACTAAAATAATATCTCCATTCTTCAAATGATTTTTAGAAGGAACAATAATAGTCCAATTATAAGTAAGTAAATATTTATTAAGAATACTAATAGTATTTCCTTGGCTATTGAATAATGGGTTTCCACAAGCATTATCACCGATATATTCATCAATTTCTTCCCAACTTGTAAATGGAGTTCCATCTGCTTTATAGTAAACAGTAGCAGGTGCTTCTCTATTAAGTCCTGTGGTGGCATAACTTAAAACAAAAGTTTTACATTTTCCCTCTGCAACTTCTCTAACATTTTGTAAATCGTTTTGAGTTGCGACTACTTCTGTATTGATGCTAATTGTGTCATCGCCACCAATGTTAATACCATAACCTGCTTCATAAATAGTTCCACCACCAGTATTTTTAGTAATTCCATCAATAGTAATTGTTTTCCAGTTATTACCATAGAAAGTTCCACTAACCGTTGATTTTGTGTTAATAGCATCTTCTAAAGCACCAACTTCGCTATCTATTTTGTTATCTAATGTATTGTAATTTTGGTCGATTTTATTGTTCAAAATAAGTTTTTCAGCATCAATTCTCCCGTTTAGTATGTTAATTTTTAAATCAATATTTTCTTTATTATAATAATCATCAAAATCAAACACTACTTCCCACCCTGTTGAAGTTGCAGTATATAATTTTCTCTCTGTTGGTGTCGTTAATTTATGAAAATAAAGCATTTGCCCTAATTCAAAATCCGTATAAGGTGGCATACTATTTGCTTGTAAAGCTAAAATTGTTTCATCAAGTTTGACATCTTTTTCAATCATATTAACGAGAGTTGTATATTGATCGTTAGTCATCATTACGATTTCGCCTGGATCAACACCTTCATTGACTAAAAGATAAACGGTATATGACGTAATAGTTTTATCAGTTGTTAAACTAATTGCTTGAATATTGATTCTTAATAAACCAGAAAGAGATGTGATTGCTTTATTTAATGAAAAAACAACACCATTAACACCATCAATAATTTCTTCTACTGTGTCGCTTGGAGTAGTTGTAATTACTTCGCCATTTGGTAGTTTGCAAACACCGACAACTGTATAAGAAAGTGGATTAACATCTTCAATAGCAACACCGATTTTATTTACATTGTTGCTGCCTTGCACTATAAGTTCGTTAATGTTTTTTTCTTTTAATTCACCTTTGTTGTTAAATATTAAATACATCATATCGTTTTACCTCTTTTCTATTTTACAATAACCTAAAATATTTTTATATATTAAACTTTTCTATTGCGTGATGTGAACCATTTTAATTCAGCATAATCGCTTGAATTTTCATTACGATTTACTGCGATTAATATATTTCCTTGTTTATCAGTAATACACCAAGATTTATAAGTTGAAACATTTGCTAATTCAGTTATTATTCCTTCTGGATCATTTGAAATATAAACTTTAATTTTTCCGTAACAACTATAACCTTGCGTTGCTGAACCTTGATTTGCATAATTTTCAGTTTCTATTGATGTGCCACCAGCAGTTTCAATTTTGGTCGCAAAAGAAGAATCTACTTTATTATCTACTATTGAGAATTTAGAATTAGAAACCCATAAATCAAAACTGAAAGAATCTATTTTTTCATATTGATTTTTTTGATTAGGTATAATTTTATTTTTGTTAATAAATCTATCACCGAAAAAGATTTCTTCATAAGTGTATTGTGGTATGCTTAAATCATTTTCAGTTGTTTTTTTCCAATAAGGCATAAAATTAAGTGCATAATTTAAGTGAAAAATCTCATTAGGTTTTTTGTAATAATAATAATCATTGAGTTCAAAAATATTAGTTCCTAACATATTTTCTGGTAATTCTGGATATGTTGGTTTTTCTGTCCAAACAGTATTTTTATTAATAAAACAATTTATAACAACAACATAATCAGCTTTTCCATCTTGTGAAACATAAGGACATGCTTTTGTTCCTATTTCTTGTGAATCATAATAACTTCCAACATTAATTGAATCGTCAAAACTCATTTCAAAACAAATTTGATTACCATTTCCATAAACTATTGGTTGTATATATGATTTCACATATTCGTAAGATGATTTATGAAACCAAACACCAGTATTTTCAAAAATAGTAACATAATCTTTGATTTCATTTTTTTCATTTCCAAAAGTTTTATCAATAATACTCATTAAAGCGTATTGATGAAAAGCAATTTTTGAAGATAGATTAGTTAAATCCGTATTAGTTATATTTTTATTATTAGTAAAATAAATAAATTCATTGATATTTTCATAACCTTTACTTATTAAAAGATTACTGATTTCATACATTCTCTTTTCTTGATTTAATCTTGTGTATTGTTGCATAGCATTAAAATTTTTAGTAAATGTTGCTTCAACAACAACTTTATCTTCGTGAGTTGTAAAAGTGGTTTTTACTTTATTTACAATCCAGTTATTACCTAAATCATCAATATAATGAGTGCCAATTTTAATCCTATCTTTCATTGTTGTAATTGGCAAAGTAACAGATTTTTCTTCATTACCAAGTTTAGCAATTAAACCTTGTAAATTATTGCCTAATCTATTTAATTCACTTGAACTATTTGCTTGTGCAACAATAGTTTCTTTTTCGCTTTTATTTGATATAGATTCTTGACTTACTTTACCATCTAAAATTGGATAATAAACACAACGATAAAAACATTTTGTTTTATCCATTGTTTGATAACCAATAGACATATAACTCATCATTGGATTATAACGACTTTCATTACTTGTTCCAAAACCAAAATTAATTAATAATGCTCTTGTTATTGCGTATTGCATTACTTCTCTGTCAGTTTGGTCGTTTAAGATTTTACCAGTAATTCCACAAAAGATTTTATTATCGTTTTTAGAATAACTTAAAGTATTATATTTTGTTGGAAAATTTTGATTTGCTACTCCAATAAGAAAACCATTTTGAATTTCACTTTGATATAAAACTGGTGTTAAATCAATTAATGCTTTCGTTGGTGTTGCAATAGTTTCTCCAACAGATAAATCAAAAAGTGTATATTTAACACTTAAAGATAGAGATGTGTAATATAATCTCGGTAGATTTTTAACACTTGTATTTCCTGATGCAGCATGATAAGGGAAAAGAATTTCCAATTTTTCTACATAATCTATTGGTTTTGGCAACATAAAATACCAATCGTTTTGTTCAGGAATTCCATATCTTGTTGTTGATGGTTGCCTAAAAATTGTGCTATTTGGATATGTAATTGGTTCTTCTTTTTTTCCGTTTTGATAATAAGATGCAAGTTTGTTTGTAAAATTTTCTTCATTAAGAGTTGTTTTTATATCACTAATTTGCAAATTGTATATTGTTTCTTTACTTAAATCATTAAGATATTGATAACCTAAAACATTATTTTCAGTTAAAACTGGAAAAGCATCAATAAAACTTAAAACTTTCGCAACTGCTTCATATAAATCCATTTGCGTAAAATTAAATTCTGGTGCGATTGTTGAATCTAACTCTAAACCTTGTCCAGTTGTTTTATTTGGCATTGTATAATAATTAGGTAATTGTGATCCATTATATCGTTTAATACATTGTTTATTTAATGTATCTAAAACATCCCACATTGAATAATTATAAGCTGTAATTGATAGTTCCCAAGTAACTAAACCACCAATTAAAAGTGCATCGTGATAACCTAAACTATCATCTATTGAAGATGGAAAACCTTGATACCCCATTGTAAATGAACCAAATTTACCACCAATAAAGCAAACAATAATTTGTCTATGATTTCTTATAAAATTAACTTGCTCGTTGTTTAATGGAATATCAACATTTTTCTTATCGTTTAAGTTAGTAATTTCTACATCTATATAATTTGATAGATTAGTTGCATCTAAAATTCTAAATTTAACAGAACTTACATCATATATTGAAGAAATTTGATTTAAACCACCTATTATTTGATAATACTGATTTGTGTTATTAACTACTTCATATCCTTCATCTACTATTGAGTAATATTCAGTTTTTGTATTAACTTTAATATATGCACTTTGAATTTTACTAACTTCGTTTAAATTTATTTTATAGTTATCAATTAATCTTTGATAAGCATTAAAATTGTGGTCAAAAACAATGTTTTCATCTATTTCTTTAAATTCAAAATTTTCATCATATTTTACATTACCAGAATAAAAACAACCTTGCTTATATGTTCTTTTATAATTATAAGGTTGAGAAAATGATGTGTTTCTTAAAGGAACATTATTAAGTTTATGTATGCTTTGAGAAAGTGTTAATCTATGTAAATATTTAATAGGATTTGTTTTTTTAACAACTTCAACATTATCTTGTGTAATAATAGAACTCCATGTTTCTTGTGTTTTACTATCTACGATGAAAAATGGAGTATTAGGAAAAATAGCATATTTACATTCATTCCATTCAAGTTCCATTGTTCCTAAATCAAAAACACCTGCAATTTCAGTAATTGTTGAATTAGTATTGCAACGAATTTCGTGTTGATTATCTATTTGATATAAATAAAATTTCAATGCCATTTTATACACCTATATTAAAATCTTTAAGAATTGAATTTCCAATTAGTCGATTTTGTTGTGCGATTTCTTTATTTTGTTTATTAAATTGTGCTTCTTGATGTTTGATTGATAGAAAATGTCTAATTGGATGAATTGCATTATTTAATTGAGTTTTAAAATTATTATAATCTACATTCCATTTATAATTACCAGTATATTCTTCAATATGAGATAAACCTGTTGTAATGATTTTGTCATAAACTTTAAGAGCAGCGATTGTAATAGCAACTGCTGGAACAATTTTTCCTAAAGCTGCTGCACCAGAACTTACTGCATTACCACTTGCTATTGTTGATGCAGTTTGAAATGCCTTACCAGCTATTTCTTGTCCACTAAAACCTGATTCTTCTTTTGTTGAAAAAGGTTTAGTTTGATTTCCACCACCATTAGAATTTGAAGATGCACTATGTATATAAATATGATAATCTTGTGCCATATTTATTCACCATCCCCAAATGTTAAAGTAAACGATAATGGATCACCAAGTTGTATATTTTCGTTCCAAGATAAAAGAATTTGACTATATGTAAATGTTCTTACTTCATTATTAAAATTATATTTTTTTACTAACGATATATTACTAATCGAATCTAATTCTTGCTTATTATAACAATATAAAAAATTATCCCAGAACTCATTATTTCTTGCATATACAGTAATTGACTTATTAAAGTTTGTAATGTTTTGTATGTTTCTAACGAATTTATCAATACCTACTAATTGCTGACTTACTGGTGAAATAGATGCACCTGTTCCACTTTGATCCCACACTAATTGTTCAGTATAAGTTTTCGTTGATCCACTTTCTTCTCTTTCTTCAATTTGTAAAAATGTGAAATAATCAATTTCGTTCATTTCATTATTTTCGTATGAATAGAATTTAGTATTTGAGTTAAAATCATCAACTAATAAAACTTCTGTATAAATTGTAATTGTTGCAAAAACTGATACTCGCCAACCATAATATGTTTTTGAATCAATAACTACGTCATAATTTTGATTTCTTATGGCAACTAAATTTAAATCCCAAGCACCAGATTTATAATTTACTAATATCTTTTCAGCATTGAATATAGGCATTTTTAAAGTCAATTCATACTTGACATCATTACCAAATAAGAAACCATTGCCTAAAGTAGTGCAGAATAATCTAAATTCCATACTCATATATTCTTCACTAATATCGTGTTCTTTTTTGAATATATGCACATTACCTTCGTATGTATCGTTTAACCATTCTTCAAATTGATCCAAATGCACACCAGTAATTTCGCCATATTCGGCAACTGAAATATTGCATAATGCAACTTTATTACCAATTTGAATTTTCTTACCGACAAATGTTTCTTCTAAATATTCGTTAAGTGCGTAAAAATCTTCTTTAAATCTAACTGGAAACCAAATACTAACACCATAAGTAAAATTAGTTTCGTGTAAGTTAGGAACTGGATTATATTCACCACCAACTATTGTTAAAAATACTGGTATTTGATTTTCACCAGTTTTATGATTTGCGATAGAATCTAAATGATAACCTTGTGATTTAACAACAAACTCAAAAGGAACAGGACAATCTGCACTGTTCAATATTTCACTTAATTTTGTTGCTACATCAGTTAATATAATCATCTTAATTCTCCGTTATATTTTGTCTTTATATAGTTAATAATTGCGTTTACTGATTTATCTTTAATAAAACCTTTATGTTTGCTACTTCCTGGATGAAATTTGCCATCAAATCTTCCACCTATACCAAACGGTAGTTCTTTGCCAAATGCTTTAGGTATATCGTGTGGTTTTGTGCCTTCTTCAAGAAAAGTTATATATTCACTACCATTACCATTTGGATTTTCTTTTGCGATTTCGTTGCTAAATGTAATGCAATAAGTATCGTCTGTTATCATACCACCTAAAGTCGCATGATTTCTTAACCAACGACTACGAACTGGAAACCAACTTGCCCTTTTAATTAACCTTGTGCAATTTTCACCAATTTGTTCTAAATTCATCGTAAGGTAATTCCTTTTGGACATCTTGCAATTACATATTCATCACTAAATATACTTGCATTAACTAATCCATTTACATCGTAATAATAACCAACACTTTCCACAACTTGTGTTTGACCTAAATATCTTACTCTATCACCAGGTTTTATTTCTTCTGGTAAATTAGTTGCAAAGATATAAACTGAATCATCGTGAGCATCAACACCTAATTGTAAACGATATTTCTTTTTTTCTTGTGTGTTTGCTGGACGACCTTTGAAAGTAAATGTATTATCTTTATCATTTTCGTAAGCACTATTTTTTTTAACAGGTATTACAAGAAATTCGTATGTTTCGTTATTAGTAGTCGCCCATATTCCTTTATAGTTACTCATAATCATCTCCATATTCTCTTGCTAAATTAAGTAAATATGGTGGAAACATACCCATATAAGTTAAGTTAATACCAAAATAGTTAATTGAATCTTCAATAAGCATTTCCGTTTCAAGTGAAATAGCATTTTGTCTATATTGATCTCTATCGCCACTTTGTCCGTTTGTTGCGTTAATAAGTGGGCGAACCATTAAATCATTATAGGCATAATCTAAATCTGCTTCCATTTGAGAAGTTAAAACTTCAATTAAGTATTTTCTACCTACTTCGGTTCTATTAAGCAATAAATTAACTGCTTGTCTATTTGCTGTGTTTGAGTGCAATACAATATAGTTATACACTCTTAAAGAGTTTTGCTTAATTCGTTGTTGTGCAATGCGATCACTTTTATATGGAAGTGCATCTCTTAATGTTTTTACATAAGTTAATGTGAGTTGATAGCGACCTGTTTCTTTGTTGAATTCAAGTGTATCATCATTATAAGGTTTAATAATTTCTAATGTTTTCATACAACTATTATAAACTTCCTATTTATAGGTTTTCAAGTATGAAAAAAAGAGTAGGAATTAACCTACCCTTTGATTTGTTATTGTTTACTCAATTAGGCGTCTTTTGCGTGAACTAAATCGGCAACTGTTCCTTGTGCATCGATAACAAGTAATGTAACGGTATCACCAGCAGTAATTGCTGATAATGTCTTACCACTTGTTAAATCACTTTGAGATAATGTGCCTTTAACAGCACCGTTTGCATTGTAAGCTGCAAGGAAATCGCTAATTGATTCAAATTCACCTACAACCCAAGCACCGAGTAATCCAGATGTAACTGCGACTTCGCTTGTTGAACCATCGGCTGCTTTAACAACTTTTTTAACAGGGAATGTAAATGCTTTTGATCCACCAGCAACAATACTTGCTTTAAGAACTTGTCTTGAACCTGGTGCTCTGTATGACCATTCAATTCCAGTTGGGAAGATTGCTTTAAGTCCATAAGGATTTTGCCAACCTTTTTTAACTAACCATGAAACTGATTTTGGCATAATACAAGCTGCACCCATACGATATTTAGGTTGTAATCTAACACCTTGACCGAGTGGGGAGTCGATTGTCTTAATTGAATTACCAGTTGCTAAACCAAATAAGTTTCCGTGTGCTGATGCAACATGTTCAACAATACCTTCAAATGTATTTGATGGGAAACCAAGATATTTACAAGCAACTTCCATTACTAAATCACTAACGAAGTGATATGGAACACCAGCAATAGTGCCAAGATAACCATCATCAAGTAATTCTGGAGTAGATGCTTCGCTATCGACACCACCTTTACGAGCAATATCGTATGCGTAGTTAGCTCCACCTAATACAAATACACCTTTTGAAGAAAGTAATGCAGTATATGAATCGTTAGAAACTAATGCAATTCTATCTTTAACAGGGAATGTGGAAACAGCATGTTCCTTATCGCCTTTGTTAAGTTTTGCGTTTGTTTCGATTGCTTTTTCAAGGACATTATCAGCTAAAGAATCATACTCAACAACAAATGCTTTGCTTGGATCAGCTTGATGTGCAGAGAAACAAGTATAAGCTCTTGCTGCAATCTTAATTGCGTTAATGTTGAGAACAACCTTATCACTGATGTTTTGAATATACATCTTTGCGATTTCAACTGGAATCATATCCATTGAAACATCTGGAATATCAACCATATCATCAATAACTGTAATGATATTTAATCCGTATGAATCACTTTCTGGTTGATAAGAATATGCAGAGAAGTTGCCACCATTGATAGCTGCACCGAGTTCACGAGCATCAATTGGAAGTGGTAATGGACGGATAACACGAATTTGTGCGCCAGTTGTGTCTGTTGAGAATTTTTGTGTGACACCTCTGCCACCTTTCTCGATTTCTGCTTGATAGATGTTATCTAACGCTGTGTTAGCGAACACCATAGCAGCATCTAAACCGTTAATATTAGGTTCTTTGAAGTTTGCTAATGTTTGTTTAGGCATTTTATTTACCTACCTTTCTTTTTTTAATAACCTACTCGTTTTCTGTTAATTTCATCAAATGTTGAATCGTAAGACTCATCTACGGCATCAGCTCTTGGACTTGCACCAATAGTTTCCTCTTTTTCTTCAACACCTAATTTTGAAACAATATCTTCTAATGTGGATAAACGAGCAACTAACCCATCAAAAGATTTTTTAAGTTCTTCATACTTTGCTTGGTAATCTAAACCTAATGTTTCTTCTTTGCCTTCGGTTGATTCTTCTTCACTACCAGTTTCTTCGCTATTATTCGCTACTTCTTCGGTAGTAGTTTCTTCAACTTCTGTGCCTTCCCCTACGCCTAATTCACTTTCGGTTTCAGTTGTGGTTTCTTGTTCTTCACCACCACCTACTTCTTCTTGTGATTCTTCACTTTCAGTTTGTTCTTCGGTTTCACCTTCCGTTTCAGCACCTGTGCTTTCGGTTGAGGTTTCTTCACTTGAACTTTCTTGTTCGCCACCTAATTCCTGTGTGGTTTCGGTAGTTTCTTCCTGTGAAGTTTCGGTTGAGGAATTTTCATTGTGTTCTTCTTCATCGTATTTGGCATCTTGAATGTCGGCAATAAACTTGCTTCTTTCTTCTTCACTTTCAACACCATATAGTTTGAGAAGGCGATCAATTTTCTTTAAGAGTTTTTCATCTTTCGGCATCTCAATTCCTACCTTTCTGGTTAGCAATTATTTACGCTTCCGTTGCTCTCCACAACTACTTACGATTTACTGACCTTACACTATTATTATAAATTAAATTTATACACTGTCAAAAAAAATTAAGTTATTACAAAGTAATAAAAGATACTGAATAAACGATGCTTTATTTGTTTAATTTATTTTTTATTATGTCAATTACTAATTTACATTTTAACTTTTTTTTAACTTTTTATTGATTACTATATTGATATAGTGTATATTATAAGTGTGGGGGGGAGAGATGAGAAACCCACCACCAAGGAGGAAATGGTTATGAAAAAATATATCTCATTACAAATCTTCAAAAATGAAGGACAAGATTTCTCAAATGGCGGTTTAAGTTCAAAATCAAATACTTGCTATATTGAGTGTGAAGAAGGTTGGATTGACGAAAATCGTGTTCCACAAGATCAAATCGTTAAGTTAGAAGCTGGTGCGTTTGGCACGATTCATCTTGTTCCAATTAAAGAAGTGCCAAAAAACAATGTTGGTTATATGTTTGGTGGTTGTTATGTGGCAACAAGCGATGGTCGTTTCTCAAAGTTAGTTGAAAAATTGCTTGGTGTTCGTTCTTGGCATGGTGCTGTGGCATTACATGATAGAACTGAAACCCAAGAAGAATATGATTGGTTATCAATGTAGGAGGAAAGAACAATGAGAGATCAAAAAACATTAAAAGAACTTTACAAGGAAAATCTTAAACTTGCGTGGGATGATCCAAAAATGGTTGAGTTCTGCTCAAAGCAAGCTGAACAAGTTGTAGAAACCGAAGATGGTTGGTTAATTGAAGTTGAAAGACAAAACATTAAAACTCGTTTCTGTTATGGTTATGGTATGTATCTTAACTCAACACCAGATGAAGAAGAATTTGCCGATAGACAAGCTGAAAACGCACGAACAAACACAAAACATTTCATTGATGAGAACTTGGAAGAATATAACAGAAGAATTAAAAATCTCAAAGAACACGATGCTTATGTATCATTAACTGGACATTATTATTCTCAAAAACCAGGTTGCAAACTTCAACATTACACTTGTGATTATGGTTGTCATTATGGTTCTTGGAACGAAAACCTTGAAGATACAACAAAGTGGAAAAAGTTAAGCGAAAACGATAAGAACGAACTAATTGCTGCGTTTGAAAGAGCAAAAGAAAGTTTGTTAAAGAGATTAAATACTTACTTAAAGAAATACGGATTAAGCAAGATTGATGTTTGGACTTATTTGAGAGATTAAGGAGGATCAAGCATGAACTACAAATTAAATAAGAAACCTATTACAAGAGAGCAATTACTCAAAGTTGTTGATGAAAATTACTTAACTTACATTGAAACAGTTGCTAAAAATCTATTCAGCTTTGGTTGTTATGAATATATAGACAATATCAAAAGCAATTTAGTTATTTCTATCGCAACTGATTAATGATAAAATAATAAGGAGGTGAAATTATGCAAAAAATACTTACATTAAAACCAGGTGATCCAGATGTTAAATATTATTCACCATTCGTTAAAAGTGTAAATGGTAGATTCTTCCACGATGACGGTGATGGAAAGTTCGTTGTTGATTTCTTCCACGATGATGATGATTTAATTGGAAAACCTACGATTAGCGAAAAGGAAGCACTTGAAGGTTATAGTAAGTTCTACGATCCAAAAGAATTCTATAATTGTTATAGTTAATTAAAACTGAATATAAATAAAAAGCACTCGTTATTGAGTGCCTTTTTTATACTGTTCTATCTTCCAGTTTGGAAAATTGTATTTAATCTTATCCCATTCTTTAACACTATAATCGTTAAGCATCTTCTTAAAGTTAGTTTCTTCTGGAGTTGCTGTTCCTAATCTTTCCTTATCTTCAATAACTCTTGTTGTTTCGTAAATATCGTGTGAATGGAAAGCAAGATTATTCATAAGTGCTTTACGATTCTTAACACTAATTTCATAACCTTCTTTAATTTTCATCGTTTCAGGAGTGTGGAATTGAAGTTCAAAGATATTACCGTTCTTATCTCTAAAGTTACAATTCAAACCTTTATAAGATGCACCAGGTTGAAAATAGTTTTTGAATTTAACTAACTCATAACCATCAGCTTGTAATTTGCGAATAACTGCATCAGCACCTTTTTGAAAATTCTCTGGTTCAAAGCAACTTGTAAATCTTGCAATATCACCCATTTTATCGGCTGCTTCTTGTAAAGTTATTATTTTATTATCTTTCTCTTTTGCTTCATTGACTTCTGCATAAAGTTTTCTCGTTAAACTATCTGGTCTTTTTAATCTAAAATCTAAACCTACCATAATACCACCTTGTTGTTCGGTAATACCTAAAATATCATTTGCAATATTATCTACATGTGGTTCGTATTTTTTGATTAACTTTTCAGCAATATCATAACCTTCGGCATTTTTCTCATTACGATATTTTAATCTATCGTTTTCATCAACTTTGTGAATCGGTTTTGATAAATCTAAATTGATATTATCGTATTGTTGTCCGTTTCTTTCTTTCAACTTTGCTTGTTTATTGCTTAATACTGAATTTCTAAAATCATCAACGGTTTTATAAGTTTTAATTGGTTGAGATTCACTTTTAGGTGCAGAAAAACTTTGGAAACTCTTTTTGTGAAAATTTTGAAAATGCCTATTTGATCCACTTTCATTCCCATACTCACCACTGGCATCTCCATTACCAGCAGGCACATATTCTTGTTGTTGTCCAGCTTTGTTTAACTTGGTAGGCATTATTTTTCTTCCTTTTTCTTAAATTCATTAAACTGTTTCTTTTCATAAATAGTTATTGCTTTTGAATCATCGGTAAACGGAGGCAAAATTTCTTCTTTTATTTTGTTTGTTTTTTTATCTAAAACTAAAACAGGAACATCATAAGGTTCAGTAGAGTGCAAATAGCAGAAATAAAAATTATCATCTTCTTTAATTTTTTCAATTTCAAAATCTGTTCCTTTGTAATTATCTTTAACATATTTACTAAATAACTCTTTCATTTTTATTTCTCCTCTGGATTGAATCCCGTCATGATAACACCGATATTAAATTTTGCATTGTCCATTCTTTTTATCGTGGTTGTTTTTGAAACTGCTACATTATTTAAGTAACGAATACAATCACTATTCCCACTTTGAGAATCCATTATTTTAACTTCACCATCAACATTCTCGACTATACAAAGATGACTACTTGTTGATCTAAACCATTGAACATCTAATGCCCATCTTGAACCATTACCTGCTGCTAAAACTTTCTCTTTTATTTTAGCATAGAGATTTCTTGCACCAATATTATTTTTAAATGAGTATGATTCACTCGGGATCATTTGTCTTGTCCAGTTTGTTCCTTTTTTTCTTCCGTAATCATCATCGTTAGGAAATGCTTGAACATCATAACCCCTTCTTCTTAACTCATAAACATACGGACATCTTTGACAATTAACTCTATAAACTCCACCTTCATTGTATTTTGGATTACAGTTTTTTAAATCATCTTCTATTGAATGTTCACCTTTAATTTTAGGAAAAGTTTTTTCAATATATTCATTTGCAACTTTTTCACATCTTTTGTTAATTAAATCAGTATAAAACATTGAGTTCATTCTCAATTTTTCTCTATGGTCTTTGTAAAAAACTTCCAATTCATCTTCATTAAGATCATTACCAAGTAATTCTTTTATTGAATCTTTGTATAACTGGTCTCCATTAACTTTATTTAATTCATATATATCAGCTTTTTCAATGTTTCTTTCCATTATAGGTTTTACATCTTTTACAATTTTTTCGGCTTCTTCATCACCAAAAACTTTGATGTCTATATCTTTAAATTTGTCTTTCTCGTAACCTTTATAACCCCATCTTTCAGCATTTTCTTTTTGCCTTAAATATCTTGCATACTCATCTTCACTCACATAATACCATTTATTCCAGTAATTATTCCATTGGAATTTAGCACTTTTTGAACTCGTTTTGTAAGTTTTAGGAGTTGTATCTTCTGGTCGCTTAAAAACCTTAAAGTGAATGTTTGATCCACTCTCGTTATCACCATATTCACCTGAAGCATCACCGTTGCCTGCTGGAACATAGTTTTGTTGATTACCTGCTCTATTTGGTTTTGTTGGCATATTTTTCTCCTAAATGTTAGAACTTTCAATTTCTTCTAAATTATAAAATATGTCTGGGTAATTATCAATAAACCATTTATTGCGAAATTGGATTGCATCTTCTAAATTAGAGAATGATTTTGCAATAATTACTTTCTTTTGCCTGATAAATAAAAATCTAAAACAATTTGGACTTCTTTGTTCTATATAATGATGATTTTTTCTTTTGGTTTTTCTACTTAATTGTGCTTTTGAGTTTCTTAATGCACTATACATCGCATTTCCTTTTTGAGTAGTCCATTCTAAATTATCTGCACGATTATTTGTTGGATCATAATCTAAATGATTCACCACAGGATAATTGTTTGGATTTGGAACAAAATATGTAGCAACTAATCTATGCACTTTTAATCTTTTATATTTTTTGCCATTATATAAAGTGACAATTTTATGATTTGCAGTTTCTATTCCTTGCTTCATTATTATATTTTTTTGGTTTTTGCTGGTTTTCCTTTTTAAGCTTTTTACTCGCCCAAAATTAGAAATCATATAATTTTCAAAACCAACTATTGTTTCCCACACTTCTTTCATTTGCTCTACCACCTTTCAAAAGAAAACTCACTGCCGATAGTGGTAGATACCAACAGTGAGATTCAAACTATTTAATTGTTAGATACTACCACATATCTACCATTATTATATACTAATCCTGTAAATCTGCAATGCAAATCCGTATTTTTCGCAAGTATCAACATACACTTTCGTTAATACTTTTGCTTTATTGCGACTTTTTAGTGCGTTAATTTTATCGCCTTTTACATTATATAAATGTTCTTCTTCTTTGTAAAACCTAATTCTTCTCTCTAACGCTCTTAAATCATTATTAACAGCTCGCATTTTAGCAATATCTTCGCTATCGTATTGCTTTGGTGCAACTGATCCAGGAGTATAAGGTTTGAGATAATGTCTGCAATTAAAACCACAAATAATATTGTTGTTATAACCGTATTTATCCTTTTGTGCCATTATATCAGTTAATGAATAAACCCAATTACCATCAACTTTCATAACTCTAAAACCACTTAATTTAGAATGTTGAGTTAATGAAACTAATTTGCCTTGCCATTTTTCGCATCGTTTAGAACAATCTGGATGAGTTGAAATCCAACATAAATCTTCGCCATTTGCTTTTAGTTCTTCAATCATAGACATTTGTTTTTCATATCTAATATCTAACTCTGCTTTTTGCCATAAAGTAATACCTTTTTTACCTGGTTCACTCGTAATCAATGTATCTTTAGAGAAACTACCGATATATTCTTTAAGCATATTAGGATAATTTTGCACTCTAACAGCTGCTTTTGCTTGTTCCCACATACGATATTTTATTTTTGTATCTTTCATGTAGGTTATCATTTGCTTTGGACTATCAATTTTAGGCATTTTTACACCGATAGAGATTTGATTTGCGATTAGTAAACCTAAAACACTACCAAAGATAATTCGTGGTTTATCGTAGTATTTTTTTACATAATTATAAGTTGTTGCTTTTAACCCATTTATGTATGCTTGTCTATTGTAAATGTTTTGTGGAATTTTCTTATCAATTTCTTCGATATATTTATTTAGTGTTAATAAAAGTATCGTTTTGCTTTTCATTTCCCAAAAGAATTTAGCAATCATTTTTTTAATTTGAATTTCGGCATGTGAAAAAATCGGTAGGAACTGACTTTGATACAAGTGTTCTGCTACCGATTGAGAATTATTGTAAATTTGGTTTGTCTTGTTGTTGTTCTTCATTACCAAATGTTCCGTCAATATTCATTTCATTAAACGAATCCATTACTTTTTGTTGTTGGATTGCTTGTGCTTTGGCAATTTTCTTTTTCAACTGTTCTTCATCAAGGTCAGGGTTAAGCTCTCTAACTGCATCTTCAATATCAATTACACCCATCTCTAATCTTGTCTTAACTGATTCTAATTGTTTATCACCTTTAAGCAATCCATCACTTGCGAAACGAACTTCTACATTTTCAGCTTTACCTTCATAGTTTAAGATACATTCTACAATTTCGTTTAATCCATCAATATAATCTTCTCTATGAGTTTTAATCCATTGTGTGACTGTATCATCTTCGCTTTGAATTTGATCGTCTGTCTTTTCGCCATTTTGAATCAAGAAACTTGCGATTGCTCTTGGCGAAACTCCAACGATTGTTGCGATAGATTTAAGAATTTTCATATCTTCTTTTTCGTGTTCATCTACTCGCATTTCAAATTGTGTGATAATAGGTTTTTGTGTTTGTGGATCAAGTCCTGGCACTGTTTCATAACCTGGTATATCTAATTCGCCAAATGATGATTGTTGAACTAAATTGCCCCCTGTTCCTGGAACTGCCTTTTGTAAATCGCCTTGTTTTAAGTTTCTTGGAACACCAACAATACCTTTTGAGTTAAATAAATCTCTTAACCCATAAGATTTGTTCATATCAAATTCCATAAAATCACTTAAACAATCAAAGCATAAAACTCTGCCAAATGGTAAAGTAGGATTTGTAATATCGCCACCTTCGTTAAAGAATAATGTAACACCTAAATAATCGTTAAATGGTAATGGTTGTGGTTCTCCAATTTTATAAGCTGAATATTGCTCTTTAATTGCTTTACGAACAAATACAGGTAAATTTTTATAGTTGATACCATCGCCTGTGGAAGTTGCTGCCATAATGTTGTTGTTTACTGTGCCTTTGCTTTCATACACTCTATATTCAACATAAGGTTTTTGAACTTCTTTTTTGAATTTTAACTTTTTACCTTTAATAGTTTCAGTAAATTCTTCAATTTCAGTTTTGAAGTATCGTTTTTCAACTAAAAAATAGTTAAGTTCTTTATCTTCTACACTTTGGAAACAACGAATAAATGATGTAAAATCAATAACTCGTTTTCTTCCATCAACAGTAAAGTAAAAATAATCTATTCTTAATGGTTCTACCCACAATTTACCTTTGGCATCTTTGTTGATTTTCAAAGCACCAGTGCCTAATGGAATTGTATAACCGATAAGTTGTTTAACTGCGTTTTGAATATTGCTTGATTTCGCCCATTCGTGAGATATAAAGTTTAATGTTTTATTATCTTCTTCTGTGTTACTTCTTCCTGGAACGAAAATTAAGCCTCTACCAAACACTGCATTTTTGAAACCGTTAAATAATCTTGTGGCGATTCGTGTTGAAACCATATCTTTTTTGTGAAAGTATGGATCATAACCATCTAACCACTCGCAAGATTTACGAATTATTTGTTGATAGTAAGGTATAAATAAATTGTTAGTATGTGCAAAAAACACACTTGAATTATTGTATTGGTATGTATTTCTAACATTAAGTGCTACACGATTCAAAACTGCATTATTTGACATATTCTACCTCGCTTAATTTTTAACTGATTCTTTAACTGCTTTTTTGGATTCTTCGATTCTTTGTTCTAATAATTCCGCTTGCTTTTTTGCATCTTCTCTAAACTTTGCTTGAACATCGATACCTTGTGCTTCAAGCAAGAAAGTTAAAAGTTTTTCAATGCGAAGTTGTAAGTGAATTTCATTTTTCAAATAGACAGAAATGTTATTTAAGTATCTGCTTAATAGTTGGAATTTATCGTTTTCACTTAATTCGCTAACGATGAGTTCTCCAGGTTGCCAAGCTAATGTTTCTTCAACAATAGGTGGATTCTTTTCGTATGCCTTTTTGAACTCTGGATTACTTGATAACAAATGCTTTCCTAATAAGTTTAATAATGTTTCTTTTTCCATGATTTAATTCTCCCTTTTCTCAAATTATACAACAATATTTTAGTTTCTCAATAAATAATAATCTTGTCTATTTCGTGATATTTCATCTAACCACATTATGTTTTCAGTGTTCTTAAACCACCACCAACAAGCATAAGTAAACGCATCACTAACATCGTTTGGTATTGTGTCATCATAACCTGTTTCTTTTTCGTTCCAGACTAATGTTTGTAATTGATAAGCAAGTAAATTCTCGCCATTTACCCATTTATTTTGTGTGTAATTATAATAACCACCATAATCGTAAATACTAACTATATTCTTTGCGATAGTGCTTTGTGTTGTATCTACCATTTGTAAGATAGTGCCTTTTTTAACTGCGTAAACCATAGCACGATTAGAAAAATAATAATTTAATGCTTGAACTCCATCAGTTGCTGCACTATCAACAACAAAGACAATAGGTATAGAGTTCATATAATCGTTTGGATTATCTAAATTATTTTCCCTTCGTAATTCTTTGAACCATCTACTAATTTCATTTTCTACAAGTGGAAAAGTGCCTTTAACACCGTTCTCTAATGGATTGTGATAAAAAATCTTTCCTACTGCACATTGACCGTTAGACATAATAAATAATGGCACTAATGCTGTGCTATCGTGAGTAATGGCAAAGTCGCAACCAATAATACAACCTACAATTCTATAATCGTGTAAAACTTTGCTTGTTTCTCGTGTTTCATACTTAACTAAATGTAATTCACTGTTAAACATAGGATAAACACTTCCCATTAAACCTGTTGGTATGCCACCATAGATATAATCGTAGTAAGGTTTATTCGTATATTTGTATTTTAAGATTTCTTTAATTTCTCTATCACTCAAAAATGGCAATATATCTTCCCAAGTGCTATGAATAACACAAACATCTTTATCTCGTTCTTTTTCTTCGCACCAAACATTGATCCAATGAAATCTTTGTGCTGGAGGGTTAAATATAATAACTACTTTACAATCTTTACCAAATCTTCTTCGTAATGAAGCTAATGTTTGGTCTAAATGCTCTCTTGATTTAAGTTCTTGTGTTTCTTCCAAAATAACTAAACCGATTTTATGTTTTGGTTTGAAACCTTTTGTTCTATCAGTTGATCCACCGATACCCATAAAATAAATAGTTGAACCTGTTTTATTTCTAACTATTCGTAATGGTGATTTTCTGTATGTAAACTCGCCTTCAAAACATGGTATAGATTCTAATACTTCACTTGTTTCATTATAGACGGAATCGGCAATAGAACCATACGATGCTCTTGCTATCAAAATATCTTCATTTGGTTTTAGTGCTGTTTCAATACCAGACAATATAGCTGATGTTTTAGATTTACCACTCGTTCTACCACCAGGCAACACAAAATCTAAATAATCACTCGTAAAAAGTGGTTCAAACACTTCTGCTATTTGTATTTCTTGTTTAAGCATCTTGCTTTATACCTAAACTTTCCTTAACACCATTCTCTATTTGTTCTAAACGGTTTAAGTTATCACTTGTTCTGGAACTAATAAACTTAACTTCTATTGGTTGAACTTCAACAGGTTCATTGCTTTGTTCCAATGCTTTAAGCTGTAAACGATGCATTTTGATATTTGCAACTTTTTCTAACATGGCAATTTTCTTTTCGTTCATCATTAAAGTTAAGACATCATTTGTTTCAGTTGCCGCAAGTTCTATCATTTTATTTTCAATTTCATCCAAAGTTAAAGATTTCGTAGCAATTTTTATTTTTTTACTGCTTTTCTTTACTGGATCAATAACTGTTTCTGTATAGTTTCTTTGCTTCATACTATTTATTAGGCATAGAGTTGCATCTCTTTAGTCATAAACTCAATCGCACCTGCTTCATTCCATACTTTTATTTTATTTATCATTTTACCATTATAGTATTTGAGAATATCAACTCTATTATAAATTCTCTTATTGTTTGTGTTGAATGAATAATTATATTGTAAAACATACTGATTATTTGATGTTTCAGCTTTAAGGTTTAAAACTAACAATAATTCTTTTACATTCATACACACATATTATAACACAATAAAAACTACCAAATAGAAACAGAAGTTGCAAAGGGAGAATCTATTTAGTAGCACTTAAATTATACACTTTCTCGTGCGGGATAAAATATTTACTTCTTGGTTAGTAGATTAAACCATAATTTTTTAATTAGTAGGTAATAGATACTTTTGTAGATATTACCATACTTTTATACTTATGATGTTATATTTACTTTGGGATACTAAATACTTATGTTTTAGTTTACTACTTATACCACGCATATACATCATGTATAAATCTTTGAATTACTTACTACATAACTTTATGTTCATTATAACTATAACTTACTATATATAGCATAATCTACTATACACACGCATACGCATATATCTTTAATTAAATAAGTTAAAAGAAAGTTAAAAAATAATTAAAAAAGGTATTGCAATATATGTATATATGAGTATAATATTAAGTGTCAGGAGGAGTAGTAAAAATGACAAAAGGACAAGCAAAAAGTCAATTAAGAAAGTTAGTTGAAAAGTTGGAAGAAGTTAAGGGAGAACTTGAAGATTTACAATATGAGTGTCAAGACACTATTGATGAAATTGAACCTTATAGCGATTCCTATGAATTAACTGAACAACAAGAAGAAAGACAAGAGTGGTTTGAAGACCTTGTAAGCATATTGGAAAACCACACATCAAACCTTGAAGATGCAATTAGTGAACTTGAGGATTACACAATATAGGGGGATTGATATGAAATACAAGGTTTATAAAGAAAAAATCATTAACGGAGTTGTTATTGATGAATTGGTTGCAACTACTTTTAGTGAACACGATGCTAAAGTTTTAGTAAAAGGGTTGCGAGCTGAACAACATAATCAGTTAGCATTTTATAAGGAGGAAGAATAAATGAAAGAGTATTGGGTTTATATTAACGGAATTGAAGTAGATCACTTTTTCGCAAGTTCAAAAGAAGAACATGACGAGCATATTGCTTTAAGTATGGAAGATTACATTGATTACGCTGGTGAAGGCGAATTAGAAGAAGAATGTAGTTTTGTTTATTAAGGAGGGAAAACAATGACTAATTTAGAAATGAGTGTTAGAGATACATTAGAAAGACTTGAAAAGCGTTATTTAGAGCTTACTAATGGAGAGGATTGGGTAAATGTAAAAGACACTTTTGATAGAGGAGTAGCATGTAGTTTGCATCTCGCTATCGAATTTATTAAAACTGACTTAAATGCTTGGGGAGAAATAGTTAATGAAGAAATACATTAGAACAAAAGACGGAACTATTGAATTAAATAGGGAAGAAATTGAACGAGAAATTATCAAAGAAGCCGATACCATTGAAGAACTGTGTGATGGTTTTGAAATTGTTAGAGGTAGATTTAACGATAGTGAAGAAGCACGATGTATATGTGTTCAATGTGAAACATTAGAAGAAGCAAAATCAATAGCAGTAATATGCGATATTAAATATGTTAAATATGAAATATTTGGTTTTATCTGGGTTGATGGTGATTCTGTTCGTGTGGCAAAAATGAATCAAATAGGAGAATTTATATTATTATGAAAGACAAGACATTAAAATTACAAAGAGTAGAAAACACATTAAAAATCTGCAAAGAAATGGCAGATGTATATAAGCAAAGAGAAAAAGAATGGACAGAAAGAGGATGCAACAGTAATGCTTTTGCTTCTCACATGTTAGTAGGTGCTTATGAATTTATAGCACATTTATTAGAAGAAGATTTAAAGGATAATTAGTATGAAAGATTTAGGTTGGAAAATTAGACAGTTAAGAATTTGTCAAGCATATAGTCAAGGTGAGTTCGCAGCTAAACTTGGCATTAAGCAAGAAGTTTTAAGTAGATGGGAAACAGGCAAAGCAAAACCATCTATGAGAAGTATTAAAAAAGTTGCTGATGCACTTGGTATTGATCCAAAAGAATTAACTAAAAGAATTTAGACAATATATAAAGGAGTAGGGCGAAATGGTAACAAACGAACAAAAAGCATTGAACGATTATTTAACCAAAAACTTTGAGTGTGGTAAATGGTTTACTATTGAAGAAATCTGTGCGAATGTTAAAGATGATTTAGGTTTTAATATCTTTGAGTTAAACAAGAATCCAAAGTGCCATGATAAGTGTATTAAGTTATCTAAAATGGTTAAAGATATAAACTATAACTATGACGATCAACAAAAACTTATCATCAAAAACAAACAAGGTTCAATTAAGTTTGCTGAAACGAAAAAAGAATTTGATGCCTGGAGAGATGGCGAACTTAAAAAATTAGAAAATAAATGGAAATACCTTAACAGCTTACGATGGAAAGAAAAGCAAGATGGCACTACTCCACTTTACACTGATAACTTAATCAAAAACAAAGAAAACAAAACCATTGATAGATTTATGAAAAAAACATTTGCTATTTTATCGCATACTCAAAAAAAGCTGTGGTTAGTAAATTGTGATTCAGTTATGCGAATCAATACAAAAGAAGTTGTTATCATCGGTGGTAAGTATAATACATATCGTTGCCCTTGCGACCAAGTATTACAAGCACAAACAAGAACTGAAATAGAAAATTATAAATATTCAGTTGTAGATTTAACGAAATAGTTATATAATTGTATTAGTCATTAAGGAGGAAAAAAGAAATGGCAGAAAATTATTACAAAAAACAACAAAACAGTGGTGAAGAAAAACCTTATTCTTTAACCATGACACAAGTTCTCGCAAATAAAAATATTGTGAGTTTAGCAGAAACATTACATTTAACCGAAGAACAAAGAGCAAAGGCAGCATCATCAGCTTTAGAATTAAGCACAAATGCCGCATTATGCAAGTGCGATAAGTTCTCGTTAGCAAAGTTTTGTTTTGAAACAGCAAGATATAACTTTTCAAGACCTGATTGTATTTATCCAGTTCCATACGATAAATATGTTCAAGCACAATTAGGTTATCGTGGTTATAAAGAACTTGCGATGAGAAGTGGTTTATATAAAGAGATTGATTCAGTTGAAGTTTTAGAGTGTGATAAATTACATCGTGATAGATCAACAGGAAGAATCAGTGTTGAGTTTGAAGAAGATGTAAATAAAACATTAGATAGTAAAGTAGTAGGTTATTATGCTTATGCTATTACTAAAGACGGAGAATTTGCTGGTAGTGTTTATTGGACAAACGAAAAATGTATCGCACATGGTAAACAATATTCAAAGAGTTATAACTCAATTTGGGGAAATACATCAACATTCTCAAAAATGGCACTTAAAACAGTGTTAAAACAATTATTAAGCAAATTACCAACAACTCCAGAGATTCAAGCTGCGATTAAGCAAGACCAAATTGTTTATGGTGGCGAAAACGAAGAAGATAAGTATAGAGATAATCCATATAACGATGAACCTAATTATACTGATGTTGAAATCGCAAACGAAACATTAGATACACCAGAAGATATTAAGAAAAAGCAAGAAGAATTAACTCCACAAGAGTTTTTAGATAGTATCGGTTATGGTAAATAATTATGGAATTTATTTGTTTAGGTTCTGGATCAAGTGGAAATGCTTATATTTTAAGGCATAACAAACGATGTATTTTAGTTGAGTGTGGTATTAGATTCAAAGCACTTAACGAAAAGCTGAAAGAACACGATATATCTATTAACGATATTAAGGGAGTATTGATTACTCATAAGCATAAAGACCACTGCATCGCAAAAGAACAATTTATTAAACTTGAAATACCAGTTTATGAACCATACTTGGAAGATTTGCCACAAACACTTAAAATTGATTGGTTAATCGTTTATGCTTTTAGAACATATCACGATGTAGATTCTTGTGGTTTTGTATTTATTAACTCAATTACAAAGAAAACAATGTTGTTTATTAACGATACGAATTACTTTGAACTTGAAGATAAAGTTAGATATTTAAAATATGATTCAGTTGCGATAGAGTGCAACCATGTTTATAAGAAATTAACTGAACTTATGAATCAAGCAGACGAAGGCAAAAAGATTAAGTATAAAAGACAAGCTGTTTCTCATTTAAGTTTGATTAACACTAAAAAGATGCTTAATCAATTATGCTTAAACGATACAAAGAAAATATATTTAATGCACTTATCACAAGAAGCAAGTGATCCAATAGTTATGAAAGAAACGATAGCAAAAACATTTAACAAAGAAACTTATGTTTGTTTAAAAGATGGGGGATTATTATGAAATACATTAGAACAAATAGTCGTATTTACAAAATTAAAGACCACGAACACAATGGTTTTGAACTTGTTTGGAGATGTGAAGTCAAAAATAAACCAAGTATGTATTATGAAATCAAAGAACACGAAGTAATACATTATGGAGATACTATTGAAGAATTGTGTGATGAGTTCATCGGTATATTAGACAGTGGTAATGGTAGTCATATTTGGTATGATGATGAATACCTTGGAATAACTGAATGGGAAACACCAGAAGAACTATCCGTATTAAAGTTCAAATATGCAAAAGCAAACTTATCTTTGAACGAGATTTTGTATGGTGCTATATGGACAGACAAAGGTCTTATTTATGTAGCAAAAATGAACGATAAAGGAGAGTTGGAATTGTTATGAAAATAATAGGATATGATAGACTCAAAGACAAAATGAGAGATTTTGTAAAAGAACTCTTACAATATGATAATTTATCCATTAGTTTTGATGAAAATTGCTTATATATCGGTGTAGTTCATTATGATATGGCAATGGCAGAAAAGGAAGATTCAAATGAGAAAGAAAATTAAAGATTTAACATTACTTGAAGCAAATAAAATCTGTGAAACAAAAGGTTGCTGTTTTGCACCGTTTCATATTTGTCCTCTTAATTTTAAGCAAGACGGATTAAATACTTGTTATAAGTTGATAATTGAAAATAACATTTCAAATAAAGAAGATTATGTAAGTATTGAATTTTTAGAAAAAGAGGTAGAAGTAGATGAGTAAAGAATTATCGCCATTAGAAGCATTAAACGATTTAAGAGAAGTTAAAGGTTGGAATGATGATGAGTTTAATAAACGATTAGACATCATTGAAACTGCACTTAAAAAACACGAATTGCTGAAAAATACGAAAATCATTGTTGCTGATAAAAAAATTACTGATGACGATTTAGAAAAACTTAAATGCGAAAGTATGATTGTTGGTAATTCACAATGCGAAATTAAACCGTTGTTTGATGAAGAAACTCTAAATAAACTCAAAGCACTTGAAATTATTAAAGAAAAACAAGTTAATGTAGGTGCATTTTATGTCTTTGATAACTTGGAACAATATAATGGTTATTGTGAAATGGTTGGTGGTTGCAAAAAATTAACACAAGAAGAATTTGACTTATTGAAAGAGGTATTGAAATGAGATTAACAACTTGTTATAGACTACAACCCGAAACATTTGAAAAATTAAAAGTTTTTGATAAAAAAGCATATTTTTTAAAAGTAAATGGTGATGTTGCCGAAGCACAAAAAAATGCTTTTAATAAACTCGGTCAATTAGAAGATATTGAAGATGAGTTAGGCATTGATTTAATTGCTTTGTTTAAGGCATTGAAAAATGGTGTTTACACAAGACAATACGAAAAAGTTGAAGTTTGTTGTATAGGTTTAGGTGGTTTGATAATAGAGAAAGAAACTGAAAACGAACCAATAAGAGATTTATTTTACTATTATGAATATGGCAAAACTTGGGCATTAACAAAAGAGGAATTAGAAAAATGAAAAAGTTATTACTATTATTATCATTACTATTAGTCGGTTGCAAAAACACTGATATAAAAAAATTCAAAGTAGATTCTTATTGTTATTCATACCAAACAAGTGAAATTCAAGAATATACACACGATTGTAAATTAGCTGAATTTACTGATAATAAAAATCAAACTTGTTATGTTGAAGTTGAAACTGATTACAATGAATCAAATATTAAAGTAAAAAAGACGGATAAAATCGTTTATTATCGTGTTTATGATATTGAGTATAAAGTAAGTAATAATGGTTGGATCAAAGTATAAATTGTGTATAATAAAATTAAGTGGATGACAACGATTGTGCATATTGACTACTCCTTAAACAACAATGCAAAACCATTTCTGTCAATAATCGTAATCATACCCAGCTATAACTTGTCCTAAATATAATTGGTTCGTAATAGCAAATTAACTCATCATTATTGTCGGCAAAAATAAGGATAGTGGTGAGTTTTTTATTTTGTTTAACAAAGTTGTTGTATTATATAACTAAATTGTTTATAATATTATCAGTTAGAAAAGGAGTAAGCAAAATGGGTAATTATTGGTATAACAAAAGTATTAAGCAGCGAAAGTATTTAGATGCACAAAAAAGATTAAATCAAATGTGCGAATTTCTTTATGCTTACGATAACAAGCTGAACGAGAATCCAGGAATTTATATTCTTACAAGAGAAAACAAACCTACGAAAGATGGATCAATTAAAAAATATATCTATGTAGGTCAAGCAAAAAGAGTTATTGAAAGATTAGCACAACATTTTTTATCGTTTGAACAAAGAATAGATATATCGCTTAAAACTCGTGGTTTATATTACAAATCAAATCCTTATGCTTGGAGAATTAAAGTTTATTACTGTAATGAAGATGAACTGAACGATAAAGAAAGAGAGTTTATCGCATTAGCAAAAGAAAAAGGTTATGAACTTTACAATATAACAAGTGGCGGACAAGATGAAGGCAAAGAAGATATAAACGAAAGAGCATCAGGCAAAGGTTATCGTGATGGACTTAAACAAGGGGAAATCAATGGAATTCGTAAAGTTAGAGAATTCTTTGATAAATACTTTGACTTTAAGTTTAAGGGTGATTATCAAAAGAAAGATGGTTCAATAAAAGAAATATATATTAAAAAAGCACAAGAGTTTAAGGAGTTACTAAATGAAAGAGCAGAAGATAACAACACAATGGATCAAGAAAGCAATTAAGCAAGGTGAGAAAGAGTTAGAGTTGCATCAAAAAGGCAGCAAAACTTGGTTACTAATTTACGAACAAATTGAAATCTTAAAAGATTGGTTAAAGTAATGTAAAGAAAGGAGAAACTTATGACAAAAGCAAAAACAAAGTTGATTGACAATGACATGATTGATGTAATTGAAAGTTCAAGAGAAATGCGAAAGTTTTTAGAAGATGACAATGTTTCATTTGAAGAAAAACAAGCACAATTAAAGATTGTTAATACAAAGTTGAAACTTAATAATAATATCGTTTCAGCAAGTATTGTTAGAGTTCAAATTGACAAATTAGCAAATGAAAACTAATTACGAAGAAGTTATTAAGCAGGGGGAATGGTTATTAAAAAACCTTCCTCTTGCAAAAAAAGAACATTCAAGAAAAGCATACGATTATATTACTCCAATCTTTAATAAGGAATTCAAATTGAACTTTACAAAAAGACAAGTTAAAGCAAGATTGCAACATTACAGAGAAAGGTTATCAAGTCCACAAAAAGCATATAAATTTAGTCCACTCGCAAGAACTTATACAAAAGAAGAATTAGATAGATTCTATAATTGGTTAATCAAACAAGAGATGTCCACCAAAAAACAATGGGAAGATAAATGGTTTGAAATAACACACAAAAAATTAAGTTATACATCTATTACTCAAAGGTTATATCAATACGGTTATAGGTGGAGTGGCACAGGCAAATTACGAACATGGGGAGAATCAAGAAGTAAGCATAAAATCGGTGATATAGTTCAAAGAAAAAACAACAAAGACAAAGACATCAAAGTAAACTGGATCAAAGTAAAAACATTCGACCAGCTAACAGACGAAGAAAAACAACAACACTTAAAATATAAGCATTGTTTAGAAAAAAGTCCTTGTTGGCAAAGAAACGATAGATATGTTTTAGAGCAAAAAGGAATAGAAGTTGGAAATAAATATATAGTTCACTTAAACGGAAATACACTTGATGATAGTTTTGAGAATTTATATTTAACTGATAATTACCACGAATATAATGCGTTAAAAATTAAAGGTATGTGCGACCATCCGTTAGTAGTAAAAGCAAGTTTAGAAACAAAGCAACTTATGAGAAAAGTAAAGGAGTTAATGTAATGATTTATCAACAAATGTCTATATTTGATGATGTTATTGAAAGATACAAGATTACTAAACCTATTCGTTTAATTGAGTTCTTTTCTGGAATCGGCAGCCAAGCAAAGAGTTTGCAAGTAATCGGTGCTAACTTTGAGCATTACAAAACTTGCGAATGGGCATATAACTCATATTGTGCTTATAACTCTATTCACATTAAAGATAATACTGATTACTCTAAAGATTTAAGCAAAGAAGAATTAGTTAAAGGTGTATTTGGAACAAGTATGAATTATAATGATCCACTTACATTAGAACAGTTAAATAAGAAAAGTATCGAATGGTTACGAAATGCTTATAACAACATTAAAGCAACTCATAATTTAGTTAATATAATGAATGTTAAAGGCAAAGATTTAGAAATCGTTGATACTGATAAATATGAGTATATCTTATCGTATAGTTTTCCTTGCCAAGATTTAAGTTTAGCAGGTAAAAGAGCTGGAATGTCAGTAAGTCAAGCAGATGGTGGAACTCGTAGTGGTTTACTTTGGGAAGTTGAAAGAATCTTGCAAGAGTGCAAAGACATTAACCAATTACCACAAATACTTTTGATGGAAAATGTGCCAGAAGTGTGTGGAAAGAAAAATGTAAAAGATATGGAAAAATGGCAAATGCGATTAAACGAACTTGGTTATACGAACTATTGCGAAATATTAAACGGAAAAGATTACGGAATTCCACAAAATCGTAGAAGATGCTTTATGGTTTCTATATTAGGCAATTATAACTATACATTTCCTAAAAAGATTCAGTTAAGATACCGACTTAAAGATTTGTTAGAAAAAGATGTCGATGAAAAATACTTTTTATCTCAAAAAATGCTGAACTATTGTATGGCTGAAAACACAGGAACTTACAAGAGAAAAGAAGCATTTGAAACTTGTATGAATAACACAAACAAAATTGGTATTGCTAATTCATTAACTACTCGTATGGGTAGGGGTGCATTAGATAACTATATCTACGGATCAAAAGCATTGAACGAAACATTAGATAAAAACGAAATTAAAGATGGTGATTTTATTGATTCTTACAATCGTGCTGTAAAAAGCGATGTTTCTCCAACCATAACAACAAGAGTAGATGCTGCAAATAATAGTTTTGTTGCTCAACAAGTAGGTTATATTGAAAAAGGCACAGGAAAGCACCAAAGCAATACGGTTTATGACGGAGAAAATATCGCACCTACTTTAGCAGCAAGTGATTATAAAGAACCTATTAAAATTGCTATTAAGAACAACAATTCAAAAGGTTACGAAGATGCAGAAGAAGGTGATGGAATCGACATCTCAACAAGAATGCATCATCATCGCGGCACAGTTCAACATGGATCAGCTCAAACAATTACTTGTATGGGTGGAGAAAATGTTGGTGTAGTAGTTGGGTATAATGAAAATTCAATAAAGCATTTAGAAAACAATATTGTGAAAGATGGTATAGCACAAACATTAGTTACTAATTCTAATTTTACTGGAAATGGTGTTAATTTAATTGAAGTTCCAAATCTAAAACAAGAACTTTGTGATAAACTCGTTGAAGAAGGCAAGGTTGTAGAAGGTGATATTGTAAACCATAGTTATTCAAATTCTCGTTTAAATGGTAGAAAAGCAGTTGAAAGACAAAACGAAATGCCAGCTTTGACAACGAGACCAGATACATTAGGTATAACGGTTAATACAGAGAGAGAATCGAATTTACGGATTCGCAAACTCACTCCGTTGGAATGTATGAAACTTATGGGATTTGCTAAAACTGATTATGAAAGTATGAAAGCAATAAATATGAGTGATGCAAGTATATATCATTGTGCAGGTGATTCAATTATCGTTTGTGTATTATGCGGCATCTTCAATAATTTTATAGGAGAACTTAACTCGCACGAAAAGATAATAAACGATTATATTGAAAAGGAGATTTTATGAACGAAAAAAAACAATTAGCATTAGACATTATTATCGGTGAAAATGTTGATATTTGGCTGCTTAAAAATAGCGATTCAGTAGAAACATATAACGATATGGCAAGAACAAAATTGAAGTTAGGACAATTTGCTTTATTGAAGGAGATAATAAATGAAATTAGGTAGATTTGAATTAAACGATGTCTATTTAGAAGATTCGTATAAAGCAATTAAAGAAATACCTGATAAAAGCATTGACTTAATCGTAACTGATCCACCTTATCAAATTGATGGTTTGCATACTGGAACAGGAATTCTAAAAGATAGAAGCAAAAATCTAAATCACTATGTTAATCAAATGATGACAACAAATTTAGATAAAGGCATTGATTTGTCTATCTTGGATGAGTTTGTTCGTATTATGAAAAAAATCAATATCTATATTTGGTGTAATAAAGAACAAATATACGATTATCTTACTTACTTTGTTAAAGAAAAAGGTTGTAACTGGGAAATGATTATTTGGAGTAAAACAAATGTTCCACCATTTACAAACGGACATTTCCTTAAAGATAAAGAGTATTGCTTATACTTCTGGGAACAAGGTGTAAAACTTAAAGGAAATTATGATACCTTAAAAACAGTTTATGTTGATAAAGTAAATCATACCGATAAAAAAGATTACAAACATCCAACCATAAAGAATATCAATATAATTAAAAATCTTATTGAAAATTCAAGTGATCGGGGGGGGGGTAATATTCGATGCATTTTTAGGAAGTGGAACAACTTGTGTTGCAGCTAAAGAACTTGGTAGGCAATATTTAGGTTTTGAAATAGATCAAAATTATTTCCAAATTTCAAAAGACAGA
>Ga0247611_10001910_pt1 | contig 35664 bp, 26 predicted proteins | sample 177DNAGHGhighgp2_FD_192422 | JGI IMG/M metagenome (GOLD analysis project Ga0247611, IMG submission 192422) | Sheep rumen microbial communities from Palmerston North, Manawatu-Wanganui, New Zealand - 1770 DNA GHGhigh gp2 | ecosystem: Host-associated > Mammals > Digestive system > Stomach > Rumen... | reverse complement strand
CTTCTACATTATAAATACCATAATATAGTTTTACTTGATAAATAGGGAAGTTATCCTTTACATAATTATCAAGTTTTTCCATAAATTCTTTTTCATTAATTCTTTTTGTTTTAAAAGATACAGCAAAATCTTTACTATCTACTCTACCTTTAAGCATTCCAAATCCTATTTTTCTTATTCCTTCAGCAACAATCTTTAATAATTCATCAGATTTATCTTTACCAAAGAAACTTCTAATTTCATCAAATCGATAGATTCTAATAATCATAAGTTTATATTGATCATCTTCATTTGATCTAAATAATTTTTCTGTGGCATTAATAAACTTACTACTATTAAACAAATTAGTTTCATAATCATATTCAGCATAACGTTTTAAAGTTATAGCATAATTATATTCATCAGTATTATCAAATACTAATGCTCTAACATTTATTGTATGATCATCTTTTTTATAAACATTGACATTTATAGCTATATGACGTTTTTCGAAATTCTTACAAATGAATCTTGATTGAACAGTAAATGGCTCAGAGTTTTGACCATCAATTATTCCTTTAGCTATATCTAAACACTTTTTTGTTAATAAAAGTTGTGTTTCAGTTGGAAGAACTTTTCTTAATAAATCTTTTTCATCATTATCATAGCCAGCCATCTTAAAAATACCTTTACTAGCATATTCTCTAATGATTTCATCGTTTTCAATCCTGAATACACAAATACCACCTTTGATATTATCAAGGATAGATTTTAGCATTTCTTCTTTTTGTTGATATTCAATTAATAATTTTTCTCTAAATGTTCTATCTACAATACATAATGTGAATTTATGAGATCCATCTTTATCCAAATTTTCAATTTGATTAAATAAGAATTCAAAATTCATTTCTTCGTTATTTACAATTGTTTTTACAAGCGTAGTATGAACTGCATAATCTGCTTTAGCTTGATTTAAAGCTTTAAGTATTTTAGCAGAATCTTCAATAGAAAACATATTTAATAATTCATCAAATTTAATATTTCCAAAAATGCTAATAGCTTTTTTATTTGCAAATTCAAAATATGTTTCAGTTCCTGTATCTCTTACAAATAATACACCAAAATTTATACCATCTGCAACTGTAGTAACTTTATTCTTGTTAATTTTAATAGCTTCTTCAAAAGTTTCTTTTATTCTTGTTTCTGAATATTTAATACGCCTTTCGATTGATTGTACATATTTAAGCAAGAAATTTTCTTTTATTGGGCATGCAAGAAATGTAATAGTTCCTGATTCAGCAATCTTATAACGCATTTTTTCATCACCCTCGCTATATAAAGCAACAAGTGGTAATAATTGATATCTTAAATCCATATACCATTCAGAAATCATTTTAATAGCCATATCGCCTATTAATGTTGTATCCATAATTATACAGAATATCTTATTATGATTCTTGTATAAGAATTTTTCGGCGTCACTACGTGTTTTAGAAAAGTGTAATCTATATGATCCACTTAATGAATTAGTAATTACCTCAGTATTAGCATCCGATGCGCCTATTATTAGAATATATTTGTAAGTAATACTTATTGGACTTCTCATAATAACGCCTCCTTTATTCTATTCTATCAAATAAATATATAAAAGTAAAACGCTTTCAACGTATTTTTTCATTTTTTTGTCATAAGTTTATTATTTGTAAAATAAAAAAACGCATATATATAATTATATGCGCTATTTATTATTCATGAAATTTTCTATTTCATCAACTTCTTTTATGATATCTTTTGATAGGTTTATACTTCCATCTTTAGTTATTAAAACATCATCTTCAATTCTAACACCTATTTTTAATTCAGGTATGTATAGTCCTGGTTCACATGTTACAACCATACCTTCTTTAAATTCTCTAAATGTTCCAACATCATGAACATCTAGTCCAAGCATATGTCCTAAAGAATGGTAATAATATTTATCAATATCTTCTAATTTTTCGATTATTCCTAAATCGTATAATCCCTTAGCTAAGATATTTCTACCAAATTCTTCATATTCGTTTCTTGTGACTCCTGGCTTTAAAAATTCAATTGATTTTTTATTAGCCTCTAGTACAATATTATAAATCTTTTTTTGCATATCAGTGAACTTTCCACACTTTGGAAAAGTCCTTGTAATATCAGATGCATAATTGTTTTGTAAGGATCCTAAATCACATAATACCAAATCATTATCATTAGCTTCTGAATCATTTGATTCATAATGAAGTATTGTGGCATTTTTTCCTGAAGCACAAATTGTTTTAAAAGATTCTTCTGTATTATGATATTTTAATCTCCATTTGTAATATGATTCAATTTCATATTCGTAATTACAATTCTTAGCATTTTTCATCATTTCATAAATGCCATCTTTTGTAATTGCGATAGCTTTACATATGTTTTCTATTTCAAAATCATCTTTAATTAGTCTTGATTTAGTGACATTATTATATAAGCTTCTAACGTAGATGTTAGAATATGTTTCTTTTATTTTTTTAGCATATATTTCATCAATTGTTTCAAAATTATCAATAGATTTTCTTGCTAAATTAAAATATACTGAATCAATTTCACCATAAATACTTTGATTTCCTACATTTAAATAACCTGATAACACTCTATCAAAATCATTTAAGGAATAAACTGTACTAAGTCCTGATATTTCTTCAATATCTTTACGCTTTAAGCGTGGTCCAATCCATAATTCTTTTTCTTTACTTCTTTCTTCTGTAAATAAGAATTCTTTATATGAATTATCGCCTTTAACTAACATGTATATAGCATTATCTTCATTAAGACCAGTTAGATAATAATAATTTTTATTAACAACAAAAGGATAGTCTAAATCTTCTGATATATTTTTCTTTAAGCCTGAGAAAAGTAAGGCAATACTTCCGTTTGGAAGTGTTGAAATAAACTTTTCTCTTCTTTTAATAAAATAATCTTTCATTAGATCTTACTGATAATCTCCAAAACTTGATTTTTGATTTCTGCTAACCTTGCTGTTGCTAAGTTCATTGTTTGGGCTTTAACACCAAAATACACCTTTAATTTAGGTTCAGTTCCACTAGGTCTTAATATGAACCAAGATTCATCTTCAAGGATATATTTAATAACATTTGATTTTGGTAAATCAATTGTCTTTTTAATGCCTTCAACCTTTTGAAGTTTATAATCTTCTTTAATTTTTATGCCTGGAATATCAATAGTGTTATTTCTGAAATAATCCATTATATTTTGAATTTTTTGTGCGCCATCTAATCCCTTAAGTACGATGTTTTCTATTCCTTCAATGAAATATCCATATTCATTATAAATATCATATAAAACATCAACTAAAGTCTTACCAAGTGACTTATAATAATTGCATGCTTCACTAGCAATTAAGCTTGCTTGCATAGCATCTTTATCTCTTACTTTATCACTTACTAAGCATCCATAAGATTCTTCAAATCCGAAGAAATAATTACCAGTTTTTTCAATTAATTTTGCTTGTTCACCAATGAACTTAAATCCAGTTAAAACTTCTTTAACCTTTAAGCCGTGTTTAATAGCTATCTTGCTTGGTAGTGTTGAAGATACTATTGTAGTGAATAGATATGAATTTTCTGGAATTACTTTTGTATTTTCTAATAAATATTTTAAGATAATAGCTGCTGTTTGGTTACCTGTTAAAAGTACATATTTTCCTTTATGTAGCGGTGCGATTCCTAGTCTATCAGCATCTGGGTCATTAGCAAGTAAGATATCAGCATTTGCTTGATGTCCTAGTTCAATTGCTTTATCAAATGCTTGTTTATTTTCTGGGTTAGCACTACTTACACTTGAGAAATCAGGATCATGAACCATTTGTTCATCAACACATAATACATCATACCCTAATTCTCTTAAGATTCTTGGAGCGAAAACACTACCTGTACCATGAAGTGGTGTATATACAATTTTAATATTTTTATCATCGTTTCTTAAAGATATTTCTTTAACCATTTCAATATATTTTAAATCTACTTCTTCATTTACATCATTTATAAATGATGGATTCTTTTCGGTTTCAATTGAGAATACATCTTCAACTGTATTAATATATTCAATAACTTTATCAGCTAAAGCAGGAACTAATTGGCAACCATCTGAATCATAAATTTTATATCCATTATATTCTTTAGTGTTATGACTAGCTGTAATCATTACACCACCTGTAGCATGTAGTGTTCTAACAGCAAATGATAGATAAGGTGTAGGTCTAAGTTCTTTACATACATATGCTCTAATACTCATAGATGCTAATACTTTAGCTGTTTCAATAGAGAATTCTTTTGAATAATGTCTATTATCATAAGCAATTACACAGCTAGGTGTATCAGATTGTTCTTTTAACCATAAGCCAAAGCCATATGTAGCCTTTCTAATGATATAAATATTTAATCTATTTGTACCAGCACCAAGAATGCCACGCATTCCTCCTGTACCGAATTCCATATCATTTGTGAATGCTTCTTTCTTTTCTTGGTCAGTCATTTTAAGTAATTCTTCTTCAATTTTTGGGTCTAAATCTTTTTGTTTTACCCATAAATCATATTTTTCTAAATAATTCATAATATCAATCCTTTCATACGTTTTAATTATATATTTTATAATTATTTATTTCAATAAAAATTATAAGAAATATAAAAGAAATCTATATAAAAAATAAAAAAAGAGGAAAAAATCCTCTATTTTTCATCTTTAAACTTTAAAGAAATATCAAGTGCTTTAAATGAATGAGTTAACGCTCCAACACTTATAAAGTCAACACCAGTCTTACAAACTGATTCTAATCTTTCAAATGTCATATTTCCGCTAGCTTCTAACTTTTTAATTCCGTTATTTATTTTAACACATTTAGCCATTAATTCATTATCCATATTATCTAGCATGATAATATCACATGGAGTTTTTAAAGCTTCTAAGAATTGTTCTAAGGTTTCTGTTTCTACTTCAATTTTACAATTAACTTTACCATAAACCATATTAACTGCATTTGTAATAGATCCAGCTGCTTTAATATGATTATCTTTAATTAAAACCATATCAGATAATCCATATCTATGATTTACTCCACCACCATCTTTAACAGCTTTTTTAGCAAAGAAACGCATTCCTGGAGTAGTCTTTCTTGTATCAAGTAATTGTGTTTTTCCACACATATATGATAAATAATTGTTAGTTGTTGTGGCTATACCAGACATATATTGTAATAAGTTAAGTGATGTTCTTTCACCTTTTAAAATAGTTCTAGTGTTACCTTTAATTGTAGCAATTAAATCACCTTTAGAAACCTTTTCTCCATCTTGCTTAAATATCTTAAAATCAACATTTCCACCAATCAAATCAAATGTTCTTTTACAATAATTAATTCCCGAAATTACGCCATTTTCTTTAGCAATAAACTCAGCATAAGATATTTCATTAGGATCAATTATATTATCTGTAGTAATATCTCCTTCTGGCATATCTTCATTAAGAGCATTTTTTAAGAATAAATCTATTTCTTTATCTGTCATATATATAATTAGTTGACTCTATAGTGACAGCCAACTGACTCCTTTCTTTTAATTGCGGCTTCAATAATCATCATAGCTGTTGTAGCCATATTAAGAGTTTCATAATAATAATGCGAATGAACTAATGTTTTGCTTAAGTTTTTAAAGTGTCTACCAATAATCTTTTTAGCAATTTCAAGTCCTTCTTCACTTCTAACTATTCCAACATATTTATCCATTACATCTCTAATTTCACTTCTAATAGGGTGGAAACTAAACATCTTATGAGTAACTGAATGGGTTTTAGGTTCTACATCTGGAATTGTTAAATCAGATTTTTTAATATCTTCAGCAATTCTATTACCAAATACAACGCACTCAAGTAATGAATTTGATGCAAGTCTATTTGCTCCATGTACACCACTACATGCACATTCACCATTAGCATATAAATTTTCTAGATTAGTCTTACCATCTAGATCAATTTTAATACCACCACACGAGAAATGTTCAACTGGTGCTACTGGAATAAAATCTTTTTCCATATGTATACCATATTGTAATATTTTATTATAAATTGTTGGGAATCTTTCTTGTAAGAATTCTTTTGATTCAAATGTAATATCTAAGTATACATGGTCGCTCCATGTATCATACATTTCTCTATAGATAGATTGACTTACTATATCTCTTGGAGCAAGTTCCATTCTCTTATCGTATTTACCCATAAAGCGCTCACCATCGACATTTTTTAATTGTGCGCCTTCTCCTCTAACTGCTTCACTGATTAAGAATTTTTGACCATCTTCTTCAGTATAGAAGCCTGTTGGATGGAATTGAATAAACTCAAGGTTTTCGCATTCAACATTTGCTCTATAAGCCATTGCAATACCATCACCTGTAGCAATTTTAGGGTTAGTTGAATTTTTATATACTGCACCTAGACCACCTGTTGCAATAATAGTTTTACTAGCAATGCAATCAAACATTTTATTTTCTTTATCTATTAATGTAGCACCAATACATTTGTTATCTTTAACAATTAAATCTGTTGCCATTGTTTCTTCAAAAATAGTTACATTTTCTTTTTCCACAATTCTTTTCTTTAAAGCACGCATAATTTCATGTCCTGTAGCATCTCCTCCAGCACGTAAAATTCTTCTTCCTCTATGTCCACCTTCTTGAGCAAGTAATAAGTGACCTTCTTTATCTTTATCAAATTCAACACCAAATTCCATTAATTTTTCAATGTTTTCACTTGCTTCATAAACTAAAGTTTTTGTGGCATCAAGATCATTGATATTACTTCCTGCTGTTAAAGTATCTTCAATATGCTTTTTTAAAGCTTCATCATTTTTAGTTAATTCAGCTGCTATACCACCTTGGGCAAGTTCTGAGTTAGCAATATCTTTGGTATCTTTCATTACCATAGCTATTTTTATTTCTTTTGGAAGATTTAGAGCAATAAACATACCTGCTAAACCTCCACCTAAGATTAAAACATTAAATTTCTTATCCATAAAAACACCTTCTAACTTAATTCAAGCATCTTATCTAATGCTTTTTGTGCTTTAACTCTTATTTCTTCATCAACTGTTATTTCAAATTCTTCATTCTTTAAACAGTTATAAACATCTTCAAGTGATATTAATTTCATGTATTTACAAACTAAGCATTTATTTAGTAAATAAAACTTCTTATTTGGATTTTTCTTTTCTAGTTCATGAATAATACCACATTCAGTTCCAATAATGAATTCATCTTTATCGGAATTATTAACATAATTTATTATTCCTTTTGTACTTCCTGCATAATCTGCAAGGCTAGCTACCTCATATCTAGCTTCCGGATGAATTAGTACTAAAGCATTAGGATGTTCTTTTTTAAGTTTTAAAACATCGTCTACTGTTAATTCATCATGTATATTACAATTACCATTCCATAAATCTATATCATAACCATATTTGTTTTTAGCATATGTAGCTAAGTTTTTATCTGGACAATATAAAATCTTTTTATCTTTATAATGTTCTAAGATTTTTAAAGCATTAGAACTTGTTACGCAACAATCAGATAAAGCCTTTATATCGGCATTTGTATTAACATAAGAAATAATAATTCTATCTGGATTATTTTCTTTATATTTCAACAAATCTTTAGCCTTAATATCATTAGCCATTTTACATTGTAAGACTTTATGAGGCATTAATACTTTCTTTTCTGGTGATAAGATTTTTGCTGTTTCACCCATAAAAGATACACCACAAAAAACAATAATTTTAGCATCGCTATTTTTAGCAATAACACTTAAATTATATGAATCTCCTAAATAATCGGCTACATCTTGTACTTCGCCTTTTTGATAATAGTGAGCAAGAATGATTGCCTTTTTATCTTTTTTAAGTTTATTAATTTCTTCTACATAATTCATATATATCACCATTTTTAATTATATCACAAAAATAAATATATTTACATATTTATTAAAAAAAGGACTAAGTAATTTTAGTCCTTAAATTTTATATGTGATTGATTCTTTAGGTAGACCTTTTTTTGGAACTAATTTATCCTTCTTAAGTTTACCTGCAATAATGAATTTAGCTACATTATTCTTTTTACAGAATATATCTAATGCTTTACTATCAAAATCATGAAGTGAAACAAAGTAATCATATGCATCAGGATTCATCAATGTACATGTAGCAAATTTCTTTACATAATCATCATACTTTTCATCATATGTTATTGATAATAATCTTGTATGAATCTTATAAGTATAAGCTAGTTCTGCATGAACTTTATACCATATATCATATGCATCAAGTGAATTAGTACTAACTCCAAGTACTACTGAATTATCTTCTGGTGAAAGTTTAATAAATGATGTAATCTTTAAATCCTTTAGGTAAGGCATTAATACTAGTTTTATACCGTACTTATTTAGCTTTTCCATTAAGCAATATAATTGATTTTTTGTTTCAAATGTAATCTTTTTTAGTTCATCTATTAAAGCTGTATTATTCTTATAATCAAATGAGAAACTCTTAGCAAATCTTGATTGATACATTGCATAAGAAATATATGCATTATGTAGAATTATTTCTTTTTCGCTAAATTCTTTGTCTTTATAAATTTTATTTAAACCATATAAGTTAATATCTTTTAATATTTCTAATGAATTCACCATAAAAACATTTCTTAGTCTCTCAACAATTTCTTGTTTTTGATTAGCGTTCATTTTCATATTTGATACTTCTTTAATAAAATCTTTATCAAATAATTTAGCTATTTCATATTCAGCATCAATATTCTTTAATATTTCTTTATCAATTAAATATTCATCATATTTAGTTTGTAGATTCATTACATTTTCTATTGGTTTATTAAAGAACATAGCAAGTTTTTTAGCTAGATCAGTTGTTAAATTGATTTCTCCATTAAATAATTTTGTTAAAGTTTTCGTTGGAATAGTTGTTCTAATGGCAAATTCATTTTGATTCATTTTGAATTTTTCCATTTCATCTTTGATAATTATTCCAGGGTGTTTTACTTTTTCCATAATAACCTCCCTAATTTACTTATTTTTATAATAGATTTCAAGTAATCCGTATAAAGTTAAATTATCAACCATTTTAATATCATGACTACATAATGGAATTATTACTTTTGATAATCCACCTGTAGCTATAATCTTAATATCCTTATTTCCAAGTTCATTTAAAATCTTATCAATCATTCCATCAACTTGACTACTAGCACCATATAATACACCTGATTGAAGGCAGTTTATAGTGTTAGTTGATAGTACTCTTTTTGGAGTTATAAGTTCAAATTGTGGAAGTAATGCTGCATTATTAACAAGTGCCTTCATTGAAATAGATACACCTGGAGAAATAGAGCATCCTAAGAACTTATTATTCTTCGCATAGATATATTTTGTAGCTGTACCTAAATCTATGATAATGGCTTCGTTAAAGTATTTCATAGCACCAGCACAGTCACAAATCATATCAGCTCCAACGGTCTTTGGATCGTCACATTTAAGTTCAATTCCTGTTTTAATACCAGGTCCTATAATAATAGGATCTTTCTTTAAATATTTAACAAATAATTTTTTTAAAGCACTAGTTATAACAGGTACTACAGATGAGATAATAACATCATCTACTTCATATTTATCAAGCATTGCTTTTATAACTAAATAATATTCATCAGTTGTAATATCAGTTAAACTTTTAAATCTAAAAGTATTAATTATTTCTTTTCCGTCAGAGAATCCAAATACAATATTTGAATTTCCAACATCTACTAGTAGAATCATTAAATCACCTACTTTTATTATTGTTCACTACATAATTTTTGATTATCTTTAATGTCTTCTTCTGTTTTATTAAATGTAGAAAAATCTGTAGTAAATCCTAAATCATTTTGATATGTTAAAGCCTTAATTAAGTATACTAATACAGGAGATAATATAGCACTTACTAAGAATTCAATTAAGAAGTTAGTTGTTAGTACGGCATTAATTACATTAATCATATTTCCATAGATACTACTAAAGAATAATGTAGCGCCAATGATAAATAAGCCTGTATTAATGATTGGAACTACTAATGCAGCAATTATAATACCCGCAGCAAATAATCCCATTTTTGCTTTATAGCTCTTTTGCTTTTTAGCAATAAAGGCAAATAATTTAAATAACAATCCTGAAGCTAAACCAGCTAAACCTGTTTTTAAAATACATAGAATAATAGTTGCAGCTGGATTGACTGGCATAAAATATGCCATTGTTGATGGAGCAACAATTATAATTACACCCATGATTGCGCCAAGTAATGCTCCTGCGATAGGTCCATAAAGAATGGCTCCCATTGCTACTGGTATTAATGCAAGTGTAATACTAATGCTACCAAAAGTTACGTAGTTAGATAAGAATTGTAAACCAACTACTAAAGCTGTAAGTGTAGCAAGCCCTACAAGCTTTTTGATTCTAATACTGTTTTTCATATAAAATTTTCCTTCTTTCTAGGCCGCTAAGGGTCCCTTAAGTAACTCATTTGAGTCCAAAATCATTATATCATATTTCTAATATGATTGTCATAAAAAAGCGTTTTACATTTTTAAAACGGTTATATTTTCGTAAATAATGTATCAATTTCACATTATTTTCACATAAATTTTACTTTTATTTTACATTTTTGATTTATTATTAAGGTAGATAGTAAAAAGTAAATATGGTAATTCGACTTATTTTATATCTCTCCCCCATATATCTTGAGTATTTTAGCAACTCCCCAATGCTTATCGTTTTACCTAATTTACTATCAAGAGAACTCATTTGAGTTCTTTTTTTGTTACATAAAAGTAAACTACATTATTGTATATTTATATAATATTTGATAAAATATATATGTATATAACAATATTTGGGAGGTATAAATATGATTAATATTATGGTTGTTGAAGACGATGATTCTACTAGACGTTTAGTGCATTTTTTACTTAAAGCTAATCAATTTACTGTAATTGAAGCTAAAAACGGCGTTGAAGCATTAGAATTAATGCAAAAGCATGATATCAAATTATTCATTATTGACTTAATGATGAATGACATGGATGGCTTTGAGTTAACAAAAGAAATCAGAAACAGTGGTTTAGTGACTCCTATTTTAATCTTAACTGCAAGAACTTCTATCATTGATAAGAGAAAATGTTTTGATTTAGGAGCAGATGATTATTTAACTAAGCCTTTTGAAAGGGAAGAAATCATTTTAAGAGTTAAAGCACTTCTTAGAAGAGCAAAGATTAATACTTCTCATCAAATTACTGTAGGCGATGTAGTACTTGACTACAATGGATTAAGTGTAACTAGAGGCGATGAAGTAACAGTTATACCTAAGAAAGAATTCTATCTATTATTTAAACTTCTTTCATATCCTGATCAAGTATTTACAAAAGAACAAATAATGAATGAAATTTGGGGTATGGATTCTTCTACTGATGAAAATACAATTAAAGTTCATATCAATAGAATTAGAAATAGATTCCCTGATTATCCATTTGAAATACAAACAGTTAGAGGCTTAGGCTATAAGGCGGTAAGAAAAGATGAATGATAAAAAGAAACACTTTTTATCTTATTTCTCTACTGCTGTATTCTTATCATTATTATTAACTTCACTGTTTTCTATAACAGTTACTTATGCTGGATTATATTTTAAAATAATCGATTTTAAAATTGGTGATATTATAATGAGAGTTCTTTTAGCTTGTGTTTTATGTGTCTTTGCGACAATTATCATATGTTTAATTGCAAGCAGAGGTACTACAAAATATAATGATGAATTATCTCAAGCTATATTAGAAGCCGCAAAAGGAAATTTTAATTATAAATTAGATCCTAATAAAGATTTAATTTTTAGAGATGTATCTGAAGCTTTTAATAAGATGAGTGATGAATTAAGCCAAATAGAAATATTAAGAAGTGATTTCATTGCGAACTTCTCACATGAATGTAGAACTCCAATTAATTCTATTTGTAACTATGCAGAGCTTCTTGATGAACCTTCATTAACACCTGAAGAAAGAAAAGAATTTATTAATATCATTATTAGTGAATCTAAAAGATTAAATAAATTATCTGATAGTATTTTACAATTAGCTAATATTGGTGTTAAGACAATTCATTTTGAGATTACGGAATTTAGATTAGATAAATTACTTGAAGAAATAATAGTTGAAAATGATCAAAAATTTGGTGATATTGATTTAAAATACGCCATTGATGAAGTAACTATTAAAGCTAGAGAAATTCATATTTATCAAATAATTAATAACTTATTAAATAATGCTATTAAATATACTAAAACAAAAATATTCTTATCACTTCATGAAGAAAATAATATTGTAACATTCATTATAAGTGATGATGGTATTGGTATGGATGAAAATACAATTAATCATATTTATGATGTAGCATTCCAAGCAGATAAATCACATAATAATGGTTGTGGTTTAGGTATGAGTATTGTAAAGAAAATCATTGATTTAGAAAACTATGAATTAGAAATAATATCTGAACTTGATAAAGGTTCAACATTTATACTAAAAATTGATAAAACAAAAGAATTAAAAAAAGCCTAGAAATAGGCTTTTTCTTATTCTTCGTCTGTAGCAATAATTATAGGAATTATAACTGGAGATCTTTGTAATTCTTTATACAAGAATCTTGAAATTTCATCTTTAATTTCTTTCTTATAATCATTCCAATTAACAAATCTAGATGCTAACATTTTTTCTGATACTCTATTAAAGGCATCAACAATTCCTTCATATATTTCATAATTATCCTTCATATTAACAAAACCACGTGATGTTATTTCAGGACCAGCTAAAATGTTTTTAGATTTAGGATTTAGATTAGCAATTACAAGTAATATACCATCTTTACTTAATTGTTCTCTATCATGAATAACAACATTATTTACATCTCCTGCGATTGCTCCATCTATTAAGATTTCACCTGCAGGGAATGATAATATTTTCTTTTCTCTTTCGCCGTTATTAAAAATAGCAAAATCACCATTATCAAGAATAATAACATTATTTGTATCATAATGAATTTCATTACAAATATCAATCATAGCATATTGATGATTAAATTCACCCTTTACTGGAATAACATATTTTGGTTTAGTGATATTAATCATCATCTTTATTTCTTCTCTTGTGGCATGACTTGTTTCTAGAATCTTTTTACTTAAAGTGTTAATTCTTGTATTTACTCTAGATAGTAAATCTAACGTTTTTGCGGCTAATTTTTCCGATCCATCTGTAGGTGTAGTCATTGTAATAATTGTATCAAGGCTAGTTATATTAATTAATCTATCAATTTTTTTACACATTCTTTGAAGCATAAAATATGGTTCATGTCTATCACCAGCAACAATTACTACCATATCAGGGTCATTATTAGTATTCTTATCATCAATATATCTTAATGAAACTAATTTTTCTTCAGGAATTTTAATATATCCAAGATTAATAGCTATATCAACTAATCTTTGTGTTTTTCTACCGATTATAGCCACTTTTTTATTATATTTAAGTGAAACATCAATTATTTGTTGAATACGTCTTAAATCGTTTGAAAAGCTTGTTATAATGATTCTTCCAGGTGCATCTTTAAATATTGCATTTAGTTTAAATAATAATTCTTGATAACTATCAGTAGAAATGTTTCTTGCTCCATAACAATCAGATAAAAGGGCTAAAACTCCCTTATTTCCATAATATGATAGTTTATCAAAGCTTGTTCTATAATCCTTATCAACGTTTTGATCAAATGAATAATCACCTGTATATAGTATTACACCATCAAGTGTTTCAATAGCAATACCAAAAGCTTCAGGAACGCTATGAGTTAGTCTTACAAAAGACACTTTTATATCACCATAAATTATTTCTTCATCTTCTGTTACTGTATGTAGTTTATAATTATCTGGATTTCTATGTTCTAGTTGAATAGAATCTTTAACAAGTGCCATAGTAAAATTTGATGCATAAACATCTTTATTAATATCATCAATCATATAAACTAATGCATTAATATGGTCATCATGAGCATGTGTTAAAAATATTCCTTGAACTCTATCTACATTTTCTTTTAGATAATGATAATCAGGAATAATAGTATCAATACCAAAGAATTCTGATGGTGGTACTTTTATTCCACAGTCTAGTACAAATATCAATTCATCTACTTCTACTATATATAAGTTTTTACCAATTTCGCCTAATCCGCCAAGGGCGCCTATCTTAATTTCTGGCATTTTTATTACTCCTTTCTACAAAAAATAAATACATAAAATAAACAGTATATTTTAAAATTAAAGGAATCATATTATTATTAATTTCATCATAATATTTTTTCTTTAATTTTGTTTTATAACTATTTATTAAATCAACATTTTCAACAAAAATAGATTTTATATCTTTTTTAATTAAATCTTTTATATCTATATCATCTGTTAGATATTTTTCCATGTTTTTAGCTGTATATCTTTCATAACGTCTATGGCTTCCAAAATAAAACAAGGGTGCTATTTTAATTCCTGTAGCATGAGGAACAGTTAACATATCACAAACAAAATGTAGAGCAAATCCTAAATAATAGATATCATCATTTTGAACTGCATAATCAAAATATTTAATTAAATTAGTATATGCATTTTCTTTATTTGTTTTTATTCTGTTATAGAAATTATCAGTTTTTTTATCATATATAGCATAGTGACTACCTTTAGTTTTATATTTATAGTCAGGATCTACTACTCCTTGTTCTAATTTTTCTATATCTGCTTTATCAGTTATTTTAAAATTATTAAATTGCGTATTAAAAATATCAATAGCTTTATCTATTAATTTAACATGTCCTTTGGAATTCATATCGTTATCACCTAGATATATTATACTATTATTTTTTTATATTTTAAATAAATATAATAAGTAAACGTATTCAAAAAAAGACTATCTATTGATAGCCTTTTAATTTTTTTAATGCATCTTCAAATGTTAAATTAGCAAAGTCTTGAGCATGTATAGTTTTACCATGTGCATCTTTACTAAATGCACCTAATACAATGCCTGGAATAACTGATTTAACGTCATTTGGAGCGTTTTTACCACCTAAATCAGTTCTACACCATCCTGGATCAGCAAGGCTTATTGTGATGCCACTATCTTTATACCTAAATGCTAAATCATTAGTGATTTTATCTAGTGCAGCTTTACTTCCTGAATATGCTGGTTGTTCTGGTTCGTGATTTATTCCACTAGTAACATTAATAATATATCCTTCTTTCATTTTCTTTAAGAAATGATATGTAATAAATGTTGGGGCAATTGTATTAACCATAAATTGTGGCATAAATGTATTATAATCAGCATTTAAGAAGTCTTTTGCATATCCAATTTGAATACCTGCATTATTAAATACGATATCTACATCTACATTAATGGTTTTAAGCATACAATTAATAGAATCAATATCTTCTAAGTTACAGCTTCTTAAAATATATTTAACATTATACTTTTTTATTTCTTCAACTATATTATTTAAGTTATCAATAGTTCTTGCTTGTAAAACTAAATTGTAACCTTTACTTGCCATAAATTTAGCAATTTCATAACCTACTCCACGGCTAGCTCCACTAATAAAACAATACTTTTCCATTATTTGAATTCCTCCTTAAGTTTATCTATTTTTTCTATTAATTTATCACAAAATTCATCAAATTCTTTATCTTCAATTTGACATTCTTTATGACTTAATACATAATCAATTGTCTTTTTTATACCATCTTTAAATAAGATTTCTTGTTTAAAGTTTGGATTAAACTCTTTTACTTTTCTATTATCAAATATAACACTATTTGCTTTATCACCAATTAGAGTTCCTTCAAAATCTCCTATTTCAGCAAGAAGATAAGATGAAACATATATTGGCTTTAATTCGACATTTAATGCTTCTGCAATATATTTATAAATATTATTCCATGTAAGTACTTCATCACCTGTAATTTGATATGCTTCTCCTATAGTTTTAGGATTACCAATTAATGGAATATAAAGTTTTGCAAAATCATAATTATTAGTCATTACCCATAGAGATTCACCATCACCATGTATAATTACTTTTTTACCTTCTAGCATTCTTTTTATCACTTGATAACTTCCCTTACTTCCGTGTACACCTAGTGGTACGCTTCTTTCATCATATGTATGGCTTGGTCTAACTATAGTTATAGGGAAGCCTTCAGTTCTATATTTATCTAAAAAGAATTCTTCTATTGCTTTTTTATCTCTAGAATACTGCCAGTATGGGTTTTCTAGAGGAGTTTTTTCATTTATGATGAAGTTTTTAACTGGTTTAAGGTATGCTGATGCACTAGATATAAAAATAAATTGTTTTGTTTTATTTTTAAACAATTCATAATCACGCTTAGCTTGATCTAAGCGAAATATAATAAAATCACATACACAATCAAATTCTAAATCTTTCAATTTTTCTTTAACAATGTTTATATCACCATTAATATCACAGTTTATTTCTTTAATACCTTTTAAGTCTAAATTTCTATTACCTCTATTAAGTAAATATAATTCATCTTTTCCTTCTTTTAGGATTTGTTTTGTAATGGCCATACTAATAGTTCCAGTACCGCCAATAAATAAAATTTTCATATTTCTACGTCCCTTTGATGTTATTTTACAATAATTAAAAAATAATTGATATAACATTTATAAGGTTGATAAAAAAAAGAAAATGAAAAATGGCTAAATGTCATACTTTAGCCATTAATTAAACATCTTCTTATAATATTTATATTGATAATTATTTAATTTTTCATATCCTATTGTTGTAGATTCATCGTGGCCTGGATATACTTTTGTTGATTCATCCAAATTATCTATTAATTCTATTAATGATTTAGCCATATCTGTTTCACTACCTGTAGGTAAATCACATCTACCACATGATTCTTTAAATAAAGTATCGCCACTAAATAATTTATTATTATATAAATAACAACAAGAACCTTTTGTATGTCCTGGTGTATGGATTACTTTAATAAATTTATCATTAAAAGGTATTTCATCATTATCTTTTAGCTTTATAATGTTTAAATTTCTATAACTAAATGGCATATCTAAATTAAATGAATCATATAAGCTTAAATTAGAATATTTTAATATTTCTACTTCTTTTTCATGCAAATATATAGGACAATTAAATCTATTAATTAAATATGTATGATCAACATGAGCATGTGTTAAAAGTATTCCTATTATAGTTAAATCCTCATTTTTTATTGTTTTTTCTATTTCGCTATAATTTCCACCTGGATCAACTATAAAAGCTTTATTTTCATCAATTAATAAATATACATTCATATTTATGATATCATCTGATATTATTTTTTTTATCATAAAAATCACCATATTTATTATATCATAATTATTTATTAAATCTATTTAAAATGTATTTAGGATTTACTTCAGCTAAATATATGATTTCAAAATCTTTTTTAGAAATCATATTTAAGGAATGAGTTGATATGTATGTATGTTTATCATCAATTAAAATATACCTAGAATGATATGAACCATCAACTATTACTGTGATATTATCTTTTAGATTTAAATCTTTAATTTTAGAATTACCTGTGATAATTATTATATTTACATTATATTTTTCTACTATCCTTATAATGTATTCATCAATATAATTATCCACAATAATAATTTTTTTATTAGCTAAGCTAAATATTCTTTCTAATATACTAATAGATTCGCTGAAATCTCCTTCAATCATTTTCATATATTGTTTTCCAAAAACAGTATCATTTAGTAAAGCATTATTACTTTCTAATTTAGAAACTCTATTGTTTAAATTAATTAAACTATCATGACATTCTAAACATCTTTTGTCATTTATAGAATAACCTTTAATCAAGTAATCTTTTAAAACCTTTAGTGCCCATTTTCTAAACTCAATCCCTCTTTTAGAGTTAATTCTAAAGCCAACCGATATAATTAAATCAAGATTATAATAAGTAACAGAATACTTTTTATTATCCGTTCCAGTTGTTAAGAATTCCTTAATAACTGAATCTTTATTAAGTTCACCGCTATTTAAAATATTATGAATATGCATACTTATATTAGGAATAGTTGTATCAAACAAAATAGATAAATCTTTTTGATTTAACCATACTGTTTCTGCATTAGTACTAACATTTACATCTATTTGTATTTCACCATTATCAAATCTAACTATGTCATAGTTATTGGCTTTATTAAGCGAATTGTTAGAATTTAACATATCATTAATTATATTAAACAATTCATTTGTTAGATTATAATTTAGTTTATAGCAAATTTCTTTTATATCAGATAAAGTATAATGCTTTATTTTTCTTTTAACGTATTTTTTCCCTTCTAACTTTTCAGTTTCAATAATAATTGGAACTACCGAGAAATCCTCGTTAGTTTGACGTATTAAAAGCCCAATGTTATCTATACTTGTATCAAAAACTCTTGCTAATTCTTTTTGTGAAATATAACATTCATTATTATCATAATCGAAAAAAACATTAATTTCTTTATTATTTACTAGAATAGTTTCTTTTTTTAAATTATCATTCATTCATATCACCTCTACTTTATATATACGTATGAGATGATTATTTTACTGAAAAAAAATAAAGAGCTGATTTTATCAACTCTTACTTCTTTTCTCTGTGTAAAGTATGCTTTTTACATTTAGGACAATATTTCTTGATTTCGAAACGTCCAGGGATTGTTTTTTTATTCTTATCAGTGTAATAGTTTTCTTCCTTACATTCTGTACATAATAATCTTATAAAATCACGCATGGTTAAACCTCCCTACATTAATTAATATATTTTCCTTTATATATTATATCATTTTTTTGTAGTTTTGCAACTAATTTTTTTATGATATAATTAATTTGGTGATATAAATGCGTAAATCAACAAAAACAATTACAATTGGTAATAAAGTAATAGGTGGACTAAACCCTATTTTAATTCAAAGTATGACTAATATTAAGACTTCTAAAGTAGATTTAGTTATAAAACAAATCAAGGAATTAGAAGATAATGGCTGTGATATTGTTAGAGTATCAGTTTTAGATATGGATGATGCTTTAGCTATAAAAACAATAAAAGAAAATATAAATATCCCTTTAGTCGCAGACATTCATTTTGATTATAAACTAGCTATCGCATCTATTAATTCTGGAGCTGATAAAATAAGGCTTAATCCAGGCAATATTGATAATATAGACCATATTAAGGAAGTTGTTAATTTATGCAAAAATAAGCATATTCCAATACGTGTTGGAGTAAATGAAGGAAGTCTTCCAAAAGATTTAGATTTATCACCAGAAAATATGGTTAAAGCTTTAAAGCGCCATATTGATATATTAGAAAGTCTTGATTTTTATGATATTTGCATATCACTCAAAGCAAATGATATAAATTTATGTGTTGAATCTTATAAGCTAGCTTCTTCTATGTATGATTATCCAATGCATATTGGTATAACTGAAGCGGGGCTAGAATATAGTGGTTTAGTTAAATCATCTATTGGTTTAGGAATCCTATTATATGAAGGTATAGGTGATACTATTAGAGTATCTCTTGCGGATGATCCAGTTAAAGAAGTAATAGCTGCAAAAGAGATACTTTCTAACTTTAATTTATATAGTAAGCCAACACTCACAGTATGTCCTACTTGTGGTAGAACAGAATATGATTTAATACCTATTGCAAGAAAAATTAACGAATATATCAAAAATATTAAGAAACCTCTAAAATTAGCCGTTATGGGCTGTGTAGTTAATGGTATAGGTGAAGCTAAATATGCTGATTTAGCAATATGTGGAGGGAAAAATTCAGGTGTAATTATTTCACATGGTGAAATTATAAAAAAGGTAAGCGAAGATAAATTATATGATGAGTTTATAAATGAATTAAATAAATTAATATAGAAAAATGTCCTAATTATCTTTAGGACATTTTTATTTATCATTTTTTAATATTTCAATGCAATATTCTTTTAATTCAGGACAATTATATTTAGAAGTATTCCAAACAATATCTATATTAATAGAATCATATCCGTGTGCTATTCTATTACGCATAGCCTTTATTTGTTTCCAAGGAATCTCATTATATTTTCTATAAAATGATTCATCCAACTGCCCTACTATTTCACCTATTTGTAATAAGTTAAAACTAACAAGCTCAATTTTATCAATATTTTTATAAAATTCTTCTTCTGTAATATTAGCAAGTATTTCTTTAATTCTTTCACACTTGATTATTATATTATTTAAAGTTCCAATTGTTTTTTTATCTAACATAGTTTTATCATATCCTCCATTATAGTGCTTTTAAAATAATCATTAACTTTTGTTGTTGTATAAATTATATCAACATTTTTTCCTAAAGCCTCTTCTAATTCTTCTATTAAATTTTCTTGATCAATAAATGTTTTTATATTCCCTTTTTCACAGTAAATATCAATATCACTATTTTTGTTTGCTTCTCCTCTCGCATAAGAACCAAATAAATAAACTTCATTTATACCATATTTATTTAGAATTGGTTTTATAATATCCTTTATTTCTTTAATTGTATAAATATTACTGAATGCATCATTTATTATCAAATCATTAATATAGCTGTTTTTGTTTTCTAGCGAATCTAGATATTTAATAATTTTCTTATCTTTTTTCTTAACCCTAAATTGATACATTTTATAATTATTATTATTATACTCTTTAGTATATTTTTCTTGATTAAATGACATAATATCACCTTCTTTGAACATATGATATCATATGTAAAGCTATTTGTCAATATAACATATGATATCATGTGTATTTTTACATATAAAAAGAGCACAATTAATGTGCTCTAATTATTAGTATTCTTGTGGTGAAAAACTTGTATGATTATTACAAGCTAAAGTATTATTTCCTTTAACTGTTATACCATATTTAGTTACAAAAGCTTGTTTTACTTGATTAAATAATGTATTTGTTAGTTTTTGAGTTGTAGAATATGATGCATCTAATAATTTATTAAGTAAATCAGTTGTCATAATAGATATTCTAGTATATGAAACAATTACAAATAAATCAGCTTCAGTTACATCATATGTATTAACTTGTACTTCATTATCAGGATATTCAGTAAATACAATTTCTTGATAAACATTTTCATAGTTATAATCAGTAAGTTTTACAGTTACTGTACATACACCATCTTCTTCAAGTATATAAGCATCTGATGCTGATAGATCATATTCACCATCATTTTCACCATCATATGCGCTAATTGAATATCCACCAGTAAATAATGGTCTAATTAAATCCATATCATAATCTTCTTCATCATCAAATACAACATAGTTTATTCCATCAACTACATTTAATACTCTAAATCCACAAATGGCATATTTATTAAATGGTAAATCTAATAATTCTAAAATTGGACTTGAAGTATAAACTATTTTTTGATTATCGTAATAGAAAGCAGCTTCACCTTCAGAATATGTTCCATAAGTTATTTCACATACTAAATTATAATCTGTATTATTAACAAATCCTAAATCATAGTAAATGTTAACTGTTCCATCATCATTAAATGTATGTAATGAAGATGCTTCTCTTGGTTCAGTATAAGTAAAATCAGTTCCTGCTTCTAAACTTACAAAGTTAGAAGTATCAAGTGTATAATAGGATGATTCATCAACTAAAATATCACTAACATAGAATAAATATTTAATATATACAATTGAATTAGTATTAATTCCACTTGCAGTAAAGTAATATCTATTTTCACTATTATATAATGATTCAGTGTATTCTTCCCCATCATCTACTCTATAAGATGCTTTAATTGAAGGTGTTCCACTTGTTACAAAGGTATTAATTTCTGCTGAAATGAAATTATCAGCCATTGATATACTTGATACATTAAATGAATTTGTAGGTGTATAGTTGTATGTTTCATCACTAAATGAATAATCAAATATAGTTGTAGGAATATTAGTGCTATATGTTGCTGTAAAGCCATTATTATTAGTTACTACTACTATTTCTCTAGTTTCATAATCTAACTTATAAGTACCTGTAGTACCACCTGTAATAGTTACAGTAATATAATACTTATAAACGCCTTGGGCTTTTTCTTTAGCATAGTTTGAATTGAAGAAATCATTATCATCTACACTTATAGTTACATGAATTTCATCATCTACCATTTTTTGACTATAAGTCATATTAAATTCTACTTCTAGTTTTAGAATTGTTAATTGTTTAGAAGTTGATGTATAATAATCATTTTCTAATTTTATATAATATGTGCCAGGTATATATTCGTTTGCGCTATTATATAAGCTAAATGTGCCTGTTTGACTTGTTGAAATATAAATATTTCTATTAAATGAATCATCAAATGAATCAGTTATATCTTCTCCATAAGCAATTCTTCCTCCCATAGGAACAGTAAAGTCTTTATTAGCTTTAACAACTTCAAAGCTCTTAATTACTGATTCATACATAGTTCCACTAGTAATCTTAATATAATATGTACCAGGATCAAGTACTGACGCTCTATCAAGAATGTTACTTGTATCAAATGATTCACTTGTTGAATAATAATATGTTAAATCAGTATACATACTATCAACTGTAATATGATCTATAATTGAATCTTCGTATTCAATTTCACTACTAATTGTAAAGTTAAAACTCATTTTACCAACATTAAATTCTTTAGCTACTGAATAATAGTTATCATTAATGAATAATTTAATATAATATGATCCAGTTATTAATGGGTTATTAACATTATATTCACTATATGGTCCATCTTCAGTTGTTGAATATTTATATGTAATAGTTGGATAAGTTTCACTTACAGTTACAATTGTATTAGGATTAGTTCCATAAGGAACAGTTGTACTTGTTAGACTATAAACTATTTCTTTAGGAGTTATTTCAAAGTCTAATATATCAGAGATATATTCATTTCCACTTACTACTTTTACATAGTAGAATCCAGCATCTAATGGATTATTTACGTCAAATTCTTTAAATTCTCCAATCTCAGTTGTACTATATAGATATTTAACATTAGAATATGTTCCATTAATATTTACGATAGTATTTGGATTAGTTCCATAAACTATGCTATCACTTGTTAAATTAATTTTTATTTTAGCAGGAGTTACGCTAAATTCTAATATCTCTGATACATATTCGTTACCTGAAGTAACCTTTACATACCATGTACCAACAGAAAGTGGATTGTTAGTACTATATTCACTAAAACCTGTTGTTCTACTTTGTGAATAAAGTTTTCTAATATTTGAATAGCTTCCTGTAACAGTTACATTATTATCTGGATTTGTTCCATAAACAATGCTAGTATTCTTTAATGAAACTGGTATACTTGCTTGACTAACAGTAAACTTCATAGGATTTGAAGTATAATTCTTTTCTACAATCTTAGCATACCAAGTACCTCTTGTAAGGTTATTTGCATCAATTGTAAATGAACCATTTTGCGTTTGTGAATATTTTATTTCCATATTACTATATGCTTCATCAATTGTGATGTAATCTCTTGGGTTAGAACCATATGGAACTTGACTTGCTATTTGGAAATTTAATACTATTTCTGTTACTTTAAATTCTATAGGATCAGAAATATACGCATTTCCTGCTTTTATCTTACAATAATATGTTCCAGCATCCAATGGATTATTTATATCATATGGACTATATGTTCCATCAATTGAAGATGAATATAAGTATTCAAGTTCATCATAATCAGTGTATTTATTCTCATTTAAGACATCAATTACTGTAGATGGATCAATTTTATATGTGATGTTATTTGGAATGTCAAAGCCAATAACACCATTAACAATTTCATCATCTATCTTTTCAAATTCATTTACTGCTTCTACCATTTCATTAATCTTTTTATTTGAAATACGTGCTTTTCTAACGTTATAAATATTTTCTAAATCTTCATCATTTATTTCATTATGTCTAGTAGAATCATAAATCTTATAAATTTCATCTGTAGATTTAACTAAGCTTGTTGTATAACTCATCATATATTCTTGTATTAAAGTAGTTGAATTCATTGTTTCATCTTTATATAAGAATATTTCTGTATTACCTGTTAGAATAGAGAAAGTTGTAGTGATTGAATCGCTTGTCTTTTCTACATCAAAGCTAATTTGTGTACCACGAATTGCCATGACAGAGTTTGATGAAGCAATTTCAAATTTTTCGCCGTTTTTAAGCTTTTCTTTAACTTCTACTATAATTCCACCATCATTAACGTGTAATCTTGTTTTTGTCTTATTTTTGCTTCCAGTAGCAACAAATTTAACACTTGTGTTTTCTTTAGCACAAACAAATTTATCATTATCAAGTTTTAAAATAGCTTGTGAATTAGCTTTTACGTTTAATTCATCATTATTTTTTAATAGCATATCTTTTTGTACAGATATCTCATTATTATTTCTTACAACATTGCATTCTCCATCACAAGAAAATACTTTAATTGTTCTATAAGAATTATCACCACATGCACTTAAGGCAAATAGTGATACAAATAATATGAACATTAAACCAATTATGGACATTAAATTCTTCTTCTTCATTGTTAGTCCCCCTTAGAATATGAAACTACATTATATAATATATCATAATATTATATAAATATAAAGTGAAAAGTTAAAAAAAGGTTAAATTTTACATTTTACTAACAATGTGATATATCAAAATGAACGAATATAATATCTATTTAAAGCCTTTTTCATAAAATTAAAACATAATAATTTAGCATATTATTAATTTTATCATTAAATATAAATATCCGCTTTTTTGTTTAATTTTGAAAAACTATTAAAACTATCTTTAATAAAAGTACAGAAATGAAAAAGCATCTTATTTTTATAATTATAATCTCTTATTATATATCTAATATGATGCATCTTAGTTACTAATTCTTCTAAATTAGTTGTAGCATCGAATATAGATCCATTTTCTATTACTTTTTCCTTATAAAATCTCATTTTTAGTTATCATATCAAAATTATAAATCTTTGTTTTAAATGTTTTACCATCATTAAAAATTATCAAGAAATAATTTACAACTGAACTATAAAAAATGTTTTTTTGTTATATTTTAATATATAGATTTAATTTATATTAATTATTATCTTCATTAATTAAAAAAATTCATAAAACTATCTAATTATATTATTCGATATAACTTTTGATAATACTATTTATCATATGTGATTCTATTATTTTATTTTGTTATGAATATAATAAAAAGGTGGCTTTACACCAAAGTGTATGCCACCTTTTTTATATCAATTATAATATGTTATTTTATTATAATAATTATAGATTTAATAATCCATCAGAACAACTAACTGTATTCTTAATTACAGCTGCTGTCGAACCACTAGCATCAGTAATTATATTCCATCCTGATACAAATTTACCAGCTGAAACTAATGCAGTAAATTGATCTTTTGTACCAGCATAACTAATTACCATACTTTGATTTGTACATCCATAGAATGCTTTAGATTGAACAGTACCATTATTAGCAGGTGTTGCAACATACTTAAATTGAACACTTGTTAAATTTTGACAACCTCTAAACGCATTTGTCATAATAGTTTGATATCTATTAAAAATCACTGTACCAAAGTTATTACTATTAAATGCATAAGAACCGATTTCTAAACTAGAACTTGATGGGAATTCTAATGTATATGATGAACTAAATGTATTATTTGCAAATGCATAATTTCCAATTAATCCAATTGTATTAGGTAATTCTAGTTGTTTAATCCATAAATCGTAGAATGCATAATTGTAAACCCTCTTTAAACCAGAAGCAAATGTTACACTATTGATTCTAGAATAACGGAATGCATTAGTACCAATATCATAAGTTGTTGATGCCTTTCCAGTAATAACAAGCTTTTTAACACTAATATGATAGAATGAATAAGCAGGAATAACGTTATTAACATTTGTAATTGTTACATTTTCTAATGAAGAAGGAATGTAATAATTAGCAGTAGTTGATGCATCAACATATTGAGTTGCAGTATAGAATGATGAAGTATCTTGTGCTTCTGTACCAAAATAATAACCAAAGATATAATTTGCATTTATTGTATGGCTGTTATAAGTTGCTCCACCTGTAGTTACATTGCTATCTTTTCCTACATAAGGAATAGTTAAACTAATTAATGACTTACAGCCTTCTAAAATATTAGCACCAAATTCTAATGTATTCTTTGGAAGAACTAATGTAGTTAATGATGTACAATTTAAGAATGCATAATCGCCTATTTTATTCCAATTACCTCCATTAGAAGCTTTACTTGGATCAAAATCAAATAAACCAATAGATGCAAGACTAGTACAATTAGCAAACGCATAAGACCTTAAAGAATTAAATACACATCCTTCTAGGCAATCTAAATCAGTTAGACTAGAACAATTATTAAATGCATAATCACCTATATATTTAGTCTTTCCAACAGTAATATCAACATTTGATAATTTTGTACAGCCATCAAAGCAATGATGTAAAATGTAAATATCACTATTAGAAGTTGATTTAATAGACTCTAGTTGTGAACAACTACTAAATGCATAATCCTCAATTCTTGCAAATGTACCTGAAACACTATTTATTGATGAACCAGCAAATGCATATGTTTCTATAATGTTTATATTTGTAAGGCTAAAGTCATAAACTTCTTCACCAGAAATAATACTCTTACCAAGGCTAGAACAATTTTCAAATGCATGAGAACATATTCTTCTAGCATTATCTATTAATGATCCATCCAAACTAGTCAATGCAGTATCATTAGCAAATAGATAATCTGAAATTATAACATTTGTTGTTCCAACAAAATTAATTGTAATATTTGTTACCTTTGTAAGATTCATTAACGAACCATATTTTGGAACATAACCAGCCTTTGTTGGGGCAATTATTATTGTATTTAAATATGAACTAACATAGCCATTAACTGTACTTTCATTAGCATATTTTTGATTACAACTTACTCCCCAAGAAGCAGACCAAATCCAGTTAAATAATGATTCTTCACCTGTTGCATCATAACCAGATCCAATAAATGGAAGTGTAATTTTAGCAATAGCAGTATATCCAAATGCTTCTTTACCAATATAAGTAACAGAATTTGGTACTACAAAATTATTAATATAAGATGTAGAGAAATGATATAATGCATGATCATTAATTGTTGTTAATGTTGAAGGCATCAAAAGACTTGAATAACTTATCTTATTATTTGCAATTGCATAAGATCCAAGTGTAGTAACACCTTCTTCTAAAACAATCTTATTCAATCCCATATTATCAAAAGCACAATCAGCAATTACTGTTTCATCAGTAATAGTTACATTCTTTAATGTATTTGGTAAGTATCTCTTAGATGCTGCTGTACGAGTAGTGCCATTCATATAATATGGTTGTGTTTCTCTTAAACCATCACCTGATGTAGTACCAAATATGATTGCAAATGTTTTACCTGCTGTTGCAGTAGATGTTCTTGATAATCCAGTGAATGGTAATGTTAAATCTGTTAAAACTGTATTACCACTAAATGCAGCCATATTAATACCTGTAACATATTCAGGAACAACTAATGAAGTTGCTGTTTTACCAGTCGATGATAATCCAGTAATTTGACAAGTAGTTTCTGTACTATTAAAGACATAATAACTCATTTCATCAACACTTTCAATATTACATGCTAGATAAATATTTTGATCATATTTAAACACAAAATCAAAATCAGCTAAAGTAGAAACACCTATCCAGCTTGATGTACCAGAATAAGAATATGTCCAACTTCCTACTTTTCTTCCTAAATATAATGTAGTATCTAAAGTTATAACAGTACCATAATCTAGTGTTAATGTTACTCCAGTTGTATTTGATACTGTACCATTAATAGTACTATTAACATAATATGTGAACTTAGCCATATTAGTTCCTATACCGCCCATACGTAATTGAATAGTATATTGATTAACTGTCCAATGAGCATATAAAGTTGTATTTTCTAGAATTGTATTTGTATCAAATGTCCATTCTGTTCCACCAACTTCTTCAGTGAACCAACCATTAAATGTATAACCTTTTCTAATTGGATTATCTTGAACAGGCACTTTGCTTCCGTATGGAACTTTAACTGTGTAAGTCTTAGTATCGTTAGAGTCATATGTAGCTTCTGTATATCCAGTTTCAAATGTTACTGTATGAAGTGTAACACCATATTCAGCTTGAATATTTAGAGCTTCACCTGTAAATGCATAATCAAATAAACCAAGCGATACACCATTTTCATCAGTTAAATAAATCTTATTTAATCCTTTAGCGTAATACCATCCAACAAATGTTTCACCAGTCTTTGTAGGAACATCTAATTCATAATTATCACCAAACAATACTTCAGCTCCAACCTTTCCACCAGGAATTGTTCCACCATTTGCATAATATTGAAGAATATATGTATTTGCTTTCCATACAGGATAAATAATATAATCATCATTTACCATTGTGAATGTATAAGTAGCTTCAGTTGATAATAATTCATAATCACCATTAGCAAATTCTTCTCTATCAAAGTCATGATATCCACCAGTTAATCCATAATATCCTAAGAAAGTCCAACCAGGATTAGTTGTAGCAACGTATTCTACCTCTGTATTATAATCATAATCATATTCTGATGAATCGCCAACATTAATACCACCAGGAGTTAAGTTATAGTCAGTATTTGAAATATACATTTCAGTATATAATGTGTAAGTATTTATTTCATATCTAGCTTCAATTGTTGTATCTTCATGTGGCATTTCATATGTTAATGAAGCATCACTTGAAATAAGTTCGCCATTTAAATACCAACCTTTAAATGTATAGCCTGTCATAGTTTCAACTGTAGTCTCATATGTATCATGATATGCAACATCAAGAGTTTGAATATTAGTTATATCAGCAGTATCATCTTTATGATCATTAACATTTTTATTAATAGTTAATGTATATTCAATTGGTTCATATTTTGCAGTTAGAGTTACTGCCTCATATGGCATAGTGAATAATACATTTTCTAATTCTTCACTAATTAATTCATCGCCATTATACCAACCAATAAAATCATATCCTTCAATTTCATAAGCAAATAAACTACAAGGTGAATTATAATAGATACCAATATTAGTATACTGAGAACTACTTGAATACCATTTAAAGTATGGAGCAGTACCTTCACTAACATCCTTTACTACCTTTAAATATTTATAGTTATAATGAACATATATTTGGATTTCAACATCTCTATCAGGTAATGTAAATACGTAAGGATTAGTAGTAATATAAGTTGATCCATCTTTTATATATTCCCATGAACCATTAATGTTTGCTCTATACATTTGAATCTTACAAGCTGCATGATTAAATGTAGTAGAAATTGTAATTGTTGAATTATAATCAAATGTTCCACCACCTGTTACAGCAAAATCATCTAAATCAACATAATTATAATATTGTTTTAAAGTTACTGTTACATTATATTGATTAATATGATATTTAGCAACAATTTCAATATTTTTTGCAGGAACATTATAATTATACATTAAATCACTAGAAATTAATGTTTCGCCATCAAACCATCCATCAAATGTGTATCCTGTAATAATACTTGCAGATAATTTTAAAGGTGTATTATAATCATATGTTCCATTAATAGAATCATCAACTTCTACTATAGAATCATCTTGTGATTCAATAGCAATAGTATATTGATTAATAGTCCAATGAGCATAAAGTGTTGTATCACTTATAATAGCACTACTAAATACCCAAGCTTGATTTTCACTATTAAACCAACCAACAAATGTATATCCTTCTTTTGTAGGATCAGCAGGTTTTACAATTGCATTGTTATAAACAACTGTTTGTTCAGCAACATCTGACCCACCATCAGTATCAAATGTTACTTTTAAATCTCTTGCATCCCATGAAGAATACACTGTAATTCCTTCAGTGAATGCATATTTTTCTAGCATTACACCTTGTGAATCAGTTAAATTAACAAAATCGCCATTTTCATCAGCATATTGCCAGCCCTCAAATACTTGACCAGCAACTGAAGTTGTAGGAATTAAAAGAGTTGAAATTAAACCATATTTAACATCTGTATATAGTTTAGAAATAGATTCACCTGCACCCTTAGTATAAGTAATTCTATATACATTTCTTTCATAGCATGCAGTAACGATTTTATTTTCGCCAAACATTTCAAATGAACAAATTAATTCATTACTTATTAATTCATTAGCTGAATAATCATCACCTTCAGCAATTTCGCCAAAATACCAACCAACAAATGTATAACCAGGCATTTCTTTTGCTGTTAAAGTAACTTGGCTTAAATATTCATAATCATTGTCATTCAATGAATAGAATTCATCATAAACATCTTCATCTAATCCCTCTAGATTAATATATGAATCAATATTATAAACGCCTTTAACAAATTTAGCAGTGATTGTTGTTTCTAAAGTAACATCTACTAAATATGTGTATTCTCTATCTGAAGAAATCTTATTTTCTCCAATATACCAACCATCAAATATATAGCCATTATTTGGAGTTGCTATTAAATTGATAGATGAATTATAAGCATATACACCTGATTCAACATTAATTGTTCCATTTTCAGGAGTTGCAAAATTAATTTTGATATCATTTGCAACATATTTAGCATAAATATAGTTATCTCCAGCAACATTCATAGCATATGTATAAGTTGCATCTGTTGTGATTTGGTTTTCATAATTTTCATCTGAATACCAACCAATAAATGTATAACCATCTTCTGCTGTAGCAGTTAATGTAATTGAAGTCTTATATACAACAGAGAATCCACCTTCAATATCATCTTCTGTGTATTCAGCCTCATTATAAACTCCAATATAGCTACCAGCTGCATCAATGTTTTCTTCTACAAATAAATCATAATTGTTTGCTTCAAAATAAGCTAAATACTTAATTGAATCAGTAGCAGTAAAATGATAATCTGCATCAAGAAGTGTTGAAGTTGAATAATCTCCATCTTCTCTATATTCATAGAATCCTAGGAATGAATATCCAGCATTTGCAGCATTAATATAAATATTAACATCTGTACCATAATCTGCTATAGCAGGTTCATTAAATTTTTCGCCATCTAAATCAGTATAGATTGTTAACTCATCTACTGCTTCTTCAATGTTAGCAACTAATTCAATTGTACATTTCTTAATACCAAATCTACCAGTAATTGTTGTATTTGCACCATACATAGAGTATTCAAATACTTCATCAGTACTAATACATTCTGTATCACCTAACCACCAGCCATTGAATTGTGATCCAGTTTCTGGTTCTGCAGTTAAAGTAATAACTTCACCAGTTAGATAACTTTCTTTTTCTTCGTAAGTGATTGTTCCTCTTGTATCATCACTGTTTAAAACAGTTAGAGTATAAGAGTTAGCTTGCCACTTAGCATAGAAAGTTTGAGCAGCTTTTACATTTGAAACAGTGTAAGTATAAGTACCAGCCCCATTTAGAGGTGTTGTGTCTGTTTCATTTGCAAAGAAGCCTAAGAAAGTAAAACCAGTGTTTGGAGTAGCTGTTAAAGTAGTTGATTTACCTTCTTCTACTTTTCCAGTACCAGTAATTGTTCCAGCTTTAGTAACATCAGCATCTGGCATGTTGACAATTTTACTAACAACTGAGACATCATATTGTTTAATTACTTCTTTAGTCGTATCATCTGTCGATGAAGGCTTAGTATCAGTTGGCTTTGTGTCAGTTTTCTTACCACAAGCAAATAGAGTTAAAGCCATCAATGCGACGAGAGCGACGCTAAACTTCTTTCTCATATGTCTTCCTCCTTTATATGAAAAATTCAATATAATTATATTATATACACAAATCAAAAATCAATAGAAAATCAAAAAAAATATTTACAAATTGTTAACTTTCTAGTTTACTGTTTGTTTATAAATCATGTTAAATGTTTTAGATATGGGATTTTCACGAAAAAATAAAAAAAGTGACTACTAAAGAGTAATCACTGCATCTTTTATCTGTTTTATACGCTTATATTCAATAACTTTTAAAACTGGCTCTTCATCTCCATCAATCTTTTCATACTTGATTGTTGCAGTTAAATTTATCCATTCATTAGCCTTAAACATCTCTTTTATGTCGGTAAAAAAACCTAATAATTGGATGTCATTTTCACAACATGTCATTGCAAGTCTTCCAACTACAACAGAGCCATCGGTTTGCATATAGCATACAGCATTTAGATTAATTTTTTTATTTTCATATCTATCTTTATGATCATATGAATCGATAAAGAATACACCATAATCTTTATCTTCTATTTTGATTAAATCGCTATTTAAATCATATGGTAATTCATCAGCTAATGTATCAATTACTTCGCCATTTGTATTTTGGAATACATAATCAGCTTCATTATTTAGAAGCATTAAACTTCTCTTGTAACTTAATAATTTATCCTCATGATTATCGATTCTATTAAATAAAATTAAATTAGCTGGTCTGATTATATCAGCCATTTTAACTCTCATATTTTGGTAATATGATTCAAAAGTAGTACAATCAATTAATGTTATAATTTGAGATACAATTAAGCATTCAGGTAGTTCTAATATATTTTCACTCATTGCATTATTTTCAATAATAACTCTATCAAATCTATGCATAGTAATTAAAGTTTCTAACTTTTCTTTTGGCATAGGTTTATCATCATCTAAAGATAATACAGTAGTGTTAAAATTATCAAGCAAATCTAGACTATCATATTCTATTTCTCCTTCTTCTAGAGTAATAAGAAGTGTAGTCCCTTTTTTATAGAATTCATCTTGATGAATAATAGTATTTATGAATGTGGTTTTACCACTATCAAGCATACCATTAATTATAAAAGCAGGTATTTGTTTCATACTATTTCTTTAAGAATAGAGCACTAATCTTATTTTTGTCGATATTGGCTCCAATAACGCATAATCTACCTGTATAATCTGGTTTGCCTAAACGAATATCATATGTATCATCAACTAAATCAAAATAATACCAATTTGTATTATCACTAGCACGTAAAATACCTTTTGCACGTAGAATAATACCTAGTGTATCATCATTTGCAAGCTTATCTAAGAATATTTCAAGTTCTTTCTTTGATACTGCTTGAGCTGTTTCAATACCCCAGTTATCAAAGATTTCATCAGCATCATGCCCTCCATGATGGTGATGATGATGTTCATGGCAATGGCATTCTTCTCCATCTTCATGATGGTGTTCATGTTCATGATCATGGCAGTGGCATTCTTCACCATCTTCATGATGATGCTCATGCTCATTTTCATCGTCGTCATCGTCATCATCGTGTTCGTGATGTAATTCTTCTATTAATTCATTTAACATTGATTTATCTTTTTCAAATATTTCAATTAACTTCTTTGTTTCAAGTTCTGCAATAGGTGTAGTAATAATATTAGCATTTGGATTCTTTTCTCTAATAAGTTCAGCAAGTTCTAATACTTTAGCTTCAGGTGTTCTATCAACCTTAGAGATAAGTATTGTTGTTGCTTCCTTAACTTGATCATTAAAGAATTCACCAAAATTACGCATATATAATTTTCCTTTTGATGCATCTACAACTGTTACAAGCATATTAGGAATTAATCCAGCTTTTTCAATTATTCTTTTAATATCAGATAGTTTTCCAACTCCTGATGGTTCAATAATAACTCTATCAGGGTTATATTGTTCTATTACTTCCTTTAAAGCTTTTGTGAAATCACCGACTAATGTACAACAAATACATCCAGAATTTATTTCTTTTATTTCAAATCCAGCATCTTTTAGAAAACTAGAATCAACACCAATTTCTCCAAATTCGTTTTCAATTAAAACGACTTTTTCTCCTTTGTATGAGTTTATTAATCTTTTAATTAATGTTGTCTTTCCAGCTCCTAAGAATCCTGAAAATACATCTATTTTTGTCATATTAATCACCTTCCAAACAATTATTATACCACATTTTATATTTTATAAATATATTTAAAAATTTTTTTCAAAATAATATTTTGATAAAAAAGATAAAAATAGGCCATTTAAACGGCCTTAAAAGATTATATTTTTCTAATTAAAATGGCTAAATTAAGCCGTTTTTTATGGTATAATATAAGTGCTGGAGGTGCAACAATGATATATCATTATGAAGGTGGCAATGATTAAGAAAACAAGGAGGTAAAATGGAATACTTAGTATTCTTGGTTATAGTGCTTTGCATTATAACCTATCTTCTAAAAGAAAATAAGCATTAGCTTATAATCTAACGTTATTATGATCATTGTCACGCCGAAAGTGAAAGGGATAGAGCGGCAACTCTATCCCTTTCTTCTTTTCATCTAACGCAAATTATAATCATTGCAGTATTATTATATAATATCTTCTTTTTTGTGTCAAGAAATCTATAGATATATGTTAGATATATCACTAAAGCTTATTTTAGTTTTTACAATTGTTAAAAATTTATTATCTAAATCAATTTTGGTAACAATTCCTTCAATAGATTTATATGAATCAGTATCATAATAAGTAATCTTTATCATCATATTCTTTTCTAGCCTTTTTATTTTGTTAGACAATTTTTCTAAATCATAATCTGATAATTCTCTTTTTGGAGTTACTTCTTTTTCTTTTTCTCTAATAATATCATAATAGCCTCTTAGAGAATTAAAAGGTAAAAATTGTTTTGCTCTATCTTGCTTACTCATCTTCTCCACTATTATGACCTCCAATCAATGTGTTTCTTAATTTTGTTGTTGCTTTAGGTTCTAAATCCATTGCTTTTAGCAATGCATTTTTTCCATATTTATTATTTATAGAATTAACTGTTTTAACTAACTTTTTCTCTTTTTCAAGCTCTTTTAAATCACTAAAGAAATCATATGTTTGATATACTTCATCTACTACATTATTTAGCGATATTGTTAGTCTTCTAATAGGAGTAGATTTATCAGTTGTTTTAATATAAAGATTAGTAAAAGCATCTAATAATTCTCTTCTTGAATTAGTTATAGTATTTAATTTCATAGTTCCACCACTTGAAGGAATATGTCTATAATCTTCATAGTTATTTGGCATCTTATTAGAATATCCAATTGATAAGCTAATAGATGGGGTAACTAAGCCTTTATCAACTAATTCGCTAACATTTAAATCAACCATTTCTTTTAATACTAATAAAGCATCATCATAATTATAATCAGAAAATAATACTTGTGAATTAGACAACGAATTACTCTTAGATTTATATGAATGAATATCTTTAATTG
>Ga0247611_10001909_pt1 | contig 35688 bp, 25 predicted proteins | sample 177DNAGHGhighgp2_FD_192422 | JGI IMG/M metagenome (GOLD analysis project Ga0247611, IMG submission 192422) | Sheep rumen microbial communities from Palmerston North, Manawatu-Wanganui, New Zealand - 1770 DNA GHGhigh gp2 | ecosystem: Host-associated > Mammals > Digestive system > Stomach > Rumen... | reverse complement strand
TACCTCGATTACTACAACAATCGCAGGATCAAGCTAAAACTAAAGGGCCTGACACCTGCTCAACACAGATACCAGACCCTTCAGGTCGCTTAATTATATTTTTGTCTAACTTTTGGGGTTCACTTCACTCTTTCAGGCTCCGGTATTTTCCTTTTTATTTTGTGATGACTGTGCCGGTTTTGCCGGCGAGCGCGTCTGCCGCCTTTTCGAGCGACGTGATCAGCGCCTTGCCGCCGCTTGCGCGGACAAACTCCATGCAGGCCTCGATCTTCGGTTGCATGCTGCCCGGCGGGAACTCGCCAGCGGCCATATAGCGCTCGCACTCCTGGAGCGTCAGGCTTTCGAGCGCGCGCTCGTCGGGCGTCCTGTAATGGAGGCACACCCGCTCGACCGCCGTTAAGATCACAAGCCTGTCCGCGTGCAGCTCGCGCGCGAGCAGCGCGCAGGCGCGGTCCTTGTCGATGACGGCGTCGACACCCTCCAGACCGTCATCCGTCTCCACGACGGGGATCCCTCCCCCGCCAACGGTGATGACGATATTGCCCGCCGCGACAAGCTGTTCGACCAGCTCAAGCTCGACGATGCGCTTCGGCAGCGGCGAGGGAACGACGCGGCGATAGCCCCGTCTCGCATCCTCGACAAAGACATAGCCCTTCTCCGCCGTGATCGCCTCTGCCTCTTCCTTTGCAACAAAGCTGCCGATGGGCTTGGTCGGATTGAGGAAGCCGGGATCGTCCGGATCGACAACGATCTGGGTGATCACGGCGGCGCAGCTCTTTTTGATCCCCTTTTCGCGCAGCGAACGGCCGATCGCCTGCTGCAGGTGATAGCCGATATAGCCCTGGGTCATCGCGCCGCACTCGGGAAAGGGCATGGGCGGCGTGCCGCCGCCTTTGTTTGCCGAAAACTCCATTGCCAGGTTGATCATGCCGACCTGGGGGCCGTTGCCGTGGCCGATGACGACCTCATAGCCCTGCTCGACAAGGTCGGCGATCACGCCGGCCGTATTCTGTACCAGTTCAAGCTGCTTCTCAGGGGTGCTGCCGAGCGCGTTGCCGCCAAGGGCAACCACGATTCTCTCTGCCATGGCGGTATTAGTGCAGCGTGGCGTAGAGGACGGCCTTGATCGTATGCATGCGGTTTTCCGCCTCGCGGAACTGGCGCGCATGCGTGCCGAGGAAGACGTCGTCGGTGACTTCCATGGCCTCGAGGCCGAACTTCTCGTAGATCTCCTCGCCCACGGTGGTCTCGCGGTCGTGGAAGGCGGGCAGGCAGTGCATGAAGATGGCGTCGCTCTTGGCCTTTTCCATCAGCGCGGCGTTGATCTGGTACGGGAGGAGAAGGCGGATGCGCTCGGCCCACAGCTCGGCCGGCTCGCCCATGGACAGCCAGATGTCGGTATAGAGGATGTCGCAGTCCTTCGCACCCTGGGCGGGGTCGTCGGTGAACTCGAGGATCGCGCCGGTCTCGCCGGCGATCTCATGGCACTTTTCGATGAGCCACTCGGCGGGCATCAGCTCCTTCGGGCCGCAGGCGCAGTAGTGCAGACCCAGCTTGGCGCAGACGACCATGAGGGAGTTGGCCACATTGTTGCGCGCGTCGCCGAAGAAGGTCAGCTTGCGCCCCTTGAGATCGCCGAACTCCTCGCGCGCGGTCAGCATGTCCGCGAGCATCTGGGTGGGGTGAAAATCGTCGGTCAGGCCGTTCCACACGGGGACGCCGGAATACTTTGCCAGATCCTCGACGACCGACTGCTTGAAGCCGCGGTATTCGATGCCGTCATAGAGCCGGCCGAGCACCTTGGCCGTGTCGGCAAGCGACTCCTTCTTCCCCATCTGGGACGAGCCCGGATCGAGGAAGGTGACGCCCATGCCAAGGTCGCGCGCGGCCACCTCAAAGGAGCAGCGCGTACGGGTGGAGGTCTTCTCGAAGAGCAGGACGATCTGCTTGTCGCCGAGCCATTTATGCGGGGTGCCGGTCTGCTTCATGCGCTTGAACTCCGCCGCGAGATCGAGAAGATACCGGATCTCCTCGGGCGTATAGTCCAGCAGGGTAAGAAAGCTTCTGCCGCGGATGTTGAGTGCCATGTTGGTGTTCCTCCTCGTATGATTAAGTGTGATAGTTCTTCTTTTTATTCGTCGCGGATCAGCGGCATGGACATGCAGCGCGGGCCGCCGCGGCCGCGGGAGAGCTCCGCCGACGGCATTTCCAGGATCTCGATGCCGCTCTCGCGCAGGATGGGATTGGTCACGTCGTTGCGCTCATAGACGATCACCCTGCCCGGTGCGATGGCAAGCGTGTTCGAGCCGTCGTTCCACTGCTCGCGCGCCGCGGCGATCATGTCGTCGCCGCCGCAGTGGATCAGCTTTACACGCTCGGTGTGCGTATACTTTTCCAGAATATTCTCAAGCGTTTCGTCGATGCGCTCGATATGCAGCTCGGCCGGGTCGTGGATGCCGGGCGTGATCTCATAGACCGTCAGCGGGCCGATGATCGCCGGGTGGACGATATACTTGTCCGTGTCGATCTGGGTGAAGACCGTGTCAAGATGCATGAACGCGCGGCTGGACGGGATGTCAAAGGCCAGGACGGTGCGCACGGTGGCCTCGGGGTCGGAGAACAGGCAGCGCGCGACGCGCTCGATCCCGTCGGGCGAGGTGCGCTCGGAGATGCCGACGGCGATCGTCTCGGCGGTGAGGTTCAGCACGTCGCCGCCCTCGATGCTGGCGTGGTCGGTGCGGTCACAGTAGCGGCGCACATCGGCAAAGTCGGGGTGATAGCGGAAGATATAGTCGGCATAGATCGTCTCGCGGCGGCGCGTGGGATAGTGCATGCGGTTGATGAGCACACCGCGGCCGACCGAGGCAAAGGGGTCGCGCGTGAAGTAGAGATTCGGCATCGGGTCGACGACGATGTCGTCGGCGGGGGCGATCCTGTCCTGCAGCGAGTAGAGCGAGGCGCCGCCGATCTCCTTGAGCGCGATGCCCTCCATCGTCTTTTCGACCAGCGCCTTGCCCGCGTAATTCTCCAGCAGATAATCGCACAGCTTGTCCCGCCATTTGCCGGTCCGGATATCGCCCTCGCTCAGCCATTGGAGGATAAAGGGACGGACAAGCTCCGGATGCAGGGCAAGCACCTCGGTCATCAGATCCTCGAGATAGACGACCTCGACGCCGTTGTCGCGCAGGATCGCGGCAAAGGTGTCATGCTCGCGCTGGGCGACCTTGAGGAACGGGATGTCGTCGAACAGCAGCTCGCCGAGGCGCTTGGGCGTCAGCTTCAGCAGTTCCTTTCCCGGCCGGTGCAGCAGCACGCGCTTTAGAGGCCGGATCTCGTTTTTGACACAGATTCCTTTCATCTTCGGCTCCTACAAATTTTTCCTGTTATCGGGCAAAACAAAAGGTACAGCGGACACCGTACCTTTTGATTCGCGGCAGGCATCGCAAACGCGAGGCCGCGGCTTTTCTATGCAGATAATTCGGTCACATGGACTCCGGCGCGGAAACGCCGATAAGGGACAGCGCGTTTTTCAGCGTGATCATCGTGGCCGTCACGAGGCCGAGACGCTGGTTCGTCAGCTCCGGATCGTCGGGGTTGTTGACCTTGACGGCGTTGTAATAGCTGTGGAAGGTCTTGACGAGGGAGATGATATAATCCGTCAGCTTGTTGGGCTTGCGCAGCGCGGCGTCGGAGGCGACCTCCGCCGGGAACTCGCCGATCTTTTTGAGCAGCATCAGCTCGCGCTCGTCGCTGAGGCGGTCATAGCGCTCGCAGCGCTCGAACTTGGCGATCTTGGGGTTCGTCAGGATCGAGTTCATGCGGGAATGGGCATACTGGGCGTAATAGACGGGGTTGTCGTTGTCGCGGCTGCGGGCGAGCTTGAGGTCGAGATCCATGTGGGTGGAGACGTCCTTTGCGACGAAGAACCAGCGCGCGGCATCCAGCCCGATGTCATTGCAGAGCTCGCGCAGCGTCAGCGCGTTGCCGGTGCGCTTGGACATCTTGACCTCGACGCCGTCCTCGACCATGCGCACCATCTGGATGAGATCGACCTCCAGCGTGTCCTCCGGATAGCCGAGCGCTGTCAGCGCGGCCTTCATGCGGGTGATATACGAATGATGATCCGCGCCCCAGAGATCGACGAGCTTGGGATAGCCGCGCTCGATCTTATAGACGTGGTTGGCGATGTCGGGCGTGAGATAGGAAAGCGTCCCGTCGCTCTTGCGCAGCACGCGGTCCTTGTCGTCGCCGTAATCGGTCGAGCGGAACCACAGCGCGCCGTCCTGCTCGTAGAGGAGGCCCTTGTCCTGCATCAGGCGCAGGCAGGCGTTGATGCGCTCGCGGTCGTTTTCATAAAAGAAGGTCTCGTGCATCCACGAATCGATCCTCACACCGTAGGCGAGCAGATCCTTTTCGATCTTTTTCAGTTCGAGCTCCTTGCCGGTCTGCATGAAATAGGCCATGCGCTCCTCTTCCGGGGCGTCAAGCCATTTGTCGCCGTCCTTCTTTGCGATCTCATGCGCGATCTGCCGGACGTCCTCGGCATGGTAGCCGTCCTCCGGCAGCGGGTAGTCGCTGCGGCCGAAATACTCGAAATACCGCGCTGTCAGCGATTTGCCGAGCATGACGATCTGGTTGCCGGCGTCGTTGACATAGTACTCGCGCAGCACGTCATAGCCGCTCGCCTCCATCAGGCGGCAGATGCAGTCGCCCCAGGCGGCGTTGCGGGCGTGACCGCAGTGCAGATCGCCCGTGGGGTTGGCGGACACCCACTCGACCAGGACGCGCTTGCCCTTGCCGCTGTCGTTGCGGCCGTAGCTGTCGCCCGCGTCGATGACCTTGTTGATCAGGCCGCCGAGCGCGTCCTGCTTGAGGCGGAAGTTGATAAAGCCCGGCCTCGCGACCGTAACGCTTTCGACCTCGGCGGCGAGCAGCTCGCCGAGCTTGGCGGCAAGCGCTTCCGCGATCTCCATCGGGTTTTTGCGCAGCGTGCGGGCCAGCTTCATCGCAACATTGGTGGAATAGTCGCCGAATTTGGGGTCCTGCGGTGTTTCGACCACATAAAGCCCGTCCTCCGGCGTGATGGCATAAACCGCCTGCGCGGCCTCGCCCGCGGCGGCATAGATCCTGCTTTCAAAATCGCTCATGGTTTTCCCTCGTTTCCGCGCAAAGGGCGCGGTGCTTTCCTGATATCATGGATTCGCTCCCTAGCATACCACAGTTTCCCTGATTTGGAAACAGTTTTTCATCAGCCGTAGGTGTGCATGCCGTGCAGCAGCGTGTTGACGCCCGCAAAGGTAAAGAACACGACAAAGACCGCGATCACAAGATACCAGGCCATCTGTCTGCCCTTCTTTTTGCCGCGCAGACGCAGATGGAGATAGACCGCGTAGATGATCCAGGTGATCAGCGCCCAGACCTCCTTGGGGTCCCAGGTCCAGAAGGCGGACCAGGCCTGCTCGGCCCAGATCGCGCCGGAGAGGATCACGACCGTGAGGAAGAGAAAGCCGAAGCTGACGAGACGGTAGCTTAAAAAGTCCATCTGGTCGAGCGCCTTTTGGTTGTCGCCCTCTTTTTTCGAGAGGATCAGATAGCGCGCGCCGATGCAGCCGGCGATGACGAACGCGGCATACGACAGCACAGCCGAGCCGATGTGCACGCCGAACCACGCGCTGCGCAGCGCGGGCATCAGGTCGCGGATCTCCATCGGCTGGAGCGCGGCATAGGTCATAATCAGCAGCGTCACGGGGATCGCCGCGACCTTGAGCCATTCGGTCTTCATCCGGGTGCAGACGGCGATCGTAAAGAGCGCCACGCCCCAGGCAAAGCCGTTTGCAAATTCAAACTGGTTCGACAGCGGCAGACGTCTCGCCGCGACGCCGCGCGCGACAATAAACACCGTGTGCAGCGCAAAGGCCGCGAGAAACGCGATCCAGGCCGCGCGCAGCAGCTTTTCTTTTCGAAAGGCCGTGCCGGTGAATTCCAGGATCACGGAAACGGCGTAAGCCGCAAAGGCGATAAAGAACAGGGCTTTCATTCACTTTTGTCCTTTCTCTCATAGGCTTCAAATTCCGCGCCCAGCTCAACGCGCATGCGCTCCGGCTTCGGCCCGCCGACGGCGTAGCCCTCCGCGTCGAGCTTGACAAGGACAACGTCGCAGAAGAAGGTGATGTACAGCGCCGCGGTCATCAGCACGAAGACGGCGATCAGCAGCGCGTTCACCGCGCCGGGCGTGCGCTTGATGCGAAGGCCGGGATACTCGACCGGGTCGTTGAAGCGGAAGACGAGGCCGCCCGCCTCGATCTCATCGCCCGGGAAGGCGAGGAGCGAGCGATACTGTCCGCCCTCGGCGACGATGACCTCGTAAACAGGGTTGTCATAGTGTCCCGAGACGGAGGAGATCAGCGTCACGTTCCCGCTCGGGTCCTGCAGATAGTCGGGATAGAGCGCCTGGTACCAGACGCCGCTCACCCCGTCGAGGGAGAGGAAGACCGTGTCGGTCAGCGTAAAGTCGTCCTCACCGCCGTTCGCGGGATTTTTGACCGTGACCGAGCCGGCCGTGCCGTAGGTCTGCTGATAGACCTTGTAGGGGCCGAAGCTCATCGGATAGTTCACGCGGATCTGCTTGGTCTCGCTCTCACGGCCGTCCGGCAGCTTGATGCGGATCTCGCTGGTAAAATCGAGACGCCCGCTCGTGTCCTCGATGGAAAAGCCATAGACGTGGATCTCGGTCCCGTCCGGCATCATGACCGATTCGCCCGGCAGACAGGTCTGATCGGTCACCTGGGGCAGATAGAGCGCCGCCGCGCCGACGATCACCGTCAGCAGGATGGACAGGTGCGTCAGAAAACTGCCGTAGCGGCCGAAGCTGTTTTTCGAAAAGATCTCGCTCTCGCCGATCTTCTCGCTTTGGCAGCGCATCGCGGCAAGATGGTCGCGCAGCTTCCCCATGCCCTCCGGTGTAAGGCGCACCGTATCCGGCAGCTTCGCCGCGCGCTCGCGCTCGGTCCGGCTCGACGAGACGACGGTTTTGATGCGCACGATCGAGCACAGGATCAGATTCAGACACAGCATCACGAGGATCACGATGAAATACCAGCTGGAAAAGATGTGGTCGAGCCCCAGCTTGAGAATCGGCGCGTAGGCGCCCTCATAGTTCTGCACATACCACATCGCCTCGTGCTCCTGCGGGATGACCGAGCCGATGACCGAACAGACGGCGACGAGCACGAGCAGCAGGATGCCGAAGCGCATGGAGCGCAGAAACGACAGGACTTTTTTCATGAGCAGCACTTCCTGTTACTTAAAACAGCCGCCCGCCCCAACGGGCGGGCGGCTGAAAGCGATTTGAATTCAGTCGGCTTTTCAGCCGGCGGCACGGAGGAGGTTGATGGCCTGGTTGGTCAGCGCTTCGGCCTTGTCAAGGAGATCGTCCGTCAGCTTCGGGTTGTGGGCGCCCTCGCTGTTTTCCACAAACACAAAGTCCCAATAGAATTGGGCGTCGCGGGCAAGGGAGCGAATCTCGCCCAGCTTGGCCTCGCTGATCTCGCCGCTTTCGACCGCGGCGGCCAGCTGCTCGGTCAGGAACTCGAGCTCATAGCCGATGGAGTAAGTACGCGCCTCGATGCGCTCCTGGGTCTCACGGACCTCGGTGACGAGATCGACGTGGCACTTGGAGCACTCGTTCTCGATCATCTCGGGGTTGTCGAGCGGGCTGATGAGGTTATGGCTGCGGTAGGTCATGCCGTTGTCCTTGGTCGCGGTAGGCATATGGCAGTCGGCGCAGGTGTAGGTCGCGCGGTGCTGGCTGCCCTCGCCGAGATAGGTCTCAAACTCAGGGTGCTGCACCTTGATCTGCTGGACGCCGGTGCGCGGATTGGTATAGTCGGCAAAGACCTTGCCGTCGGAGAAGTTCGAGCCGTCGTTGAAGAAGGCCAGCATTGTCGAAGGATCCATGCTCTCGATCGAGTTGTGGGCGATCTTGGTCTCCTTGGTGACCGGGTCGAAGTAATACTCGTTGTGGCACTGGCCGCAGGACATGTTCGCGGCGTCGACGCTGTTGAAGTCGTCGCCGAGCGCGTCGATCCAGTAGGTGTGGGTCACCGTGATCTGACCCGGGGTGTTGGCGTGGCAGTTATAGCAGCTGATGCCCTCGACGATGTGCTGCTGCACGTCGGTCCAGGCGTACTGATAGGCCTCGACGCCCTCTTCGTTGACCATGTTGGTGAAGTCCGGGGTCTTGCAGGTCCAGCAGTTGGCCAGCGCGTGGGGACGGCCGGTCTCCTCGATGTCGACGACGTCATAGTAATGGCCTCTTGCGCTGCCGTAGCAGAAGGAGAAGCCATAGGGCTCATAGAGCGTGGGGAGCATCGGGTACTGCTCGAGATAATCGACGATCTCCGAGCTCTCGCGCGTCATGTTCCAGCTCTCGTAGATCTCGGGGTATTTTTCGGCCCAGTCGGAGGCGTGGAGCACCGTGACGCCGGAGTGCGTCTCGACCTGGGCGGCGATCTGCTCGACCTTGATGATCGAGCCGCCGAAGTTGGCCGGATCGAGCCCGCCGCTTCGGAGTGCGTTGAAGATGGCGGCCTTGATGCCGTCGGACGAGAGCGTCGCGCCGGAAACCGCGTCGACCTTCAGGCTCTGGGCGTCGTAGATGATCTTGGGCAGGGACAATATCGCCTTGGAGCCGATGCCCTCGGTCTCTTCATCCTCGAGGATCTTGATCTGGTAGATGTGGTCGTTCGTCGCGGCGATCTGGACGGTGATGTCGGCGTTGCGGCCCATGGCCGTTCCTGTCAGCGTCAGGGCGCCGGCGGGCACCTCGCTGTCCGCGACGCCGGCCTGCCGCCCCGCAGCGCCGGAGACGGCGTTTCCGATCGCGACGGCGACGATGAACAGGCCGCACAAAATGGCGACCAGGTCGTCCTTTCGCAGCTTTTTCCAAAACGCAAGAAGCTTCCCGTGAAGTTTCATGTTTCCCTCCGCCGCACCTTGTAAAAGTGCGTCTTCGTATTCTTCCGGGCATGCCGAGACAGACTACGGCATAGTCCAGTATTAGCATACCATACCGCCCTAAAATTGGCAATTGGATAAACTGCTCAATTCCCCCCGGCGGAAACTTGGCAGAATGACAAAGGGATCCGCGGATGCCCCCCCGCGCACGGGGAAGGTGCCGAGCGCAGCGAGGCGGATGAGGTTTCTTTTCTTTGGTGTCCATGAATCGCCGTAAGGGATTCTTTCCTCCGCTGCGACGCGAAGCTAGTCCTTTAGGGCGGCGGAGGCCTTCCCCGCGCACGGGGAAGGTGCCGAGCGCAGCGAGACGGATGAGGTTTCTTTTCTTTGGTGTCCATGAATCGCCGTAAGGGATTCTTTCCTCCGCTGCGACGCGAAGCTAGTCCTTTAGGGCGGCGGAGGCCGGGTCGCGGCTCTGATGTGTACCGAAAACGCCGTAAGGGGATTCGCTTGCATCCGATTTTCCCTTATGTGAGACGGGAAAATCGGATAAAGGTATCGACCAGTTTTTGAACTGGTCGATGAAAGCCCCACCGGGGCTTTCGGACATGATTCGAATCCCTTACTACTGTTGAAATGTGCCAAAAAAGGCCATCCCGAATGGGATGGCCTTTTTTGGCACGCCGTAAGGGATTCGAACCCCTGCGAAGTTCGGCGCTGCGCGCCTTGCTTCGCAACTTTGATCCGCTTCGCTCAAAAAATGCTCCGCATTTTAAGGTCAGGGGTTCGATGATTTCCCGGATAATCAAAAATCCCGACCCCCTGTTGGGGGCCGGGATTTTTGTCTAACCTTTACACTAAAGATGCCAGATTATTATCATATCTTACTGCATTCTTTTGCGCTATCTTTAAGACAAAAAAGGCTTTATCATCTCTATACTCAGATTATCTTTGGTTTCCGCTTTAAACCCTTCAATTATTTTTGTCATTGTATCAGCGCTCCAGAAGATTTTTAGTTTATCTTTTGTACGTGTAATTGCAGTATAGAATATTCCATGCGTGATTCTTTCTGAGTTGCTATTAGGTATTACAACCTTGATTGAGTTATACTCTAAACCTTGAGCTTTATGAATTGAAACCGCGTATGCTAACTGAAACGGTACTATTGACTTTATCCGGGCGTCATCTGAATCTTCTTCTGTATTGCTCTCATCAGTTTCAAAAACGCCAAAGCGAATACGAGTTTTATTTTCCTCATTGGATACTATCTGTAAATCACTCCCTCTTACATCCAGTGAAGTCAACACAATTGGAATATCTAGAGTAAAATAAATACTATCATTGTTCTTTTCTATACCAACAATTATTCCCTTTAAGTTGTTATACAGCATCGGAAAACGTCGGCTTTCATTAAACAGAACTGGATCTCCTATTTTGTACTTCCAATCTGACCAATAATAAACATTTGTCGAAGGATTCGCATCTTGAAAATAATTGTTTATGCAGTTCAATCCAAATTTCCCATCATAGTTTAAGCATAGCACGACTTCATCATCATCTGTACGTTCAAGTAGTTCTTTTCCAATGTTTTTTGAAAACGGGCCATCAATTACTAGCTTTTCTGTGATGAGCGGACCTAAAAATCGGACTTCTTCCCACAGACTAATAATGTTTTCCTTTTGCGTTCTCCAAGTTCCTGTTAGCTCTACAATTGCCTTCTCTGGAATTAATTCTTTTGCATAGAAAAACCAGTTGCCAAAGTCTATCGACTCAATCTGATAAATATCGCCTGCAAGAACCAGCAGCGAACCCGGATCAATCTTGCTCAAAAACTGCACCATAGTTCTGTTGTCAATGGTGCTGCATTCATCAACAAATATTACATCATAATCAGTAGATTGCTTTGTATTGACGAATCGGTCAATTCCCATGAACATACTGTCAGCACCTGGAGATTTAATTCTTCGACGCAAATTATCTAAGGCCGTATGTGTCTTTGTAAGAAAGAGCTTTTTTCTTCCCTCCATCAAATCAGATATATAGTTCATCAGAGTCGTCTTTCCGGTTCCCGCTGCGCCATAAATCATAGCGACTTTTGATTTAACGAAAACTGTTTTTAAGGCAGCTACCTTTCGTTCGTCTACACCTGATGAATCGAATTTTGAAACAAAAGCTTTATTCAGTTGCTCCTGTCCTTCGTTGCCATTTGAAGCTGTTTTCAGTAAGGTTTTCAAAATAGACACAGTGTTTTTTACGTATTCATCAATAAATACATAGCCATTTTGCTCTTTTATGGCCTTTCCCTTATCTCTATCCCAATTTGACAGTGAACTGTTGTAGCCTTCTATCGTCTGGTTTCCTGAAGGATTTTCTATTGTTTTCTTCTCGTGGAATAACTCTCCGGTTGAATCAGTCAAAGACCTTATTCTCATGTACGGCAAAAAAAGCTTGCATCTGTTGATGCCTACTGCTCGAATCACATCTCGTGGAAGAAATTTTCCATTGGTTTTATGTCTTGGCAAGTTATAAAGAAGTGGGTTCACTTCAAATGAATAGCACTTTTTTGATAAGAAGACGCATTCACTATTTAGTGCATCAGAACTGCTAATCGGCAAAAGGTCTTGCAATAATTCTTCGTGTAAGCCAATTAGTGCGTATCGCACAGTATACTTTCCGAAAGTAGTCGACTTCTCATTAAAAAGAGTATGAAGGACTGTCAGTGATTCGAGATAGCTATTTGTTTTAATTCCTTTATACACTTCGGAAAGTTTTTCGTTGAATCTATCATCACTGAAGTCAATAAAGTCGAGGAGATTGATGCCTGTTTTAGTTAAGAAATCCATTAACGCACGGTATTCATTATGTTTTGAGGTTATTCTCGTATTGCATTTGATTGTTTTTGACAACTTATTCAATACGGTTGGCGCAATGGAAACTCGCCAATCTGTTATTACCTTTATTTTTGTTGGCTTGTCCAATAAAACTATGTCCGCCTGGGCATATCCGATTTGGATAGAATAGTTTGAAGAAACATCCTCCTTTGAGTAAACGGTAAGCCTATTGAACTTTGTTGCATACATATCGGCCAGTTGCAGGGTTATTTCAAAATACCTTTCACCCGAAACATAGAAGGCCGTCTTTTTCTGTACATAATATCTTGTTTGCCCTATAGCGTTTCTTGTGTTATGTACGGTTTCAATCGAGTCTGCTAATAGCTGATTATACTCGGCGTCCTCTTGATTTAGATTATATGGAAACTTTTCTAAGTTCTCCAGAACTGTTAGATCATAGAAATCTTTTAAGTATTTTCGTATTCTCCACAGGAAGCCATAGTACTTGAGCATTAAACGCTCATTTTGTCCTTCCTCGGGTACCCGCAAGTCTATATATCGAAGTCCCTGTAAAAAGGAAGCCAGAAATTTCGTATCTATGCGCATCAATGCCATTTCCCATGCAGTTCTAAGACTGACAGCGACATAGTACCGCAAGCCATTTAAAATCAATGTTCCTTTGCACAGATCTTCCAATTGAGTTAATACCCTTCTGGAAAGCTGCTCGCGAGTTTGATCCGCTTCCATTCCATTCTCAATCGTTTCAGAAATCAACTCACAGCGCGTACATACTATTTTGATAATATCCTCTTTACTGTATTCGCGCGGCTCTAGCTGTTTCATATAGGAATGCGTGTCTGCAATAGAGTCAAGCTTTTTAACGAAAGCATCCAATGAATCATCTGTGTTTTTTATTTCATCTTCAGAATTAAACACAATCGTTGCGGAGTTGTTGTTAAAATCTAAGGATGCAATAAATTCAGATGACATATACTTCCAAAAGAAGCGCGCTTGGTTTCGCAAATGAGGATTTAACACTAAAAAGAAGATACCGGGGTCTAATGATATTTCAGTCGCAACGTATGCAGGGAAAGCAAGATCTTTTAATTGATAGTGAATTGTACCATCTGTCGCTATACGAGCGGTTTTAGTTCCCTTAATCTGAACCACAAACTTCTTTTGAGGCTGTCTGTTGATCTCTGGTTTTGAAACCAGTTCAAAATCTCCATCAACATTCGGCCATTTATCATCGACTGCAAAGTTCGTATAAATGTTCTCTCCAGAAATGCAAGCGTCTAATTTTTTTATTGCCTCTCTATCTTCCTCTGACTTTTCACTATGTGTCTTGATGTGTCTCTGCAATTGCTCGACTGTGATTTTTTCTTTCGGCTTCTGTCTCGGCATTTTTTATTCACCACCTAGCAACGCTCTTATATCAATCAAAAAGCAATAGATTACTCGATTCATTTTTGCTAGAAAACTATGGGCGTTTATCTAGCACTATTAAGTCGGAATTCCTCCTCCGCCTGCTCGATGCGTTTTTGAATTTCTTCTGCTGTTGGCAATTGTGCTTTGATATCTTGTATTTGAACATTCGAATAAGATGCGACTCCCATTGGGGTTGTAATTCCCTGAAAAGCCCACTGCACTTCTGTCTGATCTTTATCCTTACAGATCAAAAGCCCTATTGTTGGATTATCTGCATCTGTTTTCATCAGATCATTTACAGCATTGACATAGAAATTCAGCTTTCCGGCGAATTCAGGCTCGAAGGCAACGGCTTTTAGTTCTACTACAACATAGCAACGAAGCTTAATATGATAGAACAGCATATCGATTCTCCGTGTCTTCCCGGAAACAATGATTTCTTTTTGCCTGCCGACGAAGGAGAAGCCTGTCCCCAACTCCAGAAGGAAGCGCGTAATGTTCTGTTCTAATGCGGATTCAAGCGCAGATTCATCATAATCTGCCGGAAGAGTAATAAAGCCCAGATCGTAGGTATCCTTTGTTATCTCCTGCGCAAGCTTGCTCTGAGTCGCAGGAAGGCGCTCAGAGAAATTTGTAATGGCTGCTCCAGCGTTATGATAAAGGTCGGCTGCAATATAGTTTTGCAGTGCACTTCTGCTCCATGCTTCTTCGGCTATTTTCTTCACATAAAAAAGCGCCTCTTCGATAGATTTGCATCTGGTTACGATCTCCACATGATGGCCCCATGGTACAAAGCCAAACACATCGGGAAAAGGTAATTCTCCCACATCTTGTTGGAGAGTTCCTTGCACTTCGGACATTTCTTTTTGTTTTTCATTATTATCACGATATTCAATTTCTCCAACAAGCTGTTGGAGATTTTTATTGTGACTATGTCGTGAGTAAAAAGCATACCACTTCTTCATGTTCCAGAGGTTTGTGGTGCTAAATCCCTTCACATTCGGGAATTCCGCTTGGAGATCGAGGCTGACCTGCTCAACAACGCCTGCACCCCATGTATCTTCAGCCCGGCGCAAAACAAGGTCTCGCCCTAATTGCCAATTGAACAAAAGCTGTTCAGAGTTGACTTTTACTGCAGCTTTAATCTGCGTATTGCGATAACGCTCTTTTATATTATGGAGCCACTGAATATAATCTGAATCCAGATGGACATCATGCATTTTTACAAGGCTAGGCTTCTTTGACATATTTGTGGCCTCCTCTGTCAACCAATTAGCGTTCATATTCGCTTATATTATAGTATGCATTTTACATGCTGTCAAAGATAAGCTAAATATTCTGGTTTTTCCTTCCCTTGATTTCCTGTACCAGTTCAAATGTTTCGCGGTCAATGATCGGCTCGTGCGCATTCTCAATCAGATACATAGCCAGTTCATCATTGTTCTTCTCCTGCTTCCCTGCCAGGAAATCCGGCGTATAAGTTTTCTGCATCAAAACATGCCCGATGTACTTTTCATTGTTTAGCATCCGGTCAATGGTCGAGGTGCTCCATTCCGCTCTCCCTGTCACTGTCTTGACGCCGTTTTCCTCCAAGTATCGCTTGATCTTCCGAACACCGTTTTCCTGTAAATACAAATCGAAAATCTTCCTCACGATCGCAGCTTCCTTCGGTACGATCTGGAGAACTCCGTCCTTTCCTTTGGTGTATCCGAGAAATTGCGTGTGATTCAGGACGATCTTCCCGCTTCGCATCCTCTGGCGGATACCAAATTTGATGTTATCACTGCGCACTTGGCTCTCCGCTTGGCTGAAAGCTGCGTATGCGTCCAGAATGATATTGTCTGCTGTCATTGTGTTAATGCCTCCTGTTTTAAAATATACATCTATCCCCATTTCTTTCAGCTTCCGTACCCGTCGGATTACTTCAAGGGCATCTCTGCCGAAGCGGCTGACCGATTTGACAAGAACCAAGTCGATCTTCCCTTTTGCGCAATCCTTCAGCATATGTTGATACTCTGGTCTTTTTGATACCCGTGTGCCAGAAGCACGGTCATAATAGATGGCGACAAGCTTCCATCCCGGCTTGTCGCTGATATAGTGGGTATAGTAAGCGATTTGGTTTTCAAAGCTGCCCTGCTGTTCCTCATGCGTCGTGCTGACACGGCAATACGCAGCTACTTTCAATTCATGTTGTGTAAGTGTAGCAAATTCTCTCTTGGGTAAGACAATCACATTTTCAGCCCACCACTCGACGAAGTTTGCGCAGCAAACTCGCCTCCACCATAAAAAAAACCGTCGACATAATCGGCGGTTTTCTTTATGCCTTGTGGGTCAAAATAAGATGTCGCAACATTTTTTTGAAGGCTCCTAGGATCTTAATAAAGTAAGTATTTTAACGGTTTTGAGGATTTCAGAAAATGTTCCGTCAATTTGCCTGAGATACGATGCGGTATCAAAAAAGATGTCATTTTGTATTACTTAGATTTTGTCAACAAATGCTTCGGCTTGCTATTGCTTTACATATATCAACATGCCTGACTCTCCCAGATGTGATAATCCTTTCAAGCACTAAATATATATCCTGTCCATCAGTTTTGTTTGAACCGATTAAGTATTATCGATATTGATTCTTTATTGTTTTTCGGCTTTTGTAAATACGGGATTACGCGTTCAAAGCAGGAGCCAATTGATTGAAGCTCGTAATCCGTAAAAGTAATAATCGAAATATTATACTTCTTCAGGTAGTCACTTCTTTTTTTCATTTCTCGTTCCCAGTCTTTATGTGTAGATTTCGGGCTTAATTCAATAGCAACATGAGTATTAGTATATGAATTGAGGATGAGAAAATCCGTTCTCCATCTATGCCAGTATTTATCCTCTCCAAATCTAAACTCTGGGATTAAAAGCGGCTCTTTCATCCAATTATCTGAACGAGATACATAGTCAAAATATTTTTTTAAAAATACAGGTTCAAAAGGTGAATGACTTTGTTCCGGAAACCTCTGAAAAAAACCAGATACTCCTGACAAATCATAAAATTTGAGTATATTTTTTTTGCTGTAATTGATCAAGCCCGTAGAAAGAATATGTTCTAATGTCCAATAATGGAATGAAACTCTACGTATTTCACTATGATCATTTTCATATTTTCCTTCACGAAGAACAGGGGCAATCGGCAGGCCCCAGCAATTTTGGTTATCTCCGAACCACACGGTCTCCAACTGTTCCTTCGGCTTTACCCTTGAATAGGCCTCGAAATTCTTATAAAATGTTCGACGCTGGAAGTTTAGAACATAGTTTTGACACTTGTCGTCTTCAAGCAACAGGCGAAAGATGATATAAGTTTTATTCCCTGTATTTAAATCTTTGCGATCACCATAAACTCTTTCTAGCCCTTGCAACCAAGTAACTATATACTCTTCAACGCTCGAAAAGGCTCTATGTTTTACATCCGCAAAATCACTATTGTGTGCTCCTAATGTTGCATGTAATGAAGAGCGATCAGATTTTTCAGTGTTTCCCTCTAATTGACGAAAATGATTATACACAGCAACAATATGTGCTTCATCAGCCGACAGGAGTTTGTCTAGTTCTGAAACTCTCTGATCTATTTCTTTTTTTAGATTATGGTCTATCATCTTGCCTATACCTCGCTTGTATTCTTAAGATAAGAAAGAAAAAGAGATAATAATTCTATGGTTTGTGTCACGATGTAGGCAAAGATTATTGCTTCTGCATAATAATCCTATATGCTACGTCATAGCCACCCGGAGCGGGAGATAAACGTGGGGATCTCTTCAATTCACAATCAAAAGATGCCATCTTCATCTGTATCGGGTGTTTTATCTCGAATTCCGGTTTGTATTTCAAGCATCCTAATTGTTCTTCTTGCAGCGTTTTCGTAAGTTTGATTAATGGAGAAACTTTTTATTGCTGTATGAAAATCCTTGTATATCCCTGCAATTTCGAACTGTTTTTCATCATAATTTCCGTCGGGCGTATCGATCATAAGCTTAGAAGTTTTCGACATTGCATAAAGAAGATAGACATAAGCTGGATTGATATCTGGCTGAGGATTATTAATCGCATATTTACACTTTTGAAGATAATCTAAAACTTTGGAATATTCTCCCCGCTCAAACATCATATCCGCTAAACGAAGTGAGCATTGTGGCGCAGATGGATACTTATTGTACCCTTCCATTAGGTATTTCTCTTGATCTCCTTCGCCCCCAATTTCTTTGAGCACTTCGGCTTTTTTGCAATACGCACGATCTACAGCATCAGGATCTCGTTGAGAGTATTCAATAAATTCATCTGCTAGTTTATGAATTTCTTCTTTTAGCTTATTACGGTCTGGTCCTTTGGGGAGCCTATTTATTTTATCCAAATAATAGTCTATCGTGAATGAATAGGCTCTCCACCCCCAACTTTCCTTGTCTACAAGGAGTAAACTGGAAAGGGCATTTTCACACTCTTCAAGTTGTCCACTCTCTTTCCCATAAAGAATTGTATCTGCAAGAAGATCAGGGGCCAAAGGATATTTTTTTAATCCTCGCTTCAATATCCAAATAGCGCAATCAAATAGATCTTGTCTGGCATAGTCTACAGCCAAATTGTGATAATCGTTGGAGTCGGAAAAAACAGTAAGTGATTCATCCGTGATCAATTTGGCCAAGTTCCTCATCTTTTTTCTAGGATCTTGTTCGTACTCGTACTCTCCATATTCATCAAATTCGTCAGCCGACAGATGAACAAGGCTAGCAATAACTGATACGACATTCTTTATAGTGAGAGATTTTTCTTTCTGTACCATTTCAATTAACTGTTGATAGGTCAGTTTCTTCATGGTGTGAAGACCTCCTTATTCTCTTAGTATCTTAAATTTAGACATTAGGACCGGTGTATTTGTGTATCCCTGTTATTCACATATTATCGCTTAAGACCACGTCAATTTTGGGTGGCAGCTGTGGCACTCTATTTACTACTGGGAGAGGCTCAAACTTGTTTTTGTCGTAGATTTCGATATCGGCTAGGTTTGTGACACAAGGCTTTGCTCTGCCACATAGCAGGACAGCCTCTCCAGCATCCTTGTCTAAGCGCTGTAAGTCGGCCACAGAGAGGATGGGTTGAGGGGCTTCTCCAACTGTTTTACCACACAATGCGGAAACTTCCTCTAAAAACTGGAGTTCCCGACTAGTTAAAAAAATCCAATTGTTACAATTGGTTTGTATTGTTTCGGTCTCATCTCGATATCGCTGTATTAGCTGATGTTTGCTTTGGATAATTAAAGTGAACCGAATGTTGCGGCTTCGCGCTGCAGTAACCATGGCAGGAAAGTCTCGAATAGTAGGCAATGAGGAGAACTCGTCCAGAATATAGTTAACCCGGTTTTTTAGAACTCCGGTATGAATACCGTCACGCTCCGCGTCCAACTGTGCATTGAAAATCATGTATTCGTAGCTTTGTTTGATGAATAGAGAGACTAAACCGTGATATCCGGTTTTTTCATCGGGGACAATCAGAAAAACTGCAGTGGGCATAGTCCCAATTCTGTTCATATCAAAATCGTTTGTACTAAGCATGTCCAACAAATTAGGTTGAATGGAGAACATACGAACTTTCTGATCAAATGTGCTTAGGATACCTGCCTTTGTATCATTTGCAGTCTCGACTGTTCCAATCAAAGCAGCAGTTATTATTTGATCGGTTTTAGCATATGCCCATAGCTTGTTTCTCTGATATGGACCGGACAGCAATATATTACGCAATTCAATGACATTGCCCATATGCACATATGTTGAGCCGAGGCCATGTTCCTGGCAGTACTTGAATAGAAGCAAAACCAAACCGAAGAAAAAAGAACCTGCACTATTATCCCAAAAAGGATCCTTTTCTGATTTTTCTGCCTGGATCAGATTCTCCGCTATGTCATTGACAAACTCATATGCCTTGTCTATTTCTCCTTGAGAATAGAATTCAAATGGTATAATCAAAGGGTTCCAACGCTGTCCGTGCATAGGAGATCGTAAATTTAGCACAAAGACACTGTATCCCTTTTGCTCCAAATACGCCGCAGTTCGATTATATATCTCAGCCTTTGGGTCTGAGATAATCATGGATTCACCTGTACTCCCAAGAATTCGAATCGACGGCATTACAACAAGGCGACTCTTTTTGGAACCAGTTGGTCCGATAACTAATGTGTGCGTATCCGTATGATCCACGAAGATAGTATTACGCTTTCCGCTCCAAGCCAGTGGAATGCCTGCTTTACCAGAATCCCATGGTTTGAGTTTCTTTTCTTGGTTTTGTATGGGTTCATTTTGCTCTAAAGAATACTCTACAAAAGGTGCAGTTAACTCATGTATAGACGAAAAATACTTGTTGTATTTTTCTGAAATGCTTTTATCAAACACTCTGCTCATGTTACCCCGCCTTTTTGATTGCCAAATATTTGTAATTACTGCCTTCGAATGAGTGTGAGAGGGTGCTCTTTTGTGTCATCTATTGTGCTTTCAGCGCTATTATCTCTTGTATTCTCCCTAGCATTAACTTGGCAAAGGTAGAATAATTCTTGAACCGTAGGATTCATGATCCCTGTGTAACAAAACATGAAGATAGCGGCCTTTTCATAATTTGAAAGATGAGTTCCTTGAACCTCAATCTTACGAATGTATTGATCAAATAGTTCAATTGTAACTTGAATTTTTTGGGGATCTATTTCATTTGGCGGAAGAATTATTAAACGAATGCGAGGCAGCATACTACCGTCGCCTACCGGATCAGTCTCTCGACTGGGTTGAGAAACATTATCTCGGTGCCATTGCCTTATGTCTTGAACTATTCTTGCCTCTTCTTCTTGATTTAAAAATCTATTGCCAGCCAGCACATATAGTGTATCTCCGATTGGATAATTATGAACTGGAGAGAACGGCTCGCCATTTTCTGCGCGAAATCCACCCAACGCAAAGCCGTCTTTTTGAATGACACAAATACTCCAACCTAAGCCGGAATCGTGCTTTGCAATTGAATGATGGTTAAAAAGATAATGAACGATAGCATTCGGTTTTTCAATATCAGTTTCTGCAACTTTGATTATTTCAAAAGTTGTATTATTACTCAGAGATTCGGTTATTGATTTTGTTGTCTCATCTGAAATACTACCATTTTCTACAGGCAAATTGGGTTCTTGCCAAGTGCAATCTACTTGTTTTTTTTCAGTCTCTCGGATTAAATCCAATAATAAGATAGAGATTTCACTGTACATACCTTGATTGTATGTTAGGGGCGTATATCCTTTTATTTGTGGGGGGAGATCTAAATTTCCATTAGATTTAAGCTTTGCAATTGGGAAAAGATGCAAGTTGTTATTTTTGCGATTATCTCTGACTACGTCTATATCAGATTCATAGTTTATTATTCTAACGGTCTTATCATTTCGCAAACTTGCGCCTATAAATAAGATGGAGTACCCTTCTACTACGGATTTTAGAACTTCACGGGCACCATGGATTCCATTATATGCAGGGAGCTGTTCCGGGTACATATGATCATAGGCAGTCTTTGACATCACCAGACTATCAGGTTCTTCTATGTGACCGTGAATATATAAGATGGACCGAGAGGGTGTATTCCATCTATTCATTATTCTCCCGTCCTGAGGGTAGATTGCTCGCTTGTCCCAGCGATCATCTTTGATTATCCTACACACTTTTTCAAATGAACTGTCGACATTAGTTGTTATCAAAAGCTTGCTCAAATAAGGAAGATAATAAATAGCTGGAATTCCATACGGTTTATCAAAACTTGGTGGATCTCCCTCTGCTTGAAATGCTTTGGCGCATGCATCGTTAAATGACGAAAATATAAAATCGCCAGCCAAAGCACTTTTATCATACAATTGCTTCAATTCAAGGATGACTTCTTGGAGAATATCTCCCCATTTAAGGAAGTCACCGCACTTTTTCCCCTGCTCAAGCTTTTGCATTATCAAATCTAACGTCTCTTCGGTGCTTTCATCTTTATCGAAGCTCAGATAATACTCTTTTATTTCGGAGTAATAATTTTCCAATTCTTTCTGTGTCCATTCAAATGGATATCCCCATCTACAGTATTTTTTCCATAGAGATAAGCCCGCACCAAAGAAAATAACAAGTTTCTCTCGCCTTATATCATCTGCAATCAAAAAAAATCGTTCCCTATTTCGGCCAACAGCGAGTAACTGCTCTATTCTTTTCATCTATCTATCTTCCTCTCGTCGTGAAAAGCTATGGTATTTGTAGTATTATCAATTAATTATATTAATAATATCATATTAAATTATTTTTTTCAACCAACAACAATCATATTTTTGTTGTGAAATCTTGCGCTGCAGTTCTCATTATGAAACGATGCTTTGAGAGAAGCTGTTGATATCATGGTAAAAACATGCTATATCAGAATTCAGAGATGGGATCTCTTGTAGTATGGCATTCAGCTGATTAATAGAACTGCAAAGCGCTATGGCTGGAGACTTTCAATAACATCAGTGCAGTAGACGATCAGGTGTCGACTGTGACCTTCGCGGGGTACCACGACTTTCGGGGCGGGGCCATATGTAACTAATACTCCACCAGGAGGACATAGATAATGGATGAGAACTTAATTGCTTTCCTTTTGAACCTTGCTGCAAGTATGACTTGGGATGGCTTGAAAAGAATTCCCACCAAAAAGTCCGATTGCAATCCTGAGAGGCAGGCTATGCTTGCTATAGCATCTACCATGGAAGCATTCTATAAATACATGGGCTTTGAATACGATGAAGATCTCGTGATGGATTCCTTTATATGCTCGGCTTGTCAATACCAAGATATAAAATGGCATCTAAGGGATGTGATAGAGTTCTCGATTGCTCAGCTTATTTCAGATGAACAATTTGAATGGTGGGTCACTGAATACTCGAAGAAGATTCCTTGGGGTGAACAACCGTTTGTGGGGAGGGATCAAACGCTGTCGAGAATCAAGTATAAGCTCATAGTTAGAGATGTTCACAGTTGCGGAGATCTAAACGCGATTATGGAGTCTATGATAAGAGGTTTCCAAACTTCATGGAAACAAGAAGTGATCGAAAGCAGATAGTCTTAGAAGAAATATGCTGGCTTTAGTTCCTTGCACATTGGACAGCATCAACCATATCAGCGGCTATAAAGTCGGCGAGCAGTATATGACGTTGATAAAGGAAGGAACGATTCATGAGTTATCATGGATCATCGTCCAGTTTGTAATCCAGAATGGATTGGAAGAAACAATTGAGGCCGGGAGCAACAAAAGCTTCATGGATTACTTCCTTCGGAAATGTTTTGAACACTATATTGGTCATAATGAAAAAAGTCTGCGGAGTGTTTATGATGAGCTGAAAGGAATCTTCAAGATGGATTCACCACTTGGACCGTTCGTTAAACGTAACCTTACCTGTGCTGCTGGAAATCTGTTTGAGAACAGAAGGGATAAGGCTTACCAGAGTGAGTATATCAAATTAGCTCAGCAATTTGCTGAGGCTGATGATTTGTATGATAGACTGACGGCCTGGTTTCTCATCCGAAATAGTGTTGAAGAGCCACAAGACGAACTTAACGTGGAATTGTTGGAGGCCTTGAAGGACTTAATGTCGGACACCGAATTAATGGACAAAATAGGATTGGAAGTTGAGGCGTTTGCCAAAGGAAAAGTATGACAAACCGCACATTTTTTAATGAGCTCGACAGTCAAAATAGTGCCAGAACTTATTATTTCCCATGGACACTATCTTCTAACTTGCCGGACATACATGGTGTTCAAAACGCAGTTTAATTCACGTCTTTGGCTGACTAGACCATCAGCCAGATGAAATAACACAGGTCTCTGAAATTCCGAAGGGTATGATCCCTATGAGTTCTCCATCCTCTGCCTGATTTCAATCCCACCGTGCAGGCAGACGAGGATTTCTTCTGCGCTGATAATCTTTACCCAATCTACGAGCTGGCGGATCGTGGATTCTTCCCATTCCGTGAGCTCGGCAGAACTGTTCTCCATGAGCTCTACAGCCTGCTTGATGCGTAGGTCTACTTCGCTGCCCTCGCGATGCGCTTCTATGTTCTTGCGCTTTTCTTTAAGCGCGGCCATTTCTTCGGCCAAGGCTCGGAAGTCCTCAGTGTAGGATTCGCTGCAGAACTCGCCTGCGGCCTTGGCCAGTAGACGCTGGAAATCCTGCTCCAGTTCAGCCAGCCGTTTATTGATATCAGCTATACTCATCGTATTGTCGAGCGCTGGGAGCAGCTCGATCTCCATTGCCCCGGCGATCTGATTGATCAGGACTTGCTTCTCGCTCATGGCGGAGTTGAGCGCTACGAGGATCGCAGCCTGCAGTTTATCTTCATCTACGGTCGGGGAATCGTGGCAGTATTTCTTCCCGTAATCCAGACGGCTGACGCAGCGCCAGACGATTCGTTTTTTTCCATTCTTAGACCAGGTCGTTCGCTTATATTTTGTACCGCACTCTCCGCAGAACACTCGATCCGACAGGGCATACTTGCTGGTATAGCAGGACAGTCCTGTCGGAGCGTTTTTAGAAGGGCTGCGGAGCGCTGTCCGCCTAGCCACCTCGGCCTGTACCGCGTCGTATGTTTCACGGTCGATGATTGCCTCGTGATTGTTTTGAACCAGATACATGGGACGCTCGCCCCGGTTCTTCACAGCCTTGTGGGTAATGCAGTCAGTCGTATAGGTTTTCTGCATCAGCACATCGCCGCAGTATTTTTCACTGGTGAGGATGCCCTTAATTGCCGCATGTGTCCATGCTGTTTCTCTCCCGTTGGGGATATTATTTCTGATAAGCCAGTCCTGAATCATCCGCAGACTCGCACCGGCAAGGTATCTGGCGTAAATCTCTTTTACGACCTCAGCCTGCTCCGGGACGATCTCCGGCTTGTCATCAACGCCACGCCGGTATCCGTACAGCTTTTTATATTGAATACGAGTTTTGCCCTCGCGCATGGATTGATGGACGCCCCAAGTCACGTTGGCGCTGAGTGTTTCGATCTCCTGCTGGGCGAAGGCACCATGGATGGTGATGAGGAACTCGCTGTTCTCCTGCATGGTATTGATGTTCTGCTCCTCGAAGAACACGGCCACGCCCCAGCTCTTGAGTAGGCGTGTATAGTGCAGACAGTCCACCGTGTTTCGCGCAAAGCGTGAGATGGATTTCGTCAGGATCAGGTCTATTTTTCCCTTCTTGCAGATCTTGATCATCCGCATAAAGTCATCCCGCTTTTTTGCCTGGGTGCCGCTGATCCCTTCATCGGCGTAGATCCCTGCCATGCTCCAATTGGGATTATTCATGATGAGATCCGTATAATACTTGCACTGGTTTTCATAGCTGCTCTGCTGTTCTTCCTCCTCTGTGGATACGCGGCAGTAAGCAGCCACGCGCTGCTGACGGAGGGAAGCGGCCTTTTGCAGCTCCGGCTTTCCCGGAATCACGATCACGGTTCGGGCGGTACTCATGCTTCATCACTCACTTCTATGGTTTGGTTGTTTTTCAGAGTCAAGGTGACCCTTTTTATCTCCACGCTGATGCAGGCTACGGTCTTTCGCAGCAGCTCAGCGGATAATTCCTCTATTGGTTCGGCTTGCCGGAAGATCCGGCGGAGGCGCTCTGTCTCGTATTCGTCATCATCAATCATTTCGTATGAGGCCTCTGCTCTGGCAAGGATCAGTTGGGCAGCACGCTCCTCATCAATGGGCTGCAGGTTCATCACCGCTTCAAGCTCTCGCTGCGTGCGGAAGTGGCGGGTATGATCGGGCGGTTTTGAGTCGGGGGGCTGGACGGCGTCCGGGTTGCTGATCAAGTGGTTCATCGCCGCAAGGATATTGGCCTCCAGGGCTTCTTCCGCTTTTCCCCCGCCGAGGATACGGATCATTTTCTGCGCCTCTGTCTGTTTCGAGATGCCCCGCCGTTCCACTCTCTGGTGTTGAACGGCATGGTAGAGTGCCTCGGGCACGATCTCCGGATACGGAGCATCGCCGGAGTAGCGCTGATCCTGAAGGATGCGGTCTACCATGTTTTTGTTCCACGACTTATCCGCATCGTAATGGACTTTGGCTCGGACATTCAGCTCTGAGGCGATCTCCTTCAGTGACGCGCCTGCGTGATAGGTTATGTACATCCACATGACGCAGTCTGATTCATTGGGTGCGGCCTTCACATCACCGTTTTCGATGGTATACCCGAAGGGCAGCTTTCGCTTTCCCATCACCGTTTCATCCTTTCGATCCGTTCTTTTAGCCGCAGGCCGTTCTTCAGTTGGAAGGAGATGCGCTCACTATCCTCTACAATGATCCGTTCTACCAACGAGCCGTACAGGTCTACGTCGAATACGTCTATGTATTCAGGCCCTTCGGCGAGGAGGTCGATCAGCTCTTGTGTCTGCTGGACGGTTTGATCGCCCTCGGGCTCCAGGATGCGGCTCTTTTCCTGTTTCGCCTTCTGGAGCTGCTCCGCGATGGCATTGCCGTGGGATATAAAAACATCAGAATCAACGAGCCCTTGCTGCTTGAGCATGGACAGTAGTTGATTCTGACTGGTGAGATCTGCTATTCGCTTGTTCAATTCGATCACATCAAGGCTCCACAGCATCCTGCGGCTCTTGATCTCCAAATGTGTGGCAATCATTTGCGACAGGATCGGTTCGCCGTAATGCTTGAGTTTATAATAAAGCCGGCAGAAAGCATCCTCAACGGTCTCTGTAGAGACTGAAGGCATTTGACACTTCTCTTTACTTTCATACCGGCTGTAACATATCCAATATTCAGTTTCTCTGGGCTGCTGACGCTTAAAAACTGCGCCGCAGCATCCGCAATAGATTTCTTTTTGGAGAGGATGATCCTTGGGAGCGCAACTTTCTACGCTCAAGCGTCGTTCCAGAAGCGCTTTTGTTTTGTCAAAGGTCTCCTGACTAATAATGGACGGATGGCTGTTCGCCACATAGTATTGCTTTCGCTCCCCCTTGTTCTTTAGCCTCTTATGGGGGAAAGTGTCGGTGGCGTATGTTTTTCCAAGGAGCGCATTTCCCGTGTATCTTTCATTGGTCAAGATATGATAAATGGACGAGACTTTCCATTGGTCGGCACCATAGCATGGCGGGATGCCTGCTTTGTTTAATCCCTCCGCAATCTCTTTCCGGGGATGCCCGGTCAGATATTGATGGAAGATTTGCCGGATGACGCCAGCCTGCTCCTCGTCAACAACAAGGTCGCCATCGACTAATTGATAGCCATAGGGCGGCGTATTCGTAAGAAACTCCCCGCGCTCCATCCGCTTCTGATAGCTCCATTGCATATTGCTGCCAATGGTTTCGCTTTCCTTTTGAGCAACAGAGGCCATGATTGCGGTGATCGTCTCGCTGGACATGGTGCCGGTGTCGATCTTTTGCTCCTCGAAGAACACACTGACGCCAATGGACTTCAGTTCTCGGATGGCCTCAAGGCATTCCTTCGTGTTACGGGCGAAGCGGGAGATAGATTTACAAAGCACGCGGTCGATCAGCCCGCGACGGCAGTCTGCTATCAGCCTCTGGAAATCATCCCGCTTCTCCGCGGAAGTGCCGCTGATGCCTTCATCGGCATAAATGTCTACCATCTTCCAGCCAGCATGGGCGGTGATGAAGTCCGTGTAGTATCGGTTCTGCGCGGCGTATGAATTCAGCTGTTCATTCGACGCAGTGCTGACGCGGGCATAGGCGGCAACCCGGACTGTCACGGCCTCTGTTTTCTCGGTGGCCGCAATGGTGATGACCCGACGCTCTCCCGGCTGAACGGCTAGGTTGCCGTCGATCTTCAGCATTTTCTCCATGCTTCCACCTCCCCTCTGCAGCAATACACAATACCACAGAACCCTTGAAATAGCTATGAAAAGATGCGGATAATCAGAGAGAAATAATCAAGTCTGCTCCGCTTTCCGCAGCAACACGCCGAGCGATCTTTTCGATCTCCTGGCGGGAGAATGCCCCGCTGGAAAGGAGATTGCGGAGCAGTATGATTACTCCGCAGTAGTCGATTCGTGTATTCATAAGATTACTCCGTTTACAAAAGAGCCGCCCTATTTTTGAGATAGAACGGCCCTTGATCCGTTTTTGAGATTTTGCTTGCCTGTATTTGACACTACTTCCCCAGGCGTGGCGGTCAGCTAAACTGCGTTTGGCAACGCACTCCGGGACTTTCACCCCTCCGAGGATCTCTCCGAGCTGCTCCCTTTGCGTGAGGCTGAGGCTGAGCAGGGGTACCATTATAGGCAGAGAAGTCGTTGCGAAACAGCCTGCCACGGCTGCTTTTGGATGGGCTGAACCGCTCTGCACCTTGTTGCCGTTCTTTTGATGCGGGATCATTGCCCCGCACAGATGGTCCTGGCGTACCCTCCGAATCGCTCGTTCTTCTGCTGATGTTATTTAGCTGCCGGATGTTTAGTTGTCAAAGAGATACAAGGCGAGTCTGAAAAACTCCCCTCATAAGGAAAGGGGATAAAATCACCGTTTTTCACAACCACCTTTCAAAAAATTCTTTATTTTCCTTCTTGCGGCCCGTTCCTGCTTGGAAATGCACTGCTGTGTGCAGTGCAGTATTTCCCCAGTTTCACGCTGGGAAAGCAGATGGTAATACCGCAGATAAAGTATGTTCTGTTGGATCTCTGTTAACTGCTTGAGTGCCTTATGGAGCCCCGGATTGCTGATGCATTCCAACCAGCTTTCCACGGAGCTTTTGGCCATGTACGCATCAAACAGTTCCCCGCTTTCATTGACGGCCAGCATGCGGAGCCTCTCTGAATTGACGACACGATCCTTGCTCTCTAATGTCTGTTCCAAGGAGACATTCATGGATTCATAATCATTCTGCATGATATAGTCGTGAAGAGCCTCCTTTGCAACATACCGTTTGAAATAATGATTTTTGTTCTTGATTTCCTCTGGCTTTGTTCTGCGCCTCGACATTTACATTTTCCTCCGTTATTGAGATTTTTGAAAAGGCAAAATCTCAATAACGGAGGGGAGCGACAATGCAGAAGACTATCTGTCATGTTGGTGTGGATGCTGCCGCTGTAGCTTGAGTAACTAAGCAGTTTTTCTCTTAGGTACTACATAGTGAATCTTCATCATTCAAAAACCAATATTATCTTTTCGGTTAAATCGAAATTTCAGCAAATTCCACCTTGAAAACCAATAATGTAAAATTGGTTAGAGGTGAAGCTTTATGTCGGAATACTCAAAAAGATTAGGAAGAGCTGTTTATAAGAAACGGAAGGCCCTGAAATTAACACAGACGGATCTTGCAGAGCGAACCGGAGTGACGGAGCAAACCATCCGCAAAATTGAGCACGGAAATGGTAATCCTCAGTTAAGCGTTCTTGGCCCGCTAATCAAAGACTTGCAAATTGATCCAACGGAAATCTTTTATTCCCAGGAAAACAATGAGGACGGTGTCAGAAAGCCGTTAGATATACTTCTCTCAGAATGCAACGACAGGCAGATCATCGAGCTTCTTCCCGTTTTTAAAGCAGTTATTGACTTGGCCAAAAACAGCGGCATAACCGCAACAGAATAAAAAAAGAGCCTGCTGCTCCTTTCGGAGTCTAGCAGGCTCTGCGCTTTAAGCGTCTGGCTCGTCGCTGATCCTATATTATTATTTCTTGCACCTTGCGCTAGTTGTTAGCTACTGTGGCGTATTTTTTAAAGATTAGATCCGTGTTGTTTTCGGCTTCCTTCTCTGTGAGAGCGTATTTTTTTACGAGAGTCCACGGGCTGTTTTCTCGAATATATATCTCTGCTCCGTTTCCATCTTCATCTTTTACGACCTTGCTGATAATGACATCCAACAACATGGTCGTTTCGAAGATTGCAAACTGTGAACCCAACAATGTGCACTCTGGATACTCACGATAAAATGTGAGTGCATTGGCGTTAGGACCTTCAAGGCTTTCCAGCGGGATCTCATTGTTTTTCTTATCGATACCAATATGGAACTTAGAAAACGGGGATTTATAAGTCAACTCTTTCCCGTCGCGGAGGCATGCAAGCAGTTCGGAAAAGAAAATTCGGTCTTCCTCTGGGAATTCTGCTCCCGGCTGAAATTGCACATGAAGTAATTTTTCAAGTTCCAGAGCACTCTCCCAAAATGAAATATCTCTATCCACTTGTTCATTATCTGTTCCTGGGGACTTGTCGAGGACCTTTCCGATCTTTCGTCCTTCTACCCGCAGTGACCCGTCCCTAAACGATCTATACGCTTGCAGAGCAAATATCGCGTCCTGAACGGACGAGGCTTTGCCGGGGAATGCTGAAACAGAGATTCGGGCAGGTTCTTTTTTCGACCTAACCAGCTCTGGGTCGTCCGGCACAACCCACTCGATCGTCAACGCGGGAAAGTTGACGTTCCCAAATTTCATATGTGTCATGTCTTCAAAGGGAACGCGTCGAATCATGATGGCTTCACTCTTACCATTTGGGAGCTCAAAAACCAGTGGTTTCGCTTCTGGGAACTCATTAGGCATCATTATCTGCAGAAACTGTTCCCCCGATTCAGGGCCTCTGATTGGATCCGTATAGAGGCTGAAGGCCGTATATTTTTTATCACCCTGCTGAATAAATGTTTCGATTGGGACTGGCTTTTGGGTCCTGTACAGATAGTCCATCCATTGATCTGGACTTAAGTTCTCGGGAATTCCGCATTTCACCGGATCAATGACTGTTGACAACGGCGGGATTTCGTTTTCATTTATGGGTACGGCAATCAATCTTTGCGTTTCTTCATTTAGCACGTAATGAAAGCCATCCGGCAACGTTTTATCAAGCTCTTCCACCACCTGTGGTGGAAGAACACGGCTCTTTGAGCTTTTACTGAAGGCTTTATAGAAATCTCCGATCATTTTTACTCTCCTGTTCGCCAAAAAGGTCAAACCAAGTTTGCCTTAAACTTATCAGCTATTTCAATCTTGCTGATTAATTTGTGTTTATCTGTCTGAGATTTCCCTTTCATTAACCTTATTGCGGAAATCATTTCAATAGCGGCAGCTTCGTTGGGAACTATGATATATTCCATTTCATCAACCTGAAAAGGAAACCATGTACTCTTATCGCGTGCCAGAGCTTTTGAGTAGTATTTCCGGCCTTTTTTTGTGCTGTCGTCCTGTGGGATGATTAATGGCATACTTTCCGGAACGGAAGGAATGTATCTCCATTCACACTCGTCTTTAAACAGAAGCCGGTGAGGCTTATCCCATTCGTCCCTGCTCATGTAACCTACAATGGGTTTCGAATAAAGCAACACGCTAAGCATGGCGTCCGGAAGCATCCTCCATTCGGGAGAAATGGGATCTTCATGTAGCAATTTGGAAAGTGCTTCTGACAGGTCGGTTTTAAGTCTGGCGGAATTGTTGAGGTATAAAATAGGCTGAACATCCCGCTCTATACAAACTTTTTTCTTTATCGCCACGCCATATTCTCCGTATACCCCCATGTGGTTTTTGACCTTAGTAAGCGGTATATCGCAAAAGCACGTCATGGGAAAGGAAATCGTATGTAAATCCTGTACATTTAAATACTCAAGATTCTCCTCAACATATCTTGGTATAAACGCCATATTCCGGATAACTTCCTTCAGATATTCGATCCTTGTCATATAGTTACACAGAATATTGGCGCTGGTGACGGATTCCAGCTGCTCAGAAACATTATTGTCCTCTGGTATTTCCACGGGACCAGTAGCTATTGTTCCTTTTGTCGACGCATCCTGCTGTAGGGAATCCAGGTACTCTTTATCGGAATTCATATGGTCATCTCTTTTCTCTGTGTTCTGGATGCTCTGTTGATCTTTTGCTATTACAGTTTTCGGGACAAGAAAAATCTCATTCTGTCTAGATACCGCTTTGTTCTAAAACTACATTATTCTCCGTTTGCCTTCCAACGGCCGCCGTTTATTACGGCGGCTCTTCTTTTTTCTGAAACGCAGGATAATCACTAATTATCCCATGGTCCATCATAATTCAAAGATCGGAGAAACATGAAAATGGATTTGAAAGAGATTTACTGTCGTGCAAGACAAAGTTTTATTGACTACAGTTCTGGCGACCCAACATCTATTTTAGCAAAGGAACATGGATTACTTGGCTTAACTAGAGTTATGGCATGTATGGAGTCTGTCGGTCTCGACTCAGACAAAGTTAGATTTACTGCGCTTCCCGATTTTACATATACTAGGAACAAGTTGCGCTGGGGCGCTGGTATACCTTATGGTTGTATTATTAAGTTTGACGAAGACCTTCCTCCGTTTATTCCTTTAGATTTTCGCCCAAATTGCTGCGGCATAGTCTTTGCGAGGCTTAATTCGTTTAATTATTCTATCGAAGACCTGCAGAAAAGATATTATCAAATCGTTGACAAGTATAGTGCGATTGATAGCAACGATTTCAACCGGCGCAATCATTTTATGGGCATATATAATTGTGCTGCAGAGAACTGTTACTACTTCCTCATTCATGGGTCTTTCAATTTTGTCAAAGATGCACTTTACAGTGAAAGAAATGAAAAATTGTTATCTACTGCCGAGTCAAAAACCATTATGGGAAAAACGTTCACCTATCTTATTGGTGAAAAAGCTCAGGATTATTACCAAAACTATTTAGAGCTTGAACAAAAGACTTTGTTTTACCGCGAATTGATAGCAAGTGAAATGTTCCCTGATGCAAAAATAGTGTTTAACCGCACACACGAAGGTTTTTATAATGTACATACGCTTCTTCTTGGTGCATATGCGGATGCAAGCCCGTTCGTTTGCCCTATAATGTTGGCACCAGAAATGGATTTGCCAATTATAAAAACATTTGTACCAATAAATTCTCTTTATTGTGCACCACACGGAGGTGGTTATGCGCTTTTGGAAGTGGCTAATGTGCAGCGAACAACAATAAAGCTAAACGCAAACTATTTGCTATCTTATCCTAATCGTTCTCAGATGATGACTGACAATGTGCTAGATATGCCTTTCTTTTACAGAACAAATACAGATCGTTTTTGGTGTAGCGAATACAAAATGGCGCATGAGTTAGACAGAATGACTCCAATTATCAACCTAAAAATATGACTACCAGGCTACCCTGTATATTAGTTGCCGTTTCGCGTTTTCTGACGAAATTAAAAAGGTTGTTTACCCCATGGTGTCCCAATAGTCGGCAAAACTATAGTATTAGATAGCATCTGGCGCATCGTTTTCTAAAGAGCTGATTCCAACAATATGTATGGTACGGCTGGCGTAAATAGAATTTTATTTCCCTTACTTGAACAAGATAAACTATACCTAAAGCAAGTTTTCCGAAGCAACTCATCAATTTCTTTGGATGGACTGCACCACTCCCTCGATGGGATAGAACAGTATAATTGCGCTAACCTACTCATCTGAGGGAATATTTTTATCTATACCGGAGAAACTCCTCCTATTTGGCCCTTCACTTACGTTTACTGTGCTCAGGGTCGCTAAAAGTCCGTTGCCATATTTTTTCACCACCCTCTCGATGCCTTTAGTATAATCATCTCCAATGTCCTACTCACATGGCGGCTCAAATCAGTGTATCTTTAAACATTCTCCAGTTCAACAAAACCCGATTGAAGCATTAGTACAGGAGTAACCACTTTTCGTTCCTGCATTGCTTCTTCAAATATGCGTTTATAGTATCTATTCATTTTCTGTGCACATGATAATATTAATAATTTTTCATCGTCCAACAATTCATCAGATAAAGCATTATATTTGCTTTCTGCTGCACTGTAGATGTCCTCAGAAAAGTTTTTTGATAAGTGGCAAATTGTCTTCAGTCGATATAACAGCTTTTCTTGTGATGCAATATCAAGGCAACGCATAAAATCCTGCCATAACAACTGAGAATCCATATCTTTATGTGATTCAAGCACAATTTTGATCTTTATAAGCGTACATGCAAGCCATTCTTTGCTGAGGTTTAGCTTGTCGGCCCCATCGAGAGCCTGCTTAATATAGCATACTGCATCCAAATATTCTTTCCTTGACAAGCTAATCTCGGCGGCTAATTTGTTAGAGAAGACAATGCCACGAATGTCACTATATGATGTTTTTATTCTTATACTTTTTTTGTTATATTCCTCGGCTTTTGAATAATGCCCTTTTAGCATTTCACACTTAGCTATTCGATAGAGAATATACGAACGCCGCTTGGGAGTTATATAATTTGATAACCTGGCCAAAACTTCAAATGTTTTTTGACTTTCCTTGATCATTCCAAAAGCGCATTCCACCATGGACAGTCGATGGATAGCCTTGACCTGCAGGGCTTTGTCCTTAGCTTGAAATGCAAGCTGATAGCTCAGCATATAGCATGCTAGAGCCCCATTAAGCAAACCACGAACATAATATACCCGACCGACTATCAACAATATCTGACTCTGATATTCAGGCGAGGTAGAAGAAAAAATTGCTTCTGAACTGTCTTTGTAGGCTTGTAAAAGTGCATCATATTGATTTGTAAAGTACATAGAACGGAAATGTATATACAGTAACGATTGCTTTTCTGTATCAGAAAACAGCTCGTTACCTTCTAATAGCTGAATATACTTTAAACACAAGTCGAATTCTCCCACTCGCTCCAATAATGTGATTTTCTTTAAGATGAGGTCACTATCATCTATATTTCCATCATTATTTTTTTCAATTGTTTGCAAAAAAGATAACAAACGAGTGTTTTGTTGACAATGTAATAGAATTTTAAAGTTCACCGAAAGAGCATTCCATGCTTTTGATAACTCGTTTCTCTCAATGTATGCAGCAATTATATCAAAATGTAGCGAGGAATTTAGCGTAGAGTAATTCAGCATAATCTTGATTGCAGCTTCAAATATTGTGTTCTCTACAGGATAGGCATAAAAAAAGGGTCGGTATTTGTCGTGTACTGTATAATAATCTCCTCGATTAACAACTAAATGTTTGTTATCTAGGGATTCAAGCTCTAAATAATATCCGTCTTTACATAGAAAATCAGCTGATATATCGACCGTTGCATATACTAAAGAAAATAATAACGCCTGTTCTTTATCTGTTAAAAAATTTAGGAAACTATAAAAGAATTGCTTGTCATCGGAAAGATCAGAGGCAACTGTATTTTTGTCAACCAACACGGCATAGCCGGGGAGACCATGGAATCTGTCAGCGATTAGACCAGCAATTTCAGGGTTTTCGTAGCCAGAGTAGTGTATTATTATTTGATTTATATATTTAGCATCCAGCCCATTTAATGTTATTAAAGACAGCTTTTTTTGAGAAATTAGTTTATTGCTGAAAATATTCATCCATCCCGCAAAATATATTTTGCAGGCACTAAACTCTATTATTTTCTCAAATAACGAGCGCAGAGTGCTGTTATCCCGTTGACAATTATGGACATCATCTATAAATAAGATCGGATGGTATTTTTCTAATAGCCCTATAAACAAATTTTCTAATTCGCGTGAGAGGTAATTACCGAACTCCATGAAATATAATTTCAGCACTGTGTCGTGATAGACAGATGCGAAAAATTCTGAAAAGGTGCAAAAAAACGATTCACATTGAATATCTCTATTTTCATTCCTAACTGTGTACCAGATCACGCAATGCTTCTTTTTTGTATAAAGATACGATATGTATCTCATCAATTGAGTTTTCCCGCAAGCAGAGATGCCTTGAATAAAAAAGGCACGAGATGATGAGTTAATAAGTTCTGTTCGTTCAGGCTCTCGGTCTATTAAGTAAGGTTGGTCATAGTTCGAATGCTGTTGACTCTCAAATGCAAACAATCTGTATTGATTGTTTGCCTGCCTGCATGCACGAATTATTTTATTCCGCAGCGTTTTCCAAACAATATTTTCATCATCCGAATAGAAATTTACATATTCTGTGATATTTATTTCTTCTTCATATAGAACGCTGATATTATATTCCCTCGAAAAGGACTCAATATAATCTTTTGTATCGGGTGTTAAATATGGTACAACCCAAAAATAAAGCAAATCAGGTCGATGAATCTTTGCCCAATCAAGCGAAGGTGCAATCACGCTTTTTGTGATACCCTTATCATAGTATTTGCACTCTACTATAATTTTGAAGTTAGTATCTCCATCGTTCAACTCAAAAACAATATCGCGTCCACGGTCTGCTCCGCCATCATAGCGTGATATATTAGACGGGTTGATTTTGTAAATTATGGAGCAAACTCTGCGCTCAAATTCATCCCAATTTCTAATTGAGTTAATCATAGTTCCCCCAAATCAAATAATGCGACATTCTACAGGATAATTAGTGATTATCCTGCGCTAAACGCTAACAATTTGTCTGTTGCTGTCATTTTAACACTTATTAGTGCTTTTTACAACAAATTATTATACTTTTATTATTATTTATTGCTTTT
>Ga0247611_10001908_pt1 | contig 35694 bp, 47 predicted proteins | sample 177DNAGHGhighgp2_FD_192422 | JGI IMG/M metagenome (GOLD analysis project Ga0247611, IMG submission 192422) | Sheep rumen microbial communities from Palmerston North, Manawatu-Wanganui, New Zealand - 1770 DNA GHGhigh gp2 | ecosystem: Host-associated > Mammals > Digestive system > Stomach > Rumen... | reverse complement strand
AAAGCTAATAGATATTTATCTGAATTCTATAGATATGTATTACCTAAGTATTAATTTCTATAATGGGAAGTTATTTAACATTGCGCCAATATTACAATATATCTAACAGGTTTAAAAGCAAACGAGGTCTTTGAAAAAGACCTCGTTTAATAAACCTTTATTTTCTAAATTATCTTGAATTCCATTCGATAACACAGGATAACTAAAACAGAATATAAACACCTGAACAGATTAAGAGATTAAAATACTAATAGAATAATATTTAAATTTTATAACTACTATTTTACTAGATTGGTTATAAATTTTCTTATTTATATAAGTATTTAAATACTTTTTAATTATATATATAACTATATAATAATCTTAGAAACGATAATGTGCGTCAGCTGGATGATACATTAGTACTTAGGGCCAGAGGCCCTTTTTTGCATTTTTCATTTTTTATACGATTTTTCTCGAAAAACGTCATTTTACTACTATTCTACTAGTAGTTTAGAAAAATAATAGTATTTTTATGTAATTTTTTACATTTAGTAAACTTATATTGAATTATATACAATATCAATAATAAGATAAATATTAATTTTTGATTCTGTAAACTTGTATATAATTTCTATAAGGAGATATTTGATTATGAGTAAACAATTAGTTGGAGCTAAGTTCTTTAAAAAGATTGAAGATTCTGATGATATTAAATTAGTTAGAGTTATAGATCAATATCAAGTTGTAGGTAATGTAGATATGGTATTAATTAGAGACTTAGATACAAATGAAGATATAAGAATGGAAGTTTTTGAACTTGGTAATCAATATAAACAACTAGAAGCTGATGGTTTATTAATGATATCAGAAGTTATAGCTGACAATAATCATGATGTATTAGTTTCTGCATATAGTATGAATAGTATTAGAGAAAAGAAGATGACTCCATTCTGTGTATGTAGACAATGTATAACAGATCTTTATTATAATCTTTTAATTAAAGAAGAATCAGATATGATAACAGGTATGAGTATGAATGTACTTAATGTACCTCAAGGATTTAATTTTGGATATATGTTATTATCTGATAAAGTTGTAACTAATGATACTATATTGATTTATAGAGATGATATAATAGAAGATATATTAAATCTTTATAGAGACTCATTAAAATTAGATAGATATGATGAATGTTTAAGAACTCTTTATAAAGAGCATTGTACTGCATTTCCTGAAGCTTTATTCTTAGATGAACATAAAGGATGGTGTAAATCTGTTTCTAAGTTATTATCTGAGAATAATTTTCAGTCAGACGTAGATCAGATGTTTGGTATTACTACAGTAGAATTTGAAATTAATGATTATATTACTGAAGTAAAAGTAAATGAAGATAGTGAAGAATCTTATCTGTCTATAACTGATGAGTTGAGATATTGGTTATCATATTTATATAAATTAAATATAAATAGAGTTTATGTACTTCCATTTGAAAATGATATAGACTTTGATGATCTTAAGAATTCAAGATACTTTATATTTAGAGATAAAGTTAAGAAATTATATATCTTTGTATATACAATAGATGGAGAGTATAAAGAAGCAGAATTAGAAGAGAAAGATAAGCAATTAGATTTCTCAACTAAGTTTAGAATTCATTTCTTAGATAAATATAGAGAATTACATAAAGATGAATTCTAAAATGTAATAAAAAATTAACAAGTAAACTTTTTTGTAATAATATATTATATATTTAGAATAAAAGGTAAAGAAACTATTATAATAAATATATATAGAGATAGAATTATATAATATTCCCACTTATATATTATATTTAGTATATCTTTAGATAGTAACAGATAAATATATTTATTTATATATAATATAGAATCTGAACCTTTTATCAATAGATTTATTATTTATATTTAGGAGGAACAATATCATGAGTGATCAGAACAAAACTCAAAATGAATCCCAGAGAGTGCCTTTTACTGTAAAGGTTGATGAACCATATGAGTTCAATGCCATTGCAGGTTCCAAGTTCTTCACATCTACTGAGATTTGTGAGATGATCTCCGGATTATTGAAAACAGTTTTTGCAGATTATGAGGGTTGCATCTTTGAGATGAACCAGGGTATGGAGCCTACCATTGCTTTAATCTTCAATCATGGAGATTATTCTAATTCTGAACTGCCTTGTGCATGTGAAAGACTTGGAAATAAGCAGGTTGGTAACACAGTTATTGATCGTGGTAGAGCAAGAGATATGTACAACAGAAACGGCGATAGATATTATCTGACCGAAGATGGACAGGACTTTGTTAAATCTCTGATTATCAGAAGAATGTATAACAATGGTAACCTTGATTTCAAGAGAATCGTTGGTGAAATTGTTGACAGAGGTCCTATGGGTACTAATTTCATGCCTCAGTACAATCAGTATACTAAGGTTAGCTACATTAGTCTTGATAGACTTTGCAGTCTTATCTTCCCTAATGGTGAAAAAGATGGTGATAAGGTAGAGTATACAGTGGGAGTATCTGCACCTATCAATCTTGGTTATGGACAGCCTATAACAAATTATGTGCTTAACATCACTAAGATCTCCTCTAAGGAACTTAGCCAGTTCTGCAATAAAATTGGTGTTAATATGCAGAGTCTTAATATCATTAGATAATAAGGTTTCTACATATATCCTCTTAAATGGGGAAACAATTTTTTATGGATATTCCAGGGAGGTGCAAACTTCCCTGGAATTATTTTTTATTATAAACAAATATATAGAAAGGAGAGTAATATATGGTTGAATTTGATTTTAATAATACTGATGATAGATTAATCTTTCATGTAGTAGGTTGTGTACCAAGTGATTCTGTATTTGATATTACACCTACAGAAAAAACTAAAGTATTCTCGAATACAATTAGTATATCTGGAAAACATATATCATTTCTTAGTCAAGATGCATTATGTAGAAATACAGCATTTATTCTTGAAAAGATCAGAAAAGAATATATATTTGATGAAGTATTTAAATCTGATGATGACTTAAAAGAAGTTATATATGAAATCATTAATGAATATACACTTTGGGAAGATGAAGAAATTAATAGTGTTATAGAACCTATTGTATATATAATTAAAAGAGTTATAATAGAATCATATGTAGTACTTGATTATGAATCAAATGAAGAAGAAGACTATGAAAAGATATCATATAGAACAGATAAAACATCATATCTTGAATTAGATGAAGTAGAATTATACAAAGTTCAAAACAAAGTTATATATAAATATAATATAGAAGAAACAGAATACGAAAAGATAGGACAATTATTTTGATAATTGGAGGTAAATTCTCATGGCATTTAATAATAACACAGAATTATGCTATAAAGTATTTAAAGATTTTAACATTCTCTTTGATGAAAAAGCTGGATCATTTGGATCAGTAAGATTAGCTCAATGGTATAAAAAAGGAAATGAACCTGATGAAACCAAAGCTAAAATTGAAATAAGAAAGTTTAGTATAGACAAAGATGGATCTACAGAAATACCTGGAAAAGGAATTTCAATATCTAGTAAGGAAGCAGCTGATGACCTTACTGATGGATTAGTAGATAAGAATTTTGGTCATACTAGAAACATCTTAAAATCTATTAGTAAAAGAGAAGATTTTAAAGAAACTTTAGATAATATAAATAAAGATCCTGATGATAATTCTGATGGTGAATTATTTGACATGAGAGACTTACTTCTTAATATAGAAGCTGAAGAAGAATAAAGGAGAAGAAAATATATTATGGAATTACATGCAGAAGAAATTAAGAATGCTGTATCAGACTTATTACTTGTAACTGGTAATATGAGTTTATCACAAATTATGTCTACTATTAATGCAGTTATAAATCAAGCTCCTGATTGGTTAATAGAATCAAATGCAAATGGAACTAAGAAAGAAGCTGCAGTAAAAGCATGGTTAGATAAGCCTGTAATATTTAAAGTACTTGATGAAAATGCAAGTAAGTTTTATGATGAAATACTTCAGAAAACACTTTACGATGATTCTATAGATGGAGAATTTGCAGATGAAGTTTATAAATGTTTAGGATATGGCTTTAATATGTATAAGATAATGGAAGATTATCCTTCATTTAAAGAAGACATTGGTAAAGTTATAGAATTAAGAAGAACGGTTGAAAACGGTTTCATGTATACCGTTGATGATCAACCTATAAGTAATTATGTAATAAACTTAATTAAAGAAAAAGGTGATTCTATTACTGCAGCTGAAATGCTCAACTACAGATTAGATATATTAAGTCAGTTTTATAAAGTACCAAAAGAAACAGAGGAGGATAAAACTGATGAAGAAACAATTGAATTTGGAAACGAAGAACCACAAGAAACAACAAAAGATAAAGAAGAATAAACTTCTATAAAAATTAAATTCTTAATAATTTTCGATAATTTGTATAATGGTAGCCCAATTGGGCTACCATTATACCTTTTTTGTACTTGTACTTAATTTTGATAATATAATATATTTGTAGGAGGTATTATGAAATGAAGAAAAGAACTAACTTTTTAACAGGATTATTTTTAGGAATTTTATTAACAGTAGTAATTACAGTATGTGTAGCTTGTGGCAATAAACAATTATTTGATACTACATATACATTTGATTATGCTTATATAGAATTACCTGGAGGAAAAATTGTAGAAGGAAGAATTAGTTCTTGGAAGGACTATGATGACGGCGATCAATTACAGATTAAGTTAGAGGATGGAATAACTTATCTAGTTCATTCCTCAAAATGTGTAATGATACAATACAAAAGATAAAGGAGGACAATGAATGGTTGTAAATGTACTAGTTGCATATTCTCATATGAATACTAGAGATTTTAAGCAATATGAAATAGGCAAGAAATACTTGCAAAGAATCAAAGATGTTGCTTATAATATAGTAATTGAATACTTTAAGGAGATATACGATCCTAATAACTTTGAAATAAAGTGGAGTTATAATTCATATGAAGAATATTATAAGACTAACTATGATAAGTTAGCTGATGTAGCCAAGAATGTATCAATGATGAACAAGAATAAATTTGATCTTGTCATTGTATTGATAGATAAAGCTAATGAAGTATCACCTGATCCTGTATTAGCTATAGAAGTAGATTTATGTAATATTTTAAGAATACCTATAGCAACTATATTATTTGATGATATAGTAGCTTATGTAAAATCTACTGAAAATGTTGCACCTTTAATAGCGCATCCAAGAAGAGAAGGAGAAGAATAATGATAATTTATAAGGAGTACTGGGATGAAAAATCTCAGGAAGTAAAATTTAAAGAAATAGAAGTAGCAGACAAAAATGATCCTGCTACTATTGAATCAAATTGCACTGAATTTATAAATGCTTATTATACAGATAAAGCATCTGCAGAAAATGGTGTAGCAAGATTTAATAAAGATATTAAAGCAGAAAAGTTCTTCATAAAGAAATGTAAAGAATGTGGAATTTTCTTTGTAATATCTGCAGATGAAAAACAATGGTATGAGGATAGAGGTATGCAATTACCAAAGAGATGTGAAAAGTGTAGAAAGAAGAGAAAGGTGGATAAAACAAATGGTAGATGAAAATATATCTAGAAACATAAAGAAAGTAAAAAATCTTTCTTACATTAGGGTAGATGGACAAACATATACAGGTTCTGATGTAGCAGATTTTAATGAAATGGTAGATAATAATGCTGTAAGATATGGTATAATGGTATTATTAACTGATGGCACACTTCATTATCATTATAATACATCATTTATTGTTGGTTATAAAAACCAAAATTCATTAATACCTAATGAAAAATAAAAATAAGGAGGCAATATGCCTAGCTTGATTGAAGATCAAATTAGAGGATCCTATGTAAAGTATGATAGATTATCTCAAATAACTTATGAAACTTATGGAGGATCCTCTATTGCTCAAGCTACTGAATTGAATATTTTTATTGATTTATATTCAATAATGCATTCTATATTTAGTGAGTCTGGGCAAACTATTGTGTCTAATTATACTGATATAACTTCTGCAGTTATAAATATGGTTGGACATTATAGAGCATTCTTTAATAGAATGAATGTAAGAACTAGATTCTTCTTGGTATTTAGCTATAATATTTGTGATATAAATAGAAAGTTTGTGGCTGAATATAATGAAGTATTTAGGCAGAAATGTGAGATTAAGAAGTATAATAAGATCGCAGAAGATAACTTTAACTTGATGAATATATTATGTCCTTATTTACCTGATATATTCTTCATAAAATCAAATCGAAATTACGAAGTGGGAGTTATAATATCCCATTTAATAGATAAATATGGAAGTAATATTCCAAACTTAATTATATCAAAAGATTTATATCCTATACAACTTACTGCAATGCATAAATATACATCATTCTTAAGACCTTTTAAATATAGAGGAGAAGATAATTCTATAATGATTTCTATAAATGAGAAATCTTCCTTTAGATATGACTTTTGGAAATTTGTATCTGAATATAGAAAAGTTCTTATGAAGTCATTAGATAATATATCTCCTTTAAATTTCTCTTTAGTTATGGCATTGAATTCATTCCCTGAGAGAAATATAAAAGGTCATATATGTATATTACAAACTGCAGTAAGATTAGTGTATGAAATGATACAAGATACAGAAGTAAAGATATTACCATCTCAGTTATATACTAATGAGTATATGGTAAAGAATTTACCTGTATCAAAAATTGAGGCTAGAATGAATAGTCTTGATATTGGATTCATGAGATCTTATTATGATAATGATCCAGAATCTAAAAGTATTAAATTGGAGAATCTTAGAGATGATGCTACAGTAAATAATATTAATGCTAAATTCTTTAAAGATAATCCAATCAACTTAAGTTTACTATAAGGTATAGTTTACTTGCCCTGATCTATATCTTATGTAAATAATCTTCATGATAAGGGTAACTATGAATATACTACTTCAAAAGATATTCACAATCAATAGTTACCCTTTAATTGAAGAGAATAAAATGAAAAGGAGAATGTAACATGAATGCAGAAAATGAAAACAAAGTTACTACAGTAGAGAGTACACTTAAATCTCTTCATAATAACTTAAGAAAAGTTAATTATGAAAAGAAATGTATTGAGTTTAAGATTGCGGTTCTTACAAAAGAAACGGATTATATCAGTATTAATGATATACCTATAAACAAAGAAGCAAGAAATTATCTTGAAGGGTATGGAATAAAAACTCTTAAAGGATTACTACTTCATCCAATAGAAATATTGAGTGATTTAACAGTTAATGTTAGACGCTCATTAGAAAATGCAGTAAGAATAACAAAAGAGTTGTTAAACTTAAGATATAGTAGATGAGCATCATTGCTCATCTACTTTTTATTTTGTAAAGGTGGAGGTAATATATGAATAAATATAAATTAGAACAAATTATGAGCAAGCTTAAAGAATATAAAATCCTTAATAATGCCGAATATAATACTATTTATGAAGCTTTAGAAGGATTTTATATTGACAAAATAGATGTTATTCATATAGATGAATCTTCTAGAAAAAATAAATTTCTTTATAAGTATCCTATAAACTTATTAGATCAACTTACTGGAGATCATGTTATTATGGATAGAACAAATGAAATATTATCTATAAAAGATCTATCTAATAATGTTGAAGAAGCAATAAATACACTTACAGATGCAGAAAGAAATATTATACATTTATTTTATAAAGATCAATTATCAATAATAGGTATATTTTATCATTATAATGGTAAAATATCTTGTGATAAAATTAGAGATATACTCAGAAAAGCTCTTGCAAAACTTAGAGATCAAAACTGTTTTTCTATTATATGCTCTAAAAATTCATTAAAAAAAGAAATAGAGGAAAAGAAAAATCAATTAGAAAAACAAAAAGAAAATATTAGAGCTACAATAGTATTATATATTAATAAAAATAATAGAATCACAAAAGAAAAATCTGTATCTTTGAATGATTGTATAAAGTATTTAAATATATCTGATTTAGGATTATCTCCTAGAACAACAAATTGCTTATTAGAATCTGGAATAACTACATTTGAAAAGTTATTTTCTTTAAGTAATGATGAATTAAAACAAATAAAAAGATTAGGATATTCAGGAATACTAGAGATAAAAGATAAGATTATAGATATATTGAATACATGTAAATGATTATGTGCATATAAAATATAAAGCAGCTGTAACTTGTCTTAGTTTTAAGATAATAAAAGAAATATATAAAGGTGGTGATAATTATGATATCTAGATATGAATCTGTACAAAATATAGATGTAAAAGCTCTTGAAGATTATATAGAAAAGGAATTGAAACTTGATAAATCTATAATTAAGAAAACAGGTGCAGATGTTATTAAATATGTATATGATCCTGAAAAGTATCACGTATTAACTGATGGTATTATTAATTTTAAAATAGACACGTTATTCTATACAGATTCTTCTGATAATGGAATGTCATATGTTGTTATATTTAGATCAGTTCCATATACTCCAGGAGTTCTTACAGATATTTATATAAATAGATATGTTGATATAAATAATCTTGTAGAATGCCTTAAGCGTTATTATAAAGAAGAGAGGTGGAAAATCTTATGATTAATCCTAATACAATTGATGTACATGAGCTTATTAAGCAAGAAACGTATAATGAGTTTAATGTAGAAGATGTAACTATACTTATAGTAGAATCAAGTACAATGATTAATGAAATTATTAATCATAACTATGAATGGTTCAAAGTATTTAACTATAAAGGTGAAAAACATTTTATCTTATTTAGAGATTCTATACATTCACTTAAAAAAGAATTATTATATTGCAAAATTGATAAATAATATATTAATGGAGGTGTAATAATTGAAAAAGAAGAAAGATAAAATAGAAAAGATACTAAATGATTGGATATATGATTATTTTGGTTATGATGATATGATTCATCATAGTATGTCATTAGGATTTGCATTAGGACTTGGAAAAATCATAATATATTCTAATAGACCTGGATATCTTATAGGAAAAGCAGGATGTGTTATATATGATTTAGAAGATAGACTTAAAGCAAATCATATTCATAGAAAAGTATATATTAAAGAATTAGCAGTCGGATATTTTAGAAATGTTAATTTATCTAGACTTGAGGAATTAAAGAGATTTATAAAAAGAATATAATAATAAAGCAACCTTATATAAGGTTGCTTTATTAATTGTGAAAGTTCCTAAATGCAGTAATATAATATATATGTAATAAATAAAAGAAGATTGACAACCAGAGTCGTTAAAATTGGAGAAGGAGATATTATGTATAAAATATCAGAGAAAGAATATGAATGAAAAATGAAGGCTCGAGAAATCTCCAGAACAAAGAGAGAAATCTCTAAGCTGAATTTTAAGTTAGAAGTTTTGCGTAATGGTGATACACCATTGTATGAAATGAGTCACATAGGCACTGTTGCCTATAATGTGGCAAAAAAGAATTTAGATCTAATCCTTACATGTAATAAGGTAAAGGAACTTGGAATAGAAGGAATACGAGATATATTCTATTCTATTGGTTGGACTAAGTTCGTTGATGAAAAACTTATTCCAGAACTTGAGAAGAGAGATTTTATCTTCTCATTTTAATATTAGTAAAAGATGATAAGTGAAAAAGTTAAAAAACATCTAAAATCACTTCTGTACTAATTGACAGTAAAACAATTAGAGAGTAATCCGCTAATGGATGATACTATAAAATTAGATTGACTACCCGAGTCGTTAAATTGGGAGAAGGAGAAAATATGAGTAGAGAATTAGTAGATATCAGAGGTACAAAAAGTACTTGCATCATCAGAACTGAAAGTGGAAAAGTAATTACACTCTCTGAAGGTAATGAATACCATATAGGCAATCAGATGAGGTCATATTTGGTTGTAAAAAGAAAAGATGGCCTTTGGCTAGAAAAGTATGGAGACCATGGAAATATAATAGAAGAAGAGAGAATCCCTAGATATGGGAAATACCTTCTAGCAACTAGCAGTGGAGCTGCAAGAAATGGTGTGTTCCATAGATATTACATACCTAAAGATCCGCTTGCAAGATTCGTAAAATGTGATCTTAAATTACCTACAAAAATTATAGTTGGTGCTGAAAATGTAGCAGGAACTTACTATATCGGTGGTGATCATTTTGTCATCTGTGATGGTGATGCAGATGATTATAAATATAATTGTATTGTAAAGAATGGATCATATGTAATCTGTTTTGAAGAAGTTGAATCTTTTAATGGTAATAAAGAAATTACCATTGAGAAAATAGTTGTTGCACCGGGATTTGATCCTGATAAAGTTATAGATGCAATAAAAACATGGATCAATGTCAAGTTCTAATATATAATCCATTAATAATAAAGAGCTCTTAACAAGCTCTTTATTTTTTGTCTAATTTTCACATCTTTATAATCTAAAGAAAGGAGATATAAGATCTTGATTAAACTATCAACAAATGCTATATTACATGAATTAGCATATATATCTGATTCTTTGCAAACAGAAGCATTAATGAGCAATAAAATGTTTGATATTAATGATTTTATTGATGAAGCTAATAGTTTCTTAGAAACTCAAGTTCTTAATGAAGAAGAGTATAATAAGATTACTGATAGATTAAAGATAGAAATATTAGATATCGAACAATTTGTAAAGAAAAATGATATAAAATGTGTATCAGATCCTAGAGCATTTATAAGAGATGGAATTCCTTCTCCAGAGGGTTTAGTATCTAATGATATATTTGGTATTTCTAATGAAGAAAGAGCAGGTATATTTGGATATATTGATCTTCATGGTTGGTTTATTGATCCATCTTGTTATAAAGCTTGGATTAGAGTAGATAATAAAGTACGTAATATAGTACACGGTATAGGAAAATATAAAGTTAACTCTCAAGGTGAAATAGTAGAAGATAATGTAAATGGTAAAACAGGAATTAAGTTCTTAAAAGATAACTTAGATAAAATTAAATTTAAATCTAATGATTCAGTTAGACGAGATTTAAAAGTTACATACTTAAATAAGAATAAAGATAAAATGTTCATAAAGAAGTATGTAGTAATTCCTCCATATTATAGAGATAAGAATTCAGGTTCTGGAAGAACTATAGGTCTTGGAGGAATTAATAAGTTATATAATAATTTAATTATAGGAACTAATGCATTAGAATCTACACAAGATTTTATGTTTGATGCATCAGATTCTATGAATGCCAGAGTACAAGAAACTATATTATGTATATATGACTGGTTCTGTGGTAATACAAATAAGAATATAAATGTAGAATCAGGAACAGGATTATCATCTAAACTTGGATTAATAAGAAGAGCTAATATGTCAAAGACAGCTGATTTTGCTTCAAGATTAGTATTATCAGAAGCAAACTTAAAAGCAGAACGGCCAGAAGATATGATGGTCACTTTTGATAAATCAGCAATTCCATTGTCAGCTACTATAGCAGGATTTAGAGACTTTATAACTTTCCAAGTAAGAAGATTCTTTGATAATGAATTTATGGGAACAGAAAGATATCCAGTATTAGATTCTAAAGGTAATATGTCATATGTAGTACCTCAAGATCCATTTATAGAATTTTCAGATGAAAGAATTAAACATGAAATGGAAAGATTCTTACATGGATATAATAATAGATTTGTTCCTATAGAAGTTCCAGTAGAAGGAACATCAGAAAAATATTATATGGTATTTAAAGGAAGAAATATAACTCCTTTACAAGCTCAAGAAGATAAGTCTAATCCATTAAAACAAAGAAGACTTACATGGTGCGATATCTTCTATATAGCTGCAGTAGAAGCTACAAAGAATAAGAATATACTGGTTACTAGATTTCCGATTGACAAATACTCAAATCAGCTAACTACTGGAATAGTAGTATCATCTACTAAGAAAACAGAACAAATAGAAATAGAAGGTGTACAATATAAATATTATCCTAAAATAAGAGAAAAAGATATAGGAATAGATACTTCTAACTTATTTGTAGATACAATGCAAATATCTAACTCCTATTTAAAAGGACTCTGTGCTGATGAAATTCAAAGTCAGGCTATATAGTAATATATAGAAAAATAAACTACGTGAATTGCTGGGAAAGGCTTAATTGCAAGATCAGCAGCCAAGATTATATAGTAATAATATATAATAAGGTTCAACGACTATCCGTGATGAGTGTAGCGGAGTAGAGATCAAGCGATCTCCAAGTGCGTAGCATCTTATTATTTTTTAATAAGATGAAGATATAGTCTCAACGTCTAGGTAATACCTAGAGAAGTTCATAAGAGAACTGCTATAGAGTAGCGAACTATAGTGAAGAAAATTGTTTGATGGCGAAATATATAATTATAAAAATAATATAAATTATAGAAACGCAGCTTGTATAGTAATATGCAAGTTCTCAGAGTTAATTGCTATGAAAGGCACAAAAGTTTTACAGCTACAACATAATCAGAAATGATAAGTGTGAATGCGACGAAAGTAGAAAAAATGTAAAACCTAAAATATGGAGAAATCCTAAGTTTTATTTACAAGGCCTGTATAGCAGCGAAGTAACTTTTTACATTTTTTTACATTAATCCTAATATATAAATAAAAATATATTAGGAGGATTTATTTATGCCAACACCAAGAACAGATATAAGAATGTATAAAGGAAGAGAAATTAAAGTATATGATAAAGATTCAACATATTTTAATGATGATAAATATAAAAATGTAAGTAAAGCTTTCTTTATACAAACTGATTATAATAGTGGGATTGAATATAAAGTTCCACTAAAAGATATCCATAATGATGAATATATGTTAAATCCTAATTTAAACTATGTAACTCAAGAGAATATGAAATTTGATTATAATTATCTTTATTATATTAAAGATAAATTTGGTCAATATAATATTCAAAATATTGCTAATTTTCAAGATCAAAATTATTGTCCAGCTTCAGTTATGGATTATAGAATGTTTAATTCTGCTCCTCACTTTATAACTGAAGAACAAAGAAGAAATTCACCATATGGATATTGTTCATCACCAATAATTTATTGGGCTCCTATATCAAATGTATATACATATCCAATTGAACAAGGAAGATATTGGATTAGTACTAATGGACAAATTTGGGATATAAAATTAAATAATTTTACCAAATTTAGATATGATCAGCATGGATATTGGAATACAGAACTTGGGTGTATAGGAAGAAGATATATACGATTAAGAGTTCATAGATTATTATTATATACATTTGCTTATTTTCCTGGTTGTGAACAATATGAAGTTAATCATAAAAATGGAATCCATGATGATAATAGAATTGAAAATTTAGAATGGGTTACAAAAGAAGAAAATGAACAGCATGCATTAGAAAATGGATTTCATCCTTTTCAAAATTGTCAAGAAAAATATGGAATGACATATGCTGAATATATGGACAAGAAAATTCAAGATAAATATGGTATGACTTTAAAAGAACTTGGACATATTAGTGGTAAGAAAAATCATGGCAGAATCAATAATGTAAAAAGTTAAACGTTCAACGACTATCTCCTGGCGGGAGAGTAAAACCTACAAGTGCTTAATGGTAGGAAGAAAAATACTGCTCCTTATATTTTTTTATAAGGATGAACACATAGTCTGATCTCAGCTAGTAACTGAGGTGATTTTTATAATCACATTATGAGAATTAGCACATCTCATAGTAAACATAAATGATCAAATAACTGTAAAAGGTGTATTTACAGAGGAAGCAAATAGAGAGTTAGAAGAATTTAGAAATAATAATAAGCAGGACTTCATTGATGTAGGTTGCACTGCTTTAAGACCTATTTGTAGTGATGTTTGTTGTGCTATATTTGCTATGACAAGAGTACTTAGTACAATGAAGATTACTGATAGTTCTAAAATTAATTTTGCCTAATATCTTATGTCATTTTACTTTAATACTTCTTTCTTTCATGATTATATCCATAGAGATATCAGTATCTCTATGGATATAGTCTGCGTTTTAATATAAGCTCTAATATTAATTGTAATTGTCCTATACCTTTTATATGTCTATCTAAATATATATAGACTCTTGAATAGTTATTATATACAGAAAACTTTAATACTTCATTAGTTACTGACATTAATTCTATATGTAAATATTCTGTTATATTATATTCTTTAATGAATCTATGCTTATTTTCAAATAACTTCTTATCTAATAATAGATTCATTATATATTTAAATTCTATTAAGATTTTATAGTTATCATCTAATAATCTTACTACTTCTTTAGCAAAATTTATATATAGCATCTTCTTAGTAACACAACACATATCCATATCCATAGATAATCCACAGTACATTTTATAATTATATGCATCAGCTATTATTTTATTTAATGCACCATATACGTTTGGATAATATCTATACTTCATTCTAGTATAATCCATCTCAGATGTTATTCTAAATACAATCTCTATAAATCTTATAGGAGGATAGTTATTTAATAATAGTATATCTTTAACTTCAAATTCTTCTCCTCTAGAATTTGTATATTTATATAAACTTACATCTTCTATAGTTATATTTCTTTTAGTTAATCTAACATTTAATTGTAATGCTTCATCACAAATCTTTTGTATATCTCTAAGTTCAAAGAATCCAGCTATACAAACAGATAATTCCATTTGATTACTATTGTCAGTTAAGCTCTTTAAATTTTTTAAACTATTCTCCAATGAAGAGTTAATTATAGGGTTTTTCATATTCTCACCTCCTTTAATAAATTGTAATAAATTATAATAACTATAACTTTTTTATAATGGCTTAATAACCATATAGATAAGGAATACAAATTTTTACTATTTGGAGGAAATTTTACTATGGCAATTGGTGACTATGGAAACAACAATTCTAACAATGCAAATCAGAAATCTTCTGATACTACTTACTATTCAAGATTAAGATTTAGATCTAAAGACAATAAGAGAAGTCTTACTATTACTTTCTGGTCAGGCTTAATGATACTTGATATTAATGATGTAGATGTAAATAACGGATTTAAGCCTAATAGCTTAGAGACTATTAGATTATCTCAGAATAAAGCTAAGATCTTATTTAATGAACTTAAATCATTTAAGGAATATATGAAGTCTGATAAGATTGATCCTAATAAAGCTTTTGGTGTTACATCTGGTCTTGGTAATGAAGTTCCTTATATTGGATTCTCATGCCAGAATGATGAGAATAAGACAGTTGGTGTTACTATAGGAAAGATTAATAATAGTGGAGATATCTTATCTGCTCAGACTATGATGTTTGATAATAGTGAATTTAATTATGGTCTTGAATGGAATAATATTTCTAAAATGGATGTAGAAAGAGTATATCATCCTAATATGGAATTAGATATGATTATGGATGCTTTATATGATTTCTCTACTCATATGAATGGTGCATTAGCATATTCAGTATTAGACTTAGGTAGATATGATATGAATAGAATCAATAAGAGATTTGATTCTATATTTGATAAGTTAGGTATTGAGAAATATACTCCTGGTCAGAGAAATTTTAATGGAGGAGGAAATAATTTCTTAAATAACTTATCATCAAAGAATAGTAATTCAACTACTTTAGATGACTTAGAAGGATTATTAGATGATTAAGTTAGATACTCTAACTCCTAACTTTAGACAGAATGCATTAATTTCTATAAATGCTTTAATAGATATAGACATAGGATTATTTACTTTGATAAAAGAGCAGTATTTAGATCCTAATATATTTAATGTAGATTACTTTAAAGAATCTAATATATTAGATTATATAAATACAACTTATTATCGTAAAGTAGATAATCCTCTATATCTGATTAGTAATATAAATGATAAGAATCTATTAGATGAATATTATGTAGATTTCTTCAAATCTGCATATAATGATATTTATGATAGATCTACATATACAGATATGCTATCTGTTGTAGAAATGTTTATAGATTCAAAAGAAATAGATGTAAGTATATTATATTATAAAGATTATTCTTTTGAAGAATTAAAGAAAGATCAAGAGAAAGGTATACTTCCATCATCTTTAAAATTTATAGATGCAAAATCTATAAAACCAACTCAATTAAATGAGTTTAAAGAGATATATGTAAGATCTGTTACAGAGTTAGATGTATTACCTATTAAGAAACTAATATCTCCTAAGAATTTCTATATAAGTAGTTTTGGTCCTAATTTTAGTGAGAATGGTCAAATGAAAAGAAATGAAGGATTAATAAATATTATGACCAGTAAACTAATGCATGATATATCAATATTTGATATATATAATAAAAAGAATATCAAGAATGATAAAGAACCTGAAGGAGAAACATAATGGTTGATTTAACTTATGCTAAAAAAGTAAGAGAAGAATATAATAAAACCATTAAAGATAAAGATACTAAAGAAACTATGAATGAACCTATAAAGGTTAGTCTTAGTCAGAATAGAGACAATGTAGTTTCTGAAGAAAAACTTAGAGCTGTACAAAAAGAAACACTTACCCAGGCTATGAAATATCTTAGTAAAACATTTGGTCCCATGGGATCAAATACAAAAATTATTACTGGTGAAGAAATCAAAACTGTACAAGCTATATATTCAAAAGATGGTGCTAAGGTATTATCTTATATTATGAACTCTAATCCATTAGAAGCATCTATTATAGAAGAGCTTATTGATATTACTGGAAGAGTTGATAAAGAAGTAGGTGATGGTACAACATCTACTGTTATTCTTTCTTCATTAATATTTGATGGACTTATTAATGTACAGAATAAGTATAATATACCTCCTTATAAGTTAATGAGATTGTTTGATAAGGAAGTAGATAATATAAAGAAACTTATTCTTGAGAGAAAGAAAGAAGCTACATTAGATGATATTTATGATATATCTATGATATCAACTAATGGAAATGAAGAAGTAGCTAATAATATTAAGTCTATATATGATCAATATGGAATGAATATGGATCTCTCAGTAGGTATATCTAATACAGTTGATAATGTAATTAAAGTTTATGATGGATTTACTATTACTGAAGGTATGGAGAATCCTGTATATATAAATAATGCAGAAAATAATACTTGTGAGATTCATAATGCTAATATATATCATTTTGTAGATCCTATTGATGATATTAATCAGATTAATCTTTTAGAAGCTATTCTTAGAAATAATATATATGATAAACTTCGTGAACAAAAAGACCCTGTTCCTACAGTTATTACATGTCCTAGAGTATCAAGAGATTTATCTGTTACTTTAAGAGAATTAACTGATTATTTAAATCAGTTTAATGCAGCTAAGAAAGAATCTATTAAACCTCCTATCTTAATCATAACTAATGTAGTTGCTAGTGATGAATTAATTATGAATGATATTTCTACTCTTTGTGGTGGTAGAGATATTAAGAAGTATATTGATCCTAAAGTTTATGAAAGAGATAAAGAGAATGGAAATGCTCCTACTGTAGATAATATTTGTGAATTTGCAGGTAAATGTGAATTAGTCGTAGCTGATAGTAAGAAAACTAAATTTATAAATCCTGTTCATATGCATAAAGAAGATGAGAATGGAAATGTTATTGATGATCCAGTATACGCATCTATGGTAGGATTCTTAGAAACAGAAATTAAAGAAGCTGAAAATTCTGGTGAAGATTCTTCTGTTTCTATAGGATTACTCAAGAAAAGATTATCAGCTTTAAAAGCTAATATGGCTGAGTTCTTAGTTGGTGGTGTAACAATAGCAGATAGAGATGCAGTTAGAGATCTTGTTCAAGATGCAGTAAAGAACTGTAAGTCTGCTCTTTCTGATGGTGTTGGATATGCAGCTAACTTTGAAGGACTTAGAGCATCATATCAGAATTTCTTAAATAGAAATAATGAATCTTGTGAAATAGTATCAAGAGAAATAGCAGAATTATTATTTAATGCTTACTTTAATATATCAGAAATCTTATATACTACTGTAGAGCATGATAAAGAAAAGGTAGAAGCATATGTAATTCAGTCTCTTGAGAATGATGCTCCTTTCGATATTTCATCAGGAGAACTTCCTGAATTAAATGTAAAAGGTACAAAAGTTAAATGCGCTATTATGCTTGATATACAAGTATTAGATACTATATCTAAGATTATAAGTAAGATGGCTACATGTAATCAGCTTCTTGTACAATCACCTAAACTTAATTACTACTAAAATTTGTATTCCTTGTTATATTAAAGAGGTGAGACATAATAGTTCTCACCTCTTTAATCACTGACAACAATTAAATAACTTATAAATTATTAGTAGGAGGCATATATCTTATGGAAATGAGTTTAAGTCAATATGTATTAAATCCAGCATTAAAAACTAATGCTATATTAAATGCATCAGCTAGAGAGATTATTAAAAGATTATATGAATCTAAGTTTGATAATATATTACTTAGAGAAGGTGGAAAGATAACTTATTATCTCTTCTCTCAAGCCGATAAAAATATATATTGGGCATATATTAAAGTTCCTAGTGAAGTTGTACATAATTTCTATTATGATGTAATCTTTAAGTTTACTCCTACTAGTAGTACAGGATTCTTAACTGACTTATTTAAATTCAATGTACAGTTCTTTTCTAATGATCCTAATTTTATGTATACATATGCTTATGTATTTAATAAGAATGATTTATTAATACAAGAATTAAGATCTAAACTTCCTAAAGAAGCTTTAACCAAAGCTCCAGAAGAAAAGAATCCTACAGAGCAAATTAGTTATGAAAAGGCTATCTATTTTGCTTATTTAGTTATGAAGGACAGAGGATTAAATAAACTTATAAAGTTTAAAGGAGAATCACAGCCTTTAGATCCTAAGTTCTTAGTAACTAATGTAATGCCAGCTGAAGAAAAAGTAAACTTAAGAGAAGAAGAAGGAAAGAGATATTCTGGTAAAAAGAAGACAGTTATATCAAAGAATGCTGCTAATGCAATGCTAAATAAAATGTCTTCTAATGGTAGAAGAAATCTAGACTTATCTACTTCTAATGTAAGAACTACTGCAAATGTAAAGAAAGTTGGTTCTATAAAGAGAGCAAATAATATAAAGACCACGAAAACAACAACCAAAAAATAATATAATAATATATTATAATTTTGAATAAGATATAGATTGATATAAAAGATAGAGATTGTTAGTAACAGATATTATATTTTTTGTATTTAAGGAGTAATATAATGTCAAATAATAATATTCCGTTAGTTGATAAATGGGAACCATCTAATAAAGATATCATATTTACTAACACTAAGAATCTAATCATAGCTCCTTTAGATAAATTATTTCAACTAAATGATTCTGCAAATTCTAGTATGTTGAATTGTTTTATACTAAACACCAAGAAATCTTATAATTCAGAAGATATAAGATGTCATTTCTGTTTATATAGTAATTATTTTGAGAAGTATTATGATAGAGAATTAGAATACTTTACTAATATGGCAAAGATAAAATTCATGATAGACTGCTATCCTGATAAATATGGTATTAATGAGTTTATGGTTGATATAAATAGATATATTATACAACCTAGCTTAATGGGTAAAATAAAACAAATGATTGAGAATAACTATAGTCTTGAATTAAATTATAAGTCTATATCTAATCCTCAATTGCAATATAACAATGAACATGCAAAAGTTCTATTACATATGTCTATTATGATGAACTTCTGTATACCATTAATAACTCATTTTGCTTATACTAAGAAAATAGCAGACATTGATGAATTTATCTTGGATGTCTATGACTATATACTCTATTATCCTGAATTTAGTAATGTAGATATTCCTAGTAAGATATATCAGACTTCAATCAGTAATGTCAAGAGAAATGAAAAGAATAATCAGACATTATGGATGAAACAAGATATTAGAGGAAAAGATATAATAACTCATAGTGAAGCTGCACTTAGAAATATTATATTAAATATACTGCCTAAGTACACCTTCAGCCAGAATATGATTAATCTCAATTATACATCAATTCAGAAAAACAACAAGTTTCAGATCTGCTAGTATAATAGTAGTAAATTAAGTAATTTTTGAAGAATAATGATATTATACTATATTTGTGGTCTGGCTATATAGTAATATATAGAAAAATAAACTGTGTGAACTGCTGGGAAAGCCTTATATATGGAATATCAGCAACTAAGCTCTAATTATAAGTAGTTGTAGTATAAATTGGAGGTGAAAACAATTTATAGTCCAATAAATTATACTACAGAATATCCTCCTGGACCATATCAACTAGGAGAAATATTTGTAAAAATTCATGATTATATACCAGAAATTCTTGATATGTATTGGATAAGTAATTATGGAAGAATATACAGTTCTATATCTCATAAATATAAGAAAATAGTTTTAGATGACAGAAATGCTTCTGATAATTATTATATTAGAGTTGCTTTAAGAACAACCAGAGGAAAAGATTCAAAGTATTATTCAGTACATAGATTAATAATGGTTTGTTTTAATCCAAATACCTATGGTATACATCAATTATCTATGCAAGTAAATCATAAGGATGGAAATAAAGAAAATAATTATTATAATCTATTTAATCAAGAAAAGTCTAATTTAGAATGGCAATCTGCATCAGATAATGTAAAACATGCATTCAGAAATGGTTTAAATACTCAAGTTGGCCAAATGAATAGTTCTGCAAAATTAAATGAATTACAAGTACTAGAAATAAAAGATTTAATAAAATTACATCAATACTCAAATAAAGAAATTGCTGATATTATAGGGTATGGATGCACTAAAGATATGGTTAATTTAATTAGAATCGGTAGAACTTGGAATAGCATAAATTCTGAAGAAGATCTTACATTATCAAGTAAAAGAATCTTTACAGATGAACAAGTACATATGTTTTGTAAATGCTTTGTAAATAATAAAGCATTATTCGATAATAAAACTGTAGTTCAATTATGTAGAGAAACATTAACAATGTGTAATTGCCCTATAACTAATGAAAATTTATTAGAATTAAGATTAGTTTATAGAAAATTAATATATAAACATATTACAACAACTTATAATTATTGAAAGCTCAACGACTATCCGTGATGAGTGTAGCGGAGTAGAGATCAAGCGATCTCCAAGTGCACAGCAACCTAAATAATATTTAGGCTGAAGATATAGTCTCAACGTCTAGGTAACACCTAGAGAAGTTCATAAGAGAACTGCTATAGAGTAGCGAACTATAGTGAAGAAATTGTACAGATATAAGTTATGAGATTAATTATATACCTTTAAGTTCTGCAAGTGGTGATGCAGAAGATAGTGCTTCAGATTTGGATTAACATACTGGTCCCTCTTATAGGAAACTATAAGATGATAACTCCTTGAACTGCTGGAAAGCTTAATGGCCAATCAGCAACTAAGACTCAATTGAGTAAAGCTCAACGACTATCGAAAACAGAATTATATATGAAAATATATAAGGAGAAGTGAGTAGAGTACACGTTTCATTTGCGTGGAAGTGGGGAGAATCTAAGTGTAACTCATTTGTTGCATATGATTATGATATAGTCTACCTTTATAAATATAAAGAAGAAGTATGAAGCCAATCTATCTAAAACTGATGAGTCATTATATTTACATACTAAGTATAATTGTTTTGAAACTATGAATAAGATAACTAAAATGTTTGGTCCATTCTCAGACAGAGAAATAGATTTCTACATTCATGAAATGAAAGATAATAAAGGTGAATGTATGAATGGATTCCAAAAGAATTTAGTATTTAATCTATTCTATAAGTTCTTTACAGATACTCAGTCTATACAAGCTATAAATCTTAGAGATTATATAAAGTTAATATTAGCTAGTAAGAAGATGCTAGAAGCTAATAGAATGGTTTATATGCCTTATATTATATCTGCTAAGATTGATAAAATAGTAACAAGAAAATCATTGAATAAGAAAGAAATGACTAAAATGGAAGTTTCTCCTTACTATCAATTAGTACAAGATAAATATAAGAATGATAAAATAGTTAAGCAGATATTATCTACTATAGCTACTTTGATAACTTCTAATTTTAGAATTATTCAATATGATGATAATAATCCTAATCCTTCTACTGGATGTAATGGTGATATAGTATTACATGCAGGAAAGTTAAATGGAGTACCTCTTAATATAGAGGCAGATATGATTATAGAAGAATGCTTATTATATATTCTTCTTATATAAACTTATAAATGATTATATAATATAAATATAGAGCTAGGAATAATATTTCCTAGCTCTTATTTTTTAATATATAAAGAGGGTATTAATATGGGATTAAAAATAAAAGAATTTATTAAGAAGTATAAATTATACTCTAAAACTAACTGGAAAGTTACTGATTATATAATGTCAGTATCAGAAATAATTTCTGATCAACATAATCCTGATAATAAAGATGATGATACAATTTATACTTGTATAAGAAATCTAGAAGGATACTCAGTATATATACCTACTAATTTTATTGAATCTTTTTATAAGAATACTCAATTTTATAGTTCTGATTTTGGTTATATAAATATAACTGAATTAAAGAGAATAAGAAAAAGAAGAAATTATACTAGTGATATATATAATAAAGTAAATCCCCCTACAGTAAAATTAAAGTTTATAGATTACATTGAGTTAAATAAAAATAATATATATATTATATATTCTACAGATCTTAATTATAATGATGATCTTTATGATGATCTTCTTAATTATAGTAAGATAGAAGAAAGGTATTAATATATGGATATTGATCAATATAGAAATTTCTTATTGTCAAGTATTAGTGGAGCTCATTTAGGATCAGGTGGAAAAGAAGTTATTTGTAGATGTTTTAATAGTTCTTGTGAAGATTATTATGATTATCATTCTAAAGGTCATTTCTATATAGAGATTCCAGAAGATGGAATGCCATCACGATTTAATTGTTTTAAATGTGGATATAGAGGTGTTGTAGATCATGAAAAACTTTTAGAATGGAATATATTTGATCAAGATATGGCAGAAGAACTTATCAAGTATAATACATCTATAAGAAGTAATAAGTCCATTAATGATAAATATTTTAATAGAAAGATATTTAAAGTATATAATACTTTGATAAGAAATGATAATATATCTAATATCAAATTAGATTATATAAATGGTCGTCTAGGTTCTAATCTTACATTTAATGATATAAGAAGATTAAAGATTATATTAAATCTTTATGATACTATGAATGAGAATAGAATTGATCAATTAACTAGAAATAAGAATATAGTTGATCAATTAGATCAGAACTTTATAGGATTCTTATCAGTTGATAATGCATTTATCAATATGAGAAGAATATGTAAAGAAGGATTAGTATATAAATCTATTGATAGAAGATATATAAATTATAAGCTTTATGATAAGTTTGATACTACAGAAAGATTCTATGTTATACCAACTATAATTAAGGATATATATTCTCCTAAACCTATAAAGATAAATATATCTGAAGGTCCATTTGATATATTATCTGTATTTTTGAATCTTAGGAATCAAGAAGAAGGATTTTATATATCGGGAGTAGGCTGTAATTATTTTGGTATAATATTATATTGTCTTGAAGTATATGGTATTATAAATGCAGAAATACATTTCTATCCTGATACTGATATTACTGCTAATAAGAAAATGAATACAGCATTAAATAGTTTAAAAGATATAAGACTTCCAGTTTATATTCATAAAAATATGATGGATGGAGAAAAGGATTTTGGTGTACCTTTAGACAGAATCAAAGAATCTATAATGAGAGTATATTAAAAGGAGGTATATATGCCTAAGAGTGGTCCTAGAGTTAAATATGGATATATTATAAAAGATAATATAAAACCTACAGATACAGTAGTTTCATTTTATAAGTCTATAAATTTAGCAAAAAGAATAGATAATGATCTTGATATTGATCCTTTTAATAGAAATTATCTTCGTATTGAGATACCTCCTGATATGAAGACTATGATTCATGAGGATATTGAGCATGATCATAGAATATATATGGTTTTAAAGAAATATCAAAGACAAGTAAAAGATCTTAATCCTACTATTGTTTATAGAGTTATTGGAAGAGGATTTAGAAAGAATGAAATACTTACTAGATATTATAAAGAAAATAAAGTAGAAGATGTAAAAGATATTTTCTATAATAGAGTTGAACTTGAAGGAAGAGGAAGAAGAAGAGAGGTATAATTATGATAATATCTAGAAATAAAGTAGTATTATGTAATAACTGTGGTAATATTACTCCTTATAATATAAAATGTAGTGTACCAACTATATATAATAAACCTGATTTTGATTATTCTGGTAGAGGATCTATAGGATTTAGATGTTATTATTGTAATAATTATGAATATGGTGCTTATGCTTTAGATGCTGCATATTCAGATATAGCTAAATCTTTGAGATTATTTAATATTACATTAAATAATGCTGAAATTCTCCAGCCTAGATCATTAGAAGTAAAATATAATTATATTGATGGATATAAAGATAATACATATATTTTATTTAAAAATCCATTTAAAGGATATTATGATCGTAGCTCACTTATTAGCAATGATGATATTAGTACTTTCATTAAAATATTAAAAATATTTGGTAGACATAATTTTACATCATTAAGTGCAAATATTACTAATTTATATTATCATATAGATGAATATAATTTTGCAACATCAGAATTTAAAAAAGATATCAGTGATGCTTTATTTATAAGAATATATTATGATAATTCTAAAATAACCAATTATTTAAATTCATATATAGAATCTCCTAATAATTGTACTACTGCAGATCTTGATAAAGCTTGTAATAAAGTTATTAGTATGATTAAGTATAGTATTAAAAAGATAGTAAAAGATCTTAATGAATTGTATGATGAGATTAAAGAAGGTGAATAATATGGATGATGATAATAAAGTATTAAAGCCTTATAGTTATAATCTTTCTGATGATACAGTAATCGAGATCTATAAGAAATTTGGAGTAAAGCCATTAGGCGTTAATATTATTCATAAAGATGATAAATATATAATAGAGCCTTGTAGTTTATCTGATGGATCTTGTTATTTATTTTAACCATCTAATTTACATAACTATAATCCTTATAGAAAGGAATTAATAGTTATGAGTAATAATTTATCAATTCTTCAAGGAAGTAATCTAGAAGATCTTATAGAACTAGATGCTATAGAATCAGTTAGAGCTAATAGAGATGAGTTCTCTGTTTATGAATATAATGGTATAAAAGTGCCTAGAGTTACAAAGATTATTGATTCATTATTTGATAAAAGTTTTCTTATACAATGGGCTATAAATTTCAACAACAAATATGCCTACCTCAATGAGAAAAATTTTATAACAGATGTAGGAACTAAGACTCATAATATGATAGAAGAGTTTCTTAAAACTGGAGAAGAACAAGAAGCACCTTACAAGAAAGCTCCTAGACAAGCACCTGTTATACAAAAAGCATATGATAATTTTAGAGATTGGTATGATAGATTAATATCTAATGGAAATAGTTTTGAAGTTATAGGTATAGAAGTTCCAGTTGTAAATCCATTTTATGGTGGATGTATTGATTGTATTGCTAAAATCAATGGAGCTTATTATATACTAGACTTCAAAACTTCCAAGAAGATATCTTATGAATATATAATTCAAACTTGTGCATATATGTGGACTATCAACAATGGGTATACTGATCTTCCTCATATATCAGGTATAGGTATAATAAGAGTTAGTAAAGAATCTACATTTTTTGAAGATTTATTTTTAAATGAATTTATACCTGAGCAGAATAAGATTCTTAATGATTATATAAGAGGATTTGGTGCTCTTCTTAATGCATATTATGAAAAGATTAATATGGAATATCAGTTTAATCAATATAAGAAATCTTATCCAGGTTTGTTTGAAATTATAAAGTAAATATTTTTATAATTATATAATATAATATTAGATAGGAGAATAATCCTATACTATATATAAATACTTAGGAGGTATTGTTATGTCAGGAACAAATTTTTTAAATGGTATGTTTGGAAAGATCGATTCAGGTATGTGTAGACTTTCCATGAGCGGTGGTATTGCTGTTAAGACTTCTACAGGATATAAGTCTTACAATATTAAAACAGGAAAACTTACTAACTGCTCAAACTTTGTAGTAGATATGGGAGCAGATATGTTTTTTATGATTCCCACTAATAAGGTAGAACCCGGTGATATTATTATCGTTGGTGGAAAGCCTAGATGTGTCATTAAAGGTGACAAGAATGAGATTACAGTTATAAACTATGAAAATAGTTCAAAGGAAACTATTATTCCTGAGCGTCATGTATTCATGGGTAATACATATTTCTATGGAAAGATTGTATCTATCTTTGGTACAAATCTTGGTGGAAAGAATGCATTAAAGAAGATTATGCAGTTTAAGATGATGTCTGAGATGCTCGGTGGATCATCTTCTAATTCTGGATCAGGAATCGGTGGAATGTTTAATGGCAATTCTATGCTTCCTATGATGATGATGTTTGGTGGCGGAGAAAAAGGTGGATTCTTTGAAGATATGTTTGGTGGAATGTTTGAATCAGATATTGATGATGACAAGAATCCAATTGCATCTGCTATTGGAGCAATGACTGATGCCATTTCTGATGCTACATCTGATGAAGCAGCTGAAGCTGATGAAGAATAATATAAGGAGGTAACTTTATGGGTGGTGGAAGTTGGAGTTCAAGTTCATTCTCTAGCTATACTAAACGTACTAAAAAAGTAGAAGTAAAATCTGATGGTACATATGAAAGTAGTTATCAGGATATATTCAGAGCTACTAGAATGGATAAAGCTTTATCCCCTTATAATGTAACTAGAGAGTGCTGTGATTCTGATGAGCATCCTAAAACTATACCAGTAATTTTTGAACTTGATGTTACTGGTAGTATGGGAGAATCAGCTTGTCATGTAGCTACAAGACTTAATAAGATTATGACTAAGCTCTATGATAAAATAAAAGATGTAGAGTTTATGTTTATTGCAGTAGGTGATTTTGCTTATGATAGATATCCTCTTCAGGTTTCTCAATTTGAGTCAGATATAAGAATTGCTGAGCAGGTTGATAAAGTTTTCTTTGAAAAAGGTGGAGGAACTAATGAATATGAATCATATTCTGCTGGATGGTATTTTGGATTAAAGCATTGCAAGTTAGATTGCTGGAAGAGAGGAAAGAGAGCAATATTTATCTCTTTAGGTGATGAAAGATTTAATCCTTATATACCTCTTACAGGAAATAAAACATCTGTAGCTGATGTATTAGGAGATAATCTTCAGGGAGATATTGATTCAGTTGAAATCTATAAAGAGGCTGTTAAGAAATTTGATATTTATCATATTGATGTGCTTCATAGGCAATATCATGATGATGATATTAAAGATAGCTGGTTAAAGGTATTAGATGAACAACATTTCAAAGAGTGCGAAATTGATGAAATATCAGATTATGTAGTTGAAATTATTACAAATGCAGCTAATAATAATGATTCTATCTCATTTGTTATAGATGGCGAAGAGCCTGAATCTAATACTGAAGAATCAGTTGCAATGGAAGGCAGTATGCCGGTGATTTCATGGTAAAGAAAAAACAAATCAAAGTTATCATAGGAGCTAACTATGGTGACGAAGGTAAAGGAAGAATGACAGATTACTTTGCTAGGAAAGCATTGAAGGAAGGAAATAATACTATTGTAGTATGCTCTAATGGTGGAGCTCAAAGAGGGCATACTGTAGTATTAGACAATGGGTATCAACATATTTTCCATCACTTTGGTTCTGGTACTTTAGCAGGTGCTGATACTTATTTACCTGAGTCATTTATAGTTAATCCTATGATATTCATAAAAGAATATAATAAGATAGAATCATTTGCACCAACTGTATTTATTAATCCTAATTGTTTAATATCTACTCCATTCGATATGATGAATAATCAAATCATAGAATTATCTAGAGGAGATAGAAAGCATGGTTCATGTGGAGTAGGAATTTGGGAAACTATTGTAAGAAATGGTTTAAGATATGAAGAAATGATCAAGATGTCTGATCAAGAATTATTTAATTATCTTAAACAAGTTAGAGATAAATACTCTAGAAAACGATTATTACAACATGAAATAGAAGTTGATGATAATTGGTCAAAGTTTTATTATGATGATAACATGATTCATAATTATATAGAAGATCTTAGAGCTATGCAAATACTTACTAATAAAGCATATAATAATATCCTTAAAAAATATGATTCTATTATATTTGAAAATGGTCAAGGATTATTGTTAGATGGTTCTATAGAGACTCTATATTCTACACCAAGTGATACAAAGTTTAGTTCAGCTTTTGATATCATAAAAGATGTATTTCCAGTAAATGAATATGAATTAGAAGTTTGTTATGTTACTCGTTCTTATCTAACAAGACATGCACTTGGAGACTTTAGAGAAGAATGGAATATAAAAGATCTAAACTTTATTAAACCTAATTTTGAATCTAATACTAATAATCCTCATCAAGGAAACTTTAGATATGGCTTGATACTTAATAGTACATTGCAAGAAATAGCTCATAGAGCAGCATATGATTTTCATGATACAATAAATGATAATATAACTAAATCTAATATAGAAGATTATAATTTAAAGAATACTTTTCATTTTAGTTTAGCTATAACGCATATGGATGAATATGACTTAAATACATCATTATTAGATAAATTAGTTATCTTTGATCCAAAATGTATTTATAAAGTATATGGATCTAAGAGTACTGATAGAGTAATTGTTGAAGATAAACAATTACCAACTAATAAATATGATGCAATGAAGGTTATAAAAGATGTATCTAAAACATTAGCACAAGCTGGAGCATTTCCTTTTAATATTACTGATAGAGATGATGGTGGAATTTTTATTGATTTTAATTAGGTAAAAAAATTTATAGTTATATATTATATTAATAATAAAGATATATAGTTAGTATTTCACTCCTATAGTTTGTAAATTGGGACATATATTTGGTTTTCGGTGTAGCCTTCTTGTTCATAACTTTGAAAGAAAGCTATATATCTTTATTTTATAAAAGTTAACACTTAAAGTTTAAGGAGGACGTAAAAAATGCAAATGTTAATTACACAGGCTCTTGATGAAAGAGATCTTCTTGCAAAGAAAATCAAGGATGCAATTTCAGGTCAGGAATTTGTTTCCTACAAACTTAAGAAAAGGGACGTTGATCATAACAATTGTCCTGTAGAAAAGATAACAGAAGATATCAAATCTACATATCAGTCTATTACAGATATGATGAAGAGATATTGTACTATCATTCAGAAGATTGCTGAATCTAATGCAATTACAAAGATAACTGTAGATGGCCAGGAAATGTCTATTTCTGCAGCTATTTCTATTCTTAAGGATATCAAGAATGGTACATATTTCGAAGCTAGACTTCTTAACAAACTAATATCAGATTCTGGTAATATCCTTAACTACATGAAGAGAAATGACAATACTGTTGATAGTAATAAGCAGGTTATGCTTAATGGCATTCTTAGTAAATCAGATTCTAAGAAAGCCACAGATGATGAGATTGCTGCTGTTAATAAGGTAAATGATGGAGATTATGCTGAGCTTATAGATCCTCTTGGAATCTTAGATAAGATCAAGGAACTTAAAGTAAGAACATCTGATCTTCAGTCAAAGATCTTATCAGCTATCAAGATCAGTAATGCTACAACAGTTATTGAAATTGATTAATATGATAATCATTTGATTCAATAGTGAAAACTATAAATACTTTCCCCTTTCTTTTTGATATAAGTCTCATGGTTTCTTTCCGGTTAAAATGAAACTTAAATGACTTATAATTCTGATATTAGCACTGATGAAGTGGCCAATAATTAGAAAACATAATAATCGAAATAGTGCAGTGGTTAGCACCAGAAATTCTAAATTTCTTAGCACGGGTTCGAATCCCGTTTTCGATGCCAAAAATGTTGGATTGTGATAATGCTTCTATATTCCAAAATGATAGTTCGCATTATACAATATGGGATTTCAACTGGTAACTGATAACTATTAATCGATAACTGATAACTTATAACTGTTAAATCACCAATTCTGCGGAATGGTTTAACTGGTAACTTGTAACTGATAACTTTTGACATAGGGATGGAAGTCCTGAAAACCAAGAATTACAGTTAAAATAGGGATTAGAAAGTACCCTATAGCATCTGCTTGGCTGCTATTGGATCAATTGTTTATAAATTGAAGACGATGCGTCGTCTATAAACCTGACTTTTGGGCGTCTCGTATCAAGAGAGTAGAATCAAGTGATTCGAATGAGCAGGGATCTAATATTTATATATTAGATTATTCATGCCTTAATCTTTTAAGGTTATAGTTTAGTCGACAAGCTATGTAATTCCTTAGAAAGCAGCTAGAAATAGCGGTATAAGATTAACGACCTTATGCGAATAGATGGTATTGAAGTTGGCCAGTTAGTAAATATCATCTTATTCTAGACTCTGGCTATAGTTCGCCGGTATGATAAATTAGTTTCTATATTCCAGTGACCTGAGAACCGGCGACTCAACGAGGGAATATTGAAACTGACACAAAGCATAGTGTATAAAAGTTATATATTATTATATATAACATATGCGAGTTTACAGACCTGTGTAAAATGGGTTTCTGATAAGCTGACACACTTTTACCACGTAAAGTGTATAAATAATTACGGAAGGTAGATTACTTCAATGATCAAAGAAGAAAATGAAGATGAGGAGTCACGTATCCTCATCTTCATTTTTTATTTTATCAAAAACTTATAGGTAATATCAATAAAGGAGATATAATATGAATAAAGACTCAAATAGATTTATAGGTGATATATTAGAGATAAATTCTGATATTATCAATCAGAGAATTGAAAGTAAATCTCCAAAGTTTATTACTAATATAAAAGAAAAGATATATCGTAGAAAGTTAGATAAGATTATAAAAAATATAAAGAAGCAAAAGCTTATACTTAATAAGTTTAATATACAAGAGTTATTATATTACTTATATACTTATAATAAGAGATATAATATTATACAATCAATAAAAGTATCTAATATCTCAGATTATAATATAATTACATCTGAATTGCTAATAGAACCTGAAAGTTCTTTTAAAGATATTAAATATGTTATTGATGTATCATCAAGAGAAAAGAATATGACTATATTTATTATCATGCATGGTGAAAATGGTATAGTTATAACAAACACTATTAGAGTAGAATCATTATATTATAATAATGATTCTGAAACTAATATTAACTTTGCACTTAAGACTTTGAATAATAGCCTTTTAGATATTCTAGAGAAGTTCTTATTAGAATATCTAGAAAGATTCAAATATAATAAAGGATATTTAAAGAATAATGAATAATCTAATATCTGTTCATATAGCTGATCTTCATTTTGGAAAGATAAATCCATATGATGAATATAAAATCTTACAAGAACAATTTTTATATCCAATATCACAATTACCTAGAATAGATCTTATAGCAATTAATGGTGATATATTTGATCATAAATTAATGGCTAATTCTGATTCTATAAGATATGCAGTACAATTTGTAGATAATGTAGTTCAAATATCTAAAGAAAAGAATGCTACTGTTATTATAACGGCCGGAACTCTGAGTCATGAATCAAGTCAAACTAAATTATTCTATCATTATATGGAAGATAAATCTATTGATGTAAGAATAGTAGAAACTATAAGATTTGAAATTGTAAAAGGATTTAGAGTATTATGTATACCAGAATTATATGGAGTAGATGAAGATGTATATCAGCATTTCTTTATACATTCTGGATGGTATGACTTAGCTCTTATACATGGTACTTTTGAAGGTTCTGTCTATGGTAATAATGTAGGGCAAGGAAGATTACTTAAAAAAGAAGATTTTATATTATGTAAAGGATTCTGCACTTCTGGGCATGTACATACACCTGGATGCTTTGCTGGATTCTATCATTATTGTGGAACTCCTATAAAGATGAGTTTTTCAGATGAAGATGGTGATAGAGGATTCTTAATATCTAATCAAGATAAAGATACTGGTGTATTCTATGTACAATTTTATCCTATACATTCATTTATATATAGAACTGTATATTATGAAGATATAGTACAAGATCCTAAGACAGTTATAGATTATATTAATAATCTTAAACAAATTGAAGGTATTGATTATATAAGGGTAAGATTTAAACAAGATGTTTCTGGAGCCAATAGAACTATAATAAATAATTATTTTAGAAATAATAATTCTACAACTATAGAGTTCAATGACTCTATAGAAATGAAGAATGAAGCTCAAATGAAAGAGTCTATATCTAATAATGAAAATTATAGCTATCTAACTGATGATAAGCTTTCAGATTATGAAAGATTTGTAATGTTTATTAATCAGAATGAAGGTGAAGGATTCATTACAGTTGATCAATTAACTAATTTACTTAGTAAGGAGATATAATATGAATTTACATATAGACACTGATATTAAAACATATTATGATATAGGTGATTTTGTAATATTTAAATCAAATGTTTTAGAAATATATAGAATAGGAGTTATAAAAGAAATATCATTTGATAGTAGTCTTAAAGAAGTTATGTATAAAATAACGGCTGTCAGAAGATCTGGTGTTATAGATACTTTTTTGGTAAGAGAACCATTAATATGTGAATCTATCAATGTAGATTCTATAAAGAAATTATTAGAAGAGTAAGGAGAATTAATGGGATTACTAATTTTATTATTAATAATTTGTATAGCTATAAGTGCTGCATATTTTATATCTTCTTTGTATGATAAGCTTGCATCAAAGAAAAATACTAATAAAGGTATAATAATATCTGCAATACTATTAATATTATTTATAGTATTTTTATCCGTATCTATAGAGTATAATAATTCTTCATTTAATGGTAATGAAATAGCAAGATATAAAGAAGATGAATATGATCTTGATAAAATTTATATAGAATATTCTAAGCGTAAATATTTTAATTTAGATCCATATACATATGATATTAAAATTGTAAAAGAAGATATAGAAAATTATAATTATATTGTTATATATAGAGGATATGGAGATTTTGAAAATAGATTTACGATAGTATATCATATTGTAGATAATGATAATCATTATATAGATGATATGAATGAATATAAAAGGAGATAATATATGAAGTTGACTGTTGTTAAAGAAATAGAAACTAAATATAATATTGGAGATATAGTAATATGTTGTAATTCTGGTAATTACATTATTGGAAGGATAATTGATATAGAGTATGATGATAGTATCAGTTATAGTGATGATAAAATGAAAGTTTTATATTCAATATCATCTTTATCCAAAATTACAGATTCAGGATTATTCTATGATAAGATTAGACAAAATGCAATTATTACTGCTTTAACAAAAGAAGATATAGAAGAAATTGATATTCTTATTGATAAAACTGAGCATCTTATATAAGAAATAAAAAGAGGTAACTATATGGGGGAAACTAGTACTGTAGTTTATAATAAGGGAGATTTTAATAATAATTTATCATTCGCATTAAATGAATTAGTTTACGAATCAGACATGGATTATTATGATGCACAATTAAAACTATTAAAATTAAAGATAAAAAAGTTTAGAAGGAAGCATATAAGAAGTAATAAAACATTTGGTGGTTGGAAGATAAGAAGATGAAATTTAGAGAGATAATATGTTTATATTACATATGTAAACATGAATGCACTAAAGGAAAAGATGCAGATTACAGAGGAATCTGTCAGCATTGTAACTTATATAAACCAAGATTTAAAGAAAAGACACTTAATAAAAAGAAGCAATACATTGATAAAATCATAAGAAAAGATAAAGGAGATTATTAATGGAACTTTTAATAAATGAGAAGGTAAAATCTAAGTATGAAATAGGAATGTGTATATCATTTAATTCATCAGAATATGGTATGGGAATTATAAGTGATATATTTGCTAAAATAGAAAATGATAATGAAGTAGCAATAAACTATGAAGTTATAGATGCAAATAATACTTCTATTATAGTAAAAGAAAAAGAAATACTATATGCAATTACTAAAGAACAACTAGACTTCTTTGGGATTACATCAGAAACAGTATATGATAATTATCTTGAAACAGAAGCTATTAACTAATATAAAAGGAGAAATTAAATGGAATTAGTCTTAACTAAGAATGTTGAATCTAATTATGATCCAGGCATGTGCGTATGCTTCAAGTTCTATTCATTTCATCATATTGGAATTATAAGTAATATATTCATTGAAGTTAATGAACATAATGTAATTCTTATAAAGTATGAAATAATAAATGAGAATAATATTTCCAATATAGTAGAAGAGTCGAGTATAGTTTGCGCAATTAGTAAAGAACAATTAGATTTTCTTGGAATAGCATCTGATACTATAATTAAATCTAATGAAGAGGAGAATAACTAAAATGAAAGTAATAACAGCACCTGAAGAGTATTTAAAAGAAGGAAAAGAAACTTCTGTATTTTTGGCAGGAGGCATAACAAATTGTTCTGAATGGCAGAAATCTATTATAGATTACTTTAATAAACAATCTAATACAGATAACTTAGTATTATTTAATCCTAGAAGAGATACATTTGATGTAGGAAATCCTACTGCAGCTATGAGACAGATTATATGGGAATATAAATATATAGAGAAAGCAGATATATTCTCTATGTATTTTGATAATAGTACAACTTCTGATCAACCTATATGTATGTATGAGTTAGGAAGAAATATAGTCAGAATGCAGCAAAGATTTCCTAATGATTGGGAAGACAGAATAATTATTACAGTTGAACCTGGTTATAAAAGAGAAAAAGATGTAGAAATACAAGTTGACCTTGCTACTAATGGAAAGCTTAAAATAAGAAAGGGTCTTACAATGCATGGACCTGCAATATCATCAGCTTATGCAAGACTTAATAACAGTAAGTATTAATCTTATAAAGTGGTATATTAACTATACCACTTTATTTTTTTGGAGGTATTTATGAGTATAATATTATATGAATCAATTGATAAGGAACTATGTTTATATTTTACTAATAAAGGAGTAAATAATATATATTGGTTTAGAGAATTTGATAATCTTAATAATGATATAGACCCATATGATAGTAATCTTACAAAAAATCAAAAATTAAGAATTATTAAAGAATGTAAACAGAATCCTATATATTTCTTTAGAAAAGTACTAAGATTAAATAGAATATCTTGCCCAGATAATCCTGATGATATA
>Ga0247611_10001907_pt1 | contig 35725 bp, 36 predicted proteins | sample 177DNAGHGhighgp2_FD_192422 | JGI IMG/M metagenome (GOLD analysis project Ga0247611, IMG submission 192422) | Sheep rumen microbial communities from Palmerston North, Manawatu-Wanganui, New Zealand - 1770 DNA GHGhigh gp2 | ecosystem: Host-associated > Mammals > Digestive system > Stomach > Rumen... | reverse complement strand
TAACAAAGGCCGATTCCGGTAGTAACTGGGTACTTGCTGTAGATGGCGGAAAGGCTATGTTCCTGTTTATTGATGCAGATAATGCAACTGTTCCAACAAACAAGGCTTATCTGCATCTGGATAGCGAAATTCCTGCTGGTGAAGCCCGCTCACTCTTCCTCGATGATGATGTGACTGGCATCAAGAATATCAAGGTGGGTTCTGAGGACAACATCTACTATGACCTGCAGGGTCGTCGTGTACTCTACCCAACCAAGGGCTTGTATATTGTGAACGGTAAAAAGGTGATTCTGAAATAAGACCCCTCCTGACCTCCCCTGTTTAGGGGAGGGACGAGGATAGTAGTAACAAATTAAAAAGAGATAGAACTATGAAGAAGAAATATATCAATCCGTCAATGGAAGTAGTGAAGGTAGACGCACCTCAGATTATGGCTGGCTCACCTGGTAAGGGTGGTGGCTACGGTGGAGGTGAAGTCCTCGGTCGTGAATTCGACGACGACATCTTTGGCTAAGAATAGTAATTCGTAGAAAACGATAAATGTCTCAGGGGAGGGGTGTTCGCATCCCTCTCTTTTTGTGTCCTTTCCTTTTATGGAGCATCTCATCCCTCCGGCAATTCCCGGATAGTTTCCTACCGACAAACTGGTGGTTTGTTACCGACTAACGGTGGGTTTGTTACCGAGAAACTCTATCTATCTTTCCTCCTCGCGCGCGCGTGCGCACTATAAATTTTTAAAACCTTGTCACCGTTGCCGCCTTGCAAAACTATTTAGTTATCAGGCAGTTGTCGGTAACAACGAAGCGGCAACGGTGACAAGGAAAGGTGCTTTCGGTATAAAATACCCATGATTACCCCATTGACAAAACAACTTGTTTTGTTCCAAAGCCCCCACCTCTTGTCTGCGAAGGCGGTGCCTTCGAAGGTCAAAGGTCAAAGGTCAAAGGGCTAAGGTCAAAGGTTGAAGGTACGGGCTTCGCAACCAGTCACACTGATCCCGAACTGGCGTAGTGATGGCAGTTTCATTCTTTGATGAAGAATAATTATGAAATAGTTTGGAGAATAGGAATATTTGTCGTAACTTTGCACTTGCATACCTAGTAAATAAAGAATGGATAAAACTGAAAGAATTTTCACACCTCAAGACTGGGCTGAGCATGAGAAATATGTTCAGATGTTTCGTGCTGCAAAACAACGTAAGCGTGAATGGCAAGCAAGAAGGGTGAAAGAGTTGGAGGCAGAAGAAGAATATGTTCGCCAACGTCGTTCTGAAGTTGATGCATTATTCAATGATTAAACAATGATGAAGCAACTTGATATTACACTTATTAATCAACTGGCTCCTTATAAAATAGAGTTGAAAAATGGCGAGTATATCTTTGAGACGGATTATAATATCCGTTATTCTGTATGGTTTGAGCAAGACCCGATTTCACCTATCCCAGCATACTGGTTTAATCTGACAAATCGAAGTATGAAAGCATCTCCAAGTGATGTTAAAATCAGAACAACTATCATTTTTATTCTTGAAGAGTTTTTTCATCAGAATCCCGACATTCTGCTTTATTTGTGTGACTCCGCTAATGAGCAGCAAGCCATGCGGTCACGTTTGTTTCTGCGATGGTTCAATGCTTATGGGCAACAAGCAGACTACTATACACGGACAGAGATGGTGAAAGATGGCAAAGAGGAGAATTATATTGCTATCATCGTGAAACGAACTCATCCTCAATTTAATAGCATCATTAATACCTTTGACAAACAGATTGCGATGTTTCGCGCAAATAAACCAAATGGGTGAGTGTTATTAGTTCCGTAAACGTTATAGTAGATTTTTTTTGTAATTGCTTGTGATTTAAAAATATTCTTTTTATCTTTGCACTTGCATACCTGTGAAAGGTGTCGCTTGAGAACCGAATACATACTTTATAATATTAACATAACTAAAACAAATGAACATGAAAAAATTATTTACTCTTTTGACGCTTGCGCTGATGTCGATTGGGTCGGCGTGGGCAGATGATGTTGTATCGGCAACACAGACCTTTTCGAGTGATAGGGCTACTTGTACATGGACAGACATGAGTGTCACTGTTGCAAAAAATGGTACTGCTGGCGGTGACGGACTTTATTTCGAAGCTGGAAGTGCTGGTAATATCACTACCGCTACCGGAGTTGTAAATATTAAAAGCGGTAGAACGATGTACGTTCAAGTACCTTCTGCCTCTTCTACAGGTACAATTACGATATTTGGTCAAGTAGATAAGAAAGATCGTACTGTTAGTTTGAATTCTGGTAAAACCATTACAATGCTTTCAGATGGAGGCAGTGCTGACTTTGTGGCTACAGACGTAGAGAATGTAAATGGTGGCTATTATATCAAGGTTGTAAGTACCAGCGATTTTAAGTTTAAGTCAATTGTTGTTACCCTTGATGGTGGTGTATATCCAGAGTCTGTAGCAAAAGACCCTGAGTTCTCCCTGACATTTGAAACCATCTCTACAGCAGGAACCTCACAGATACAGGTTGGTGTAAAAGGTAATCTTGACGGCATCACTTTTGATGGTGCCATTGCATATTCTAAAGAGGGTATCGTAGAGGTAGATGAAAACGGTGTGATAACACCTCTTGCTGTAGGTACCACAACAATCACTTTCAGTACTGTTGCTGTTGACGGTAAGTATAATGCAAGTATCAGAAATTCCCTTACTATAACTGTCAAAGAAGCAACGCTCGTTTATGACGCTACAGGACTGACGAACGCAGAGATTGTTCTTAATAGGGCAAATGTTGATACGTATGATTATCTTGAGTCCACCGATGATAGCCATTGGACTGATAAAGGATGGTCTACTCCTTATGATGGAGATTTCTTAGATTGGAAATCTGGAAGAATAATAACTATAAAGGTGAAGAATGTGTCATCATTTGAACTTTATGTTAGTGGTACTGCTGGAAGAGATTATACTATAAAAGTAGGCGACAATGCTGAAGAAAGTTATGTTCAGACAGGTGACGGAAAGGGATACTTTACTTCTGGTATCATTGAGACAGGAACAACAGATGAGGTAACTATTACTCTTGAGGGAGGTGCAAACTCTCTGTATCCTGTATATCTTAAAGTGAATCCGACAGAGATTCAAGTAGTTCCTGTAGCAGAATACTCTACTTATGTAACTGCTGACGCTCTTGACTTCACTGGTTTGGATATTGAGGCATACGTCGCAAAGGCTGCAAATACAGAAGGTGTGGTACTTGAGCAAGTAACATCTGTTCCTGCTAATACTCCATTGATCCTGAAGGGTATTGCTAAGAAATCTTATTTCGTTCCATTTGCTGCCGCTACACATGTTCCAGAATCTCCTTCTGTTAACTTGCTGAAGGCTGGTGACGGCACAACAACTATTGGTGGCGACAGCAATTACGACTATGTATTGAAGGATGGTAAGTTCTATCGTGCAAACGAAGGTACAGTGGCTGTAGGTAAGGCTTATCTGCACCTCGATGCTGCTCCAGAGGCTCATGAGTTGACTCTGATCTTCGGTGACGACGTTACTGGCATCCAGAATGTCAAGGTAGGTACAGAGGACAATGTTTACTATGACCTGCAGGGTCGCCGAGTGCTCTATCCTAAGAAGGGCTTGTATATCGTGAATGGTAAAAAGGTGATTCTGAAATAAGACCCCTCCTGACCTCCCCTGTTTAGGGGAGGGAAGAGGATATTAGTAACAAATTTAAAAGAGATAGAACTATGAAGAAGCAATATATCAATCCCGAGATGGAGATTATTAACGTTGAGGCTCCACAGATTATGGCTGGCTCACCAATCATTGGTTATGGTGAAGGCTTAATCGACACTAAGGACGCACAGAGTCAGGAACTGAGAGATTTGGAGGACTTCATCAGTACTTGGGGTCTCTAATCAAGAATAAACGTAGAATACCACTGCCCTGTCAAAAAAGGGTGGTGGTATTTTTTGTTATTGAAAACGTTTACGGTGGAAATAACGGAAAAGTTGCAAAGGGTATGGCTTATTTTTCGTACTTTTGCACCACAATAATATATTAATGACTAAAAGCAAATGAAGAAACTTTTACTTTTGTGCGGTATGTTCCTGCTGTCGATGACTGCGATGGCAGAGGGAACAGAACCAGAGAAGGTTGACGTGAAGGAACTTGCGAAGATTACCTTCGAGGGTGACAACGTCATTTTGCATTTCAAGGACGGCTCAAAGGCTGACTTGGAGAAAGACCTGGAGACTGTCGTTATCGATTTCTCTTCAGTGACCAGTATTGAGACAACACGTCAGGTGGAGTCCATGAAGAACATGGGGGTGTATAACCTGCAAGGTCAGTATGTGGGAAAAGGTGTTGAGGGACTGAGGAAAGGTCTCTACATCGTGAATGGCAAGAAAGTAATCATCAAGTAAAGCAAGGAGGAACAGACTATGAAAAGACTTACATCTATAATGACCCTGCTCGTCCTGATGCTTGGACTGGGTATGAACGTGAAGGCTCAGACTTGGGATTTCACCACGACTCCCGATGCAGATGTCGCTCTGCTGAAGGCTGCTACTACGGAGTGGACTTATACAGAGGCGAGCGACCGCTATGAGAGCAAGAAGGCTATCAGTGGCGCCATCAAGGCTGGTGGTACGGAACTCACCATGACCAAGGGACTGACCGTTGATGCCGCTGAGAAGAAAATCCGTATCGACGTGAATAACCGTTTGCAGTTGGCTGGTAAGAATATCCCCCTGACAACTCCTGCGCTGAAGAAGGGACAGGTGGTGAAGATCGTCTTTGCCTCTACAGGTGCTACAGCCGTTACTTTCGATAGCAACACGAACCTGTCAGGCACCTCTGGCTTTACTGCCGCCGACAAGGGGACTACCCAGACGGGTACTGGTACGGTGACTGCCGATGGCGCTGTCAGTTTCAAGTGCAGTGGCGGCTCTGTCAATGTGTTCAGCATTGAGGTGACTGGCGAAGGCGGCACTGGTGATGGTAGCGAAGAGGGTGGCGACGACACTCCCACAGCCAGCGACTTCTCAGTCAGCAAGGACCTGACAAAGAACCAGGTGGTGCTGACCCTGAAGGACAACAGTCTGAAGTATTACAATACAGCGTCTGTCGATGAGATTGCTTTCGACAATGCGAATGTCACAGTGAAGCAGGCTGCTGGTGAATATATCTTCGAGGACCAGGTGGCAGGTATTGCTTTCACTAAGGCTTCTGAGGGTAAGGAAGGCACCTATGACAACGAGAAAGGACAGGTGAAGATCCTGGAGGCTCGTGGCTGGCTGGAGTCTGCCTTTGTGAAATTCGAGAAACTGGAGGGTGCCAAGACCTATAATATATATATAAAAGGTGGTAACTTCAGTGATTATACTAAGATTGACGAACAACTGGTACGTGAGTATAAGGACTATGGACGTGCTGACATCGTTGGTCTGAAGGCTGGCAGCGACTATGCTGTCAAGATCGTCCCTGTAGACGAGAGCAAGCAGGAAATGGCTGATGCCGCCAATGAGGCTACCGGGCTGCTGGTGAAGAACTACAGCCGTGAGGGTTTCGCCTTCATGAACAACTACGCTCCTGGTGCCTATAATAATGACGGTACACTGAAGAAGGATGCCAAGGTGTTCTATGTGACCAAGAATACCGCAAAGACCATCAAGACGACTGTTGTTACCAGCAGCAAGGGCGCTACTACAGAGTGTGTAGGTTTCCAGGCAATTATTGATGCCTACCAAAAGGGACTGGACAAGACTCCTATCGCCTTCCGTTTCATCGGACTGGTGACCAAGGACGATCTGGATGGTATCAGCAGTTCTGAGGAGGGTATCCAAATCAAAGGTAAGAACGCTGACAGCGAGTTGAATATCACCATTGAGGGAATCGGTGATGACGCTACCCTCTATGGATTCGGATTCCTGGTACGTAACGCCAAGGGCGTGGAGTTCCGTAATATCGGTATCATGCGCTGCATGGACGATGGTATCTCACTCGATACTGACAACTCCAATATCTGGATCCACCATACGGATGTGTTCTATGGTAAGCACGGTTCTGGCGACCATGCCAAGGGTGACGGTGCTACTGACGTGAAGAGCAACTCTAAGTATGTGACCGTATCATACAACCGCTACTGGGATACTGGTAAGACGAATATGTTCGGAATGAAGGACGAGTCAGGTCCTAACTATATCAGTTACGACCACAACTGGTTCGACCACTCTGACTCTCGTCATCCTCGTGTTCGTACTATGACGGTTCACGTCTGGAACAACTACTTCGACAATGTCGCTAAGTATGGTGTGGGTGCAACTTCTGGTGCCAGTGTCTTCGTGGAGAACAACTACTTCCTGAAGACGAAGAAGCCCATCCTCTCTTCTAAGCAGGGTACTGACGCACAGGGCTCTGGTACGTTCTCTGGTGAGAATGGCGGTATGATCAAGGCTTACGGTAACTATTTCGACAGGACAGCCGCTAAGTTCAAATACTATACACAGAAGAATGCTCCTTCGGAGGGCTATGATGCTTATGAGACTGCTACCCGTGACGAGAAGGTACCCGCTACAGAGGTTACCAAACAGGGTGGTACCAGTTATAATAACTTCGATACGGATGCTTCGCTGATGTACACCTACGAGGCTGTGACTGCTGAGGATGTTCCTGCCCTCGTAACTGGTTACTATGGTGCCGGTCGTCTGAATCATGGTGACTTCACCTATACCTTCACGGATAATGTAGGTGATGACAATGGTGACTCAGAATATGACGCGACCCTCGGTGGTCTGCTCGACAACTATAAGTCGGCTCTCATCGGTATCTTCGGTGACGAGAATGCTTCCAGCGGTGAGCAGGGAACTGAAGGTGGTGATGATAATCAGGGTGACGATACTGGAGGTGAGACACCTGCTGGCACTATCGTGGCTACATTTAATGCCGAGCCTTCTAACAGTATGTTTACGGTAGGTGGAGATTATGGTGACGGTAGGATTACCTATGATGGTACCTCTCTGAAGAAAGGTGTGAAACTCAACAGTAAAGGATCAATCACCTTTACTCCGGCAAAGGACTACAATATGACCATTGTCTTGGCTACTGCCAAAGCGGGTCGTGACGTGAAGATTAATGGTGAGGTCACAACAGTCAGTGGTACAGAGAATACCGCTGGTGCATACTATGAGTTGCAGCCCATCGCTATTAAGGCTGGTACGCAATACGTACTTACCAAAGGTACTGAAGAGAGTATCGTGATGGTTATAAAGTTGGAACCAATAGAAGAATAATATTTTAGGATATATAAAACACTGAAAAACAACAACTACTAATTCGAATCAAGAGGAGCCGTGCGTGATGCATGGCTCCTTGACTTTAACAAAGAAAAGAAAAATGAGAATAGAACCCATAGCATACTTCCACTCGCCTTTCACGTCGAAATTCGGTGTGCCACGGCAGAGTGGTGTCGTAGAAGAACTGAAAGGAACGATCGTGTTCACGAAGGAGTATCGTCATGCAGAGGCATTACGTGGCTTGGAAACCTACGACTATCTGTGGCTGATATGGGGCTTCTCGGAGAATGTGGACGCAGAGAAACATGCCACAGTACGCCCCCCGTTGCTGGGTGGTAACGAGCGTGTTGGCGTATGGGCAACACGTTCTCCATTCCGTCCTAACAACCTTGGGCTCTCCTCAGTCCGCATCCTTGCCGTTCATCCGGAAGTTCCAAGCATTGAGGTGTTAGGTGCCGACTTGATGGACGGAACACCGATCTACGATGTGAAGCCTTACTTGCCCTATGTCGACAGTCATCCAGAGGCACGTGGAGGTTTTACGGACGACCATCAATGGAAGTATCTGCAGGTGGAAATCCCTGAGATATTGCGTCCACACTATACGGCAGAGCAATGGAAGGTGATAGAAAAGATACTGTCATTAGACCCTCGTCCGCATTACCATGACGACCCCTCGCGGGAGTATGTGATGCCTTTTGAAGGCAAGGAAATTCATTTTGTTGTCGCTCATGGAGTCTTGACGATAGATAAAATTTTACAGTGATTTCACTGAAAACTAAAGAAAAATTTGGATTGTTGTAGAAATATCCATATATTTGCAAACGTTAACATCAAGGATAAGAATAAACAATACGATGTGGGTTATGTGGCTGATAATAACAATATTAGTAGTTCTGCTGGCTGGTAGTCTGTGGTATGTCTGCGTCTTGAGAAAGAAGATATGTGATATGCGTAAGACGCAACGCATGAGACAGGTGTTCCTTTCAAATATGAATCAGGAGATTCAAGTGCCTTTGAAGACGATAAAGGGGTTGTCGGAGATGTTGTCGAAAGACAATTTATATCTCTCAAAGAACGAGAAGCGTAATATCTCCGATCAGATGAACTATAATGCTGACTTGATAAATGCTTTACTTGATGAGGCATTGATGTTCACTGAGAGTGCTGCGGATGGACAGCAGTTACATATAGAGTCGTTCAGTCCGAATGCGCTTTGTCGCCGTTGTCTGGAGGCTAATATGTATAGTATCTACCATCGTCATGCGGTGAAACTGAATTTCAAGCGTGAGTTGCATGACGAGTTCTTTGTGAGAAACGACCGCCACTTGGTGGAGTTGATCCTCAATAAACTGATCCTGAATGCCTGTCGCTTTACGGAAGTGGGAGAGGTGCTGGTTGGTTGTAATACCAGTGAGAACACAGATTGTCTGACTATCTTCGTGGAGGATACGGGAGTCGGAGTCCCTGAGAGCCGTCTTCAGAAACTGTTTACTTGGTTTGAGGCGCCAGAGGATATGGCTGATGAGGTGGAACTCGACCTAAGTATCTGCTATCGGGTGGCTCAGAAGATGGGAGGCAGGCTCTATATGGACCAGAACTATCACCGCAAGGGTACCCGCTTCGTGTTTATCCTTCCCTTGCGAAAGGATTAGTCTTCCTCTATCCTGTCTAATCGTCCTCGCCATAAGAATTTGCGGGTCTCATGGACGATAATGCCACTTAGTGCCAAGAGCGATATCAGGTTAGGTATCGCCATCAGGGCATTCATACAGTCGGCAAGGTTCCAGACAATCGTCAGGTTCAGTACGCTGCCTGCGAATACTGCGGCAATATAGATAATGCGATAGGCGAGAACCCATTTCCTTCCTTTCAGATATTCTACGGCACGCTCTCCATAGTAGCACCATCCTAATATGGTAGAGAAAGCAAAGGTCAGTAACCCGAAAGTCAATAAGGGTGTACCTACTACAGGAATCTTCGAGAAGGCAACTTTTGTCAGCACGGCACCATTGTCGAAGGTGATATCCGGATAGGCAAGGACACTGCTGACAATGACAATACCTGTCATGGCACAGATGATGACTGTGTCCCAGAACGTACCACTGCTGGATACCAATGCCTGACGGACAGGGTTGCGGGTCTGTGCCGCTGCTGCCACAATCGGAGCAGAGCCTAATCCTGACTCATTACTGAAAAGGCCACGGGCAATACCGTAGCGTGCCGCCATCATGACGGTGGTACCCACAAAACCGCCACCTGCAGCCTGAGGACTGAAAGCCGAGACGCAGATGAGTTTGATGGCTGGTAATATGTATGCGGCATTGACACCTATTATATATATACAGCCTAACACATAAAAGAACGCCATGAAAGGGACCAGCATCGAACAGACACGGGCAATACTCTTGACACCTCCTAATACGACAGCCCCCGTCATCAGACACACCACGGTACCGGTGATATAAGGAGATATCTGATAGGTCTCTTTTGTCAAGGTGGCAATGGCATTCGCCTGTACGGTGTTACCGATACCGAAAGAGGCGATAGCGGTGAAGATGGCAAACAGGACGGCAAGCCATTTCCGTCCTAATCCATATTCCAAGGCGAACATCGGACCCCCAATAATCTTGCCGTCAGGTTTCTTTTTCCTGTATTTGATGGCAAGGAGTCCTTCCGCATATTTGGTGGAGATGCCGAAGACACCTGTCAGCCAGCACCATAAGACGGCACCTGGTCCTCCTAAAGCAATAGCGGTAGCAACACCGATGATGTTGCCCGTGCCGATAGTTGCCGCCAGGGCTGTGGCAAGGGAGGCAAACTGGGACACGTCGCCCGTGGCGTCTTTGTCGCGTTTGACGGAGAGACGGACAGCCTTGAAGATATAACGCTGGGGGAATCGGAGGATGATAGTCAGGTAGATATGGGTGCCCAGCAAGAGGATAATCATAGGCCATCCCCATAGCAGACCGCTGAGTTCCGTGAAGAATTGGTTTAGAACTTCCATTCTGGTTATTAGTCTTTGTATTGTATCTTTATTTGTTTGAATCCCATACCCTGTAATACTTGGCGGACTTGTGCGTCACCATTCTGCTTCGCACTCTCTATATTCTGGGGAGTCAGTCCGCGCTGCAGCATTCGCCGATAGGCCCTGTGGAGCAGCGCCTCACGGTCTTCCGCCGTCCAACTGCCACTCTCGTAGAAACTCTTGGTACGTGCCTCGTCGATGAAGTCACGGTCAAGGAGTCCTATCTTGGGTAAGGTAACGGATATGGTGTCACCCCGTGGCACGATCCATCCTGTCTCTACCTGTTTGAGATTGATGCCCAGTCGCATGGTTCCGTAATAAATCCTGACTAACTGGTCGTCACTTAGAATACCACGACGAATGGTGTCTACCATCTCCTCATCACTGATGGACATGAATTCCCATTCTCCAATAGCCTTGATGCTCTGTATCTGCTGAGGGGTGATGTCAATCTGTTGGTCAGCACCTACTTCTACATGGCTGGACTGAATGCCACGGTATATCCAGCCTATCAGGATAACCAGTAGGATTATACCAACCCCCAAAGAGGTAATGGCAAGGATTATCTTATTCTTTATTCCCATGTTCGATATCCATATTAATGAGTGACTGGATGTCACGCAAACCATATTCCTTACGGAACTGGATGGTGATATCCTCTTCGCGATAGCCCATCTGGGTGATGAGCGGTATTAATACCCGGGCGGCATTCTCCTGGGCAGTGGAAATTATCCCTAATTGCGGAATACTCTCGATGATTGCCGTACGACCTTGTTGCTCATAATTAGCCATCTCCGCATCAGTGAAATGGGAGCGTACCAGACCGACATATTCTTTGATGTTCTTCTGGTCAATCTTCGAACTCGTCATCGTCACTTTCGGGTCGGGTAGGGTGACGATGATCTTACCGGCTTCTTTCTCCACATTACGCTCGGAGAACTCACTCATGTCGATATAGGCTTTTAGGGTCGCATCCATCGGAATGGCTATCTTGCGGTCACCAAGCGGCATTTTGAAATTGAAGTCTTGAGACAGGACACTTCCTTTCAGTCGGATGACATCATCATGAGTTACCACCTTGTGGATCTTGTACTCTGTCGTATAGATACGTGAGCATTTCTGGACTTGTATGACAAGGGAAGACAGGGAGTCAGCCGGTGCTGCCACCTTTATCTCTTGTGTCTTTTGTTGATGACAAGCGCAGCAACAAAGCAGAATGAAGGAAAATATTAGAGAAAACTTCTTCATGATGTCTGTCTATTGGCTACAAAGTTAGTTAAATTTTATCAAATTGATATGCGTTCGTCTATTTTTTTCTCTTTTATTAAACTTTTAGGCTACTTTTGCGTCAAATAGTAAAACACAGACTTAACGGGGAGATTAAAAGACGCTCTTAGCCACTATACACAAAAACGAAAAGTAAGATCATAGTGATTTAGGTTAACATAGTGTTTTTTCATGCGGGGACAGGCGTGTCCCCTTTTTTGTTTCTCTCGTTATTCGTAACTTGGGCATTGCCGAACTTACGTGGCACTCTGAAATAAAAAGAAAAGCAGGCTTTCCTTTTGTATTTCTCTCGTTTTTCCGTAACTTTGCGCTTTCAGCGCGAAGTTACTAGCATTCGGAAGAAAAACAAACGAGTTTGTTTTGTTCTTCTCTCTTTTTTCCGTAACTTTGCAGGCATGAAACAGATAGATTATAAAGGGTTGACTGATGCGGAAGTGTTGGAGAGTCGTCAGCGTCATGGTGCCAATGTGCTTTCCGAACCGGAGAAAGTCCCTTTGTGGAGGCGTTTCCTCTATAAATTCAAGGACCCTCTTATTATCATCTTACTGGTCGCAGGTGTATTGTCGGTTGGCATCTCCTTCTATGAATATTTTGTCTTGAAAGAGGGTGCTACCGTCTTTTTTGAGCCTGTAGGCATCTTTATCGCTATCCTGCTGGCTACCGGGATGGCTTTTCTTTTTGAAGTGAAGGCAGACAAAGAGTTTGCAATCCTTAATCAGGTGAATGATGAGGAGCCTGTCATGGTCATCCGTAACGGTCGAAGACAACAGGTGCCTAAATGTGATGTGGTTGTAGGCGATATCGTATTGATTAACACAGGAGATGAGATTCCTGCCGACGGCTTGTTGTTGGAAGCGGTATCCATGAGTATTGACGAGTCGACACTGACGGGTGAGCCTGTATGTCATAAGAGCGTGGAAGAGCGGGACTTTGACCCTGAGGCGACATTCCCCACCAATAAAGTATTCCGTGGCACGAAGGTCATGGAGGGGCATGGCATCTTCAAGGTCGATGCCGTGGGGGATAGCACGGAGAATGGAAAAGTATATGAGGCGGCACGCATTGACGATAGTGTGAAGACACCACTGAATGAGCAACTGGATCGGTTAGGACAACTGATAGCGAAGGTTAGTTATGGTATAGCCGTTCTGGTCATTATAGGACGTGTCCTGATGTTCTTTGTCTATCAGGACTTCGAGTGGGTGGCTTTCATCTCTTATCTTCTGCAGACCATTATGATTGCCGTCACATTGATTGTCGTTGCGGTACCAGAGGGATTGCCGATGGCAGTGACCCTAAGTCTTGCCTATAGTATGCGACGGATGCTGAAGACCAATAATCTGGTGCGGAAGATGCATGCTTGTGAGACCATGGGGGCGGCAACAGTTATCTGTACGGACAAGACAGGAACACTGACACAGAATCAGATGCATGTCTATGAGGCATGTTTCGATATGGACAGGCAGGACAATAGGAGTCTTGTCTTTCAAGGTATTGCCGTAAACACTACTGCTTCCCTGCAGATAGAAGAGGGACGACAGCCGACGGTGTTAGGCAATCCGACAGAGGGTGCTTTGTTGCTATGGCTTCATGAACAAGGTATTGACTATCGTGCTATGAAAGAGGAGGTCACCTATGAGGATGAGTTGCCTTTCTCCACAGAGCGTAAGTTAATGGCTGTGATCGTCAAGACGGAAAAGGGGAGAATGCTTTATGTAAAAGGTGCTCCAGAGATTGTCTATACACAATGTGTCATGACGGTGGATGACCGTTCAGAGGTTCAGAGACGGTTGCTTGCTTTTCAGGAACAGGGAATGCGTACGTTAGGGTTTGCCTATCAGCAACTGGATGATACAGAGAAACCGATAGTCAATCAGCGGTTGGTAACAGAAAAGATGACTTTCTTGGGAGTCGTCGCCATCTCAGACCCTGTCCGATCTGATGTACCTCCTGCTGTCCGTGAGTGTATGGATGCCGGTATCGCAGTGAAAATCGTGACAGGTGACACTGCTGCTACTGCTCGTGAGATAGCCCGGCAGGTGGGATTATGGACAGAGGAGGATACTGACCGACAACTGATGACGGGTCCTGAGTTTGCGGCACTGAGTGATGAGGAGTTACTGGGAAGGGTGATGGACCTGAAGGTGATAGCCCGTGCCCGTCCGATGGATAAGAAACGGCTCGTTGTTGCCTTACAGTCATTGGGACAGGTAGTCGCTGTGACTGGTGACGGCACGAATGACGCACCAGCCCTGAAAGCAGCGCATGTGGGACTGTCTATGGGTGATGGCACTTCTGTCGCTAAGGAGGCTTCGGATATTACGATTATTGACAACTCCTTCAGCAGTATCGGACGTGCGGTGATGTGGGGACGTTCGCTGTATCGGAATATTCAGCGTTTTATCCTCTTCCAGATGACTGTTAATATTGCTGCTTGTCTGATTGTGTTGGCTGGCGCTTTCATGGGAACGGAAGTGCCGTTGACAGTGACGCAGATGCTCTGGGTCAACTTGATTATGGATACCTTTGCGGCAATGGCATTGTCGTCGTTGCCACCATCTTCCTCGGTAATGAAAGAGAAACCGCGTGACCGTCGTTCTTTCATTATCAGTCGTGATATGGCATGGCAAGTCATTGGAGTCGGATGTGCGTTCTTTGTCTTCCTTCTATGCCTATTATATCATTATGAGCGACAAGGGTGGTCTCTTTATGAGCAGAGCATGTTCTTTACTATCTTTGTGATGTTACAGTTCTGGAATATGTTCAATGCCCGTGCTTATGCTACAGGAGGCAGTGCCTTGAACTTGAAGGGATGCCGTGGTTTCCTGCTTATCGCACAACTGGTGTTCTTCGGTCAACTCATGATAGTGACGATAGGAGGAAGGATGTTTAATGTGACCCCTTTGCACTGGAGTGACTGGTTGCTGATCATAGGTGCTACCTCTTTCGTTTTATGGATAGGAGAGGTATGGCGATGGATGAAAAAATAGGCATAAAGTTAGGATTTATAGGAGAAAAGTATTATCTTTGCATCATCATACAAACTAAAAACAGATGAAAACCAGCAGTATTTATCTCATCATGGTCGGATGCTTGGCATTAACTTTGATGGCTTGTGGCGGAAAGAAAAAGAGTAATGACATCATCACAGAACGTGTGGAATTGCCAAAGCCACAGGAGCCTGTTCGCTTGCAGTCTTATTCAGACAGTCGGGATGTTAGTTGGATAGGACGTACCTATCATCTGGACATTAATCGTCAGCCCAGTGACTCATTACCAATGGTAAAGGATGAGATAGGTCAGCAGTTTGTGGACAATTATATCACATTGACCGTATCTCGCCAAGACGGCTCTGTTTTTTATAGCCGCAAGTTCACTAAAAAAGATTTTGACGGTTATTTGGATGATGACTATCGTAAGACTGGAATATTAGAGGGACTCGTCTATGATAAGGCCGACGGGGACTGGTTGGAGTTTGCAGCCAGTGTCAGTCATCCGCAGACTGATGAGTATATTCCTTTGATAGTAAGACTTTCTCGTATGGGAGAACTCTCCATCAAGCGGGATGTCCAAATGGACACCAATGCCTATGACGAGAAAGAAGACGAGGAAGAGAATTAATTAGCCAATATGGTGGAATAGAATCTTTTCCATTCTTGACAGAATGTCTTCATGTCGGGCATGATGACATCTGCTCCTTTATCTGCCAACTCCTTATTAGGCAGAGGTCCTGTGTTTACGGCAACGGTAAAACAATGGGCTGCGACGGCAGCCTGTACACCTAATGGCGCATTCTCCACAACAATGGACTCCCAAGGCTTGACACCTGCTTTTCTCATACCAGCCAGATAGGGGTCTGGTGCTGGCTTCCCATGAGTTACGTCGAAACTGGTCACAATCAGGTCCTGATGGATAAGACCACGGAAGTCTGATGCTAATTTATCCAATAAAGTACGTTGTCCGCTTCCTGTCACCACGCAGATTTTTAAGCCGTCGGCATGGATCTGGCGCATGAGTTCTTCAGTACCTTCCATCTTGAGGGCAGGAGGACACTGGCTGAACGCAGCGGCTTTGAGGTCATATAGTTTTTGCGCCTCATCATCACTGATTTCCCGATGCCATTGCTGTCGTGCTTTCAGTTTAATGGTTTCTACGCCCCGCATTCCCTCATAAAGATACGCCTCGCTCTCGTCCATCTCAATACCTGCGGCAGCCATCGCCTGATGCCACGAGTGGGCATGGTTAGGCATCGAGTCATAGATGACACCATCCATGTCGAAAAGCACGGCTTTAGGACAGAACTGCCCAAAGCCGTGCTTCTTTAAGTATAATTGAATTGCCTCTTTCAACTCTTCAATTTTCAACTTTCAACTTTCAACTCTCCTTAGCCAGACGCTCCTTGATAGCCTTTGAGTCAGCCTCGTAGCCTGGTTTGTCGAGCAGGGCGAACATATTCTTCTTATAAGCCTCTACACCAGGCTGGTTGAATGGGTTAACACCCAGAACGTTACCACTGATACCGCAGGCAATCTCGAAGAAGTAGATGAGTTGTCCGATATAATACTCGTTCAACTTAGGAACACTGATGCGGATATTGGGGACACCACCATCCACATGAGCAAGACGAGTTCCTAACTCTGCCATCTTGTTAACTTGGTCTACACGTTTGCCTGCAAGGAAGTTCAAACCGTCCAGATTCTCCTCGTCGCTGGGGAACAGCAGACTGCGGTTAGGCTCCTCGATGCTGATGACGGTCTCGAAGATGGTACGCTCACCATCCTGAATCCACTGACCCATAGAGTGCAGGTCGGTAGTGAAGTCGCAAGATGCAGGGAAGATACCCTTCTTGTCCTTACCCTCAGACTCTCCATAGAGTTGCTTCCACCACTCAGAGATAAAGTGGAGTTTGGGCTGGTAGTTCACCATGATCTCAATCTTCTTACCAGCGCCATACAGGCCGTTGCGGACGGCAGCATACTGGGCGGCGAGGTTCTCCTCGAAAGGAACGTCCTTGCCACAAGCCTTCTCCATATCGACGGCACCCTGTACGAGTTGCTTGATGTCGAAACCAGCACAAGCGATAGGCAGCAGACCTACTGGAGTGAGTACAGAGAAACGTCCACCGACATTATCGGGGATGATAAAACTCTTATAGCCTTCCTTGTCAGCACATGTACGGGCAGCACCACGCTTCGCGTCAGTAACGGCAACAATCACGTCTTTTGCTACGTCCTTGCCCATCTGTGCCTCACACTGCTTCTTCAACAGACGGAAGGTCAGGGCTGTCTCTGTGGTCGTTCCAGACTTGGAGATATTGATGACACCAAACTTCTTCCCTTTCAGGTATTCGGTCATCTCAGAGAGATAGTCCTCACCGATATTGTTACCTGCAAAGAGAATCGTAGGATTCTTCTTGTGTTGGATCAGCCATGCGAAAGAGTTTCCTAATGCCTCGATAACGGCACGGGCTCCTAAGTAGGAACCACCGATACCTGCAACAACCACTACCTCACATTTCTCTCTGAGGGTATTAGCAACAGCCTGTACCTCGTCTAAGAATGCAGGGGTGATACTGCTGGGAAGATGCAGCCAACCTAAGAAATCATTACCTGGGCATGTGCCCTCCTCTAATGCCTGCTGTGCGGCCTTCACTTTCGGCTCGAAAGCCTTTACGGCACCTGCCTCCAAGAAACAAGCAGCCTTCGTAATGTCAAGTTTAATGTTACTCATTGTTTTATTGTTATCTAAATGAATCTGTTAATAGCTTGATTTCAATTTGTGGGGAGATGCGCTCATAAAGGATATTATAAACAGCATCCAGAATGGGCATGTTTACATGACAGTGGCGATTAATCTCCTTCATACACTTGGTACCGAAATAACCCTCTGCGATCATCTCCATCTCTATCTGTGCCGACTTGACAGAGTAGCCTTTTCCTATCATCGTACCGAAGGTGCGGTTGCGGGAGAAATTAGAGTAGCCCGTCACAAGGAGGTCGCCCAAGTAAACACTATCAACGATGTTACGCTCAATAGGGTGGACGACTTGTAGGAAACGAGCCATCTCCTGTACGGCATTAGCCATCAATACAGCCTGGAAGTTATCACCGAATTTCAGACCGTTACAGATACCAGCGGCAATGGCATAGACATTCTTCAGTACGGAAGAGTACTCAATGCCAATCACATCGGTAGAGGTCTTGGTCTTGATATAGTCGCTCGCCATCACTTCCGCGAATGCCTGCGCTTTCTCCCGGTCGGCACATCCTACAGTCAGGTAACTGAGTCGCTCCAGTGCGACCTCCTCTGCGTGGGAGGGACCGCCGATGCAGGCAATATTCTCGTAAGGAACGTCATAGACCTGATGGAAATATTCTGAGCATACCAGGTTCTCGTCAGGTACGATACCTTTGATCGCCGTGATGATGAACTTATCCCGTATGCGGGTCTTCAGTTTCTTCAGGTGACTCTTCAAGTAGGGTGACGGTGTGACAAACACCAAGGTGTCGTACATCTGCACCATCTTGTTGAGGTCGGACGAGAAGAATATCTCATCCGTATTGAAACGTACACTCATCAAATAGGCAGGGTTATGTCCCAGTCGCTTGAAATCATCAATACGGTCGTCACGGCGCATATACCATCCTATGTGGTGGGTATGTCCCACTACAATCTTGGCAATTGCTGTAGCCCAGCTACCGCCGCCGATGATGGCTATCTTTCCGCAGTCGTACATATTATCTTCTTTTTAGACAGAGTAACTTTTTTGGAGACAGAGTAACTTTTTTGGAGACAGAGTAACTTTTTTAAAGACAGAGTAACAGAATAACATTTTTTGGGGGAGGGTATTGTTATGTTAATATGTTATTATGTTATTATGTCTTACTCGTTATTATGTCTTACTCGTTATCATGTCTTACTCGTTATCATGTCTTATTCCTTTACTTTGTCAATCCACTGTTGTATCTCGTCCACGCTGGGCTTCTGCATCTCTAACTTGAATTTCTTGACGATATCCCCGATCTTCTGTTGCAGTCCCTGTGCCTTCTCCTCCTTGATATTGGAAATGAGGTTGAAACCAGCCTTACGGAGTACGGGAACCCATTCCTCGCCAACACCGATTCCTGCCCATTCCGCAACAGTGCTCTGAGGAATCTTCTTCTCAGGTTTCATCTGTGGGAAGAATAATACCTCCTGAATAAACGTCTTACCAGTCATCAGCATCACCAGACGGTCGATACCGATACCGATACCACTGGTTGGTGGCATACCATATTGCAGGGCACGCAGGAAGTCCTGGTCGATGATCATCGCCTCGTCGTCTCCCTTGTCGGCAAGTTTCATCTGCTCAATGAAACGCTCCTCCTGGTCGATAGGGTCGTTCAACTCCGAGTAGGCATTGGCAAGTTCCTTACCATTGACCATCAACTCAAAACGCTCAGTGAGTCCGGGCTTGCTGCGGTGCATCTTTGTCAGGGGAGACATCTCCACGGGGTAGTCCGTGATGAAGGTAGGCTGGATGAAGGTACCCTCACAGAACTCACCAAAGAGTTCGTCAATCAGTTTGCCCTTACCCATGGTCTCGTCGACCTCCATACCTTTCTCCTTACAGAAAGCACGAATCTCCTCCTCTGTCTTACCGTCACAGTCGAAACCCGTCTTCTCCTTGATTGCGTCAAGGATAGGCAGACGACGGTAAGGAGCCTTGAAACTAACGATGTTACCGTCAATCTCACGCTCAGGTTTTCCATTCACGGCAATACAGATGGTCTCCAGCAGTTTCTCTGTGAATGACATCATCCAGTTGTAGTCCTTATACTGCACATACAACTCCATGCAGGTGAACTCCGGGTTATGGTTGCGGTCCATTCCCTCGTTGCGGAAGTTCTTACCAATCTCATAGACACCCTCAAAACCGCCGACAATCAGACGCTTAAGGTAAAGTTCTGTGGCGATACGCATATACATATCCTGGTCCAGGGCGTTGAAATGAGTAATGAAGGGACGGGCACTGGCACCACCGGCAATCATCTGAAGGGTAGGTGTCTCTACTTCTGTATAGCCAGCCTCGTCCAGTACTTTTCTCAGGGTACGGATGACAGTGGCACGCTGTAAGAAGGTGTCTTTGACACCATCGTTAACGACCAGGTCGACATAACGCTGGCGGTAACGAAGTTCCGGGTCCTCGAACTTGTCGTAGGCAACACCATCCTTATATTTGACGATAGGTAACGGTTTCAATGACTTCGACAACAAGGTCAGTTCCTGTGCATGGACCGAGATCTCCCCCGTCTGGGTACGGAACACAAAACCCTTGATGCCAATGAAGTCACCAATGTCTAATAACCGCTTAAATACCTTGTTGTATAAATCCTTGTCTTCCCCGGGGCAGAGGTCGTCACGTGAAATATACACCTGTATTCTGCCTTTGCTATCCTGAATCTCCGCAAAACTTGCCTTACCCATCACACGACGGCTCATCATACGACCGGCAATGCAAACCTGGCGGGGCTCGTCCTCGTCATGGAAATTGTCGCGTATATCGGTAGAGAAAGCATTGGTTGGATATTCTGCGGCAGGGTACGGGTTGATGCCCATCTGGCGCAGTTCTTGCAGACTCTCGCGTCTGCCAATCTCTTGTTCACTGAGTTCTAAAACGTTCATATTGTTGTTTTCTAATATTAATGGTTGCAAAGGTAGTGCAAACTGAGTGAAAAACCAAATTTTATTTGAGTTTTTCCGAGGTGCAGCCTATTTTCGCTGGATTTTATTCAGCAAAGGTACTAAAATATTCTGATACAATTCCCATTTTAGCGTTTTTTTTCATTCTCAGGAAGGTATACGTTAAATATTTGCTAAAAAAGCGGACAATATTTGGTTGGGTGAGGAATTCTTCCTATATTTGCCCAATAATACTAACTCTCTTTATGATTGAGAATAATTTCAAGACAAAAGTGATAGGTGTTGACATCCGCGTCGACAGGACTGCCTATGCGTTAGTCAACATACGCGGTGAGATGCTGGCTCGTGATGAGTTTGCGACTCAGGATTATCCCAATATCAGCGATTTTGTGACTAAGTTGGCGGATGGTATTACGTCACTAATGGAGCAAAGTGGAGACTTTGAGAGTGTCCGTTCGGTGGGTATTAGTACTCCGAGTGGGAATTATCATACAGGTTGTATCGAGAACTCCCCTAATCTGCCATGGAAAGGTATCGTGCCGCTTGCCGCCATGTTACGGGATCGCCTGGGTATGGCTGTTGCTGTCGACAATAATGCGAATGTGATTGCGATGGCGGAGCATGCCTTTGGAGCCGCTCATGGAATGAAAGACTTCGTATTGGTTAATTTAGGAAGTGGAATGGGCAGTTGTATTTACAGTCATGGAGCGATTCACCAAGGTACGAACGGCTTTGCAGGTGAGATAGGACATACAACTTATATTTCTGGAGGTCGTAAGTGCGGATGTGGCAAACTGGGGTGCCTGGAAATGTATACGGCAGGTAAGGGTGTTCTTCAGACGGCAAAGGAAATCTTGGCGGAAAGTGATACGCCTTCACTGATGCGGAGTGTTCAGCAGTTGACGGTAAGACTCATCATAGAGTTTTGTAATAAAGGAGATGAACTCGCTGTTGAGGTGATGCGTCGTACAGGGCATGCCCTTGGAGTTGGTCTTGCTAACTATGCGTCTTTGTTCAACCCAGAGGCAATCATCCTCTCTGGTGTGGTGTCAAGGGCGGGCAAATGGCTATTGGAGCCAGCAGACCTAGCCTTCGAGGAACACGTGTTCCATAATATGCAAGGTAAAGTGAAATTGCTGACTTCTCTCTATGAGGATAGGGAACTTAATGTGCTGGGTGCCAGTGTTCTTGCTTGGGATGTCAAGGAATATTCTCTTTTTAAATAAGTGACAGGTCAATGAACAATAATATCATTAAACGGCATGTGGTTGGTGTTGACGTAAGTACGGATCTTACGACTTATGCCATCGTGGATGTTCAGGGAGTCATATTGGCAAAGGAGAGTTTCCCCACCTCTGATTATCCCAATGTAAATGAGTACGTCTCTGTGCTTAGTGAGAAGATTCTCATGCTCGTTGAGAGTAATGGCGGTTATGAGAGTGTCCGCTCAGTGGGAATCAGTGCCCCCAGCGGCAACTTCCTGACTGGCAGTATGGAGAATGCCGCAAATATGCCTTGGAAGGGACATGTACCTTTGGCTGCCATGTTACGTGATCGTTTGGGACTTGCCGTTGCCTTGGGTAATGATGCCCATGTGACCGCAGTTGGAGAGAAGGTGTTTGGAGCCGCTCGCGGCTTGTCTAATTTCATCGTAGTGACGATTAGTCATGGTGGCTTAGGTAGTTGTGTCTTTATCGACGGTCATCCTCATTTAGGTTCAGAAGGGTTCGCTGGAGAATTCGGGCACATCTGTATTAATGAGAATGGAAGACAATGCAGTTGTGGTCGTCGTGGCTGCTTGGAGGAATATGCATCAGCGCGAGGACTGGCTAAAACGGTTCGTGAACTAATCCGGAATGGTAGGACAAGTATCCTGCAAGATACAGAGGACCTTACCCCACAGGCTATTGCCGATGCTTGCGAGAAAGGTGATGAGGTGGCTATAGAGGCATTTCAGACAACTGGACGTATTTTAGGAAATGCGTTGGCGACTTATGCCTCACTGGTTGACCCGGAGTCTATCATCCTGACGGGCGGTATGACTGTATATAGTAAATGGATGCTGGATGTGATGAAAGGAACCTTTGAGGCGAACATTTTCCAGAATCTGAAAGGCAAGGTGAAGATAGTGAACTCTCCATTGAACAATAACGAACGTGACGTGGTGGGAGCCAGTGCCCTTGCATGGGAAGTAAAAGAGTATTCTTTATTTAAATGAATAGACAACTAATATTATTCATACTATGGAAGAAGATAATATTAAAACAAGAGTTGTTGGTGTCGACATCAGTAATGAACTTACAACCTATGCGATTGTCGACATCAGAGGTAACATTATTGCCGAGAACAGTTTCGTGACTACAGATTATCTGGATGTTAACAACTTTGTTTCTGTCCTTAGTGAGAAAATCGTGGAGTTGGTAGAAACGAATGGCGGTTATGAGAAAATCCGCTCAGTGGGCATCAGTTGTCCCAGTGCCAGTTTCATCACAGGATGTGTTGTCAATGCGCCAAACTTACCATGGAAAGGTGTGGTGCCTCTTGCTGCGATGATGCGTGACCGTCTGGGACTTGCCGTCGCCTTGGCAAATGACGCTCATATCTCTGCTTTGGGAGAGCACACTTTTGGATCGGCTCATGGTATGAAAGACTTTATTGTCATCAATTTAGGTGTTGGACTGGGCAGTTGCTTCTTCTCACGTGGACATGAGCACCAAGGATATGAGGGTTTTGCGGGAGAGATAGGACATACGTGTATTGCAGAGCATGGCAGAATCTGTGGATGTGGCAAAGAAGGCTGTATGGAGGCTTATGTCGGAGCCAAAGGTATTGTCCGCACGGCAGAAGAACTGATGGCGGAGTCTGACGAGCCGTCCATCATGAGAGATGAAGAACGGTTGTCACCTCGTATCATCACAGAGTGTTGTGACAAAGGTGACGCTATGGCGATAGAGGTTTATCGCCGTACTGGTCACATGTTTGGTATCGGCTTGGCAAACTATGCTAGTATCGTTGACCCACAGGCAATTATCCTGACAGGAGGTATCTCCCATGCGGGAAAATGGTTGGTAGAGCCTACCCGTGAGTCGTTTGAGAAGCATGTGTTTGGTAATATGCGTGGCAAGGTGAAGATCTTAGTGTCTAAACTGAACGACCGTGAGCGTGATGTGTTAGGTGCCAGTGCCCTTGCCTGGGAAGTTCCTGAATATTCACTTTTTAAATAATGGACGTAGAAAGAATCAATCAGATTATCAATAGTAAGCCGAATCTCAGTACTGCCCTCGGGATGGAGTTTATCTCCACACCCGAGGACGATACTTGTATGGCACGTATGAAAGTGGATGAGCGTAACCGTCAGCCTTTTGGTTTCTTGAGCGGTGGTGCTTCTCTTGCCTTGGCGGAGAATGTGGCAGGTGTAGGCTCTTCGGCGCTCTGTCCAGACTGTGCCTGTGTCGGTATAGAAGTCAGTGGCAGTCATGTACAGGCTGTCAGTGAGGGTGATACGGTCACGGCCTATGCCCGTTTACAGCATCGTGGTAGTACGTTGCATGTATGGCATGTGGAGATCAAGAATACCGCAGAGGAGTTGATATCCACGGTGCGTGTCACTAATTATATCATCAAAAACCGTAAATAACATGTCGAGTTTCGCCCTTTTCCGTTTGCCATACCAACAGCAGGTTACGCTGATCATGCAAACATCGGGTGAGCCGCTCGAAGTGACTTCTTGTGCAGAACTGAGTGGCAAGACAGGATTTGTCGTTGCTCCCTTTGCTCCGTCTGTCGAGCGTCCTATCTTGGTGATCCGTCCGGATGTGGTGACGCATGATATTCCTTGGAGTCAATTGGAAGCAATACCTTCTGTCGCCTCCCCGTCAAACACCAGTGCTCCAAGGACAGACTACCATATCGACTTTGCCAATTTCCATGCCCATCTGGAGAATGATGACTTCTCTAAGTTGGTACTCTCCCGTAGCATCTTCATTCCTGCCGACAGTCCTGTGTCACCAATCACACTGTATCAGCGTGCCTGTGACTGTTATCCTCGTATGATGATTACTTTGGAGGCAACACCCAAAAGTGGGATGTGGCTGGTGGCAACACCCGAAATCTTGTTGTCGGGTGGGGAGGAGGAATGGCAGACCGTCGCTCTGGCTGGTACGATGCCTTTCAGCGAGGAGGTGTTATGGAGCGACAAGAATATCCAGGAGCAGCGGTATGTGGCAACGTATATCACTGAACAGTTGGAGCAGTTCACGTCAGACTTCAAAGAGACGGGACCTCGCACGATCCGTGCCGGTCATCTTGCTCATCTGCGTAGTGACTTCCAATTTAAGTTGAATAATAGTCAGGGAATCGGAGAACTGATACAGGCGCTTCATCCAACACCTGCCGTCTGTGGTTTACCTAAGCAGGACGCCTTCCGCTTTATCCAGCATAACGAGCATCATGACCGTAGTTACTATAGTGGTTTTATGGGACCATTGCTGGTGGAGAACAACACCAACCTCTTTGTCACGCTTCGTTGTATGGAGGTCTTTAAAGACGGTTACCGTCTGTATGCTGGTGGTGGTATCTTGAAAGACAGTCAGGAGGAACAGGAGTGGCAGGAGACGGAGATCAAACTCGATACCATGAGGAACATTTTTTTAGTTCATAGTTCTTAGTTCATAGTTCATAGTTCATAGTTCTTAGTTCATAGTTCATAGTTGGGATGTATAGTAATAAAGATCATATAAACATATTGACTGCATTGTTGGTGGCACATGGCATACGTCATGCTGTGGTTTGTCCGGGTAGCAGGAATTCCCCTATCGTGCATAATCTCAATGAGTGTCCCGATATCGTTTGTTATCCCGTGACAGACGAGCGTTCGGCAGGGTTCTATGCCTTGGGTATGGCACAGGCAACCAATACTCCTGTCGTCGTCTGTGTCACCAGTGGTACGGCATTGCTGAATCTTGCTCCTGCAGTCGCTGAGGCTTACTACCAGCATCAGCCGCTGGTCGTGATCTCTGCTGACCGTCCTGCTGCTTGGATAGACCAGTTAGACGGTCAGACCTTACCACAGCCTGATGCCTTAGGGCGATTTGTCAAGAAAGCAGTGTCGTTGCCAGAGCCACATGATGAGGAAGAGCGTTGGTATTGCAACCGTCTGGTCAACGAGGCGTTGATGGAACGTCATGCCCCTGTTCATATCAATGTACCCATTACCGAACCGTTATTCAATTACTCCGTTCCCGAATTACCGAAAGAACGGAAGATAGAACTGACACCTGCTGATATGCCGTCTCATGTGCTGAGTCATATCTGCCGTATGTTCATACAATCCAAACGTCCTCTGCTTATTTCTGGACAGCCGATGAATCCCAATATGGACGAGGCTGTTATGCTGGTGGAGGATGATGAGCGGTATATACCCGACTTGGTGCTGTATACGGGTGGCAGTATTGTCAGCAAGCGGTTGAAGCGTTTCTTGCGCAAAGCGAAAGAGACATGGGTGGTGAATGAGACAGAGGAGGTGACAGATACCTTCCAGAATCTGACTCGTGTGTTTGTGGGAGACAGTGCGGTGGCTGCTGACCAGATCCGTTTCCTATTGGAGCAGCAGCCGCATCCGTTTGTGCAAATGTGGGACGAGTTATTGGATAAGGTTCGCGGTAAAGCGGAGAAGTATGAACCAGCGTATTCAGAGATGGCGGTCGTGAAATGTCTGGAAAGTTCAAAGTTCATAGTTCAAAGTTCAAAGTTCATCGTTCACTATGCAAACAGTTCGGCGATTCGCTTAGCCAATATCTTTGCGGATCATCCTGTGTGGTGTAATCGTGGGGTGAACGGTATCGAGGGGTCGCTCAGTACTGCTGCAGGTTTTTCCCTTGTGACGGACGACCCTGTGCTCTGTGTTATTGGTGACTTGAGTTTCTTCTACGACCAGAACGCACTGTGGAACCAGAACCTGCGTGGGAACTTCCGTATCCTGTTGATGAATAATGGGAAAGGGGGTATCTTCAACATGCTCTCTGGATTGGAACAAAGTCCTGCCCGTGATAAGTTTGTCGCTGCCGAGCATCATACTTCCGCCAAGGGTATCTGTGAACAGAATGATATCGTTTATCTGAGCGCGGAGGATATGGCACAGATGCAGGATGGTGTTAACCGGTTGCTCCAAGAGCAGAGCGATCGCCCCATGCTGCTGGAGGTGTTTACTGATGCCGCAGAGGATGAGCGGGTGTTTAGGGACTATTATGTAGAATTGAAGGATTGAAAAATTGAAATATTGAAGGTTATGAGAGAATGGAAAGAGATTAGGAAGTTCGAGGAGATTCTCTTCGAAGAGTATCATGGGATCGCGAAGATCACCATCAACCGTCCCCGTTATCGTAATGCGTTTACACCTAAGACGACCTTGGAATTGTCACAGGCTTTTGCCCTTTGCCGGGAGATGCAGAATATCCGTGTGGTGTTGTTGACAGGTGCTGGCGACAAGGCGTTCTGCTCTGGTGGTGATATGCATGTCAAAGGACGTGGCGGCTATGTGGATGACGAGGGGGTACCTCGTCTGAGTGTCCTCGACGTACAGATGCAGATTCGTCGTTTACCCAAACCCGTTATCGCCATGGTGAATGGTTATGCCATTGGTGGCGGTCATGTGTTGCATCTGGTCTGCGACCTGACGATAGCCTCCGAGAATGCTATCTTCGGACAGACAGGTCCGAAGGTCGGTTCGTTTGACGCAGGTTTCGGCTCCAGTTACCTTGCCCGTATCGTTGGACAGAAGAAGGCTCGTGAGATATGGTTCCTCTGTCGTCAATACTCTGCGAAGGAGGCTGAGAAGATGGGGATGGTCAACAAGGTGGTACCTTTCGACCAGTTGGAGGACGAGTGTGTCGCATGGGCGGAGGAAATGATGGAGCGTAGTCCTATCGCTCTCCGTATGATCAAGGCAGGACTGAATGCCGAACTCGACGGACAGGCTGGTATCCAGCAGTTGGCTGGTGACGCTACCATGTTGTATTATTTCCTTGATGAGGCTCAGGAGGGTGGTAAGGCGTTCTTGGAGAAACGTAAGCCCGACTTCGAACAGTATCCTAAGATTCCATGATACAGAGTAACTTTTTTAAAAGACAGAGTAACTTTTTTATAGACATAGTAACATATTAACGTTAAGGGGCAGAGTAAACTGATTTACGATATGGATGTTGAAGTATTGATAAAGACTGTCATGGGGTGTGCGATGAATATTCGTAGGCATCTTGGTCCTGGTTATTTGGAGTCTGTATATAAGAACGCTATGTTGGTGGAATTAAAGAAACATAGTCTGACTTTTGAAGTCGAGAAGCCAATTAATGTTTATTATGATGGTGTGCTAGTTGGTGAATTTAAAGCAGATATCGTCATTGAGGACTTTTTGATTTTAGAATTGAAAGCAGTTCAGTCTTTGCATATGGCTCATGAAATACAACTTGTTAATTACCTTACTGCAACTGGTATAGACAATGGCTTGTTGATTAATTTTGGTTCTGATGAATTACAATTCAAGAGGAAGTTTCGTGTATACCGTAAGCGTTTCAGTTAAAAGTTAATATGTTACTATGTCTATAAAAAAGTTACTCTGTCTATAAAAGTTAATCTGTTATTATGTCTTTAAAAATTAATATATTACTATGTCTATAAAGGTTAATGTGTCTGAGCAAGTGCTCCATTTCAAACAACCGGCGGGAACCTCTCGGGGTATCTATACCGAGCGTCGTATCTGGCTGGTTAGGATGACCGATGGTGGACGGGTCGGAGTGGGGAGTGTGCTCCCTTGCCCAACCTCAGTTGTGATGATATACCTAACTATACCGAAGTGCTCCGTCATTTCTGTGATGACATGGAGCGGACGGGGGAGCTGGATACGGAGGCGATGCGTGACTATCCCTCCATGCTTTTTGGTTTGGAGACAGCACTGCTTGCCTTGCAACACACCTCCCCTCAACAGGAAAGGCTACGGGTAGGCGAACAGAGTTCGGGAATGAGGCAGGGAGGGACCTCTCTCTTCGACACTCCCTTTGCTCGTGGTGAGGAAGGTATTCCTATCAACGGACTGGTGTGGATGGGTACCTTCGAGGAGATGCGAGAGCGGATAGAGCAGAAGTTGGAACAGGGCTTCCATTGTGTTAAACTGAAGATAGGCGCTATCGACTTCGATGCGGAGATAGCGTTATTGCGGAAGATCCGTGAGCGCTTCGGACCTCGGGAGGTGGAACTGCGGGTGGATGCCAATGGTGCTTTTGCTTTTGATGAGGCACTCTATAAACTCGAAATACTCTCACAATATGCCCTGCACTCTATCGAGCAGCCTGTCAAGGCAGGACAATGGGCGAACATGGCGGAACTCTGTCGGGAGTCTCCTTTGCGTATCGCCTTGGATGAGGAACTGATTGGTGTCAATGAACCCTTCCAGAAACGGCAGATGCTGAACATCATCCGTCCTGCGTATATCATTCTGAAACCCTCTTTGCATGGAGGAATGGCTGGTGTCCGTGAGTGGGTCGAGATAGCCCGTGACATGGGTGTCGGCTCATGGATCACCTCTGCTCTAGAGAGTAACATCGGACTGAATGCCATCGCTCAACTTGCTGCTGATATCTATGGTCCTGGCATCCGCATGCCACAGGGGCTGGGTACAGGACAACTCTTTACCGATAATATTCCGATGCCGTTGGAAATACGAGGTGACCAGTTATGGATCTCAACGAATTCTTAGCCGAATGGCAGAATGACAGCCCGACGGTACTGGTGCATACCAGTGGGTCGACGGGTAAGCCGAAGCCTTTGCTTGTGGAGAAACGACGCATGGAGGCTTCGGCACGTATCACGTGCCAGTTCTTGGGATTGAAGGAGGGAGACACGGCATTACTCTGTATGCCCCTCGACTATATCGCTGGTAAGATGATGGTGGTACGTGCCCTGACTTGTGGTTTGCGACTAATCAGTGTGGAACCCAAGGGCTGTCCGGAATGGGACGGACCTGTCGACTTTGCGGCAATGGTTCCCTTACAGGTATGGAACCTGTTGCAACAGGCTCCCCAGCGTCTCCAGCAGATCCGTCATCTGATTATCGGAGGCGGTGCCATCAACGAGGAGTTGGCAGCGGCATTGCAGGACTTGTCCCATGCCGTGTGGAGCACGTATGGGATGACAGAGACCCTGTCGCATATCGCCCTCCGACGACTCAACGGACCAGAACGCAGTGATTGGTATACCCCTTTCGAGGGTGTCGATGTGTCATTGAACGAGGAGGATTGTCTCGTCATTCATGCCCCCGCCGTCCATGACGGTCCCTTGGTCACCAATGATATTGCCGAACTGTCAACCGCCAACTGTCAACTGTCAACTGTCAACTGTCAACTTTCAACTCAAAAGTTCCGCATCCTTGGCAGAAAAGACAATGTCATCTGCTCAGGGGGTATCAAGATACAGATAGAGAAGGTGGAGCGACTGTTGCATCCGCATCTCCACGAACCTTATATGATTACCAAGACACCTGACACCAAACTCGGTGAACAAGTGGTCTTGCTCACCGAGTCACATGATATTCCAACTATTCAGGGGATATGTCGTCAAGTGCTTCCCAAATACTGGCAACCACGCATGTATCTCTCTGTTGACCAGATTCCTATTACAGAGACAGGAAAACCAGCCCGTGCAGAAGCAGAACGATTAGCGAGGCAATAGTTTCTACTTACCAGTCAACAGGTCTACGAGTGGCTTGTCCTTGAAACAGTCATGCTGCTGATCCCAGAAACCGAAGTCTGCGTCATAGCACCATGTAGTCCATGCGATATTAAACTCATCGAAGACGGTGAGCATGTCCTTCGTCCACTGGTAGCCCATCTCTTTATCAGTAAACTCGTAGATACCCCACTCACCACAGAACAGTTGTAGTCCGTATTTCTTTGCCACGGCAATAGCATCCTTGAAATCCTCACGAATCTTGTTGATGTCCCATACCTGACGGGTATAAGGCTCCAACTCAGGCTTGATCTCATCGGGCGCGGCATCATAGTCTTCCTTTGATACGAGGATGCCGGGGTAGTGTAACTTTCCACGATATTTGCCGATAGGTGTCCACCAGGCAGTATAATGGGTCAGGATCATCGGGTTATAATAGTGGAACGAGAGGACGATATTCTTGTCGTTCTCGGGTACCTTTAGATACTTCATGGTCTCGTAGCCCTGCCAACGGTTAGAGCCTACGACCAATGTCCGTTCCGGCTCCACCTTACGCAAAGCCTTGTGTACCTTTGCCACCAACTTGTTCCACTGCTCATGCTCCTCAGCCACTGGCTCGTTCATGAATTCGTAGGCAACCCAGTCGTTGCTGTATCCTTTCAGAACGTCCGACAACTGGTACCATAGGTTAATCAAGTCCTGTTGTGCCTTCTCCGAAGTGAAGAGGGTATTGGCGGCACCCTCGTTGACGGCATTGAAATAATGGGAGCGGATGATATGCAGGTCGACGATAGCACGGATATGGTGCTTACGGGCAAGGTCAAGGGCATTGGTAAGCAGCGTCCATGCCTCTGGCAGTTTGTTACCCTGCTCGTCCCAGAACTGTACTTCGTCTATGGGGATGCGGACAAAGTCAAACCCCAGTTTCTCCAGTCGCTCAAAGTCGTCCTCCTGGATATGCAGGCGACGCATCTCGCCACGGGCTTCCGACTGTGACAGCCAGTGACTCAGGTTAGTTCCACGTTTGATGTGGAAGTTGTTCGTTTTACCAGTCTGTGCCATACAAGGTATTAATGCTAATGCCATCATGGCTAAGATACTTAATAGTTTTTTCATGTTGATAGTTTTAAGTTTATCATTAATTATTTGCAAAGATAGAGATAAATATCTTGTCTTCCAAATGTTTTTCATTCTTTTTCTTTTCCCTCTCCTAAAATAGCGGGGAGGTTAGGAGAGGGTCTTCCTATATTTTATTACCCCATTAACATACTTTAAGGGGGGTGACACATTTTAACTAACTTATTCGTATCTTTGCCACCACTTTACCAGAACTACATCTGTAATATTAAACTTAAAAACAATACAATTATGAAAACAAAATTACTTTCAATGTTCGCCTTGCTGCTGATGGCAGCGACGGGTACAATGGCGCAGACGGGAACGCTGCTGACCACAATTACGGCAACAGCCAAAGAGCAAACCAGCTACAGTACGGCGAATGTGGCAACCGTTTCATTCAGTTATACTGCAGGAGGGAGCTCAGCATACTTCGCTAACTGGGGATGGTGGGGATACGGTTGGTCGGCAACCGTCAATGCTGCCGAAGGATATACCATCACCAAATGTATATTCTATGACGACGCCAATCGTACTGCTACAGACAGCGAAGCTCCCTTTGTAGTAGAAACCACAGAAGAGGATAAGACACCGAAAGTAAATGGCACCCCCATTCTGGCATACACGTCTAAAGGTATAAAAAAGATTGAGGTGTATGGCTATGAGAATCCCACCACCGTTACCCTTACCGACGGCAACGACCTTTCGGATCTGTCGGAATACGCAGGTCAGACGGTTTCTGTGAACTACTCACGCTAGTTCACAGAAAGTAAAGCATCGACCGTTTGTCTGCCGTTCGCATACACTCCGAAGAATGGTGAGAAGTTCTACACCTTTACGGGCATCACTAAGAGCGGCAGTGAATACACAGCCACGATGTCGGAGGTTGCAGCATTGACCGCCAACACCCCGTACCTGTTCATGCCATCGGCAACGGGTGATGTTGACTTCAGCGGCACGTACACCCTCCCTGCTACCATTGCAGCAGACAATACCCCAAGTGGTGACTGGAAGTTTTATGGTACTTATTCGACTCTGACCTATGGCACGGCTCCTTTCTCTGGTCATGTCTATGGCTTTGCTGCACAGGCGGAGGGCGACGTGAAGGCTGGTCAGTTCGTGAAGGCTACGACAGGTGCTACTGTACCTCCGATGCGTTGCTATCTGACATATAAAGATGGTGCGCAGTATAGTGAAGCACGCTCATTCGACGGCGCGGTAGGCTCTGACCCCATGCCACAGACCATCACCGTGCGACTGATTGACATTAACGGACAAGTTACCTCCATCGGCACTCTTGACACTTGTACAAGTGAGTTCACCACTGACGGCTGGTATACGCTGGACGGTCATCGTCTGCTGGGTAAGCCCTCGAAGAAGGGACTGTATATCAACAACGGTAAAAAAGTAATCATTAAATAAAGCATACGACTATGGACAAGAAAAAATATCAGCAGCCGACCACATGGGTTGTAGAACTCCAACACCAGTCACAACTCCTTGCCGGCAGCATCGATCTCTATGGTGGTCCCTTGGGGGCTCGCAGTTTCCTACCGACAAACTGGTCGTTTGTTACCGACTGACGGTAGGTTTGTTACCGAGAAACTCTGTCTTTCTCTCGCGCGTGCGCGCGCACTATAAATTTTAAAACCCTTGTCACCGTTGCCGCCTTGCAAAACTATTTAGTTATCAGGCAGTTGTCGGTAACAACGAGGTGGCAACGGTGACAAGGAAAGGTGCTTTCGGTATAAAATACCCATGATTTCTTCATTGACAAAACAAGTTGTTTTGTTCCGATAAGGATAATCTTAGTCGATGATAGGGATGCCTTCTTTGAGAACAAAACAACTTGTTTTGTCCCGAAGCCCATGCGTTCTGCCTGTGAAAAAGTCGTGGGGACTCTGAATGATCCTTTGGCGAGAGGAGGAATCTCACGGTCTTTTGTCGACTGCTCGGCAATGCTGTATGACACTTGGATGGCAAGTTTGGCATCAGGTAATCCCCCAACCATCATGGTTAAGAAGACATTTGTGCAACAAATGAGGTGGTGTTGGAAAACGGATGAGACAGGTGGTTGTTTTTGGGTACAAATCGTGTATATCAAAAAAGGGGGAATCTTTGGAAGGGATTTATTCTCAACATAATTTTGCATCACAAATTTATAAACGACAACAAATAGTGATGAACAAAAAGATGAGAAATTATGAAAGAAAGTAATTCTTTTCTAAGGCAATTCTCTGTTATGTGCAGGAGTGTTGCCACTTTGCTGGCTTTGATCGTCTCTATGTACGCAAGTGCGCAGAACATCAAGGTTTATGGTGTGGTTACTGACGCAAGCACAGGTGAAGAAATCATCGGTGCTACCGTTCAGTCCAGTAACAAGAGTACTGCCACGGTGACAGACCTCTCAGGTGCCTATCAGATCACGGTGCAGGCAGGACAGACTCTTAGATTCTCTTATGTCGGTTACAAACCCCAGTCGGTGACCATCCGTAAGTCTGGGAAAATGGATGTAAGACTAGAACAAGACGAAAATGTCTTGGATCAGGTAGTGGTTGTCGGTTATGGTGTGATGAAACGCTCAGACCTGACAGGTGCTGTCGGCTCCATCACAGAGGAACAGATTAAGCAAGGTGTCAACACCTCCATTGAGCAAGCCATGCAAGGACGTATCGCTGGTGTGCAAGTGACCCAGAACTCAGGTGCTCCTGGTGGAGGAATTTCCGTGCAGGTGCGTGGTGTGAACTCACTTAATGGCAATGAGCCGCTCTATGTGGTCGATGGTATTGCGATGTCGGGGCAGACAGGTGGTAACCAGAGTGTGCTGAGCACTCTGAACCCTTCAGATATTACCTCCATAGAAGTGTTGAAGGATGCGTCTGCGACAGCCATCTATGAAAGCCGTGCGTCCAATGGTGTGGTATTGATTACGACCAAGCATGGAGAGGAAGGCAAAACCAAGATACAGTATGAGGGATATGTCGGATGGCAGCAACTGCCCAGTAAACTGGAAGTGATGAACCTTCACGAATATGCCGATTATTATAATGTACGCGCGAATATCATGGGGTGGGGTGTCCGTGAGGATTTCCTCGATCCGTCTGCATTGACAACAGGAACAGACTGGCAGGATGAGTTGTTCCGATCCGCCTTTATGCATAACCATCAGGTGAGTGTCAGTGGAGGTACGAAATCAACGAATTATGCGGTCTCTGGAGGTTACCTGAATCAGGATGGTATAGCACTGGGCTCCTCCTTTGACCGTGTCAGTGTGCGTGTCAATCTTGATACTGAGATTACCAAATGGTTGAAGGTAGGTGCCAGTGGCTACTTTGCCAAAACCAAGCAAGTGACAACACTTGATACGAATGGTCTTATTGACCAGGCACTGAACCAACGTCCCGATGTGGCTCCAAAGAACCCCGACGGAACTTACGGTTTTGTAGAGAAAGACCAGTTTAATACTTATTACACCAATCCGCTCTTTGAGGCGCAGATGAAGGAAAACTATAATAAAGGCTCTCAGTTGGATTATAATTTCTATGCCAATGTCACTCCGCTGAAGGGGCTGACACTCCGTGTGGAGTACGGCGGAAGCAGGAACTGGCATAGTGATTACTCATTTACTCCTGATTACACCTATGGCACCGTAGTCAACGAGTCGTATAGTTGGCGACAGAAGAGTGACGGTTGGTATGAGTCGTTCAAGCAATATGCCACCTACGATACAGACCTATGGAAGGGGCATCATTTGCAGGTAACTTTCTTCTCGATGAGGCTGGTGACAGAATCGCTGTGGCACGTCCTGCTCCCAATAATGGAGATATGTATCCTATTGCACCTAATAGTGTCTGGGTGGGTGACTATATCTTCGAGGATGTCAATGGTGATGGTAAGATTACCGAACAGGACCGAAAGATTATCGGTAATCCGAATCCAGACTTTACCTTTGGCTTGAATAACACCCTGACATACAAAGATTTCGAATTGTCTTTCTTTCTGACTGGAAGTGTCGGTAATGAATGTCTATAATGTGCTTCGTCAATGGCATACAGACCCCTTAGGCTGGGGCAACAAGATGAAGGAAGTGCGTAACTATGCCCGCATAGGCTTGATAGACCCTGATGGCTCTGACGATGATATCAGCAATGTGGTCGTAACGAATGCAGAGACAGCCTCCGTTCAGCGCGTCTCAGCCGCAGGTATGAGCAATAACGACAATAACCGTATCAGTTCCCGATTTGTGGAGAATGGCTCTTATTTGCGTATGAAGTCACTCTCGTTGGCATGGAACTTACCCAAATCATGGCTGAAGAAAATCGACCTCGACTGGGTTCAGGTGTATGCCAATGTGCAGAACCTTTTCACCATCACTTCCTATAGTGGCTATGATCCAGAGGTAGGTGCTATGGCGCAAGATGTACTTCGTCAAGGACTTGACAGCGGACGTTATCCATCGCAACGTATTTAACGTGAGTTCGACGAATTCAGAAGAGTGCTAATTGTTTGTCAATAACCCTCTCACATGCTATGCATGGCTTCTTTGGGAAGAAGCAATATGCAGCAAGCGCTCCCAAGAGATTGACCATAAAGTT
>Ga0247611_10001906_pt1 | contig 35726 bp, 33 predicted proteins | sample 177DNAGHGhighgp2_FD_192422 | JGI IMG/M metagenome (GOLD analysis project Ga0247611, IMG submission 192422) | Sheep rumen microbial communities from Palmerston North, Manawatu-Wanganui, New Zealand - 1770 DNA GHGhigh gp2 | ecosystem: Host-associated > Mammals > Digestive system > Stomach > Rumen... | reverse complement strand
TACGGAAAAATGGATGAATGAACGAAAAATGAAGCAAAAACCAGAAAAATGAATACCTTTGCAGATGATCTCTAACTGTTCAGCTTTCGTTGGCAAAACTGTTCACTTTTCGGTGGCAATTTACAGTGAGCAAAGACATCCTTATATGTTATTGCGTTCTGCGGTCCTATAACGATAAATGAAATGCTATGCTTAAACATCGTGTCAATGAAGTCACGGAACAAAGAAAACGGTGGATTTGTTATGCAGACATCGTATTTGGAATAGTCGACATCTTGAAACATAACACCTTCTCTTGTGGCAGGGTTGTATCCCGAAACGGAAATCGACGCTATTCCCCAATCCTCGGCGTGGCTTATTAGATACTTGATGAAATTGCACTTTACAAGATTCAAATCCTTTTCAAAATGCTTTGATTTTCCCGTATCAATTGTTTTGATGGATCCACCCACGCCAAATAGTAATCCTGCTTCAACCGCTTCTTCTTGAGCGTAGACGCACACCTCATCTAGAGACTCATCCCAGTCGCAAGGACAAATAATTTTTTTGCCCCTAAGCAATTCTTTATAATTGGATAGCTCCGCCGCAATATCCTCATACAGGGTGTAATACTCATTTTTATCGTTACTCGTGCTATTCTTCGAGCGATTTAACATTTCGCTATCATTTGCCATGGCCGTTGGTATTTGCATCTAATCTTTCAAATTTAACAAATAATCGTCGTTTTCCCACCAATGTGCCACATAAAAATCGATTTGGCTGATATTTGCGTGTTTCAAGAAACACTACGCCTCATGGAATTTAAAGGCCTTATAAATAGTTGAATACCAATCAGAAAAAGCTCCCTGACACCGGCCCGAGGAGGGATTCCGGAATGATGTCAAAGCCGGTCCACCACTTACCTTCCAACTCATGATTGGAAATGCGGTAAGGATGAATCTCTGATTGAAGAAAGAGTACCCGTTATGTGAAGGCCTACCATGGAGAGTGGGCTGCGGGGCTCTTTTTTCACTGCGGCAAAAAAGAAAAGGGCATTCAAACCCTTTCCTTCAAATTGCTAGTCGGTAACCTCGATGAATTCTTCCAGCATATAAGAGATATCATTCGGCCGTTCCTCCTGTATATCATCCAAGGCGGCGGTGATGGAGCCCTTTGAAGGGTAAACATACTTAGTCAGCACGCCGTTATTCTTGAGATACTCGATTACGGCCGGGAGATCTTTGAAGTATTCCCAGAGGTAGAGGCTGTTCTGCTCATCATTCCAATCCAAGAGCCAGCGTTCCGGGAAGTATTCGCCGGTCCGGTCATTGGTCTGGAAGATACACATACCAGGTTCCTCTGTCTGAAAGAATATCTGTAGTGAAGGATACTTGGACTGGATAAGATGCCGAACTTCAGACATCTCACTCCAGGCCGTCTCTGTATTTATGACAAGAAGGCCATTGTCCAGGTTGTAATCCAGTATTTGTCCTCTGCAGTAAATCTTCTCCCAATCACCACCAAGGACATGAACCAGATTACCAAGCCAGAGTTTCCCGAAGCCATTGGGAAGTAGTGATTCTTCTCTTTGCTCCAGGGTTTGAATGGTTTTGTGAAGGGCAACTACTTCGGATTCACTGCCCTTGATCTTGTATTGGGTATAGCACCAGTTCGGCATGGCTAGTCCTCCAAGATATTGAGTTCCGACGCGACAACCTCCCAGGACTGCCGGTCACATCCATTGGCATCCACGTATCTTTGGCATCTGAGTCTGCCGATAACGTGAACCTTCGAGCCCTTCTGGAGAGCGCTGATGCCGTTGATCTTGTCTCCCTCCCAAGCAGAGATATTGAACCAGGTGGTGTCAATACAGATTCCGCCATCTCCCGATTTATAGGAGTATTCAGTGGCGAGCGAGAAGCGGGCCATCATAGATCCGCTCATCGGGATTGTCCGGACTGTGCCGCAAATCCCTTTCAATTCAATTCGATTTAAGCATTCCATATTATTCGTTGTTTATAAATTGATTTTTGACTCTTTGTACTGTCGAGATTCCAAAGCCCGTCAGTTTGGCCGTGTTTCTTACACTATATCCTCTTTTCAGGAGCGCTATGACTTCACGGTACTCGACAAGCTTGGTTTCTTCGCTTTTGCAGGTTCCTTTCTTCCGTCCTACCTTCCCGCCCTTATCTCGAAAGTTCTTATATCCAGATTGTAGGCGATACTGGATATTCTCTCTTTCCATCTGGGCGCAGGTTCCAAGGACGGCTATGAAGATTGTCAGGAAGGGAGACTCTTTTCCCTGGTCGTCGAATATGGACAACCCTTCTTTCTGGAAGTAGATATTGAGTCCCTTTTCCTTACAGAGCATCACATTCTTCAGCACCTCGTCCACATTACGACCAAGGCGGCTGAGTTCGGAGATGAGAAGAATGCTGATATTATTGGTAAAGCAGAAGTCCAGGCAATCTGTGAGGACCTGTCTTTCTGCATTCTTCTTGGCGCCTGATATCTTCTCTTCGTAGATACCGGCGATTGTGAGAGACTTGGATTTTGCATATTCTTCCAAATCCTTCACTTGTCGTTCATTACTCTGCCGGTCCCCGATACTGGAGACGCGGCAGTAGATAACGCAATTCTGATTCATAATATTCTTTGAATTCGTTGGTGACGATTTATTTGAATACAGAGGGAGTGTTTAGGGATTTTTTGAACACACTCCCCGTTTGAACACACTAAAGGGGAAGCATCGGTAAAAACACTTCCCCTTGTGAGAGATTATTGTTTATGTGATTTCCCGAATTTTGACTTAATCCATTCTATCAGCCAGAGCCAGAATTGATATGGTCCGGGGCAGGGGTCATAGAATATCATAGTGCAGATAGGTTTATACTAAATAAAGGATAAGAGCAAAATCCGGATCTCTCTGAAACGTTCATGGCTATACCCAGGCCGTTCTGTCGTATCCAGCGTTCTATATCTGGATAATTATTGGTATCCAGAAAGGCCATCGACTTGGATTGGAAGAGACTGTTAAGGTTTACAGTTATAACATCGGAGTCGTCGTTATCATATACAAGCATGAGGGCGAGGGTTCCGTTGTTCTGGTAAGATTCGACCGATACTTTTACTTCTCGGTCGTGATAAGTGAGTTTTTTCTTTTTCATACGTATGGGAGGTAAGCATCGTCAAGTACACCGGTCTCCACTATAGCCTTGGCGGTATCATGGGAGGCCTGGTTGCGATCGTCAGTACCGAAATCATCTTCTGCCATCTCTTTGATAACGGCAATTACGGTACGAAAGAGTTCCTGCTGAAGTGTTCTGTGGAAGGTGCGGATGGATTTGGCGAACACTTCCGGTTTCCATCCAAACGAGTTTATGGCGTGCTCTAGTTCCTTAGCCGCCACATACTCTCTGGTGTTTTCAATGTATTCTTCGGTCATATTGAATTGTGGTTTATCCAGGCGCAATAGTCCTGATAGTTAAACATTCTGAGGTAGCCATAGTAATCAGGCTGCTCCCCAGTGAGAGAGAACATCCAGGCGAAGTCGTCTGGGTATGAGACAAGGACCTGAGCTTCTGATAGCTGAGGGTTGATAGGCCCTTTGTAGTCACGAACATCGACTGCCACCATGATATCATTTGCAGTGGTGTCGTACAAAAAGTCCATAGGCCCGAAGGCGCTGGGCTGAGATTCGATAAGGAGGATTAGCATAGCATTTATAGCAATGAGAAAGAGAAAGGATCGCCCACACAATAAAGTGAACGATCCCTCTCAGTTGGTTTTACTGGAGGAACCAAGAGTAGCCCTCGGTGTCATTACCGTCAAGGGCCTTCTGGATTCCAAGCAGGAAGTCTGTACAGTTTTGATTACGGTCAATCCAGCGATCGATATAGGTCTGCTTGATGGCTTCGTTAAAAAGCTGCAACATTTCCCATGTGGTTATACTCGTCTCGCCCTCCTTCAGACCGAAGTTAGGGTTGGTAACGAATCCACGGACGGCTGCATTCACAGCCTGGTCGCCAATCTCAAGGACTGGCAGGGTTTTCTGTACTTCATTCGGCAACGCCTGATACAGGCGCATTCTGCCGATGATATAACAGAACTGGCTCTCGGAGATTCTGGTGTTATTGAGGTTCTCCAGGAGTTCCAGGGTTTCTTCTTTCTGGGGGTCAAATTTGCTGAAGAGCTGATATGCCTTTTGGTAGATATCGGCTTCGGTCATGCACTCGACCAAACCAGAGTTGCCTGAACAAGTCAGGCAGAGATTACTGCAAACACGCACCTTCCATCCTACGAAAAGACGAAACTTTTCAGGTGAAGGTCGTGAATAGAGCTTATCTTCGTTGTAAGCCCGGCACATTCCTATGGTAAGTTCCACAGTTTGACCGGCTACGATTCGGGTGAGGGATTTGACGTGAGCGATAAAGGCAATCCTCTGGTAGAAGACGGTCTTTTCATCATCGGTCAGGTCCTTTGCAGGTTTATGCAGGGCTGATGCTACACGGCCGTTGATGGCGTGAGATACTCTGCATTCAGGTGGGGTTAATTCCCCAAATACTTCTTCGGCTGCTTTGTACACGGCGCCTATTGCGTTCTGGTGAGCAATAGTTAGGGTGTTGTCCGAAAAAGTTGGAACAATGCAACGGCTAACCAACTGGTCGATTGTGATAGCCTCAGTGTTGGACTCGATGAAGTTGGGGTGCTCGGCGTTTTCCTCCGGTGCCACCTCAAAGTTCAGAAGTGAGTCTGATACAATCCTACCCTCTACGGGCACGACTGCAAGTTCGTTATTATCCATTTTCTTCCGTTTTAATGGTTTCTGTTTTTGTCGTTTTTGTGGGCTTTACACCCTTCTTAGAGAATAGTCCCCAAAGCTTGTTAACGCCTTTCAATATGCTAACGATTGCTTCGAGGACCACAATGAGATCAGCCACATCATACTGCCGGAGCTTCTTCAACTACCGGCTCTTCCTCGGTGGCGGAATTGTTCTTCTGAGCCTTCCGCTCCTTATACTTCTTGATAAGGTCGGTGGCAATATCGATGATCAACAGAGCATCGACAAGGAGCGCTACGGGCCCCCATACTTTTGAGATAAATTTGTTCATAATAATAATGGTTTAAAGGTTAATGGTTGATTTTCAGTTATATACATATATAAGGCAATGGGGCAAGGGAAAAGAAAAGCCCCGACGTGAATATCAGGGCTGTAAGAGTGGCGCACCGACCGGGATGAGAGATTCCCGGTAAAGCTGTGTAGATGGAGATAAAGTGCGCCGATATGACTCCTCTCACAAAAATAAGGCAAGCCGTTCTTCTATACCCGCTTCATGGGGTGTCGGCTTGCATGTGTCGAGGACGGACGGTGAATCGCGTTGCGGCAGGTCTTCAGCTGTCGTCGGATCCACCCCGTCAGCATTATCGCGTATCCTTCTTCAGGGCGCTGCTGGACGGGTCTCTGTCCTCACATATAAGGGTTTCAAGGGTTCTGACAATGAGAACAAAAAAGGATAGCCCGGTGGTGGGCTATCCTCCTAAAGTTATTCAGTCTTATCTTTTACAATGCTCGAACAGCACGAACATAACTAGATAAAGTCTTATTAGAGTTTTGGGAAGTGCAGCTTCCACTATAGAATATATAGCGCTTCGCATAACTACTATCAAACTCGGTAGACGACCAATAATAATTGAGTCTAAGTTGAATCCCACCGATTGACGATAAAGTGGCGTTTAATGAGGCCTTTTTTCTATATATCTCGTATAGCTCATCACTTGCCGGCAGATACCATTTTGCTCCCTTATTTCTGCACCATATGGCAGCATCCGAACCGGAGACAATCTTATTTGTGTTAGCCATCCCATCAGTTGAGCTCGTTGCATCAAACCAGCTTCCATCTTTTCCCCAAGTCTTTAACGCATCATCGGCAGAAACAATCTTTACTGTAGAACCAGAAGAATAAAATACGACCCCTTTCACGTTTGCTACATTCACGTAAGTTCCAATTTTCAATCCGGTTGCATCGATTGTACAGCCATCATAAAAGAGCGTGGCGAGGGATGTATTATTAGACACATTTAATGAAGAGAGAAACGTAGATGCAGCATTGAGCGATTCAAGTGATGTGTTGTTAGACACGTCAAGCGTAGCAAGGGACGTTGAGGACACATTGAGGTCAACTAGGGCAGTATTGACTGCAAGGTCGATGATGTGAATCCCGGCGCAGCCGCTGAGATTGAGCGTCTTGATGGCAAGGTTATCGGAGAGGTCGATATCCGTGAGGCTGGTGTTAGCAGCGTTCAGGGTCTCCAGAACGGTGTTGTATCCCAGCGCCAGGGCTGTGATGGCGGTATTGCCGGAGATGTTCAGCATCTTCAAGACCGTATTTTTGCGGACGTTGATATTGGCCAGGGCATTGTTGGAGCAATCCAATTTTTCAAGGGCGGTATTGTTCGTCACGCGGAGCGTGGAGAGATTGTTGTCCGAGCAGTCGAAAGTAACCAGGGCAACGTTGGTGTCCACGTTTAGCGAGGTAAGCGCATTGGATGAACAGTCGAAGGTAACCAGGTCGATGTTCGTGTCCACATTCAGCGCCGTGAGGCCGCAGGCGTTCACGTCCAGATAAGTCAGGGCGGTGAGTGAAGCGAAGTTCACGCCGGTTACCAGGCTGTTTCCACTGGCCACCAGTTTGGTGAGCTGGATATTTTCGGCAATATCATAAGAGGTAACGACGGCGCTGTTAGTCAGATTCAACTCCGTGTAATCCGTTCCGGCAAAGGCCAGGTAAAGCGATGCCGCCTGGTCGTACGCATTGATACTGAAGGCATGACCACTCAGCGCATTGGTATCCACATTCTGCAGATAGAGGGCGGTGAGGGCCGTGTCATTATCCACGTTCAGCCGTTCGATGGGGTTGCCATAGGCCACGATGGTCTCGAGTTTTGTAAGGTTCGGCAGTTCCACCACGGACACGCTGTTCCCAGAGAAGTTCAAATACTTCAGATTCGGGCAGCACTCAAGGCCCATGAGGCTGGCGATACTGCGACCGGAGCAGTTCACATTCTGGACATTCTCGGCCTCCAGAATGCTAATTTCGCCGTCCTCGTCGTCATCAAACAGGGCCAGCATATAGGCCTTCAGGTTTGCATCCGGAATATTGATGCCGCCATCGTTGTAGGCAACTACCGTGAGGTCTTCCTTCTTGATGGTGAGGGCTGCTGCCTGTGCGGCGTCTTTCACCCATAGCTTGGCCATGGCGACGTTGCCGCGGCAGTCCACGGACTCGAGCGCAACGTTCCTACTCACATCCAGGCTGGTGAGGGCGTTGTTGTTGCAGGAGAGCGTCTGCAGGGCGGCGTTCTTTGTTACATCCAGCGCCGTAAGTGCATTCCCGCTGCAATCCAGCGTCGCAAGAGCGGTGTTGGCGGACACGCCCAGCGAAGTGAGACTGTTATTTGCACAGTAGAAGTTCTCCAGCAGCGCATTGCCATAGACGTTCAGCGAGGCTAACTGGTTGTTCGAGCAATCCAGATTCTTGAGGGCGGCGAGTTTGGTCACATCCAGCACGCTGATATCGTTCTTCCGGCAGTAGAGTGTCTCCAGCGCCGTGTTGTTCTTGACATCCAGTGCTATGAGATGGTTGCCCGAGCACTGCAGATCCGTGAGCGCCTTGTTCTTCTTCACGTTCACAGCACCAAGCTGGTTGTTCGTGCAGTTGAGGGTCAGAAGTCCCTCGGACTCGCTCACGTTGAGCTCGGTGAGTTTATTATTGGAGCAGTCCAATTCCGTCATCGCGGCAAGACCACTTAGATTCAGGCTCTGGAGTTTGTTCCCGTTCACAAGAACGCTCGTCAGCTTAGGCGAGTGCGAGAGATCCAGCGTTTCCAGCTTATTGAAGCTCACGTCGATGGTCTCAAGGTTCTTGAAGTATTCAATGCCGATGAGCGAAGCGATGTTAAGCATCGACGCGTTGATGTCGGTCACGGCCAGAGCCTCGTCCTCGGAGATTTCCCCGTCGCCGGAGGTGTCGAAGTTCTCCACAAGGTAGGCCTTGAAGGAGGCATCGGCAAAACTGATTACATCCGTCGTCCACGGGACCAGCGAGATGTATTCGCTGGCGAGCTCGTTGTTCCCGTCGGAGATTACCAGCGTTGCATTGGCCCTGCAACGGCTGCGGAAGAAGTCCTCACTGAGGGCCGATCCACTCACTACGACGGTGAGGTAGCCACTGTCGGCCGTCACGCTCGCGATGGTCATCGGCACCACCTCAGGAGCGGCCTTGGTGATGGTATAAACTGCTTTCATCTTAAGCGCGTTCTGCCACACCTGGGCCAGGTCGGCCGCAGTAGACGCAGGCTGAAGTTCAAAATCGAAGGTCGCCGTTCCGGGCGTGAGGGTGCCATTATCGGTATAACTTACTGGCACTTTCCCATCGGAATACGCAGGAACGAAGGAGATGGACTGGATGCGGGCAAGGATGGCCGCCACCTGGTCCTGCAGGTCCTCAATGTCCTGCTGCATAGCGTAGATGGTGTTCTTGATGTTTTTGATGTCCTTCTCGCAGTTGACAACACGGGTGGTCAAGGCATCAATGGTCGAATTGATGGTAGCGACTTCGGTGTCGATGCGGGTGTTGATGGTGGCCACTTCGCTCGCAATCTGGCCGCTCAGCTTCCCGTCCAGGGTATTGATAGCGGAGGCGATAGCCGAAGTATATGCGGCGGTAATCTCCGTCCGAGCCGTCGCCAGGTCGCTCTGGAGCTGGACAATGGCAGCGGCGTTGTCGCTGATTGCCTGAGCGTTGTTGGAGATGGCCGTAGCGTTGGCCGAAATGAGCGCGGCGTTCGCGGCAATATCGCTTGCGTTGTTCGCAATGGCGGTAGCGTTCGAAGCGATGGAAGCCTCGTCACCGGTGGCTCTGTTCTGCAGGGCGGTGATGGCGGCGGCATTGGCCTTGATGGCTGCGTCGTTAGCGTTAATCAGTTGTTTGTTCGCTGCAATAGCGGTTTCGCAGGCGTCAATATCCTCGGCATTGGTGGAGATGTTCTGTGCATTCGTGGCAATAGCCGCGGCGTTGACGGAGATGTTATGGGAATTGGTCGCCACTGTTCCTGCGAGCGTTGAAAGGTCGCCGGACAGGGTGTTCACTTGGGTCTGCAGACCGTCGATGAGCGACTTGTTGTTGTTGATTTTTGTAGTCAGGCTGTTCTGCAAGCTGTTGATGAGGCCTTCCAGATAGGTCTTCTGGCTGGTCAGCTGGCCTTCAAGGTTGGTCTTGAGAGCGGCAATCTTCGCATCAGTCTGGGCGATGGTATAATAACCGGCGAGTTGGTTGTTTACCCAGATCTTCATGCTGCTTTCGCTGGCAGCGATGGCGTTCTGAATGGCCGTGGTATAGGCAGCGGTGATTTCGCTCTTGGCTGTAGCAATAGCATCGTTGCAGTCGCTCACCGCCTGGCTGATTTTCTCCTGGAGGGAAGCGTCCAGCGCAGCAATGGCATCATCCAGTTCCTGCTTTGAAACACCTCCCGTGCCAGAAGCGGACTCCAGCGCATCCAGCCGTTCGTTGATGGTGGTAATCTGCCCCTGGATAGTGGCAACAATGCCGGCCGTGGTGTTGTACTGCTGGAGCGTGGCGAAGCTGGCCGACGCCCAGTTCTTCACAGAGTTGTCCCCGTTGTTGATATAAGTTTTGAGGTCATTCTCTACATAAGTCTTCAGCGTCGTAATCTGCTGCTGCAGTTCCGTGTCCTTCCCCTGCAAGGCCTCAATAGCAGTAGTGAGGGAAGCAATCTGCCCCGCCACCGTTTGCTTGTAGGCATTCAGTTGCGCGAGGACGTTGGCCTCAGCCGTGCCGATTTCCCCCTCCAGGGTGGACTGCAGTTCAGTAATGCGCTGGCCAAGGGCCGCATCGGCCTGCTCAAGTGCGGTCTTCTGCTGCTGAAGCGTGGTGATGTAGCCGCGGAGCTCGGTGTCAATGGCCTGCAGGCTCGCGAGTGAACCATTAATGTTACTAATCTGTTGCTGAATGGAAGCAATTTCGTTCTGCTTCAGTTCGTCAATCTGTTTCTGGATGTCGTCCAGTTGTTCTGTGTTGCAGGCTGCCATCACGAGGCCAGCCAGAAGAAGGAGAAATACCTTTTTCATTATTATTAATTGGTTCTGGTTTCGCACTTACATACAATAATAACACGGGTGCAACTTGTCCGGTAGAGGTCGTAGGAAACCCTGAAGAAACAAGTCACACCCGCGAATACCCAGACGGGTATCTACTACGGGCGTTTACGACTTGCTCGACTCTTCAGTTAGAAATTTCCTACGTTTCTACGTGGTCGAAGCAAATGCAAGCGCTTAATATTTCTATGTTGCAAGTCGTCTCCAACCTGCGATGGCAAATTTAGTGATTTTTTCTTAATTGTCTTCCCTTGACCCGTCACAAAGAAAAAGAGGCCAACTCATTTTGTGTTAGCCTCTTCGCTTCTTAAAGATACTGGAGAGTTAATTCTATGTGGTCAAGATTGTTGTCCACTTCGATAGATTTGATTCTTGTCCCATGATACTTCTTTGCCATTTCCTTAAGACTCGGCAAGAATATGGTCTTTATGTCGTTTGACCATATATATCGGCTGTTTAGAGTCTTTAGATCCATAACGGTCCCTGTCTGATATCCTCTCCCCAGGAATATGGTTTCGTCATAGGTAAATATGGAGTCATTACAGGACGATCTGAATACTTTTGGATCACTATACCAGTCTCCGTATTCTCTCCAAAGTGTTACCACACATTTCTTCACATCTTCCTGGAGCGAAACTTTAACGACAACGGTTCCAGTTCCAAGCCATGCATCCAATCTCTTTTGCATCTGGTTCTCCATACCTAAAGCGGACAGAGATTTGGTGTCATAGCATTCATCAAAAAGGACGATTTTCATATTTGTTTTCATTGGCGTTTTTATTAACGATATTGAGGGAAACGCCATACAATCTCCTCAATTCGCTCCGTAACCCCTGATATGCGTCGGCCCTTCTCCTTTTCCGTGGAAGGAGATCTAGTGCGTCATGAAGTGTTAAGTTGATTTCCTGCCCGCTGTATAAATCGCCATACTTTTCTTCCAGGATACGGATATCTCTGGAGTATGTAGAATCTGCAGGAATGTGTGTTGTTCCGTAGGCTGTTGATTTACCAGAGGCGTCCACAGAATTGGCCTTTCTTATCTCAGCCACATCCCTCTGCTCGGCCGTTGTTTCCCCTATCTTCTGGGTTCGGCCGAAAATACTTCTCAAATAGTTTATGAGCATTTTTTGGCGGGAAGGAATTAGTCCTTCCCATAAATGAGGGATTGAGATCCGGACAGGCGCGTTTTTTCAATTTGGACATGAAAACCGCGCACAGCCCGCCAGAAACCCCAAATCGACGGCAAAACTGTCCGTCCAAATTAGTTTTTATTTAAAAGGACAAAAACGGCATTTCGCGCGACTGGATTTGGGATTCAATTAAATACCATTTCCGCCCATTCTCCCATATAGTAATTAAAACTGCGGTAGGAATATTTCTATTTAAGTGGCGTTGTTTCAGCGAGTTAAGCCCTATTAAAAACTAAAACTATTTTTCTAGGGGTGGGGGTTTGGCGGGGAAATGGCAGGGTATGGAATATTTTGTATTTAGTTTTGAATAATGTAGCCGTTTTCCTTGCGCCCATCAACGTTGGCTTGTGCCGGTTTGCAGGACAGCCCTTCTATGTTCAAAAGGTCCGATGCTTTCGCCTTCTTTTCAATTCCGAGGTTGGCGTAGATTTCTCCCAGGGACGCCTTAATCTGCTTGAGACTATAGAACTGTCCGGGAAGAAAGGTTGCGATGACGGCGTCTCGTAACAGTTCAGCGTTACTACTAGTATTAAGTATTCTTCTGAGACGAGACTCTATATAGGAATTGCTCTTGATAACCGCAGGCCCCAGGATATTATAATACCGCTTTATGGTTATGGGTATCTGCGGAAGGGACTCCAACTTTTCCCGAATGAATGGCTTGGATTCAAGTGTCTCACAGTACAATTTCAGTTGTTCCGAGAAAGAACCAGGCATAACCGAGAGGAATTGCTTCACGTCAGGATCATCACTAATAGAATCCGTGGTATCATCAATAGCCCTCATAACTTGACAACCCGAGATGTATGTCGTGTATCGGATTTCCCATGCGCGAATCTCATTGTTCATCGCCAGGTAGTTTGTTTCTATGCCAACCGTCCCAGCCACTGAATCGTCATAGATAACCACGAAGTCATCAGCGCATTTGTCCTTCTCCTGACTATCCCTCAGTTTCCTTGCCATACTTGCCTGCATCATGGGACTGCTGTTTTTGAACGTTGCCTTCCATCCATTCGTAATAGCCAATTTATCGGAGATTCTTTTTTGGAACTCTGACTCTGTCATTGTATAATAATCGTCGGATGTTTTGTAGTAGAAGGTCGCATCGAGACGGAATGGGTTATTCTCATCGCGCTGGCGCCCCATAATCTGAGGAACATCTATAGAGATATCCAGCCCCAGATGCTTCAGCGTAATATCCGAGAAGATGTAAGTATAAGCACATTTCGAGTAGAAGTCGACACCCTCGAAGGCACACTTAGTAACGAAGGTAAAGGTCTTGTTCAATTCTCCCTTTTTCGGCATATGCCCTATTGTGAAGCCAAGTTTATTACCATTCTCGTCTTTTATTCCCTCGATACGTTTGTAATTATCGTCAGTTCTAGCACATAGGATATTGGTGTCGGCTGGAGTAAGTCCATTTTGCCTGACGACTGATATGATCTTGTGGACATCATTCAGAAAGAATACTGCTTCTTTGGCGTATTGCTCCACACCTCCACACATCTTTATTTCGAAGTAGTTGTTTACCCGGTAATCATCTATGATTTTTCCGATAGTCTTGGTTATGGACTGCCGATAATATGGGAGTTTCTGAATGTTTGCTGTCTTGTGCGCTTCTTTCGGCCATACAAGTTCAACCAATGGGATCTGTTGGAAAAGGGCAATCTTGTCAAGGTATGGTTCCATATATGGGGTAGCCGACAAGAAGATAATCTGGTTCGAATAGGATAGGTTCTGTAGGAATTCCATCTCCACATCCCCTTTAAAAGCCGCATCAGTGAATAGGGTCTGGAATTCATCTACGACAATCCTGAATTTGCCAAGAATTCCCTCCTTTGCCAGCCGTTGCGCCACATGCTTAAAGGAGTCATAGGAAACAAGGATTTTTGGATACTTCTTCTCCGGCTCCTTGACAAACGGATTCTGATAGGCATTCTCCATAATCCTGATATAGTTCATCATCCTATTCTGGAGATCGTATACGGAGCTAGTTATATCCTCACTTTTTCGGAACTCATGAATGATGCCGATGAATTCTGGGTCATTGGCTTTACAATGCATCAGTTCAAGACGAGGGCTACACAAGATAGTATAGTGGCCATCGCGAAGAAACATGGTAGTAGCTCCACATCCGGTAAGCTTCTTATCAAGGACAAAGCTACCTACCGGGAATTGAGATTCAACTGCATTTCTATACTCATCTAGTTTAGAAATACCATTTACAGTAATAGAGGTTTTTTTCATAATTACTATTTTTTTGAATTAAGGTGTTGAAAAAAGGAACTTGAATGATAGGGACTGCATGGGAAAACCAATGGATTAATTGATGAGAAGAATAATAACCAACCAGGCTTTTGTTTTTACTCGTTCCACGAGTCCACTATGGCCCAAGCGTAAGTGAAGGGTCATAGGGGAAATAAACTTTTACTGATGGGGTCCTCGTTTTCACTCGGAACCCATCCATCGGCTTCGCTACGCTCGCCGTCTCAAAAAATGAATTACTACTAATTTTTTTATCAGAGAAGTAGCTAGATTAAGAGATTGGACCAAATCGAGTGGAATTTTTAGTAAACATCAGTAGAAACCAGTCCCTATCATTCAATTCAGGTATACTAGAAATATTTTTAGTTCTAGGGTAATTGGTTTTTTCATTCTATTATTAGGACTACAACCCATGATAATCCCCCTTTTTTCATGTTCATCCTGGCCCCCCCAAAAAAAGACTGGCCCCATAATTGGAACCAGTCTTTCAATCATCAATTACCCAACATTGCCGAAGTATTTCTGTCTCCACCATTCCTCTTCTTCGGAATCATTATAGGCGACATCAAACTCTGCCATTTGTTCGGGTATACTCTCTAGGTCATACCTTTTTCCCAGGAACTTCATTGCCATCTCTCTTGCCACGGAATACTCAACATTGGCTTTCTTGGCTTTGGCTCCGAGATAGGATGCCTCGTCCCCTCCAGCCGTCACCCAGTTCTCATATTCCTTGGTTCGTTTTTCAATCCAGCTACCAAAGATCCTCATAATAGCTTTGTCCTGTCTCTTTCTAGCATTTTCTCCACCAATTGGCTGCTGATGGAACTTGTTCATAAAATCTTCTGTATCCATATCTATTTTTAATTTAAAATGTCTCTTATAAGGATTACGGGGGATTCTATGGGAAGAAAGATGGCCCCACTCTGCAGGTGTGTCCTAAAGGTGCCGTTGATTTGGGAATAGTAATGACTCGAGAGGATGGAACCACCTACAAACTGTATTGGGCCAAATCCAACTTATCCACCAGTGGCCTTTGCGCAAACCCGAAGGAGTACGGCGACTACTATGCCTGGGGAGGGACGGAGCCGAAGATTGAATATTCCGTTTCGACGGATGAGTGGGGCTCGGATGACGCTGCCCGTGAGGTTCTCGGCGGAAAATGGAGGATACCGACGGATGCGGAATGGACAGCACTTAGCGGGCAATGAACATGGACATGGACAAAGCAGAATGGGGTGAACGGCAGACTGGTAACCGCTACCAACGGCAACAGCATATTCCTTCCAGCCGCCGGCTACTGGCATGATACCTACCATCCCGATGCTGGTTCCATCGGCATCTACTGGTCCTCGTCCCCCGATACGGACGAAAAAGGCCGTGCATGGATCGTTGAATTTAATTACCTCGGTTACGGCAGGTACACCGAGCGTTTAGAGGGATGGGCAGTCATTCTTTGAAAGAGATTGAAACATATATGAAAGAAGTAATCGAGGAAAAGGAAAAGATTGAGATAAAGTGACGACGCTGCTTCTTCGATTACATTTCATTTCACATGAGGCACATCGGCTGGAAAACGAAAAAACGCTCACCGGAGTGAGCGTTTAGTACTTTTTATAGCCTTGCCTGATAATATTGCAAGCAATAAATCGGCGGCACCTCGGAAGAGTTCAAGTTGAGGCTTGACTCTCCGCTCGGCTTCCACGGTTATTCTGAAACAGGACGAACGGAGTGCCCGACGTAACGGTTGCGGGAGGTCCTGTTCACACGGTCGGAACTGAAGTAGACGTACCACGCGCAGTACGGGAAGTACGGTTTGTCCGTATAGAGGGAAGAAGACCAGCAGTAGCCGAAGAAACCGGCATCGTCGAGACGCGTGCCATGCCGGAACCCGGCGGCTGGAAGGAATATGCTGTTGCCGTTGGTATTGCTGGTTACCAAACTTCCTTTGATCCCGGTTCCATTGTAGTTTTCTACCCAAGTCCAAGTGCAATTCTCTCTCAACTCCGTCCACTCAGCATCGGTAGGCATTCTCCAATTGCCGCCGAGTTTGACGTGAGCGACATCATCTTCCAGGTCCAATACAGTCTTGTTATCCACTGTTGTTCCGTATGAACTTTGGGTGTTGTACTTGGTGAGCGTGTTATTACTACCGTTGCACCATTTATATGAGGGCCATTCATAACCACTACTCTTGCCCGTTTTCCAAGTAAGAGGGTTTTGGCTGCTGTAATACGGCTCTGTCTCGCCCCAGGCGTAATAATCGCCATAATCTTCCGGGTTGGCACACAAACCTTTGTCACTCAGATTGGATTTCGCCCAGTAGAGTTTGTAGGTGGTCCCGTCGGTCCGGGTCATCACAATTCCAAGATCTACAGCTCCTGCAGGAATCGTTAACTCTTTGGTGGTAAAAGACTTCACGGCTCCATACTTCACCGCTATTCCATTCTGGACGTAGGCCTTATAATAATATGTGGTACTTGGTTCCAGCCCGGTGACGGAAACCGTAAACTTATTATTACCGTCAAGCCCGGTTGCAACAACCTTTCTCGCGTCTTCAAAAGACTGTTGCTTATCATACATAATACCCACTTCGGCATCCCAGAGCTCAAACGGAAGATTGGCATAGCCCGTGAGGGTGGCGGAATAACCAGTAACATCCAGAGCATCGCCAGTGATGGTGAGTTCCTCCGGATTGTTCTGGCTTCCACCGCCGTTATTGTTATTCTCCGGCGTGCAGGCAATAAACAGCGACAAGGCCACCATCAATAGAGCAAACAATCTTTTCATACGTCTAAATTCAATAATCCGAGTAGCTAAGTTAGTGTTTATTTGCGACTTCCCCAACCATCCAGCGCCATGTCAGAATAAAACTATCAATAATCCAAATAAACGGCCGAAAATAATCTTTCATCATAAGGCGCTGATTATAAACGGATTAAACACGCCTTCCACTCTACTGCAACTCTGGATAACTCATAAACGCTTTATTTCCAGCGCCTTTTCTCCGGCCGTTTTGAAAGAAAATTTTTTATACCTTATCCCCGCCTTTGAATGCCTTATCTGTAGTAGGAGAGCATCTTGACATTGGTACCATTCTGCTTGCTACCCACCGCGTCTTTGGTGGGATTCCTGGTGCCATAACCTCTCCCCACCCCTAATCCATGAGAGATTGGGGCTTTTTCTTTTCGACCTTCTATAAGACCGAGTCTTAGACACGCATTTAACTTATCAAATAAGCGAATAGATTATCACCTCGAAGAAGTCTTGTTTTTAGATAAACGTAATCAGTAAAAACAAACATCCTCAGTATCACAGTTTTGGTTCTGTAAATATACGAAATTTCCAAGACTGCGACAATGTCTCACTCTTGAAAAATTGCTAACTTTATAAATTGTAAAGTAATGAATTATGAAAAAGGGACTTCGATATCTTCTCGCTATCGCGACAGTGCTGTTCTTCGCTTGTGGCAAGGACAATGGTAACAGTGGCGATAGTGCTGAAGACAAATCTTCATCCAGCAACTACGATCTCAAAAGAGAAGAAATAATTGGTGAGTGGGATATAGAAAAAGCGAAATTTGACAAAGCAGCCACGATGACCGATTGGGATTTGGGGCCAACCACTTTTGAGTTTAAGGAGAATGGTTTCTTTGAGGCTAAGGGGTATTTCGGGAATGGAACGGGTTCTTTCTCCATTCAAGGAGCAACCATTACCACAGTGTTGGAGAACAAGCCATTTATTGACTTTGAAATATTTGGGATCCAAGACAAAAAAGTGGATGTGGTAGCGACTATTCGTAGTTCAAAGCAGCAGGTTTGGATGACTTGGTATCAGCCCCTGATCGTAATTGGCGGTGGCGAGGTAAGCGATGAACAATTATTTAACGATGAAAAAAATGTCCGAATGGTCATTTTCGGAGCATACTCAAAGCTTGTCACTTTTGCGGTTAAGAAACAAGCTATCGAAACAGATGTAATTGCTGGCAATTTTGAAAAGCTTAGGCCAAATGGAAGTGAGATCATTCTTGGCTGGAGTGCGGCTTATGCAAGTTTATACTACATCAATAACGCATTGGATATTTTGTGTGGTTCGAATGATTATAAAAGTAGATATGCAGGCCATATTGCGCATCTAAAGGTTTTGAGAGCATATATTGCATATAATTTTGCTACGCTCTGGGGAAGAGCCCGATACGAAGAGACTAAACATGAAGTACCAAATCGACCGCCCATTTTCAATTCAGAAGAATTGCTTCAATTTGCTGATAAGAATTTGAATGAGGCACTCTCGGAAGATTACTCATTGAACGGTGTCGATAAACAGAAGTATTTCAATCACGATGCTGCTCAGATACTTGCCGGAGAAGTATCATTAGCATTGGGCAATAAGTCTCAAGCAAAAACCCTTCTTGAGTATTATGGTAATTATACACCACAAAGTGCGGATTTGTATTTCGAATTCATAGAGTCCGATGTAAATGGGCAAATTATCCAGACCATTCCGGTGTACACGAAAATGCATGGAGAAAGGTTGTACAAAGAAGCCGATGGACAATTGACTGGGCTTGTAGATAGTTGGAAACAAGTTAATCTACAAAGCGGATTCTGGCAGATGCTTAAACGTAATGGCTGGGCAGAATCAGTTACGGGTTGTCAGAAGTATCAACTGCTTTTCCCGTTCCCGGAAAACGAAGTGTCTGCTGATTTTCCACAGAATGAAGGTTATTGATTCTCAGCGCTCACTCCGGTGAGCGTTTTTTCGTTTTCCACCGCAGGAATCCTCTCCGGAACGAGTGGTATTCGGAGTACATTCTGGCCCCGGTGATGCGCTCCACCTGCTCCTCAAGCATCTCGTAGGCATCCTCGTAGGTTGGGTACAGCATGCGGACTTCGAGGAACAGATCCAGAAAGCCCTCCTCCTGCGAGAGAAGTTTCCGGGCAAGGTCGGACAGTGGCTCGATTTCATTCAATTCTTTTTCGTAGCGAAAAATGGGGCTCGGGGGAATAGTGGCCGCTGGTTTGGATGGGAAAGTGAGAGCGGATGTTTTTGTGTGTATGAAGGTGGGAGGGTGGTGGAGAGGCATATAACGAAAAAAGGAGCAGGGACCGGTTAAAGTCTCTGCTCCAATTCAAATATTACTACTGCTCGTCCGGCTTGGGTTTACGGCCACGAGGTTTGGACATCAGCTGAATCCCATTCATTCGCGCCATCTTGTAGACCATATTTGGAGTACGACCCATCATATCAGCGATGTGATCTTTGTCCGGGGTCTCAAGTGTGCTAGCCAACTCGATTAGACGTTCAGTATCCTTTTCAGTCCAAAGCCGTCCACGTCCACCGGCCTGGGGGGCTTCTCCCTTTGTCTCGGCCTTGGTTTTCAGGGGGAGGGCCTCGGATTCCTTCTTCTGGCAGTGATAGACCAGATGAGTGTAGGAATTGGGCTGGTTTTTTTTGCGGCTCTCAAAGCGAATCACATCAACCGTCCCTTTTTCCACTTCGCCCTTGGGAACTTTAAGGGTCTGCAGAAAACGGAATCCATTACCTCCGCGTTCAAGACGAAGAGCAAAGAGGGCCCCCACCTGCTGTATCACGACATCACCACCTCTTACCATATCAGGGGTCAACGGCTTCCAGGCTTTGGTCTCCTCGGTGTGTGCGGAGAAGAGGACGGAAACAATGATCCCCTTGGCGGCGCATTTGTCTTGAACGTCTTCCATGGCGGAAAGGAACTTGGCGAGGTCCCAGTTTTTGAATCTGGAGAGGGGATCTACGAACACGGCAGTATCGCGGTTGAATCCGTCTGCTCTTTTTTCGATGTCGGCAATGAGGCCATCGAAGGTTTGAATCGCCAGATCTCCCTTGGGGACCCAGCCGAAGTTGGCAGGGAAAATGGCGCCATTCCCGTACCTGTCGCGAAATTCCCCGGCACGTTCTTCCAAGAGATAGTAAACCACATCCATCTTGTCGGCTTTTGGGGCACCGCTCGGCATGAACGTGGGAGTTGTTCCGTTGGCTGCCGCAAGCGCGCAGTCTGTCATCAGGATTGTCTTGCCGGTGTCTGCGGCTGCCACACAACCTGATATCTGACCTTTCTTGGCATACCAGGGTACCAGCCAGCCAGACGACTTTGCCATAGGCCGAGAGAGCATCTGCTGGAAGGATTGCTGATTTGCAATCTTAATGTCGGCCCCGAGGTCTGGATTGTCTAGGGCTCGAAGCATCTTCTCTCGTTCAACATCTTTCCGGTTCCGAAGATCATAGTCCTTTTCCTTTTCCTTCCGCTGTTCCTTCCGTTCTTGCCGGTGTTGTCTAATGGCAATAAACCCACAGATGGAGGTGGTTACGATAGTGGCGACTCCGCCAATAATTCTCTGTACCAAGTAGGTGGTTGTTTTGTTTTTAAAATTTAGTTTCATAATTAAGCAGCTTTATTATTGTTATACATATTGTTGTCATTGGTATCCGGAGCTTCCATAATCCAGATGAAGATGTCTCCTTCTCTGCTGAACGGAGGGTTGTCTATCACCACATCGGACTTGTGCATGATCTCCGTTACCTCTGGAGTGTCAAAGGAACCTCCCTGGGTGAGCCTGCTTACTGTGGCTGTCTTCCCGTCATAGTCGAACCTCCAGGCACCGTCTCCATTGTCAAAGCAGGTGGCAGTCAGGCGAGCCAGCCCAAGGATGTGGAAGAAATCAACTAGGAAGAGTACCACTTGGGAGTAGCGGTAGTCTGAGAAGGGACAATGCACCCTCTTTCCCTTCAGCTGGTGGCGATGAGGCAGGATTTCGGCAGCCACATCAGAGTACAGGGTGTAGTACTCGTCGTTGATGTTGATCTGCGCCGTGCGCAGTGATTTGTTGTTGCTCATGGTTATTTACGTTTAATGAAAATTCTTGTGTAAGAGTCGCGGCCATTCCCATTGAAATGGAGGTCCTGCTGGTGGGCAAGAAAGATATCTGTCAGCTGGCCTCTTGCTCCATTAGATGCCCCCAGGATTCTGAAGTCAGGATGGAGATGGTCAAGGAAGCCAACAGGGACACCCATGACACCTTCGTAGTCGTATGGGATATCCTTCACCCGACTTACCTCAATGGCATCAAATCCTTCGTACTTAGGATACTTTGTGGGGTCTGCATAGTAGGACTTGGTGAGTTTGAGGGTACATTCCTTCTTGACCGGCAGGTTTGTATACCACCTGGTTTGGCCTTGCAGCTTTTTGGTCTTTTCACCGTTGGGCAGAAGGAACTCTTTTGGGGAAGTGTAGCCGTAGTGCACCTCGCCGGTAATCACATGCGGCCATATAGCTTCTGTTGTGGCAGCTAGCTTGTTGCCTAGTAAAACGAAATCCTTCATAACAGGCTCGTGTTTAATATCAAAGGACCTGGGTGCTAGTCCTTGCAGTCGGCCATAACGCCGACTTCCTTGGGTTGTTCGTTGTGGGCTGTATTAGAGCCCTCAGTCATAGTTTTCTTCATAGTTTTGAATAATTAATAGTTATACATAAAGCTATCTTGCTTCAATTCGGTGTGCGTCACGGAAGGCGAGGATCTCACTGCGGTAGTACAGGGCTTTGTGGGGGCCGACCTTCACTACGGTGAAGAGTTTTGAGTCCCTGTAGTTCTGCATTGTCCTGGGGCAGCAGCCGAGAATCTTGCAGGCTTCGGCAGTCCCTATCAGTTCATCCTTTTCGCGTGTATTATTAGAGGAAGGGACTCCATTCGAGAAGTACTCGGCCAGTGCTGCTGCCACGGCCTTCTTGACAATTGCTCCAATCTGGTTTTCCTCGATATTTATTATTACCTCCATTTTCTTCTTGATTCTTGAAAACGGCAGCAAAAATAATTAATCTTTCCGAGAATGAACAATTGTTAATATGTTGAAAATCAATCAATTTGTAGATTGAAGGACGCCCTAATTCGGGCTAAAAACTACAGAAAAACTACAGAAGTATTTTTACGAGAAGAATGGGCAAAAATAAAGACGGCTTTTTGGGTGAAAAAGCCGTCTAAACAGTGGTATAAATAATTATTCTTCCAGCATCTTTTGAAAGTAATGAATTGCATGCTCCTCTATCTCGCGTCTTTCGGCGTCAGTCTTGGACCCCTTGCGTTTTTCTCTCTGTAATGGGGTGTTGGACAAGTTGAAGTTGTTGCCATCAGAATCACAGAATATCTTATCCATGTCTGTTTTCTTAATAGGATGCTTACTATTGGTATATTTCCGCACGGGGTATAAGACATACAATAATGCCTGAAGCTGATACTTCTTCTTCAACCAAACTATCCGTTTAACTCCAAATGCGGGCTGTTTTGAGGTTATCCTGAACAAGTAGAAGAAATTATCCCTGTCAGTATGGAGGTATCCGTTATTTGTGAGTGAAAGAAACAACTTCTCCGCTCTTGAGACGCCAATCTGTCCCTGAAATACCGTCGGTCGTCTAGACAATGGCCGGATGGTTAGGCTCTGTTCCGAAACCGAAACCGGAACATCGGGTTCTTGATGGGGCCTAATAGAATCCAGATGCTCCTTCAAATCTGGGCACATTGCGGAAAAAAACTCATAACCTTCTTTATATTCTTCCGTTTCCTTCACTACCATCCATAGCTGCCGTAACACAGGGGAAATGGTTGGTTGGCTTTCGAAAAACAGATTATTAAGGTAGAAAACTTGAATAAACGTCGAAATAAAGAAAGTGTGATACCAACAGAACTTCTTAATACAGTTATTACGCGTTGTTCTACTCTTAATGACACTTGGATTGCCAGGTAAACGAATTTCTAGTCTATGCAAAGATGATTGGTGTAAATAGTCAGCAACATCTAAAACATCTGGGTAGGATTCGAAGACAGGGCTATTCAAAATAGTCCGAACAAAACAAATGGCCTGGCCAATGGCAGTCGTATCAATGTTATACTCATCAAGTGTGTAACTGAACTTGAGGAAATCATTACTCTCAATAGCCTCGCGCAGCTTGCTAAAAGAAGGATTGCTGTTTGCTAACTGTTGTAAGATGCTCTCACGGGTACTTAGTTCAAAGGTCTTGATAGCATCGAATAGTTCCTCCCTTGAAAGAATAGGAGAGCCAAGTCGTTCGGATTCATTATAGAACACAAGAGGATTAGCCTGCAGTTCCTCCAGTAAAACGTTTGATAAGGGGACAAAAATTGTCTCTGTGATTCTATAACAGCTCAATGCATTTGTTGCAGCGTCGAAGAACGTGTTGTAGTCTGCTTGATTATATCCGAGCGATACAAGAAAGTCGTATTCGCCAATTTCTTTTATCAAGCCGTAGCAGCGTTTTAAAGGCTGTAAGGTTTTACTAAACTTTTTATAAAACTCTTTCCTTGTTGTCTCTACCAGGTGTTGATAATCAAGTATGGTCTGATATGTCGCCATAGAAACTTAAGTGTTATTAGTCTTGTCCGTGTTTATAATTATGTTCTTCCAGAATAGCGGCAAGTTCTTCATCGGACAGCTTGCTAAGCTGATCCAAGAGTTCCTTTTTACGCATCATTTCCGGCGCCATCGGCTGAAATACCGCCTTTAACGCCTCGTCCTGCGCATCGGTAGAGAATCTGCCCATATACTTTTCTGTTGTGGAAAGACTACTGTGTTTCAAGAGGCCCTGAACAAGAGAATTATCCAAATGAACTTCTTTTGCGAGGCGGGCAAAAGTATGTCTGGCAATATGTGTGGTAAGCGGTTTAGTAAGCCCCAGTTTGTCATGGATGATTTTCAAACCGTTGTTCACAAGGGATTCTTTCGACATGATTGCTCGCTTGTATTTGAGTTTCATATCGCCGTCTAAGATGTCAAAATCCTTAACGGTTTTTATTTCGGCCCATAATTCGGAATTCCGTCCGCCCTTCATATAGGGGAAAATATAATCCTCAGGAGAAGTGGCCTCGTCACGGTAAAGGCTCAGTATCTCCAGCGCCGGAGGGAGTAACGGAATGTCCTGAATCTTATGGTTTTTGCTCATCTGGTAGTGTAGACGATTATCATCGGTGATATTAATCCAGCGAAGACACAGAACATCGCCAATTCTAATTCCCGCACAATACATTGCAAACAGGAAGAAATTACGACTATGCCACTCTTTCGTTCCTGGTTTAAGTTCTAGGTTAATTACTCTCTGAACCTCATCCTGAGTTAACTCCTCCCGATCCGTCTTTACTGGCTTAAGTTTGGTGTATGTCAAGAAAGGGTTGTCTTCATGCTTGATTATCTTTGCTTTTTCAGCGCTCTTGAAGACTGTATTAACGTACTGGAGAATCTTTCTGATGTAATTCGGATGTAGCTTGGGTGCTCCGGGAGTGCAGATGTCGGGCTTCTCTCCGTGGGGCATATACTGCTTGTTGTCGAGAGAAGAAAGGTATGATACAAAATCAGATATAAATTCGTAATCCATCTCTTTGAACGTAACTGAGTAGGGATTACGACCACGGCTATTCATGTAGGATGTGAACTTGCGACATACTTGGTTGTATTTATTCATGCTAGACAGTTGCCCATTCTTTCGGCACTCCTCCCGAAGACTTTCAGCATATTCCAGGAAAGATGAGCCTTTCCTATTTCCGTGGGTAAGCTCTTCAATAATTTTATCAGGGCTAGCCGTCCCCTCTTTTTCGAGTTCCCGGTAAATATCCATCGCCCGTTCAACCAGTTTGTCGAGTTCCTCCTGCCATTTATCTCTATTGGGTTCAGTATAGCGTATTTTCTGACGCTGTGAATCCCAGTCAGATTTCTTGCTTAGCAGGATTGTGGACTTGAATCGATAATGCTTTCCTTCTTCAGTAATCCTAAGATAAATGGGGAAAGTATTTGCGCGAGGGCGAAGCTCAAGATTAAAAGAGATACCTTTTCTCCTTGGCTTGCGCACCTTGTAGACGATTTCAGTAGTTTCACTCATAACTTTTGTTCCTCTAACGGCAAAGATAGTGAAAATCCTCATGAAATCTGGGTAACATTAGGGTAAAAATAATAAAATCCGGGTAAAATATGGGAAAAATACGTTGCTTTTCGATGCTTTTCAACACTCTTCCTTTTGTATTAAAATCGGCTTTATAAGGCACTGTAAGGCCGAAATAAAAAGAAAAGGGATGCACCGTAATGCATCCCTTTGAGCGGAAAACGAGACTCGAACTCGCGACCCCGACCTTGGCAAGGTCGTGCTCTACCAACTGAGCTATTTCCGCGAACGGGATTGCAAAGGTAACGCTTTTTTTTGAACCCGCAAATTTTTTGAGGATTTTTTTGAAGAAAATTGTATCTTTACAAAAACTAACCAATTTCTGTATTATGAAAAAATTCGTTTCTATCGTTCTTTGCGGCGCTCTCATCGTGAGTTGCGGCATTTCCAATCTGGGTAAAGGCGCTCTCATCGGCACCGGAGCAGGCGCTGCTATCGGCGCAGGTATCGGCTACCTCATTGGCGGAGACGGTAAGGCTGCCGCCATCGGCGCGGGCATCGGCACGGCCGTAGGTGCCGGCACTGGCGCTCTCATCGGCAACAAGATGGACAAGAAGGCCGCCGAACTGGCCGCCCTGGAAAACGCACAGGTAGAGACCGTGACCGACGTGAACGGCCTCAAGGCCATCAAGGTCACCTTCGATAACGGTATCCTCTTCGACTTCAACAAGAGCACTCTCAAGCCCGAGGCTAAGGAGTCCCTGAACAAGTTTGCCGCCGAGATGTCCGATATGAAGGAGACCAATATCACGGTCTACGGACACACCGACAACCAGGGCACCGCCGCCGCTAACAAGAAAGTTTCGGAGCAGCGTGCCAATGCCGTGGCCAATTATCTGGCCCAGAAGGGCATCGCCAAGGACCGCATTCTGGCCGAAGGTCTCTCCTATGATTTCCCGGTGGCCGACAACGCCACTGCCGAAGGCCGCGCCCAGAACCGTCGTGTAGAAATCTACATCTCGGCCAACGAGGAAATGATCAAGGAAGCCGAAGACGGCACGCTGAAGTAGTCGCACCCCGGGAAGACCAAAATCCCGGGAATTTGGTCCTGGCCGCGTGCTGGAGCATTCCGGGAGGACCGGAATCGTGCAAATCCGGTCCTGGTCGCGTGCTCGGACTAACTGTGCTGGCGAGGGTAGTAACACCCGACCGCAAAATTCCTTATATTTGTAAGAAAAACATCACCATGAAACGAATCCTTACTTTCCTGGCGGCCGTGATGCTTCTGCTGCAGGGGGCACAAGCCCAGCAGCGGGATACCCTGCGCATCCTGGCCATTGGCAACAGTTTCTCCGAAGATTCCGTAGAGCAGTACCTGTGGGAACTCTTCCAGGCTGCCGATATCCCCGTGATCATCGGCAACCTGTACATTGGCGGATGTACGCTGGAGCGGCACTTCCAGAACTCCATCCTGGACAAGGCCGACTATGCCTACCGCAAGGTGGTGGACGGCGTCAAGACCACCACTCCCAACGCTACCTTGAAACAGGGCCTGGCCGATGAACCCTGGGACTACGTGTCGTTCCAGCAGGCCAGCGGCGTGTCGGGGGAGTATGAGACCTATGAACCGTATTTCCAGGGCCTGCGGGCCTATGTTCGCAGGCGCGTGCCGGCTACTGCGGTGTTCATGTGGCACCAGACCTGGGCCTATTCGGCCGATGCCACCCACCGGGAGTTCCCGCGCTACGACCGCAACCAGCAGAAGATGTACTTGGCCATTATGGACGCCAGCCGCAAGGCCGCGCAGAGCGTACCCGTTCTCATCCCTTCCGGAACGGCCATCCAGAACGCCCGTACTTCCAGCATGGGTGATGTCTTCAACCGCGACGGCTTCCACCTGGAGTACACGTACGGCCGCTACACCGCTGCCTGCACCTGGTTCGAGACCATCAGCGGCATCAGCGTAGAAGGCAACTCCTATTTCCCCGAAAGCATTTCGGCCGAAGTAGCCGCCATCTGCCAGGCCGCCGCGCACGCCGCCTGCCAGCGCCCCTACCAGGTTACGCCCATCAAGAAATAACTTCCTGACAAATACGAATTACGCCATGGTCCTGCAAGAGGCCATGGCGTATTCTTATAATAGTAAAGGTATTACTTGGTACCGAAAATGCGGTCTCCGGCGTCTCCCAGACCGGGCACGATGTAGGCGTTCTCGTTCAGGCGATCGTCTACGGCAGCCAGGTAGATGTCAATGTCGGGGTGTTCGCGCTGGACGCGCTCGATACCCTCGGGGGCGCCAACCAGGCACATGAGGCGGATATTGTTGCAACCGCGCTGCTTCAGGATGGTGAGGGCGTCGCAGGCGCTGCCGCCGGTGGCCAGCATGGGGTCGGTGACGATGACCAGACGGTCCTGGATATCTTCGGGCAGTTTGCAGAAGTAAACCACGGGATTGTGGGTGGTTTCGTCGCGATACAGACCGATATGGCCAACTCTTGCTACGGGAACCAGGTTCAGGAGGCCTTCGACCATGCCCATACCGGCGCGCAGGATGGGAACGATGGCCAGTTTGCGGCCGCTAACCCGTTTTGCAACGGTCTTGCAGATGGGAGTTTCGATTTCGATACTCTCCAGAGGAATGTCGCGGGTAACTTCGTAGCCCATAAGCAGGGCAATTTCCTTAAGCAGTTCCCGGAAATCCTTGGAACCCGTTTCTTTGTCGCGCATGATGGTCAGCTTATGCTGAATCATGGGATGGTTAATCACATGCAATTGGCTCATATCAGTGTTGGATTGATTTTTCGGAGTACAAAGATAATCATAATTTCGTATCTTTGGAGGGATGAAAAGACTCATTTTAACAGGAATTTTGCTTCTGGCCGGAATCGGCGCCGGAGCACAGGAATACGGGGCCCACTTCACGGACAGCACCCTTCGGCTGGACTACATCTTTTGCGGAGATGCCAACCATCAGGCTATCTATCTGAAAGGCATGCAAAAGACCGGTCTCTGGGCCGGCCGCCGGAAGCAGCTGGACCGGATTCCGCTCCAGGGAAACGGGCAGCTTTACGTGAAAGATCCCCAAACGGGCAAGGTCCTCTATGCCCACAGTTTCTCTACGCTCTTTCAGGAGTGGGTCGGTTACCCGGAGGCACACCAGGTTCAGAAAGCCTTCGAGAACTGCTTCCAGATTCCCTTCCCCCAAAACCCCGTGCGGGTGGAAATCACCCTCACCGACGCGCACGGCCGGGAAAGTGCCAAGATAACCCATCCGGTAGACCCTGCCGATATCCTCATCCGCCGCGTCAGTGACAACGGCGCCCGCTGCGAAACCCTCTCGCAGGGCGGCGGCCTGGCCGAAGCCATCGATATCGTGATCCTGTCGGAGGGGTACACATCGGCCGAAGAGGAGAAGTTCTTTGCCGATGCCCGCCGCGCGCAGGCCGCCCTCCTGGCGCACGAGCCTTTCCGCAGCAATGCATCGGCCTTCAGCTTCCGTGCAGTTTATCTGCCCTCGAAGGACAGCGGCCCCAGCATCCCGCACCAGGGCCTGTGGCACAGTACGCTGGTCAGCAGCCACTTCGATACTTTCTACAGCGACCGCTACATTACGTCGTCGGATCAGCAGCAGATATACGACGCCCTGGGAACCGTCCCCTTCGAGCATATTATCGTGATGGTAAACACGCCGGTGTACGGGGGTGGCGGCATCTACAACAGCCTCACCATCATGGTCAGCGACCATCCCACCTTCCCGCAGGTGCTGGTGCATGAGTTTGGCCATGCCTTCGGCGGCCTGGGAGACGAGTACTTCTACGACGACATGGAAGAACCTGTGTACCCTGCCGGCGTGGAGCCCTGGGAGCCCAACCTCACCACCCTTACCGACTTCGCATCCAAGTGGCAGGACATGCTCCCGGCCGGCACGCCCATCCCTACGCCCGTGGATACCATCGAGACCCAGGCCGATGTCCGCCGCATCTGGAACGAGCTGTCAGAAGAACAAAAACACCGCCTTACCCACGCGCTGGGCGTGTACGAAGGCGGTGGATATCAGTCCAAGGGCGTATTTCGGCCCGTACAGGAATGCCGCATGAAGATTAACGAGTGCGAGGACTTCTGCCCCGTGTGCACCCGCGCCATTCAGCGCATCATCGATTTCTATACGCGGTAAGGTTACGTCAGTTGTAACTTGATCAGTTCCCGTTTCAGCGTGGCTCCGTAGGCGTATTCGCCCACATCCAGACTGTCCAGTAAATAGAGGTCCGAGCCCTTGAAGAGAGTCTTCTCGGCGGTGGCCTGGATTTCCTGTGCCCGGTCCAGGGACTCCTTGGGAATCACGAGGTGGCAGGGGATCACATAGGCGATGGGGTTCAGGGCAATGGCATGGGCCACGGCCCGCACGCCCTGCGGAACGCCCACCAGGGCGGCGAGTTCAGTATAGCTGTACAGCTTGCGGGGCAGGTCGTACAGCGTTTTCCACACCTTTTGCTGGAACTCCGTGCCCAGGGGCATCAGGTCCTCCCACCTAAGGTACTTGTTAAACTCCAGAAGCTCCAGGGTAGAGATTTTGCGGGTGCCCACAGAATCCACATCCTGGGGCTTCATGGCCGCCAGGGTGGCGCCGATGTGCGCCAGATGCCGGTAGTCGGTGGCAATGGATGCCACCTTTCCGTCAATCTCGGTAACAATCCATTCCATAAGGTGTCTAATTTATTGTAAATAAGGCTTTAACTCTTCCCAGGAGACAAGGGCCGTTACGATACCCAAAGCATAGGGTCCTACCTCGTAAGGTTGGAAAATCCATGACATTCCGTCGGTCGTCACCGAAAAATTGCCGTTCGGCACTACAAATTCCATCTCGACCAACTGCAGCAATTCGGGGTCTTCGGCCTCCATCTCTTTCTTGACGCTGGCCTGCATCAGGGCGGCCACGGGTTTGGCGTAGTCCGGTACGAAGAAGTCGGCTTCGGCCAGCTGCTCGCCGGTCTCCTTGTCAAAGACCAGCTGGCTCAAAGTCTGGATGCCGTGGGCGCCGCCGCGGAAGGAATAGTAGCTTAGCAGGTAGTTGCGCCATTTCTTGTAATCCTGCGTGAACACGCCGTTGATGCGGTCTTCCCAGGTGAGAACGCCGAATTCTTCCTGGGGATCCCCGTTCTCGGTGAGGTACTCGTCAATGAGGTTCTCGCGGTAGGTGATGGCCAGTTCCTCGGCCGAACTGGATACCTCTTCCAGGTCGAAAGCCTGCTTCAGGATGGTCTGGTTCATCTTTTCCATGGGCGGGATGCGCATGCCTCCCGTGGCGTATTCCAGGGAGATGCTGTAGAAGAGGGAATCGGACGCTCCTTCGGCCAGGGGCATCACCAGGTCGTCCTGGTAGCTCTGGGTCTGGAGCGAGTTGCAGGCCGCCAGCAGGCAAAGGGCCGATAGTAATACAAATAATCTTTTCATAATAATAGATTCTTCGCTTCGCTCAGAATGACAAATGTCAGTTCGCTCAGAATGACAAATGTCAGTTCGCTCAGAATGACAAATGTCAGTCGTTATTCAGTTCGGTTATGTCGATGGACCGCGGTGCCGGGTCTCCCATCAGATAGCGGGAATAGTGGTCGGCCATTCTCCAGAAGAAATACTCGTTCATGTCTCCAAAGCCGTGGCGCTGCCCGGGCAGAGTCACAAACTCGAAGCGCTTGTGGGCCTTGATGAGGGCATCTACCACGCGGATAGTATTGGCCGGGTTCACATTGTTGTCCTGGTCTCCGTGCACCAGCATCAGATGACCCTTGAGGCGGGAAGCCATCTCCTGGTTGGTGTCAATGTGGTATACGAAAGTGGTATCTCCCTGGGACACTTTTTCCTGGATGCCATGGTGCTGCTCGCTCCACCAGCGGTTGTAAATGCTGTTGTCGTGGTTGCCGGCGCAGGAAACGGCCGCCTTGAAGAAATCGTTGTACTTGAGGATGGCCGCGGTGCTCATGAAGCCGCCGCCGGAGTGGCCGTGGATGCCCACGCGGTTCAGGTCTATCCAGGCATGGCGGGCGCCCAGCTGCTGGATGGCGTACTTCTGGTCTTCCAGGCCGTAGTCGCGCAGGTTGCCGTAGCCGTAGTTGTGGTACCACTTGGACCGGTTGGGGTGTCCGCCGCGGTTGCCCACGGTAATCACAATCATGCCCAACTGGGCCAGGCGGTCCGTGCGCAGGTTGAAGCGCCAGCTAACCTCGTTGGCCTCGACCTGCGGGCCGGGGTACACGTAGTCGGCAATGGCGTATACCTTGGTTGAGTCGAAGTCGAAGGGCTTGTGCATCTCTCCCCAGAGGTCCGTGATGCCATCGGCCGCCTTTACCTTGAAGCGTTCGGGGAATTTATAGCCGGCCGCGAAGAGGCGGGAGAAATCGGCCTCCTCCAGCTGGGTGCGCTTGCCGTTGGCGGTGTTCACCAGCATCACGGCAGGTTTATAGTCTACGCGGGAGTAGTTGGCCACGATGTATTTGCCGTCGTAGGAGGCGGTGGCCAGCACGTCCATGTCGTCCATATCCAGCTGCACCATGGGACCGCCGGCCAGCGGCACGCGGTAGTTGTGCATCTGGTAAGGGTTTTCCGACGGGTTCACGCCGCAGGCGCTAATCACCAGATAGCCGTTGCACACGCCCAGGATGTCCTCTACGTGGAAGGAGCCCTCGGTGAGGTTCTTCTTCACCTTGCCGTCGGGGGCGCACAGGTACAGGTTGGCCCAGCCGTTACGCTCGCTCCACCATACGAAGTCGCCGCCCGGCAGGAACTTGGGCGTGCGGTTCTCTACGTACGTGTTAAAGCGCTCGGCCATCACGGTATGGGTGCTGTCGGCCGACAGGTCCACGCGGCACAGGTCCAGGCGCTTGAGGTCGCGGCTGCGACGCATCAGGTAGAAGTGGTCGTTGCCGCCCAGCCAGCGTCCGCCGTAGAAATCGGCATAGCGGTCCTCGGCGGTCTCATCGGCCTCCAGAAGTTCGCCGTCCTGGTCGGTGAAAGCGTCCCAGGCGTATTTCTTCACCGTCCCTTCCAGGTCCATCACCTGCAGTTCTCCCTTGGGACCGGGCTCTCCGGGCATCTGGTAGTGGTAGGTCTCCAGCTCCGGACGCGGCTTGGCCAGGGAATTGATGACCCAGAATTCCTTCACCTTGCTCATGTCCCAGCGGAGGATGGCGAAGTGCTTGCTGTCGGGCGCCCAGGCCAGGAGGGGCATGTTGCGGGCGGTAGAATCGGCCTCGGTGTCTCCGCTGTAATTATTTCCGTCCCAGGAGAAGTCCTTGGTACCGTTGGTGGTAAGGGCGCGTTCTACCAGCGTGCTGTCCTTGGGATCCTTGGCGGCCTTGCGCAGGTTCTCCTTGTCCATGATCCACAGGTTGTGGTTCTTCACATAAACACCCATCTTGCCGTCGGGCGAAACATTGGCCCAGGAGGGGTACTCGTCCTCATGCTCGTCGGTATCGTAGGTGAGCTTGCCGCTGGCGATATCATAATAGAAGCGGTACTTGACGAACTCTCCGGTGGTGTTGCCGGCGCTGTCCCGCTTTTCGGTCTTGGAGTCCATATCCCACTGGAAGAACTTGTCTTCCTTCAGCTCCAGCCGCAGGGGCAGATGCTGGGCGTCGTAGGGGTCGTGTGTGATTTCAGTCACTTCCCGGGCCAGCTTGGCCAGGTCGAAGACGGGCTTCTTGACTCCGGTGGCGGGATCTACTATATAATATTGTGTACCTTCGGCGGTTTTCCAGCTGTACCAGAACCGGTCGCTGTAGCGGAACCAGTTGGGGCGGATGCGGGTAGAATACACCATCTGGTTCACCTTTTTGGCCGTGAACTGTTCGGCCAGTCCGTAATTGGCTTTGGTCACTTTCTGCGGGACGGCTTTCTGCCGGACGCCCGGCTGGGCCTGTGCGGGTGCCTGGGCGGCTACGCAGAGCACCAGGGCCATGGAGGTAAGGAGTTTCTTCATACTAACATACACTTAATAGTCCAAATATACGAAAAAATCGGAAATATCCGTGCATTAGCCGCCGATTCGGTCCGAGTGAACCCTGGTTCGGTCCAATTGCATTTTTGCCTGCTTTTCCGTACCTTCGCACAGTTATGCACACAAGACAAATCATCATCCTCATATCGGCCCTTTTGCTTACCACAACGCTGGCCGCACAGCCGGTCGGGCGCAAGGCCTGGGACGAGGGCTGGAGCCATAACGCCAAAGTGCTGGTCCTCTCGCAAAAGGACCTGCAGAAAGACTTGCAGTTGGAAGTGGATGGTGCTTCTCCTCAGGCCAAGGTCCTTGTAAACGAAGAAGAAGCGGCCGGGTTCCTGGATGAATACGGGACGCTGGTTGCCAACCTTACGCCGCTTCTGGTACCGGGCAACAATGTCATCGAAATCACGGAAGGGCCGCATCGGGCTATCTGGCTCACGGCTACGGGAAAGACTTCGGTAGCCCATAACGGCAGTCACGTTACCTGCAAAGTGGAAGGAGACGGCGCCCACGGGCGACAGACCTTCCAGATGAAAACCGACCGTCTCCAGACGGTAAACCTGACCACCCACATCTATTATCAGGAGAAGCTGGTGGCCGAAAGCCACAGTTCCGCCCCCATATATAATGGGAAGGAAGTGGTGCAGGTTTTCGACCTGGCCGATGTGCGCCTCTGGAGCCCCGGATCCCCTAATATGTATCTTTCCCGCACCGTGGTGGAAGCCTCCGACGGCACCCGCGACACCTATGAATTGTCCTTCGGCATACCGGCCGAGGGGGAGTGGAAAGTGACCGGCGCCGTCCTGCCCGCTACGGCCGGTCCCTTCGGCGAGGACTGGAACCCGGAATATTGGGAGTGCAGGCTGTCCCTGCTCAGGAAGGCCGGCATTGATGCCGTGAGCTGCGACGGGCATCTTCCCGCACCGGATCTTCTGCCCCTTTGTGACCGGGCCGGCCTTGTGATGGCCGATATCCCGGCGCTCACCCTCCCGCGCGATGCCTCCCACCCCTGCGTACGTTATGTCTCTACCCGGGACTTCCGTCCCCTGGCCGATATCCTGGACGCCGACGGCTTCCCCGTATCACGCGAACTTCGCAGCACGGCACCTTACCGCATCACGGCATCGACAGCCTATAACGGCCCCACCCTTTCCCTGGTGCAGGTCGAAGCCACAGACCGCAGCAACAAACCCACGGCTACGCCCGCGCTCACGTTCGAAGTGACAGGACCGGCCGAAGTTGTCTCTGCCGGCAAGGCATCGGCCCTGGTGCGCCGCTCCGGCCCCGGGGCAATCACGGTAACCGTCAAGGCCAAGGGACTCAGGGCCGCAACGGTGAATCTGTAGCATCGGCATCCCGCTGACCCTTCCCGGTGGTCAATTGGAACCTCTCGTAACGAACTTTGGGGCAAAAGTTCGTAATGGCAGGACCCGTGGATCCCCGCGTTACGAAGAAATGGGCAAAAGTTCGTTACGGGAGGTTCCTCCGGGGCCGAACGGCATTCCAGCCGACCCGTAACAGGGCTCCGATGCGCCGCTTAGCGTCATTCCCCTGTGAATAACCTATTTCCGCTTTCGGAACAGAAGAAGAAGCAGGAAAATGCCTCCGGCCCACCAGACCCAGGACGGAATGCCATCCTCGTCATCACCGCCGCCGGTGCTGCCGGAAGACCCCGTCCCGCCGGAAGGAATGTCTCCTTCCACCCACTCATAACCATAGACCATCGTCTGGCCCATCCCGGCCGCACCCATCGTAAACCTGAACGGCATCTGAGCCCCTCTGGCACCTTGTCCCAGTTGGAAGCGATACGTTTCCGAATGGCTTCTCTCATCGGCAGGGAAGACTCCTATGGTTTCACGGCCCACCGTGAAAACGAGAGAGCCCATCTTGAAATGAGGCTTGTCGTAACCCCAGCCGCAGTCCGTGTTGTGGAACACCTTGACCGTCACCGCCACTTCCTGCCCCGGACGGATGTAGGGTTCGGGGAGCGATATGGAGAGGGTGGCCGAAGCATATTCCCCCTTGTGGTTATGGAATTCCCGATTGATGCCGCCATCGGATTTGCGCGAGTCGTGATAGACCTTATAATCTCCAAGATAAATGTCCTTGAAGGCCAGATTGGCACCTTCGGCCCAGATATGTCTTTCCACGACGGAAGGGGTCAGATTGCCAGCGTTGCTGCTGGAAGAGTAGTCGTAACGGTAGTCGAAGGGAACCTTGTCAAACTGGGTTCCCGTCCATCTCCAATAGCCGCTGCTCTGGGCCGATGCCATAGTGCAGACCAGGGAAATGGAGGTAACTGTGATGAAACGAATAAATTTCATATACTTAATTACTAAATGTGAATCCATTAATGGCCGATAACAGCAACCACACCTTTCAGGACCTTGGCCTTGGGGGAAGCACCATCTATCTCCAGCTGCAGGTCTTTCTGCAAGTCCTTTTGCGAAGGTACGGAAATCCAGGCAAAAATGCAATTGGAACGGCGTCCCTCCCGGCCGCAAAACGGCTCCACCGCGCCGCATAGCGGTCATTACCCTGTGAATAACTTTGTTAATTAAAATTTTTTTCTTATCTTTGCAGCCCATTTTGCAGGGACATAAGACCTTCAAGATGGACAGTAACTTTAATTTATTTATTAACAAACATTTATGCCTACAATTCAACAACTTGTCCGTAAAGGACGCGAGGCTCTCGAAGTAAAGAGTAAGTCTCGTGCGTTGGATGCATGCCCTCAGAAGCGTGGCGTATGTCTGCGTGTTTACACCACTACGCCTAAAAAGCCGAACTCCGCTATGCGTAAAGTGGCCCGTGTTCGTCTTTCCAACGCCAAAGAGGTCAATGCCTACATCCCGGGCGAAGGCCACAACCTCCAGGAGCACAGCATCGTGCTGGTCCGCGGCGGTCGTGTAAAGGACCTTCCGGGTGTTCGTTACCACATCCTTAGAGGAGCTTTGGATACCGCCGGCGTGGATGGACGTACCCAGTCCCGTTCACTCTATGGCGCAAAACGTCCTAAGAAATCTAAGAAGTAATTTTTATCACCTTTAATTCTTTTTCAAAATGAGAAAAGCGAAGCCTAAAAAGAGGATTCTACTTCCTGATCCTAAGTTTCACGATGTGGAAGTTACCCGTTTCGTGAACAATCTTATGCTGCAGGGGAAGAAGAGTATCGCGTATTCTATCTTTTATGATGCCATCGACATGGT